>Ga0255334_1001202_pt1 | contig 12934 bp, 12 predicted proteins | sample EtOH5_35cm_T3_12_FD_202080 | JGI IMG/M metagenome (GOLD analysis project Ga0255334, IMG submission 202080) | Sandy soil microbial communities from University of British Columbia, Vancouver, Canada - EtOH5_35cm_T3_129 | ecosystem: Engineered > Artificial ecosystem > Sand microcosm > Unclassified ...
GCCAGCGCCGTCCGCTTGGCCGGCACCGAAGCCGGGTCCAGCGGGTCCAGCTCCACCACCCAGCCGAAGCGCCGGGGTTCGGCGAACCGGGCGCCCAGGTCGCGCAGGCGAAAAATCCAATCCGTGGGGTCGTCTTCGGTCAGCAGCAGGCTGCCCCAAGGGGTGGCACAGCCGCCGGACACGCCAAGCACCCCCTGCATCCCTTCCCCCAGCCCCGACACCGGGCCCGCGATCCGGCAGAGGCTGGCGGCATCCAGGCGTCGCGACTGAAAGCCGCCATCCACCACCACCCAGCCGTGCGGCTGGCGTTCGAGGTTCAGCAGGCTGGCGCCCTGCATCGCCGCGGCGATCGCCGGGCGGTCCTGCGACCCGGGCCAGGCCATGGCCGGATCGACCGTCGGATGCGCCACCGCCAGCACCGCCCGCGGCACCCCATCCGTCGCCAGCGGCGGGGTCACCAAAGCGCAGATGCGCCCATCCCAGCCGAATTGCGCCGCGGCGGCGGCCGGGGTCGGATGCTCGGGATCGAAGGGCGGCGCGTCATAGGCGACGCGATCGCCCCAACGCACCAGAACCTCACGCGAGACGCCGGGCGCGGGCGCGTCATCCAGCGCGACCGGGGCCGCGCGCGCGGCGGCCGGGGCAAGGAGGGCGGCAAGGAGGAGGGGGCGACGAGGGATCAAAGAACGCTCCGTGACAGTAGCGGCGGGAGGGCGTCGCCCTCCCACACCCGCCCACCAGGAAACTGAGAGTTTCCTGGACCTTCCTTTTGGCGGGACGTGCAGAAACACCCTGTTTCTGCTGGGGGTTTCTGCACGTCGCGCGCTAGACCGCCAGCTCCAGCATGACGCGGCGAAACCCCTCGGCGATCTCCATGCCGCGGAGGTGACGGCCGGCCTCGACCACCCGCCGGCCGCCCACCACCACGGTGCGCACCGGATTGCCCTGGCCGCCAAAGATCCAGGCATCCAGCAGGCTGTCGCCGCTGTGGCCGATCAGGCCCGGATGCTCCGGGTCCAGTTCCACGAGGTCACAGCGCGCGCCCGGCGCGATCCGGCCCAGTGCTCGGCCGCTGGCCTGGGCGCCGCCGGCCCAGGCGGCCTCCAGCAGCACCCGCCCGGGGTGGGGATGGTCGGGGTCGGTGGCGATGGAACGTTCCTGCAGCGCCAGCCGCTGGCTGGTCTCCAGCTGCCGCAGCTCGTCGCGCGGCGAGGTCCCGACATGGCTGTCGGTGCCGATCCCATACCGCCCCGCCGCGGCGCGATAGGCGGGCAGGCCAAAGATGCCATCGCCGAGGCTCGCCTCGGTCGAGGGACACAGCCCCGCCACGGCGCCGGAGGCGGCGAGCCGCGTGGCTTCCTCGACCGTCATATGGGTGCAGTGGATCAGGCACCAGCGCGTGTCGATCTCGGCATGTTCGAGCAGCCAGGCCACCGGCCGCGCCCCCGTCGCGGCGAGGCATTCGGCGACCTCGCGCTGCTGTTCGGCGGCATGGATGTGGATGGGGATGCGCAGCGGCGCCATCGCCGCCAGCATCTCGGGCGTCACCGCGCGTAGGGAATGCGGCGCGACGCCGACGCCCAGCTGCGGCTTGCCGCGGGTTTCCGCCACCACTTGGTCCAGGATGCGGAAGAAGCCGTCGAGATCGTTCAGGAAGCGCCGCTGCCCCGGATGCGGCAGCACCCCGAAGATCCCGCCATGGGCGTAGAGGCTCGGCAGCATGGTCATGCCGATCCCCGCCCGCCCCGCCGCCGCCAGCAGCCGCAGCGCCATTTCGGCGCGTTCGGCATAGGGCGAGCCATCCGGCTGGTGGTGCAGATAGTGGAACTCGGCGACGGCCGTGAATCCCCATTCCAGGCATTCGGCGTAGAGCTGCGCGGCCACCGCCTCGGCCTGGTCCGGGCTGAAGGTCAGGGCGTGGCGATACATCGTCTCGCGCCAGGTCCAGAAGGAATCGCGTTCGTTGCGCGGCGGCGACCGCCGTTCCGCCGCCCCCGCCATGGCTCGCTGGAAGGCATGCGAATGCAGGTTCGGCACGCCCGGGATCACCGTGCCGCGCAGCCGTGTCCCGCCTTCGCGCAGCACCGCGAAGGGATCGGCGCCGGGCTCCACGGCGGTGATGGTGCCGGCGGCATCCGCCGCGATCCGGACGAAGGACGCCCAGCCGGAGGGCAGCAGCGCGGCCTCGGCGAAAAAGACAGTCATCGCTCGGTGCTTCCCACTGGCTGCGTCCCGCCTATCCTGCCCGGCATGAGCGATCCTTCCAAACTCACCCCCGGCACGGTGCCGCTGCCGGCCTGGCGCGCCATCATGGCCGGCGCCGCCGTCACCCTGGCACCGGGCTGGCGCGAGGCCTGCGCCGCCGCCGCCGCGGGCCTTGCCGCCCGCCTCACGACCGGGGAGGCGCTGTATGGCGTGAACACCGGCTTCGGCAAGCTCGCCTCCACCCGCATCGGCGCCGAGGATCTGGCGCGGCTGCAGGTGAACCTGCTGCGCAGCCATGCGGCCGGCACCGGCCCGCTGCTGCGCGCGCCGGTGGTGCGGCTGGTGCTGGCGCTGAAGGCATTTTCGCTCGCCCGTGGCGCCTCCGGCGTGCGGCCGGAGGTGATCGACGCGCTGCTGGCCCTGCTGCGGCACGATCTGCTGCCCTGCATCCCGGCGCGGGGGTCGGTGGGGGCTTCTGGCGATCTCGCCCCCCTCGCGCATATGGCGCTGGTGCTGATCGGCGAGGGCCAGGCGATGACCCCGGACGGCAGCATGCTGGACGGCGCCGAGGCCATGGCCCGTGCCGGCCTCGCGCCCCTGGAACTGGGGCCGAAGGAGGGTCTGGCGCTGCTGAACGGCACCCAGGTCAGCACTGCCCTGGCCCTGGGCGGGCTCTTCGCCGCCGAGGATCTGTGGCGCAGCGCCCTGGTCTCGGGGGCCATGTCGGTCGAGGCCGCGCGTGGCACCGACACCCCCTTCGATGCCCGCATCCACGCCTTGCGCGGCCAGCCCGGCCAGATCCGCGCCGCCGCGGCACTCCGAAAACTGCTGGCGGGCAGCGCGATCCGCGAAAGCCATCGCCTGGGCGATCCACGGGTGCAGGACCCTTACTCGCTGCGTTGCCAGCCCCAGGTCGCCGGCGCCTGCCGCGACCTGCTGGACCAGGCCGCCGCCACCCTTTCGCGGGAGACCAATGCCGTCACCGACAACCCGCTGTTGGTGCCGGATGGGGTGGGCGGCTTCGACCTGCTCTCGGGCGGGAATTTCCATGCCGAGCCCGTCGCCTTCGCCGCCGACACCATCGCCTTGGCCCTGGCCGAGACCGCGTCGATCGCCGAACGCCGCATCGCGCTGCTGACCGATCCCGCGCTGTCCGGCCTGCCGGCCTTCCTGGTGCGCGAGGGGGGGCTGAACTCCGGCTTCATGATCGCCCATGTCACCGCCGCGGCCTTGGCCTCGGAGATCAAAGCCCTGGCGCATCCCCGCAGCATCGACAGCCTGCCGACCAGCGCCAATCAGGAAGACCATGTCAGCATGGCAACGGGTGCCGCGCTGCGCCTGTCCGACATGGCCGAGCAACTCGCGACCATCCTGGCCATCGAGGCCCTGGCCGCCGCCCAGGGCATCGACTTTCATCGCCCGCTGCGTTCCTCCGCCCCGATCGAGGACGCCCATGCCCTGGTCCGCGGCGTCGCCGGCCCCTGGGAGGAAGACCGCCACATGGCCCCCGATATCGCCGCCGTGACCGCGCTGGTCGAACAGGGCGGCTTTGCCCGGATCTGCCCCGATGTTTGACCGCATCTGGCAGAACGCCTCTCTGGCCACGATGACGGGCGATGGGCTCGGCATCGTCCAGGACGGCGCCATCGCGACCCGTGGCGAGACCATCGCCTGGGTCGGCCTGCGCGCCGCCCTGCCCGGCCCCGCCACCGAGACCTTCGATTGCCGGGGTGCCTGGATCCTGCCCGGCCTCATCGACTGCCACACGCATCTGGTCTTCGGCGGCAATCGCGCCGCGGAATTCGAACGCCGGCTGGGCGGCGTCACCTACGAACAGATCGCGCGGGAGGGCGGCGGGATCCTGTCCACCGTCCGCGCCACCCGGGCGGCGGATGCGGCCTCCCTGTTCGACACCGCCTTGCCGCGGCTGGATGCGCTGCTGGCCGAGGGCGTCACCACCATCGAGATCAAATCCGGCTATGGGCTGGAGGCCGAGACCGAGGCGCGGATGCTGCAAGTCGCCCGCCGCCTGGGCGAGGCGCGGGAGGTGACGGTGCGCACCAGCCTGCTCGCCGCCCATGCGGTGCCGCCGGAATTTGCCGGGCGGCAGGGCAACTACATGCGCCATGTCATCGACACCATCCTGCCCGCCACCGCCGATCTTGCCGATGCCGTCGATGGCTTCTGCGACCGCATCGGCTTCACCGCCGCCGAGACCGATGCGCTGTTCGATGCCGCTGCCGCGCGCGGTCTGCGCGTCAAACTCCACGCCGACCAGCTTTGCGACCTCGGTGGTGCCGCGCTGGCGGCGGCGCATGGCGCGCTGTCGGCCGATCACCTGGAACAGGCCAATGCCCGGGGCCTGGCCGCCATGGCCGCCGCCGGCACCATCGCCGTGCTGCTGCCCGGCGCCGGCTATTTCATCCGCGAGACGCACCACCCCGACATCGCCGCGATGCGCGCGGCAGGGGTCCGTATGGCGCTGGCCTCGGACATCAACCCCGGCTCCTGCCCCGCGCGCTCGCTGCTGCTGATGCTGAACCTCGGCTGCACCCTCTATCGGCTGACGGTGGCCGAGGCGCTGCGCGGCGTCACCTGCGAAGCCGCCGCCGCGCTGGGCTTTTCCGATCGCGGGCGGCTGGAGCCCGGGCTGCGCTGCGATCTGGCGTTGTTTCGCATCGGCGAACCGGCCGAGCTCTGCTACTGGATCGGCGGCAATCCCAATGCGGGGCGCGTCGTCGCCGGCCGCCCGGCATGACCCCCGCCGAGATCGAGGCCCGCATCCACGAAGGCGTGCCGCTGGCGGGGCTTTTCGCGATCCAGGTGGTCTCGGCCGGCGAGGGCATGGCGGTGCTGCGCCTGCCCCCGGCGCCACTGCTGCTGCGGCCCGGCAACACCCTGTCCGGCCCCGCGATCATGGCGCTGTGCGATGTCGCGATCTGGGGCGCCTTGCTGACCATGACCAGGGGCGAGGACAATGCCCGCACCCAGCAATTGGCGATCAGCTTCCTGCGCCCCGCCGGCCCCGGGCCGCTGCTGGCCGAGGCCCGCATCATCCGCCGCGGCGCCCGCGTGGTCTATGCCGAGGTCTGGCTGCGCGCCGAGGACAGCGACACCCCCTGCGGCCATTGCACCAGCAGCTGGATGATCGTGGCCTGAGGCTCTTGCGCCGCGCCCGCTTTGGCCCAGGCTGTCCCCCGCATCATTCAGGAGAACCCCGCGCATGTTCGATTTCACCGGCAAGCGCGTCGTGGTCTGCGGCGGCTCCAAGGGCATCGGCCGCAGCATCGCCATCGGTTTCGCCCAGGCCGGCGCCGCCGTCTCGATCTGCGCCCGGGGCGCCGAGGCGCTGGCCGCGACCAAATCCGAACTGGGCGCACAGGGCCATGCCGCATCCTGCGACCTGTCCCGCGCCGAGCAGATCGCCGCCTATCTGGCCGAAGCCGGGGCCGCGCTCGGCGGGATCGACGTGCTGGTCAACAACGCCTCCGGCTTCGGCGCCACGGATACCGAGGAAGGCTGGGCCGCGGGCCTCGGCGTCGATGTGATGGCGACGGTGCGCGCGAGCCGCGCCGCGCTGGCGGCGCTGACCGCAAGCCGCGGCAATATCGTGAACCTGTCCTCGATCTGGGGCTTTCGCGCCTCCACCCGCGGCCCCGCCTATGCGGCGGTCAAGGCGCTGCTGCTGAACTACACCCAGAGCCAGGCGCTGATCTTTGCCGAACACGGCATAAGGGTGAATGGCGTGGCGCCGGGGTCGATCGAGTTTCCCGGCGGGTCCTGGGAACGCCGGCGGACCGAGAATCCCGATCTGTTCAACCGCACCCTGGCCAGCATCCCCTTCGGCCGCATGGGCACGCCGGAGGAGGTCGCGAATGTCGTGCTCTTCCTCGCCTCGCCGCTCGCTTCCTGGGTCACCGGCCATACGGTGGTGGTGGATGGCGGGCAGCTGCTGGGCTAGCCGGGAGGGCGTCGCCGCTGGGAAGGTCCAGGAAACGCCCAGTTTCCTGGTGGGTGGGCGCGGGAGGGCGGCGCCCTCCCACCGCGACCCGATCCTCCCATTTGACCTATCGCAATGCCGACGATGCTCGCAGGGTCGATTGCATGGCCTTGCCGCCGCTTCCATGCTCCGGCCGAGCAAAATTTTGCCCGGAGGCACCAGATGGCAATGACCTACCGCAACCTTGGCCGCAGCGGGCTCAAGGTGTCGCCGCTCTGCCTCGGCAGCATGATGTTCGGTGGTCCGACGGATGAGGCGACCAGCCAGCGCATCATCGCCCGCGCCCGTGACCAGGGCGTGAACTTCATCGACACCGCCGATGCCTACAACGAAGGCCGCTCCGAGGAGGTGGTCGGCCGCGCCATCGCCGCCGATCGCGGCTGGTGGGTGCTGGCGACCAAACTCGCCAATCGGACGATGCCTGGCCCGAATGGTGCCGGCCTCTCGCGCCGCTACGCCTTCGCCGCGGTCGAGGCGAGCCTGCGTCGTCTCGGCACCGAGACCATCGATATCCTTTACCTGCACAAGGAAGATCACGACACGCCGCTCGCGGAGACGGTGCATGCGCTGGCCGATCTGATCCGTTCCGGCAAGATCCGCCACTTCGGCGTGTCGAACCACCGCGCCTGGCGCATCGCCGAAATCTGCCGGCTCTGCGACGAGGCGGGGATCGACCGGCCGGTCGTCAGCCAGCCGCTGTACAACGCGCTGAACCGGATGGTGGAGGTCGAGCATCTGCCGGCCTGCGCGTATTTCGGCCTCGGCGTCTTCCCCTATTCGCCGCTGGCGCGCGGGGTGCTGACCGGCAAGTACCATGTCGATGCCGCGCCGCCCGAAGGCACCCGCGCCGCCCGCCGCGACCGCCGCCTGCTGGAAAGCGAATGGCGTCCGGAAAGCCTGAAGATCGCCGAACAGATCGCAGCCCACGCCACCGCCCACGGGATTTCGCCCGGGCAGTTCGCGGTCGCCTGGGTGCTGCACAACCGCCTGGTCACCGGCGCCATCGCGGGGCCGCGGACAGAGGCGCAATGGGAAGACTACCTCGGCGCGCTCGGCTACGCCTTCACGACGGAGGATGAGGCGCTGGTGGATGGGCTGGTCACGGCGGGGCATCCCTCGACGCCCGGCTACAACGACCCGGCCTACCCGCTGGAGGGGCGGCCGGTTTAACCCTGACATTTCTGGAACGGAGCGGCCCCATGACCTTCCAATGCACCGGCTACGCAGCCACTGACGCCAAAGGCCCGCTCACACCCTTTGCCTTCACGCGTCGCGATCCGACCGAGGAGGATGTGGCCATCGACATCCTCTATTGCGGCGTCTGCCATTCCGATGTGCATATGGTCCGCAACGAATGGGGCATGAGCAGCTACCCGCTGGTTCCGGGCCATGAGATCGTCGGGCGGGTGAGCAAGACCGGATCGGGCGTCACCCGTTTCAAGCCGGGCGATCTGGTCGGCGTCGGCTGCATGGTCGATTCCTGCCGGACCTGCCCGAGCTGCCGCGAAGGGCTGCAGCAATATTGCGAGACCGGCGGCACCATACAGACCTATGGCTCACCCGACCCGTACCTCGGCGGCAGCACCTATGGCGGCTATTCCCGCAGCATCGTCGTCTACGAAGGCTTCGTGCTGAAGGTCTCCGAGCGGCTGCCGCTCGCAGGCGTGGCGCCGCTGCTCTGCGCCGGCATCACCACCTGGTCGCCGCTGCGGCACTGGAAGGTCGGCGAGGGCCAGAAGGTCGGGATCGTCGGCCTCGGCGGGCTCGGCCATATGGGCGTGAAGCTTGCGCATGCGCTGGGCGCGCATGTGGTCATGTTCACCACCTCGCCGTCCAAGGCCGCGGATGCGCAAAGGCTCGGCGCGGATGAGGTCGTGGTCTCGACCGATCCGCAGCAGATGCAGGCCCAGGCCAACAGCTTCCACTTCATCCTCGACTGCGTCGCGGCCTCGCATGACATCAACGCCTATCTCGCCCTGCTGCGGCGCGACGGCACCCTCGTCTCGGTCGGCATACCGGGCCAGCCGTTCCAGGTGGCCGCGCAATCCCTGGTATTCGGCCGGCGCAGCCTGGCCGGTTCCGGGATCGGCGGCATTCCGGAAACGCAGGAGCTGCTCGACTTCTGCGCCGAACACGGCATCACCGCGGATGTCGAGGTGATCGCCATGAAGGACATCAACACCGCCTATGCACGCATGCTGAAAAGCGATGTGAAGTACCGCTTCAGCATCGACATGGCCACGCTGTGACGCCGGCATGCAGGCCGGCGGCGGCAGGGAGGGCTAGCCTCAGACTTCGGGAAACCGGGAAATCCAGTGCCGCGCGATGGCATCCCGCCGCGCGAACCAGACGCCGCCGACGCCGCACATGTGGCGCAGCACCCGTTCCAGCCCGGCGATGCGCCCGGCGCGGCCGATCATGCGCAGATGCAGCCCGATGGAGAGCATCCGCGGCGCCTCCGCCCCTTCCGCCCAAAGCGCGTCGAAGGCGTCAATGACATATTCCGCGAAATGCGCGGCGGTGGTGAAGCGCTGGCTGCCCTGGTGGAAATGCATGTCGTTGGTGTCGAAGCTGTAGGGCAGCACCACATGCCGGCGCCCCGCGACCTGCTGGAAGATCGGCAGGTCGTCGGCGTAGGAATCGCTGTCGTACAGGAACCCGCCATGTTCCAGCAGCAGCCGGCGCGTGTTCACCGAAGGGGCCGATCGCGTGTGCCAGCCGCAGGGCGCGACGCCCGCGGCGGCGGCGATGACGGCGACGGCGCGGGCGATGGTGGCGCGTTCCAGCGCTTCTTCCATGCCGGCATGGCGTTCCCACCGCCAGCCGTGGCAGGCGACCTCATGCCCGCGTGCCACCGCGTCGCCGGCGATCCAGGGCGAACGCGCGATGGCGCGGCCGCAGGCGTTCAGGGTCGCGGGGGCGGCATATGCGTCGAGCAGCCGCATGATCCGGTGGTAGCCGACGCGCGTGCCGTATTCGAAATGCGTGTCGCGGCAGGGATCGGGGGCGCCCACGACCTCGTCGGTGACCTCATAGACCGCCTCGTTGCGCTCATCGCCGTCGATCAGGGACAGCTCGGCGCCTTCCTCGACATTCACGACGAAGGAGACGGCGACGCGGGCCCGTCCCGGCCAGGCGGGATCGGGCGGGCGCGCGCCATAGCCGAGGAAATCGCGTGTGTCGGTCAGCAAGAAATCAGACTCCGGCCATCCGGTTCAGCCCCACCATGCGGTCGCCGATGATCAGCACCACCACCGTCAGCGCGATGATCAGGCTGGACACCGCCGCCACCGTCGGATCGGGGGATTCGCTGAGGTATTGCAGCAGCTGGATCGGCAGGGTGCGGTGATAGACATCGGTCAGGAAGATCGAGACCGGGTAGTTGTCGAGCGAGGCGAGAAAGCCGAACAGCGCCCCGGTGATGAAGGAGGGCGCCAGCACCGGCACCATCACCCGCAGCACGGCGCGCGGATAGGACAGGCCGAGCGTGCGCGCCGCATCGATCAGCGCGAAATCGAACAGCGACAGCCCCGCGGTCAGGGTGCGCATCACGAAGGGCAGCACCACGATGACATGGGCGAGCAGCAGCGACGGCAGCGCCTCGCGCAGGCCCAGCATCCGGAAATACTGCAGCATGGCGATGCCGAGCACGAGCCCCGGCAGCATCAGCGGCGAGACCAGGAAGGTCGCGATCGCCTCGCGCCCCGGGAAGCTGCCGCGCACCACCGCGATCGCGGCCAAAGTGCCGAGCAGCAGCGAAATTGCCGTGGCCAGTGCGGCGATCTGCAGGCTGAGCAGCACGGACTCCACCAGCCCGTTCAACTACGCCACCCGCGCATACCAGCGCCAGGAGAATTCCCCATCCGGCAGCTGGAACACGGCGGAAGGCGAGACCGAGACCCCGATCGTCACCACCAGCGGCGCCAGCAGGAAGACCACGCTGCCCGCCAGCATGGCCCAGGCCAGGGCAAGGCCGAACGGCCGGGTCATGGCGCGGCCCGCGCGCGCCGCGCCAGCACCACGCTGCCGACCACCACCAGCAGCGACAGCAGCAGCAGCAGCACGCCGGCGACCGAGCCGCGCTGCGGATCCTGCAGATAGAGGAAGGAGGTCGCGATGGTCGTGGACAGCGTCTGGTAGCGGTCGCCCATCAGCAGGTTGGGGATCACATAGGCCGCGATCGACATCGAGAAGACCAGCGTCCCCCCCGCCACCACCCCCGGCAGGGTCAGCGGCACCGTCACCCGCGAAAAGCTGTAGAAGGGCCCGCCGCCCAGCGTCGCCGCCGCATCGGTCAGCCGCGGGTCGATCTGGCGGATCACCGTGAAGATCGGCAGCACCATGAAGGGCAAAAAGATGTTGGTGATGCCGATCAGCAGCCCGGTTTCCGTGAACAGCAGCCGCAGCGGCGCATCGGTCAGCCCCGATGCCATCAGCAACCGGTTCACGATGCCGTTGGAGCGCAGCAGCACGGTCCAGCCAAAGGCCTTGACGATGACGCTGAGCGACAGCGGCAGCAGCAATGCGGCGACCAGCAGCGACTGCAACCAGCCCCGCGTCCGGGCCAAGGCGAAGGCGGCAGGATAGCCGATCACCAGGCAGATCGCCGTGGTCAGCACCGCCAGCCGCAGGGTTCGCCCGGTGACCTGCCAGGAATAGCCGCTGCCGAGGAAAGTCGCGTAGCCCGCCAATGTCCAGCCCTGCGGCCCGCGCAGGCTTTCGACCAGCAACAGCGCCAGCGGCAGCGCGAAGACCAGCAGCGCGAAGATGCAGGCCGGCGCCGCCAGCCAGGCGATGCCGAGGCGGTGGATCACGCGGCCTCCGGTGCGGCGAAGACCAGCGTATCGGCGATGCGCCAGCTGATCGGCAGCACGTCGCCCTGGATGTCCGGGCGGGCGGGCAATTCGACGATGGCGCGGTCGCCTTCCGGCAGGTCGCCATGCAGCAGCCGCCGGCTGCCCAGGAAGGTCTGTGCGGCGATCGGCAGTTCCACGCCGGTCCAGTCTCGGTCCATGGCCGGGCGCGGCACGATCCGTTCCGGCCGCACCGCGACCAGCACGCGCGCACCCGGCGCGAAATGCCCTTGTGCATGGACGGTGCCGAGGCCGGTCTGCACCACGAGCAAGCCCAGGCCGGAGGTGAGCACCCTGCCGTGCAGCGCCGTGGACTGGCCGACGAAATCCAGCACGAAGGGCGACGCCGGGCGGGCATAGATCTCCGCGGGTGTCGCCAGCTGCTCGATGCGCCCGGCGTTCATCACCGCGATGCGGTCCGACAGCGCCAGCGCTTCCTCCTGGTCATGGGTCACGAAGATCGCGGTCATGCCGAGTTCGCGCAGCAGCCGGCGCAGCTCCACCTGCATGGTCTCGCGCAGCTTGCGGTCGAGTGCCGACAGCGGCTCGTCCAGCAGGATCAGCTGCGGGTTCACCGCCAGCGCCCGGGCCATGGCGACGCGCTGCTGCTGCCCGCCCGAAAGCTGCGCGATGGCGCGGGAGGCCAAGGGCGCCAGCCGCACCATCTCCAGCAGCCGCATCACCCGCGGCCCGATGTCGCCACGGGGCGTGCCGCGGGCCTTGAGGCCGAAGGCGACATTCTCGGCGACGGTCAGATGCGGGAACAGCGCGTAATTCTGGAACACCACGCCGATGTTGCGCCGATGCGGCGGCAGCGGCCCGAGGTCCTGCCCCGCCAGCGCCACCTTGCCCGCATCCGCGCGCAACAGCCCCGCCAGGATACGCAGCAGCGTGGTCTTGCCGCAGCCCGATGGCCCGAGCAGGGAGACGAACTCGCCCTCGCCCATGGCCAGGGAGAGGTCGTCCAGCACCATGCTCTGGCGGAAGCGCTTGCTGACGCCGGTGATGTCCAGATGCGCCGCCATGGCTCAGGCCATCAGCTGGTTCCACCGCTGGATCCAGGCGTCGCGGTTCTTGTTCACATGCTCCCAATCCGGGGAGAAGGGCGAGCCGGCCGGGGCGGTGAAGCCCGCAGGCAGCTGCGCATCGGTATTGGTCGGCAGCACGAAGGATTTTTCCGCCAGGATCTGCTGGATCTCGGTGCCGAGATAGGCGTCGATGAAGGCATTGGCCAGGGCCTCGTTCGGCCCCCCCTTCACCTTGCAGATGCCCGATGGCATCGCAAAAATCCCTTCCTTCGGCGCCGCCAGCCCGACCGGCGCGCCGCCCGCCGCGCGGATCAGCGTGTAGGAGGAGAACTGGCCGGACATCAGCGCCGCCTCGCCCGATTCCAGCAGGTTCTCGGCCTGCGGCTGGTTGGTGTAGATGGTCAGCAGATTCGGCTTCAGCGTCGCGAGCTTCTTGAAGGCGGCCTCAACCTCGTACTGCGCCTCGGCAAAAGGCTTGCCGGTCTCGAGATGGGCGGCGACGATCATCGTCCACAGCCCCTCGGTGTTCTGCAGCGAGGGCAGGATGACCTTGCCGCGATTGGCCGGCGCCCAGAGCGCCTGGTAGCTGTCCACGCCCTGCGGCATGGCCTGCTTGTTGTAGGCGATGCCGACCCAGGGCTGCTGGTAGTTCACCCAGGCGCCCTCCAGATGGATCGCCGAGGCGCGCAGCTTGGCCATGTTCGGCGTGGCGGCGGGGGTCAGCTTTTCCAGCAGCCCCTCACCCCAGGCGATCTGCATGATGGGGTCGTCCATCAGCACCACGGACATGCGCGGGCTGGCCTTGTCGGCGCGCAGCTTTTCCAGGTTCACCAGCGACCGGGTGCCGT
>Ga0255334_1001203_pt1 | contig 12913 bp, 13 predicted proteins | sample EtOH5_35cm_T3_12_FD_202080 | JGI IMG/M metagenome (GOLD analysis project Ga0255334, IMG submission 202080) | Sandy soil microbial communities from University of British Columbia, Vancouver, Canada - EtOH5_35cm_T3_129 | ecosystem: Engineered > Artificial ecosystem > Sand microcosm > Unclassified ...
TGATCAGCGGCGCGGTGATCAGCGCGATGCGGTGGTTGGCGCCGTCATTGGTCAGCCAGGCGCCGCCGGGGAACTGGTGCATCGGCCGGGCGCCGACCACGATGCCGTACCAGTCGATCATCTCCTGCAGCCGGGTGGTCTTGAGGTTGATGTGGTGCAGGAGCGGATTCGGGGCGGGTCCTGGGGTCATGGCGTCCTCCGTGGTCGCGGCAGCCATTCGGCTGCGGTTTGGGTGATGCGCGAAACCTATCAGGCGGCGGCGAGCCGCTCCACCACCCAGGCCCAGTCCCGGACATAGAGGCTGTTGGGAGACCCCGGCCCATCCCGCCGCGCCAGGCGCCGCCGCGAAAAATCGTAGTCAGCGGCGACGAACCCCGCATCCAGCATCAGCCGATGCAGGCTGGCGGCATCGCCGCCCCAACGCGCGCCATGGCCGTTGGTCTCGACAATCACCGCCCGCAGCGCCGGATCGGCCAGGGTCTTTGGCGCGCCCCGGAGGATCGTCTCCTCATAGCCTTCCACATCCAGCTTCAGCAGCAGCGGTGCGGGGCCCAGCGCCTCCAGGGTGGTGACGGGCACCTCCTCGGCGGCATCGGCCTCGCCGGGCAGCAGCACGCGGTTGGCGGCGCCGCGCCGGGCGGACAGCCGCACCACCCCCGGCGCCGCCCCCAGGGCCACGGCATGGACGCTCACCAGGCCGCCGATGCCGTTCAAGGCGATATTGTCGGCCAGATGCGGCAAGGTCGCCGCCGAGGGCTCCACAGCCGCCACCGCCGCGCCGCAGACGCCGGCCGCCAGCACCGTATAGACCCCGATGTTGGCGCCGACATCGGTCATGCGTTCACCCGGCCGCAGCAGATGGACGCAGAACATCATCTCGGCGGGATCGGTCAGCCCGACGTAATGGGCCGCGGTCGCCGAGGACAATCCGCGCCGCAGCACCAGCCGGGTGCCGCCGAGGAAGGGCGCGATCGCCGGCATTCCGGTGATCCGCGAGCCGATCTGCCAGCGCAGCATGCGCCGGATCGCCGGCCAGCCGCCCTGCCGCCAACAGAAGCCCAGCAGCCGGGCGGTGGTGCGGATCACGGGCGCAGGTCCAGCACCAGGGTTTCCCCCACATCCGGCACCAGGAAGCTTTCGGGCGGATCGCCGGCTTCCTCCCGCGCCGCGGCCAGGCCTTGCGCCGGGGCGTCGATCGCTTCCTGGGTCAGCTTGAAAGTACCGTGATGCATCGCCAGCGCGGTGCGGGCGCGAAGGACATGGCGGGCGGCCACCGCCTGGGCAGGGTCGATATGGACGGCCTGCATGAACCAGCGCGGCTCATAGGCGCCGATCGGCACCAGCGCGGCGCCGAAGGGGCCGGCCTCGGCGCCGATTTCCGCCAGATGCGGCCCCCAGGCGGTATCGCCGAGAAAACACAGCCGCCCGCCATCCGTTGTCTCGACCGAAAACCCGCCCCAGAGCGACCGCGCCCGGTCCAGGATGCCCCGCGCCGAAAAGTGCCGTGCCGGCAGATAGGTCGCCCGATGCCCCCCTGGCAGCGGATGCGACTGCCCCCAGTCCAGCGCCACGGCGCCCTGGATGCCATTGCGGGCCAGGAAGGCGTCCTGCCCGAGCCCGGTGACGATCAGCGGCGCGGACAGCGCCCGCAGGCTCGGCAGGTCGAGGTGGTCGTAATGCCCATGGCTCAACAGCACGGCATCGATGCGCGGCAGCCCGGCCAGGGTCAGCCCCGGGTCGCGCACCCGTTTCGGCCCGATCCAGGACAGCGGCGAACAGCGGTCGGAAAACATCGGATCGGTCAGCAGGCTGGTGCCATCGGCCAGGCGGATGAGGAAGCTCGCATGGCCGATGAAGGTGATGGCGGCATGGCCCGGCGGCACGGTTTCGGGGGCCGGCGGATGCGGCCGGTTCTCGACCCGCGCCGGCCAGGGCGTGCCGCGGCCCTCCCGCATCATGCGGAACACGGCGCCAAGCGTCTGCCCGGCCGGCGACCCGTCCGGGTTCAGGAAGCGCCCGCCCCGTCGCTGGGCGGGTGTCACGCCGCGACCTGCACCCCATGGCGGGCCGCCAGATCCAGCACGAACTGCCAGGCGACTCGCCCGGAGCGCGCACCGCGCCCGACCTGCCAGGCCTGGGCCTCGCGGCGCAGGGTGTCGGGATCGACGGCGATGCCGAAGGCCTCGGCATAGGCGGAAACCATGGCGAAATAGGTCGGCTGGTCGCAGTTGTGAAAGCCGATCCACAGCCCGAAGCGGTCGGAGAGCGAAACCTTCTCCTCCACCGCCTCGGCCGGGTTGATGGCGGTGGAGGCCTCATTCTCCATCATGTCGCGCGGCATCAGATGCCGGCGGTTGGAGGTCGCGTAGAACAGCACATTGGCCGGCCGCCCCTCGATCCCGCCATCCAGCACCGATTTCAGCGCCTTGTAGTCGGCGTCCTCGCGTTCGAAGGACAGGTCGTCGCAGAACACCAGGCAGCGCCGGGGCTGGGCGCGCAGAAAATTCAAAAGCTCGGGCAGAGTGCGGATGTCCTCGCGGGCGATCTCGATCAGCGCGATGCTGCCGGGGGGGGCGGCGGCATGGGCGGCCTTGACCAGCGAGGATTTGCCGGTGCCGCGCGCGCCCCAGAGCATGGCGTTGTTGGCGGGCAGGCCGCGGGCAAAACGCTCGGTGTTTTCAACCAGCAGCGCCTTCTGGCTGTCGATGCCCTTGAGCAGCCCGATCGCCACCGCCGCGACCTTCGGGACCGGGATCAGCCGGGCCGGGGAGGGGTGCCAGACGAAGGCATCCGCGCCCTCCGGCGCCGGGGCGGGGGGCGGTGGCGGGGCCAGCCGCTCGAGCGCTTCGGCGATACGTGTCAGCAACTTGGTGTCCAAGGCGAGATTTCCAGGATTGACGGATAGGTCGCGGAGGCTAGGTTCCGCCGCCAATCCCCACAAGCCGGAGCACGACGTCCATGTTCATCTCACCTGCCTATGCCCAGGACGCCGCCGGCGGCGCCAGCGGGATGGTGATGCAATTGGCACCCCTCCTGCTGATTTTCGTCGTCTTCTATTTCCTGCTGATCCGGCCGCAGCAGAAGAAGATGAAGGAGCATCGCAGCATGCTCTCAACGCTGAAGCGCAACGACCGGGTGGTGACCGCGGGCGGCATCGTCGGGCGGATCGCCTCGGTGAAGGAAGGCTCGGACGAGATCGAGGTCGAGATCGCGCCGAACGTCCGCGTCTCGGTCGTGCGCGGCACCATCGCGAGCGTGGTGCGGCCCGAGGCCGCCAATGACGCGGCCCCCGCCAAGGCATGACGGCATGAAGGGCTGGCGCTGCCTGCTGGCGGGGGTGCTGGTCTCCGGCACCGCCGTCGCGGCGGCGGGGGATGCGGATTACGTCGGCAAGCCGCTGCTGGCGCTGGTCAGCTATCCCAACCTGCCCTCGCTGCTGCGCCAGGCTTCGGGCGGGCAGCAAAGTGCCATGGCGCGTGCGGTCCGCTACGACGGGCCGGGGCTGGAGCTGACGGCGGGGCGCTACCTCAACAGCTATGCCTGCTCGCCCGAAGGCTGCGCCGAGGATGGCGTCTTCCTCGCCTATGACACGGAAGACGGGCGGATTTATCTGATGCTGGTGCGCGAAGGGTCGATGGTGATCCAGGTGCCGCCGCGCCGTGCGCCCTGGCCGGATGTGCTGGCGCCGCGGGTCGCGGCCTTTGGCGCCGCGCCCGAAAACCTGACCTACGCGCCGCCGCCCTGAGGGCGGGCAGGGAAAAGATCGATGGGCTTTTTCCCTCAAGCACCCCAGCAGAAACAAGGTGTTTCTGCACTTCCCCCTAAAGCGGAAGGTCCAGGAAACTCAGTTTCCTGGTGGGTGGGTGTGGGAGGGCAACGCCCTCCCACGTTTTCCCGGTTTAGGCCGACTGGCCGCTGGCCAGGCCACCCTTCTCCATCAGGCTCTCGACCATTTCCCAGTTGACCAGCTTGTCCAGGAAGTTCTGGAGGTAGTTCGGCCGGACATTGCGGAAGTCGAGGTAATAGGCGTGCTCCCAGACGTCAGCGCCCAGGATCGGCGTGCCTTCGCCGGTCGAGATCGGGTTGGCGCCGTTCGGGGTCTTGGTGACCTTCAGCTTGCCGCTGGGGTCGAGGATCAGCCAGGCCCAGCCCGAGCCGAACTGCGTCACGCCGGCCTGCTTGAAGGCTTCCTTGAAGGCGGCGAGACCGCCGAGGTCGCTGTCGATCTTCGCGCCGATCTTGGCCGGCAGGCTGTCGCCGCCGCCATTGGGCTTCATGACCTGCCAGAACAGCGTATGGTTCCAATGCTGCCCGGCCTGGTTCAGCACCGGCAGGCCGTCGGCGCTGGCGCGGCCGGCCTCGGCGACGATGGTCTCCAGGCTCTTGCCGGCGAGGCCCTTGCTCTCGATCAGCCCGTTGAGCGCGGTGACATAGGCGTTGTGGTGCTTGCCGTGATGCAGCTCCAGCGTTTCCTGGCACATGCCGGAAGCGGCGAGCGCCGCCGCATCGTAAGGCAGGGCGGGCAGGGTGAAGGCCATGGTGATGTCTCCGTAACGGGGGATTGTTCCGAGGTAGGCGGCAGCCCGGGGGGCGTCAACCGCGGCACCATGATGGTGCAACGTCGCCGGGCGGGCTAAGTCGCGCGGCAGGGAGACGGATTTGAAGACAGATTTGGCGACAGAGCTGCCGGCGATGCTGGCGTTTGCCCGGCGGGTCGATCCGGACCGGTTCCTCGCCGCACTGTTCGCGCCGGCCGAGCGGCGTCCTGCGCTCTTCACGCTGATCGCCTTCAACCATGAGCTGGCCCGGGCGCGGGAGGCGACGAGCACGCCGATCGCGGCGCTGATCCGCCTGCAATGGTGGCGCGACGCCTTGGCCGAGGCGGCCCGGGGCCTGCCGCCCCGCCGGCACGAGGTTGCGGGCCCGCTGCACGCGGCGGTCCGGGCCGGCAGCTTCGACGTTGGGGAACTGACCGCGTTGGTCGATGCGCGGGAAGTCGAGGCGGAGGAGGAGGGCATCCCGAGCCGCGCCGCCTTCTGGGCCTGGCTGCGGGCCGGCGCCGGCGGGATGGCGGTGGTGGCGGGGCGGTTGCTCGAAGTACCCGGGGCAGCCATGCCGGGATTGCAGACCATCGGGGCCGCCTATGGCTTGGCCGGGGTGCTGCGCAGCGTGCCCTTCCATGCCACGCAGGGGCGCTGCCTGCTGCCGGCCGAGGCGCTGGCGGAACATGGGCTGGTGGCCGAGGGCGTCATCGCCGCGCCGGCCTCGGCCGCGCCGGTGGTGCGGGAACTTGCGGCCGAGGGGCTTGCGATGCTGGACGCAGCCCAGCCGCTGGTACCGCGGCAGGCCGTCGCCGCCGCCTTGCCGGGGGTGCTGGCGCGGCGCGATCTCCGGCGATTGCAGGCGGGCCGTGCGGTGCCGGCGCCGCGCGGCTTGGGCGATCGGCTGGCGGTGGTCTGGGCGGGTCTGCGCGGCAGCGTCTGAGAGCCCTCGTCGTCTTTTCAGCGGGACGTGCGGAAACACCTTGTTTCTGGGGGGGGTTCGACGGGCAAGGCCCTCGATTTTCTTCAACTGGCGGATTCTGGGGGCGGATTCCGGTAGCCCGCTGCGCTTTGACCCCGTGGTGCCTCCGGCCCGGCGGGAGGGCTTGCCCGCTCCGCCCCACCTCTGGACTTCCGCTTCCCGCTGCGCCAAGCCGGGCGCCATGCTCCAGTGGTTCCACCGCCTGATGGCTCGCCTGACCGGCCGGGAAGCGGCCCTGTCGCGCTGGAGCATCAAGATCCTCGGCAATATCCTGACCACGCAACATTACGTGGCCGGTCTGGCCGGTGCTCTTGTCGCCCTGCCGGAGGCGCCGCAGGCGGTCGGGCTCGACAGCCGCATCTGCCGCCAGGCCGATATCGAGAGCGACTGGCTGCGCCATTGGTGCCGCGAGCTGGACACGCTGCCGACCTATCACCGCAAGCTGTGGGAGACCTGCTTCGTGGTGCAGGCGCTGTGGGAGGCGGGGGCGCTCGCGCCCGGCAAGCGCGGCCTTGGCTTTGCCGTGGGGCATGAACCGCTGCCGAGCTATTTTGCCGCGCGCGGGGCCGAGATCCTGGCGACCGACCTCGATGTCGGCAGCAGGCAGGCGGCGGGCTGGATCGCCACCGACCAGCATGGCGGCGACGCCGATGCCCTCTTCTTCGACAGGCTGGTGGCACGCGAGGTATTCGACGCCAAGGTGACGCTGCGCGCCGTGGACATGCGGCGCATCCCCGCCGATCTGCGGGGCGGCTTCGACTTCGTCTGGTCGGTCTGTTCGCTGGAACACCTCGGCACGCTGGACGCCGGCATCGCCTTTGTCGTCAATGCCGCGCGCTGCCTGAAGCCGGGCGGCATCGCCGTGCATACGACCGAGTTCAACATGGCGGGCGAGGGGCCGACGGTGGGGCGGGGCAGCACCGTGCTCTACCAGGAAAAGCACATGCGCCGGATGGCCGAGAAGCTGGCGCAGGCGGGCTATGAGATGCTGCCCTTCGATGCGACGCCCGGCATCAGGCTGATGGACGGCTTCATCGACCTGCCGCCCTATCCCGGCACGAAATGGCCCCTGCAGCAGCAATCGACGCCGCATCTGGTGCTGTCGGTGCATGGATTTCCGACCACCTCGGCCGGGATCATCGTGCGAGCGCCGCCGGCGCCCTGACCCAGGGGTCGAACGCGCCGGACCGGGCGGGACGAAGCCAAGCCCATCCGCCCGAAACCTAGCCGCCCGAAACCTAGCCGCCCCGTGTCAGCAACAGCATGGTGTCCTCGCGGCTGTCCAGCAGCACCTTGGGGTCGGCGGGCTTCACCTGCGCATCGAAATCCAGGAAGCGCAGCGGGAAGCGGCCAGCGATGTCGCGCAGCAGCCCGGCCGGATCCAGGCAGCGGAAGGCGTTGAACTCCAGCAGGATGCGCACGCGCGGCGAACGGTCCAGCAGCCGTTGCATGCCGGCCCAGGCCTGTTCCTCGGCGCCTTCGACATCGATCTTGATGATGTCCGCGGTCTCCACCAGCTCGTCGAGCGGCATGGTCTCGATCACCTCCTCCTGGAAGCCGGGCGGGGCGGGCAGGCCTGCGGGCACGACATAGGCATTCTTCGGCTCGGCCAGGGTGCTGCGCAGCACCGCGGTGGAACGGGCGCTGCCGATCGCCAACGCATGCACCGTGCTGTTGGGGGTGAAGCCGTTGACCGAGAGGTTCCGGCGCAGCAGGTTCAGGCTGCGCGCGCCCGGTTCGATCGCATGGACATGGCCCTGCGGCCCGACCAGATCGGCCATCAGCACCGAATAATACCCGGCATTGGCCCCCGCATCGATCGCCACCATGCCGGGGCCGGTGGTGCGGCAGACCTGGTCGGTCATCCAGTATTCCCAGTAGCCGTCCAGCAGCAGATGCGGCGCAAAGCCTTCGTCCAGCGGATCGACGTGGAATTTGTAGCGGCCCAACACCCGACAGAGCAGCAGATCGGCCGTCAGCGGTACCGCGTTGCAGCGGGCGCGGATCGCCGCTTCCAGCCAGGTGCGATGCGGCGGCGAACGCAGCATCTGCAGCGAGAGCAGCGGCAGCAGGGGGGTCTCCGGCGGCGCCGCCACCGCGGGCGTCTCGACCAGCGGCCGCAGCGGTTCGCTTCGGCCCAGCAGGCGGCCGATCGGTCCAAGGCTCATGATGCTGCTTTCCGGGGTGATGGGCAGGGGCGGGCGGCGGCTGTGGGCGTTGCTGGTCTCGGCGATGTCGCAGCCAACGCTGTCACCTCGAACTCGGCCGGCCGAAGCGACGACCTTTGTCGGAACCTGAGGTCCACCCTCATTGGCGTCAAGGCTTTGCCTGCGGCGGGGACGGGCCGCCGCCTTGGTTTTCTTGCCTTCGGGCATTCCCCCGGCCCGCCTGGCGTGGTCGAATACGGGTGCAGAACAGCGCGCGAATGGTGGGGACGAGGATGTTTGAAAGGCTCGCTGCCTTGCTTGCGGATCACCTGTACGAACGCATGCGGCTGCGGTTGCGCAAGGACGTGCAGGCCGATCTTTTTGGCCTCATGGAGCGCGTCGGGCCCGATCGGAAGCCCCAGACCAACCCGCTGGCGCAGGCCCTGAAGGACAATGCCAATCTGCGCTGGAACGTGAAGGTGCTGGCCTCGGCCCTGGCCGAACAACTCTACGCGACTGGCGTCGCGGGCCCCACCGCGCCGATCCCGCGGGACCCGCAATGGAGCAATCTGCGGAGCAAGCTCTGCTGCCAGGCCGATATCGAATCGGTCTGGGCGCGGTACTGGTGCGGCCAGCTGCAGCTCGTCCCGCTCTATCGGCGCGGCATCTGGGAGCTCTGTTTCGCGCTGCAGGCGATCTGGGAAGCCGGGCTGATCATCGAGGGCACCCGCGCGCTTGGTTTCGGCGTCGGGCGGGATGTTCTGCCCGCCTTCCTCGCCTCCCGCGGGGTCTCGGTGCTGGCCACCGACATGGGCGGCCTCGTCGAGGAGTCCCGGCTCTGGCGCGGCCTCGACGGCCATGCAGCGCGGGTCGAGGATCTGGTCTGCCCCTCCCATATCGACCCTGCCCTGGTCGCCAGCTACTGCGATTTCCGCGCCGTGGACATGACCGACATCCCGGCCGATCTGCATGGCGGCTTCGACGTCTGCTGGTCGGTCTGCGCCTTCGAACACCTTGGATCGATCGAGGCCGGTCTCGCCTTTGTCGAGAATTCGCTGAAATGCCTGAAGCCGGGCGGGATCGCGGTGCATACTACCGAATTCAGCCTCGACCCTTCGCCGGAGACCACCGACGACTGGCCGACCGTGCTCTACCACCAGCGCCATTTCGACGAGCTGGCCCTCCGCCTCGCCCGCCAGGGACATGAGCTGCTGCCGATCGACCTCGATGGCGGTTCGGGCCCCCTCGATCGCTTCATCGATCATCCGCCCTATGCGCATGACCCGCATCCGGCGCTGGCCTACCCTATGGCGCCGCATCTGAAACTGAGCGTCGATGGATTTCCGGTGACCTCGGCCGGGCTGATCATCCGCACCGCGGCGGGCTGATCCGGCCGCGCGGGCGGTTGACCGCGACAAATCCGGGCAGGATGGAAAGACCGGGAAACGCCAGAACCGGAGGTCAAACCCCCATGCATCGTCGCATGCCGCATGCCGCATGCCGCATGCCGCTTGTCGCCACGCCCGCCCTTGCCCTGCGCGCCGCCGCAGCCTGATCCCGCCTTCGGCATCGCGCTGCCGATCCTGTTTCCAGGCATCGCGCTGTGGCTGCCGCGGCAGGCGGGCTACGCGGGTAGCCTGCCTGCAGCGTTTCCGGGGCCTCAGGCGGCCAGGGCGTCCTCACCGTCCAGCGCGGCGGCAGTCGCATGCACGGTTGCTGCGATGCGCACCGCGGCCTGGATCTGCTCCTTCGAGAGCCCGCCATGCAGCACGATCTTCTCATGGCTCTCCATGCACATGCCGCAGCCGTTGATGGCCGAGACGGCGAGCGACCAGAGCTCGAAATCCACCTTCTCCACGCCGGGGCGCGCCATGACGTTCATGCGCAGCTTGGCCGGCATGGTCGCGTAGTCGCCGGCGACCAGATGCGTGAAGCGGTAGTAGATGTTGTTCATGCCCATGATCGCCGCGGCGGCCTTGGCGGCGGTGAGCGCCTCGGGCGACAGCTTGGGGCCGAATTCGGCGACGATCGCCGCGGTGGTCGCGGCGTGGCGGCTGGCGAGGGCGGAGGCGATGAAGGTGCCGGCCAGCTGCTGCTCGCTGAGCAGGGTCTCGCTGGCAAGGCTGCCGAGGTTCAGCCGCAGATCCTTGGCATATTCGGGCAGGCGGGCACGCAGGGCTTCCAGCGACATGGCCGGGTCCTTTCTTCGTTCGGATTTTCGGGGGGAGGGGGCGGCGTGACCGCGGGGTCAGGCGAGAAGATCACCGCGCGACCCGCAGAAGGGGGCCGCGCGGCGGTTGGCGTCAGGCGGCCTCGAACAGCTTCTGCGGGGCCAGGGTCTCGGTGCCCTTGGTCCAGTTGCAGGGGCAGAGTTCGTCGGTCTGCAGCGCATCGAGCACGCGCAGGACTTCCTGCGGGTTGCGGCCGACGTTCAGCCCGTTGGCCGAGGCCCACTGGATGGTGCCTTCAGGGTCGACGATGAAGGTCGCGCGCAGGGCGACGCCCTCGTTCTTGTCCAGGATGCCGAGCGCGCCGGTCAGCTCGCGCTTGGTGTCGGCCAGCATCGGGAAGGGCAGGTCGCGGATGTCGTCGTTGTACTTGCGCCAGTTCAGATGCACGAACTCGCCATCGGTGCTCCCGCCATAGATCACGGCTTCGCGGTCGGCGAATTCACCGGCCAGCTTGCCGAAGGCGGCGATTTCAGTCGGGCAGATGAAGGTGAAATCCTTCGGCCAGAAGAAGACGATCTTCCACTTGCCGGGATCGCTCTCGCTGGTCACCTCGGTGAAGGACACGCCCGGGCCGCCAAGGCCATCGGGGCCGCCCTTGACGGCATTCAGTTTGAAGCTCGGGAATTTATCGCCGACGGTCAGCATGGCGTGGTCTCCTTGGGGAAAAACGGATGGCCGCCGCAGCGCACAATCGCTCCGGCACGCCGTGGTATGGCAATTCGATCGCTTCTATGCCAATGAATTGTTTTCGACAGAATGATCGATCCCGTCAATGGTGCCGCTCCCCGCCCCACAACAGCTCCGCTACCTGCTCGCCCTTGCCGAACACGGCCATTTCGGCCGGGCGGCGGCGGCCTGCGCCGTCACCCAATCCACGCTTTCGGCCGGAATCATCGCGCTGGAACGGTTGCTGGATGCGGCGGTGCTGGACCGCGCCCATGGCAAGCGGCCGGTCTTCACCCCGCTCGGGCTGGAAGTGCTGGGCCGCGCCCGCACCGCCTTGTCGGCGCTCGAGGCGGTGTCGGAAACCGCCGACCTCGCGCGCGCGCCGCTGTCGGGACCGTTGCGCCTGGGGCTCATCCCGACCATCGGCCCCTTTCTGCTGCCCCGGCTGATGCCCCGGCTGCGGCTGGCCTTTCCCCAGCTGCGGCTCTGGCTGCGCGAGGACCAGACCGACCGGCTGCTGGAGGAGCTGGCCGCCGGACGGCTCGACCTGCTGCTGCTGGCGCTGCCGGTGGCGGGGGAGGGGGTGGAGACGCTGGCGCTGTCCACCGACACCTTCCTGGCCGCGATGCCGCCGGGCCATCGGCTGGCGCAGTCGGATGCCGTCTCGGTCGCCGCACTCGGGTCCGAACGGCTGCTGCTGCTGGAGGACGGGCATTGCCTGCGTGCCCAGGCCCTGGCCGCCTGTGGCCTGCCGGGGGCGGCGCCCGGCGATGGCTTCGCCGCCACCAGCCTGCATACGCTGGTGCAGATGGTCGCCGGCGGCCTGGGGCTGACCTTGTTGCCGCGGCTTTCGGTGGAGGGCGGGGTGCTGGCCGGCGCCGATATCCTGCTGCGGCCGATCGATCCGCCGCAGGGCCGCACCATCGGCCTCGCCTGGCGGGCGCGAGGGCCGCGAGCCGCGGAATTCCGCGGCCTCGCGCCGGTGTTGGCCGAGGCGCTGGACTCGCTGCCGGACCCGGTTGCTGGTGGGTGGGCTTTGCCCTCCCACACCCTCCCAGCAGAAACCTGAGCGTTTCCTGGACCTCCTTTTTAAGGGGGGGGCGACGCCTCTCGATCCTTTTTGCAGCTACCCGCCGCCCACTTTCTGCCAGCGTTTGATCGCCCAGCCCGGCCGCGGCCGCCGCTTGCGTTCGGGCAGCATCAGCCGTGCCCCGGCGCTGCCCTTGATCAAGGTCAGCGAGCGGTCGTGGAAGGCCTCCAGCCCCGGGCGGTGCCCGATCGAGATGATGGCGCTTTCCGGCAGCGCCGCCTGGACCAAGCGCATCATCGCATCCTGATTCTCCTCATCCAGCGCGGCGGTGGCCTCGTCCATGAAGATCCAGCCCGGGCGCTGCAGCAGCAGCCGCGCGAAGGCCAGGCGCTGCTGTTCGCCAAGGCTGAGGATCCGGTCCCAGCGCTCCTCATCCGCCAGCCTTGCCACGAGGTGGTTCAGCCCCACCGCCGCCAGGGTCGCCGCGGCCGCCTCCGCGCCATAGGCGCCGGGGCCGGCGGGGTAGGACAGCGCGCCGAGCAGGCTGCCGTTCGGGATATAGGGCCGCTGCGGCATGAACATCAGCGAGGCGCGGGGCGGCACCAGGATCTCCCCTGCGCCCCAGGGCCAGAGCCCGGCGATGGCGCGGAACAGGGTGGATTTGCCGGTGCCGCTCTCGCCCTTGATCAGCACATGCTCGCCGGGGTGGATCTCGGCCGAGGCGCCGGCGATCACCGTGGTGCCGTCCGAGAAGGCGACCTGCACGTCGCGGAAGGCCAGCACGTGCGGCCCGTCGCCCTCGCAGGCCTCGATCACGCGGATGGTGGGCTGGGCCGGATCGGCCTGCATCGCGTCCAGATCGTCGATGGCGGCCCGGAAAGCCAGCAGCCGCGCCACCGCGCTGCGCCATTCGGCGATGTTCGGGAAATTGTCCACGAACCAGTTCAGGCTGCCCTGCACTTGGCCGAAGGCCGCGCCGATCTGCATCAGCCCGCCCAGCGTGATGGCGCCGGCGAAATAGGCGGGGGAGGCGACCAGGGTCGGGAACACCATCGCCAGGCTGCCATAGGCCGAGGTCAGCCACATCAGATGGCGCTGGCTGCGCATCAGCTCGGCCACCGTCTCCCGCACCCGGACGAAGAGGCCGGCGAGCACGCGGCGTTCATCGGTCTCGCCATGGATCAGGGCGATCGCCTCGCCGTTTTCCCGGGCGCGGACCAGGCCGAAGCGGAATTCGGCCTCCGATCCGGCGCGGCGGATGTTGATGTCCACCATCGGCCGCCCGACCACCCAGGTCAGCCCCGACCCGAGCAGCG
>Ga0255334_1001204_pt1 | contig 12907 bp, 11 predicted proteins | sample EtOH5_35cm_T3_12_FD_202080 | JGI IMG/M metagenome (GOLD analysis project Ga0255334, IMG submission 202080) | Sandy soil microbial communities from University of British Columbia, Vancouver, Canada - EtOH5_35cm_T3_129 | ecosystem: Engineered > Artificial ecosystem > Sand microcosm > Unclassified ...
CTCGGGGTAGTGCGCCGTGACGGTGGACTCGGGGTTCGCCTGGAACAGCACGTCGACGCTCGGGCGCACCCAGTCCCACTCGTCGCCCTCGACCCACTCGCCGTCGACGAGGTCCCAGCCGGGCCAGTCCGTCGCGACACCGTCGACGACCTCGGCCCCGGGCCACAGCACCGAGCCGGACAGCGGTCGGTCGGCCATGACGAGGTCGGGGCCGCCGGGGTTCTGCCAGGTGAGCGTCACGGTCGTGCTCGGCGTGCCGAAGGTCTGCACGTCGTAGACGAGCCAGGGCAGGTCGTCGCGGCACACGGTCTGCGCCTCGACGACGATCTGGCAGACGCCGTCGGGCGCGTACCCCTCCTCCTCGTCCAGACACGCGTACTGCGTGGCCGAGGGGGTGGGTGTCACGATCGCGGACGCCGGGGCGGCGCCGAGCAGACCCAGGATGAGCATCACTGCCGCGGCGCCTGCGGCTCGGAGGAGCTTCATGTCGGGTACCTCACCTCGAAAACGGACGAATGGTGCAAGTCTGGCCCTATCGGGCCTCGCCGTCCGCCGGGTTTCCGGGTGATATGTCCGATTCGGGGTTTTTCACCCAGTCGTGCACGCCGCGGTGAGCCAGCCGGGCGACGTCAGCGTGGGCGTGCTCCACACGCCCAGCTCTCCGTCGCGCACGGGGACCTCGACGCGGTACGTCAGCTCGTCGCCCGGCGCCATCCGCGCGGTGACCCGGTGCACCGCGCGGCCCGCGGTCTCGCCGGTCTCGCCGCCCACCCACGCGTCCCCGAGCCGGATCTGGTTCATCGGCGCGCCGGCGGGTGCGTAGAAGCTGATGTTCGTCTGGAGCCAGCCGAGCGGCAGGCCGTCGCGCGCGCCACTCAGCACGTAGGCCGGCAGCCCGGTCCCGTCGCCCGGCGGGTCGTACCGCAGGTCGAGGCGCACGGTCGCCGTGCCCCGGCCCGCCGTGCACGCCACGTCCTCGACGCCGACCTTCGTGTGCAGGTAGTAGTCGAGCTTGCTCGCGGTGCCCTCGTCCAGGAAGACGCCGACCGTGTCCTCGAACGGTCCGGTGAGGAACGCCCCGCCGATCCGCTCGTCGGCCAGCACCGCCTCCTCCCGCTCGTGTGCCGACCACACGCGGAGCCGGCCGGCGTCGGCCGCGCGCGCCAGCTCGGCGGTGACCCGCACCCGGTCGCCCTGGCCGGCCGCCACCGCGCCGAACACGGACGCCGCCACGTCGGCGAAGAAGACGTCCGTCGCCTCCGGGTCGCTCAGCCGGGCGTAGGTGTCGGAGAGGAGCACGCGAACGGCCGAGTCGGCGTCGAGGCGCTCGCCCGCCGCGGTGACCGGCCCCGTGCCCCGCAGCATGCCGGCCACCACGGTCGAGTCGAGGGCGATGACGCCGTCGACCTCCTCGCCGGTCTCGTGCGTCCATCGCGCCGCGAGCAGCTGCGCGGCGCGCGGGAACTCCGGGGTGAGCGTCGCGTCCTGGACGTACCGGCCGAGCCGGTCGGTCTGGAGGGCGAGCTCGTCGTCGGTCAGCTCGAGCACCGATCGCTCCAGCCCTGGGAAACCCGAGCCGGCCACCTGCGCGCCCAGGGCGATCCGCGCGTCGTCCGCGTGCAGCACGGCGATCGCGCCGACGATGCCGCCCTGGGTCCGCAGCTCCGCCGAGTTGAGCAGGGCGACGAGGTAGGTGCGCGTCCCGTCGGTGCCGAGCATCGTCGGAAGCACCGCCGCGGTCCGGGCCGCGGCCGCCAGCGCGTCCCTCAGGGGCGGCAGCCGGCCCGAGAGCTCCTCGATGGGGACGGCGAGCCGGTCCATCAGGGTCCCTGTGTCCAGGGCGAGCACCGCGCCCGACGAACGGGACACGTCCCCCGCCGCGGCGACGAGCTCCGGCACGGCCGCCACCAGCGGCGCCAGGTCGATCCCGCCCGAGTCGTCCGGGCTCGTCGTCAGCGCCTGGTCGACCGCGGAGAGCAGGGGCTGACCCGCCTCGACGACGTCGTCGAGCGCGACGCTGACCGTCCGCACCGCGCCGAGCTGGTCGCCGAGCCAGGGCACCACGAGCGCCGCCGTCCACACGGGGTCCGACGAGGCCGACCGGGCACGGCCGAGGTCCGCACGCAGCGCGGGCAGGGCGTCCATGACCGCCGACAGGTCGCCGTCCTCGACGGAGGCCCGCAGCGCGGTCACCTTCCCCTGCGCCGCGGTCAGGGCCGTCCCGGCCCGGTAGACCTGGTAGGTCAGCCAGCCGCCGGCCAGGACGAGCGCGACGAGCAGCGCCACCAGCGTGCGCACGACGACGTGCCGCCGGCGTGACGGGGACTCACCCGCGGGGGCCTGGTCCTCGCGCTCGTCGGCCACCTCGGGCGCGGCAGCGTCGGCAGTCATCGCCAGATCGTGACATATCGGGCGGCGGTCGACGGCACCCTCCGGCACAGTTCACCCGACCCGCTCAGGGGACGGAGCCCGCGCTGACGTCCCTGGGCAGCGACTCCGGTTCGGGGTACGTCAGGCGCAGGTGGGGCCGGTCGTCGGGCACGTACCGCACCTCGACGCGCAACGTCCGCGCCGCCCAGACCGCGACGGCCGCCGCGACCAGCACGGCCGTGATGCCGCCGATCCCGATCGCCCAGCGCGCGCCGAACCGCTCCCCGATCCAGCCGACCACCGGCGACCCGAACGGCGTCGCGCCCTGGAACACCATCATGTACAGGGCCATGACGCGCCCCCGCATCGCCGGCTCCGTGCTCATCTGGATGCTCGCGTTGGCGGCGGTCATCATCGTCAGCGACGCGAGCCCCACCGGGATGCACATCAGCGTGTAGGCGGTGAACGTCGGCATCAGGGCCAGCGCGCTCGCCGCCAGGCCGAAGGCCGCCGCCGCGCCGACGACGAGGCGAAGCCGCGGTCGCTCCCGCCGCGCGGCGAGCAGCGCACCCGCCAGCGAGCCGACCGCCAGCACCGAGCCGAGCACGCCGTACTCCTGCGGCCCGCGGTCGAACACCGTGCGGGCCATCAGGGCGCTCGTCATCTGGAAGTTCAGGCCGAACGCCGACACCACGCCGATCACCACCATGGTGGCGACGATCTGCGGTTGGCCGCGCACGTAGCGCAGCCCCTCCCTGATCTGCCCCTTCGACCGCGCCACCGACGGCATCGGCCGCAGCTCGGCGGTCCGCATCGCCAGCAGCGCGCCGATCGTGCCGGCGAACGAGACGGCGTTGATCCAGAACACCCAGCCGGTGCCGACCGCGGCGATCAGCAGGCCCGCCGCGCCGGGGCCGACGAGGCGTGCGGCGTTGAACGACGCGCTGTTCAGCCCGACGGCGTTGGCCAGGTTCGCGTGCGGCACCAGCTGCGCGACGAAGGTCTGGCGCGCCGGCGCGTCGAACGCGGCGGCGATCCCGAGCGCCAGGGCGAACACGTAGACGTGCCACAGCCGGGCGTGCCCGGACAGGACGAGCGCGCCGAGGCCCGCGGCGAGCACACCCATCGAGCCCTGCGTCACCATCAGCAGCGTGCGGCGGTCCACCCGGTCGGCCAGCAGGCCGGCCCACGGGGAGATGACGAGCGCGGGCGCGAACTGGAGCCCGGTGACGATACCGACGGCCACGCCGGAGTCGTCGGACAGCTCGGTGAGCACCAGCCAGTCCTGCGCGACGCGCTGCATCCACGTGCCGACGTTCGCCACGAGCGCCCCGGCGAACCACAGCCGGTAGTTGCGGAACCGGAGCGAGGTGAACGTCGCGCTCACGAGGCCGCCATGTCCTTGAGCAGCTGGGCCGCGCGCGCGAGCACCTCGCGGTCCTCCGGCGCGAGGAGCTCGACGCGGCTCGTCAGCCACTCGTCGCGCCGCCGGACGGTCTCGGCGATCTCCGCCTGACCGGCCGCCGTGAGGGCGATGACCACCTGGCGCCCGTCGTCCGGGTGGCCGGTCTTCGAGACCAGCCCCAGCTCGACGAGCGAGTTGACCGTGCGCGTCATCGTCGGCGGCTGGACCTGCTCGATCTCGGCGAGCCGGCCCGGGGTCGTCGGGCCCTCCCGCGTCAGCGACGCGAGCACGGAGAACTGCGGGAAGGAGACCGCGGCGGTCCCGGTCGCGGAGCGCACGCGACGGTGGGTGCGGAACACCGCCTGGCGCAGCTCGGCGGCCAGCGCGGCGACGGTGGGATCGGGCATGTTCCTTAGCCTAACTCATTACCTTGGCTAAGGACCTCGTCCGAGGGGCGCAGCCCTCCCGCCTGCCGAGGTCAGGGCCGCCCGAGCGCCCGGTACGTCCAGCCCGCGGCCCGCCACTGCGCCGGGTCCAGCACGTTGCGGCCGTCCAGCATCGCCCGCTGCGCGACGACCGCGCCGAGCTCGTCGGGGTCGAGCGCCCGGTACTCGGCCCACTCCGTGGCCAGGAGCACCACGTCCGCCCCCACCGCCGCCTCCAGCGCCGTGGTGGCGAACCGGAGATCGGGCCACTTGGCCCGGGCGTTCTCGATCGCCTGCGGGTCGGTCACCGTCACGTGCGCGCCCTGGAGCTGCATCTGCGCCGCGACCGAGAGGGCCGGCGAGTCCCGGACGTCGTCGGAGTCCGGCTTGAACGCCGCCCCGAGCACCGCGACCCGGCGCCCGACGATCGAGCCGTGGCACACCTCGCGGGCGAGGTCGACCATGCGCACGCGGCGCCGCATGTTGATCGAGTCGATCTCCCGGAGGAACCCGAGGGCGTCCGAGACCCCCAGCTCGCCGGCGCGCGCCATGAACGCCCGGATGTCCTTCGGCAGGCACCCGCCGCCGAACCCGAGTCCCGCGTTGAGGAAGCGCCGGCCGATCCGCGGGTCGTAGCCGATCGCGTCCGCCAGCCTGGTGACGTCGGCGCCGGTCGCCTCGCACAGCTCGGCCATCGCGTTGATGAACGAGATCTTGGTGGCCAGGAAGGAGTTCGCCGCCACCTTGACCAGCTGCGCGGTGGCCCGGTCCGTCACCACCAGCGGGGTGCCGGCCGCCAGCGGGGTCGCGTAGACCTCGTCGAGCGCCGCACGCGCCTTCTCACCCTCGGGCGTGACCGTGCCGTCCTCCTCCGTCGGCAGGCCGTACACGATGCGGTCCGGGTGCAGCGTGTCCTGCACGGCGAAGCCCTCGCGCAGGAACTCCGGGTTCCACACGACGGTCGCGCCCGTGGGCGCGAGCAGCTCGGCGAGCCGCTCCGCGGTCCCCACCGGCACCGTGGACTTGCCCGCCACCACGTCGCCGGGACGCACGTACGCGCGCAGCGCGGTGGTCGCCGCGTCGACGTAGGTCAGGTCGGACCGGAACTCGCCGTGGGCCTGGGGCGTGCCGACGCAGATGAAGTGGACGTCCGCGCCCTGCGCGTCCGCCATCGACGAGGAGAACGTCAGCCGCCCGGTGGCGGACGCCTCCGCCAGGATCTCGGGCAGGCCGGGCTCGTAGAACGGCGCGCGTGCCTCGCGCAGCGCGGCGATCCTGCGCTCGTCCACGTCGATGCCGACCACCTCGTGGCCCAGCGTCGTCATGCACGCCGCGTGCACCGCGCCGAGGTAGCCGCAGCCGATGACCGAGATCTTCACGCGTACCTCCGGGGCGACGGGGCGGACGCCCAGAATCTACCCCGGCGTCTCCGCCCGGCCCCGGCCCGGTGGGGTGGGGTGGGCCAGGACACGACGAGGGCCGGGTCCCAGGGGGGTGGACCCGGCCCTCGTCGGGCATCGCGCGCCTAGATGCCCAGCGCGACCTTGATCGGGCCGAGGGCGAAGTAGACGAGGAACAGCGCCGAGGACACCCACATCAGCCAGTGGATCTCCTTGGCCCTGCCGGTGGCGACCCGCAGCACGACGTAGGCGATGAAGCCTGCGCCGATGCCGGCCGTGATCGAGTACGTGAACGGCATGACGATCATCGCGAGGAACGCCGGGATGGCGATCGAGTAGTCGCGCCAGTCGATGTGCGTCACCTGGATCACCATGAGGAAGCCGACGACGACGAGCACGGGAGCCGCCGCCTCGGACGGCACCATGTTGACGATCGGCGCGAGGAACATCGACAGCAGGAACGCGATGCCGGTGACCACGGAGGCCAGGCCGGTGCGCGCGCCGTCGCCGACGCCGGAAGCCGACTCGATGTAGCTCGTGTTCGACGAGATGCCCGCCGCACCACCGGCGGCCGCGGCGATCGAGTCGACGATGAGGATCTGCTGCGACCTGGGCGGGTTGCCCTCGGCGTCGAGGAGGCCCGCCTCGTCGCCGATCGCGACCATCGTGCCCATCGTGTCGAAGAAGTCGGCGATCAGCAGCGAGAACACCAGCAGGACCACGGCGACGACGCCGATCTTGCCGATCGAGCCGAAGAGCGAGAACTGCCCGACGAGCGACAGGTCGGGCGTGTCGACCACCGAGTCGGGGATCGTCGGGTCGTTGAGCATCCAGCCCTTGGCGTTGTCGGCCGACTTGGCGCCCACCTCGGCGATCGCCTCGATGATCACCGCGAGCACGGTGCCGGCGGCGATCGCGATCAGCAGGCCGCCGCGCACCTTCCTGGTGACCAGGACGATCGTCGCGAGCAGGCCGACGACGAAGACGAGCAGCGGCCAGCCGGCCAGCGACCCGCCGATGCCGAGCTCGACGACCGTGCCGGCACCCGGGCGGACGAAGCCCGCGTCGACGAACCCGATGAAGGCGATGAACAGGCCGATGCCGACCGAGATGGCCGTCTTGATCGCCCGTGGCACCGCCTTGAACACCGCGATCCGGAACCCGGTGAGCACCAGCACCAGGATGATCAGGCCTTCGAGGACCACGAGGCCCATCGCGTCGGCCCACGTCATGTCCGTCAGGGACGCGATCGAGTACGCGACCACGGCGTTGAGGCCGAGGCCCGCCGCCAGCGCGATCGGGAAGTTGGCGACCAGGCCCATGAGGATCGACAGGACGCCCGCGGCGAGCGCCGTCGCCGCGGCGATCGTCGCGAGGTTCGAGCCGTCGCCCGGGCCGCCGCCGAGGAAGGCACCGGTGCCGTCCGGGACGAAGCCGAGGATCAGCGGGTTGAGCACGATGATGTAGCTCATCGTGAAGAAGGTCGTCAGACCGCCCCGGATCTCCGTGCCGATGGTCGAACCGCGCTCCGTGAGGTGGAAGAAGCGGTCGAGGGGATTGAGCGACCCGGCGCTAGGCGGAGGGGCCGTCTCGGTGGTGGGGGAAGACATGGCGGAAGTGTGGCAGAGGTGTGAAGCATCCCGGAGCGCCTTCGCCGTCTCGTAACGTGACGGTAACGAAGCGTCTGCGACGACCAGCACCCGCGGGGTCTCGAGCAGAACGCGCCGACAAGCACGTGCCCGCGGTCAGGCCTGCGTCGAGCGTGCGGCACGACCGGGCATGATGGACGGGTGCCCGATCACCACGCCCGGATCCTCGCGGTGTGCACCGGAAACATCTGCCGCTCCCCCGCGATCGAACGGCTGCTGGCCGCGCGCCTGCCGGACGTCGAGGTCGACTCCGCGGGCACCCGGGCCGTCGTCGGCGGGGCGATCAGCCCTCCCATGGCTCGGCTGATCGAGTCCGCGGGCGGGAGCGCCGACGGGTTCGCCGGCCGGCAGCTGACGCCACGGCTGCTGACGGGCCTGGACCTCGTGGTCGTCGCGACGCGGGCGCACCGCACGGCCGTCGTCCAGTTCGCACCGCGCCTCGTGCGCCGCACCTTCACGCTGCTCGAGCTCGCCCGGCTGCTGTCGGTGGCGGAGCTGCCCGAGGGGACGCCCGCCGAGCGGCTCCACGCGCTGCCCGCGGCCGCCGCGCGGAGCCGGGGTCACGTCCCGCACGGGGACGACGACATCATCGATCCCATCGGGCGATCCGGGGCCGCGTACCGGCAGTCGTTCGGACAGCTCCTGCCCGCGGTCGAGACGCTGGCGGGGGCCCTGACAGGAGGCCGGTCGTGACCGAACCCATCGAGCCGCTGCGCGTCGACCTCGCCCGCGTCGTGTGGGCGGGCACCGCGCTGTGGGGCGTCGCGCTCGTCGTCTCCCTGATCCTCGCCGCCACGGACCGGACCGGTTGGACGCCGGTCTGGGTGTGCGTCGCGGGCACGCTCCTCGGGTTCGCCGGCGTCTGGTGGGCGCACGGGCACGACGACCTGGGCCGGCGCCTCAGTCGCTGAGCAGCGCCTCGCCGGCGCGCCGCCCGTCGGACAGCACCACCTCGACCACCCAGCGCCGGGACCACTGCCCCGCGGCCTGCGCGAGGCCGGCCGCCAGGCCGGCCATCGTCACGGCGTGCACGCCGGCGTGGTCCACCCACCACTCGACCTCGACACCGTCCACGTGGAGCTCGTCGTGCTCCCACCACTCCTGCGGCGCGCCGTCGCCGAGCACGGCGCGCACCTCGTCGGGCACCGGCTGCCGCGCGCCGTCGCCGGCGACGAGCGAACCGGCCAGCTCGCTCGCCAGCGGCAGGTCGAGCGCGTCCGCGAGCGTTGCGGGGTCCCCGAACGCGGGCACGATCGCGGCGACGTCCGTGCGCTGCTGCCACATGGGGGCGTCGGCGACGGCGGCGTCCTCGGCGTGCACCACGGCGGCGCGATCGGCGGCGACGAGGGCCACGACGCGCTCCGGGGCCTCGCCCGCCGCATCGGCCGGAAGCGTGGCGAGCGCCCGCCACACGGCGACGGCGTCGGCGGGCGCCACCGCGCGGCCGGCCGGCAGCGCGTCGAGCACGCGCGCCCAGCCGTCGAGATCGAGCTCGGCCAGGTCGACGGCGCCGAGCGCGCGCAGCACCTCGGCGTCGAACCCGGCGAGCCACTCGGGCACGGGCGGCAGCAGCCCACCGCCCGCCGTCCCGAACGGGCCGGGGACCGGGCCGCGCGTGCGCAGCCACCACGCCGTGTAGGACGGCGCCCGGCGGCCGTGCTCGTCGCGCACCGGCTCGACGAGCGCCGCGCGCAGCGCGGGCGTCCCGGCGACGAGCGTCAGCACCTCGCCCCACGCGCCCTCGAGCACGGCGTCGAGGTCCGCGACGGCCACGACGTCGCCGACGAACGCCCCCGGTGCGAGCTCGTGGGCGAGGTAGCCCAGGTACTCGGGCCAGCCGTCGAGCTGCTCGTCGCCGGGCTCGTCGGCCGTCGGGTCGGCGACGACGTCCCGCACGCGCACCACGACGAGCGAGTCCCGCACCCCGGCGGCGCGCAGCACGTCGGCACCCCACCGGTCGACCGCCTCGAGGGCGACCGGTGCGAGCACGCGGTCGTCGAGCAGCCGTGCGGCGAGCGAGCCGGGCAGCACCAGCCCGTGGGCGGGGGCGGCCTCGCCGTCCGCGGCGACGAGCTCGACGAGCCCGAGCCACGGCGCCGCCACGTCGCCGCCGTCCTCGACCACGCGCGCGACGAGGTCGAGCACCGCGTCGGTCACCTCGGGCTCGTCGTCCTGCTCCAGCACGGCCCGCCGCACGGCGTCCTGCGCCAGCACCTGCGCGAGCGCCGCGGGCTCGGCGCCGAGCCGCTCCAGCACGGGGTGGGCCGCGGCCGGGTCGACGATGCGCACCCCCCAGGTCGCCAGCGCGTCCAGCGTCTCGGGGGCCAGCCGCGCGACCTCGTCGGCCGCGACCAGCAGCGTGCCGCGCGCGCCGCGCACCACCCGGCCACCGGCCAGCGGCACCGGCAGCGCCGCCAGCGCCTCGCGCGCCCGCGGGTCGGCCGTCGCCTCGCCGAGCGCGGCGTACACCTCGGGGTCGAGGTCGAGCGGCAGCTCGTCGACGACGTCCGCGAGCGGCCGCTCCTCGACCCCGAGCACGCGTGCCTGGCTCGCCCGCGCGGCCGGCAGGCGGACCAGCCCCGCGACCACGCCGCCGAGCGTCGCGGCGGCACGCTCGTCCAGCGGCGGGTCGGTCACCACGGCCTGCTGCGGCGCGAGCAGCGCGCCCCCGGCGCCCGGCAGGAGGGGCGTGCGCGCCAGCCGCTCGACGATGCGCTCGGCGAGCGCGGCGTCCAGCCGTCCCGCCGCCAGCCCGATCGGCGCCAGGGCGAGGGCGTCGCCACCCTCCTCCGCCACGCCCGCCGCCAGCCGCGCGTAGGCGTCGGCCGCGCGGTCGAGCACGGCGTCGGCCAGCGGGTCGGTCGCCACGTGCCGGCGGGTCGGGTCCAGCGGCAGGGTGGCGACGAGCAGCGCCGGCAGGCTCAGCGGGTCGTCCGTCGGCGTCGGGGCGTGCGCCACCCGCGCCCACGTCTGCCCCTCGCGCGGCAGCGCCCATGCCACCCGCCACGTCCGGGCGTCGCGCTCCTCGACGGGCCGGTCGGCGAGCAGCGCGAGCGGCAGCTCGCCCTCCGCGGTCACCACGGTCCAGCGCCGCTCGACGTCGGCGATCCGCCGCGTCCCTTCGTCGGTCTCGACGACGACCTCGACGAGCCCGGGCAGCGCGAGCAGCAGCGCGTCGTCCACGCCGGCCAGCAGCCGGGCCACCTCGTCGGCGGCGACCTCGTCGCGCAGCTCGAGCACCACGGCCGTGTCGTAGCCCGTCGGCGGAGCGCCCTGCGCCTCCCACGGCAGCCGCAGCGCCGGCAGCGAGCCGTCGCGGCGTCGCACCTCGTCCGCGAGAGCCGGGACGCCCGCGGCCGCCGCGGTCAGCGCCGCCGCGGTGTCCGCGAGCGAGAACCGCACGCCGCCGCTCGTCGAGAGCACGTCGACCTCGTCGGCCACCGCACGCACCGCGGCGAACCCGACCCCGAACCGGCCCACGGCCCGCCCGTCCCGCTTCGCGGAGGCACGCATCGACGCCAGCGACGCGACGCCCTCCGCGGTCAGCGGCTCGCCGGTGTTCGCAGCGACGAGCACGGCGCGCCCGCCCGTCCGCGCGAGGCGCAGCAGCAGCCGGCCGGGCACGCCGGCGCGGGTCGCCGCGTCGGCGGCGTTCTGTGCCAGCTCCACGAGCACGCGGTCGCGGTAGTACCCGCGGGCGTGGTCCTCCTCGGTGTTCGCGTCCTCCCGCAGCCGCGCCGGCGAGGCGCGCCAGGCCTCCAGCACGGCTGCGCGCGATGCGGCGGTGCCGAAGGCGTCGGGGGTCACGGCTCGACGAGCTCCACCGCGCCGTCGTCGATGATCGGGTCGGGCGCGGGCCACTCGGTCACCGCGCTGACGTCCGTCTGCGAGTGCGCGCCGCAGCCGTGGTCGAAGCTGACCACCGTGCCGTCGTCGGGCGACCACTCGTTGGCGCACACCCCGAAGATCTGGCCGAGCGACCCCTGCAACGGCACCAGGAACCCGCACGACGCGCACGCCGCCTCGGATGCGAGCGCGCCCGGCGAGGTCGGGCCGCGTGAGCCGCGGTACCAGCGCTGGGCCGCCTCCCTGATGGCGAGGGGCGAGAGGACCCGCTCGCGCGCGAGCGCGAGCTCCTCGATCGCGACCTCGTCCACCTCGTCGTCGCCGGACGGCGTCCAGCCGGGGACCAGGCGCGGGTCGTCGGACCGGAACGGCAGCACGTCGCCAGGGCCGATGTCGCCCGGGCGCAGCCGCTCGACCCACGGCAGCCACGGTCTGGCGAGCACCGCCTCCGGGCCCGGCAGCAGGCACGCCTCGCTGATGGTGACGCTGCGGCCGCGCGGCACGCGCGCGACGGTGACCGTCCACTCCCAGCCGTGGTAGCCGCGAGCGAGGTTGGCGAAGCGGTGGGAGACCAGACGGTCGGCCTCCTGGACCGCGCCGAGGTAGCCGCCGACGTCGGCGGGGTCCTCGGCGAGCTCGACCGCGACCTCGCGTGCGAGGTCGACGGCCCTGTCCAGGACGGCGTCAGCCACGCTCAGGCCTCGATGTCGTCGGCGACGGCCCGCAGCAGGCTGGCGTACTTCACGGCGCGCTCGTGCTCGGGGTAGCGGCCGCGGCGCAGGTCGTTGCCCACCTTGTCGAGCACCTTGATCAGGTCCTCGACCACCACCACCATCTCGTCCGCCGACCGCCGCTTGGCCTTGGCCACGGACGGCACCGGGTCGAGCAGCGTCACGGACAGCGCCTGCGGGCCGCGCCGCCCGTCGGCGACGCCGAACTCCACCTTGGCGCCGGGCTTGGGCGCCACGCCCGTGGGCAGCGCGGAGGCGTGCAGGAACACCTCGCCGCCGTCGTCGCTGGCGATGAAGCCGAAGCCACGCTCGGCGTCGAACCACTTGACCTTGCCGGTCGGCACGGCGCACCCCTGTCCTCGGTGTAGACGTCCGCACGAGTTTACCGGCCCGCCCCCGTCGATCGCCCCCGCGCGGGAGCCGGGTTCGCTCGGGAGTCACCCGTCCGTGGCGGCGGGCTCCGCGTGCGGGCGGTCCGTGGCCGCCTCGTGGTCCGTCGGGGCGTGGCTGCGCCAGGCCGGCAGCTCGTGCGAGCCGTCGCAGAACCTGTGAGCCCCCTGCTCCGATCGTGCCGTGCCCTGTGCACGACGCGACCGGTCTCCTTCCGCGCCCGGCTACGGTGCGCCGGTGCCGACGACGATCGACGACGACCTCGCACCACGCTCCGCCCGCCTCCAGCTGCGCCTGACCCCGTTCGCTCTCGGACGCCTGCGTGAGGCCGCCGATCTGCGCGGCCAGGACGTCACGGCCTTCGTCCTCGGTGCCGCCCTCGAGCGCGCCGCGGAGGTCGTCGCCACCGAGCAGCGCAACCGCACCTTCAAGGCGATCGTCGCCGAGGACCCGTACCTCTTCGCCGCCGACCCGCGGATCCCCGACGACCCTGAGCTCGCGGTGTTCGCCGCCACCTGGCTCAAGGCACGGGACGGTGCGGGGCAGGCACGGCCGACGGCTCCGGCACCGAACCTCGACGCAGGCTGGGGCGATCCCGACCCGCTCGAGGACGACCCCGAGCTCGGTCCCCTCATCAGGGACGCCCGCCGCAGACTCCGCGGCGAGTGAGCCGGCGGCCCAGGGCTCCGCG
>Ga0255334_1001206_pt1 | contig 12888 bp, 11 predicted proteins | sample EtOH5_35cm_T3_12_FD_202080 | JGI IMG/M metagenome (GOLD analysis project Ga0255334, IMG submission 202080) | Sandy soil microbial communities from University of British Columbia, Vancouver, Canada - EtOH5_35cm_T3_129 | ecosystem: Engineered > Artificial ecosystem > Sand microcosm > Unclassified ...
TATCCAGTTCCGCTTTGAGCGTCTCCTCCAGCACGTCCTTGAACATGTCTTTCAGCGTTGCCTGGATGTGCTCCACCGATTGGAATTTGTGCTCTTGTACGAATGCCCGAATGTCTTGTTTGCTCCAGAACTTCTCTGCCATGGTGCTTTCGCCTCCGAATCGAGTTTTCTTGTTGGGTTTAGTATGCCCATCTTGTCTCGATTTCAGAGGTTCCACCTTTTATTTTACAGACCCCAATCCGGATGTGTTCCTCCGCATCATCAGGGAAGGCCATATTGTCGGTAATCACTCGTGGAATCACTCGAATTTAACGAAAATTCCTCTGGTTGAGGTCACGGAGCAAATCATCAAAACCGATGACATTATGAAACGGCTAGCCGGGTTTCGGCCACATCTGTTCCGCCCTCCGTATGGTCTTTTAAGCGAACAACTTATCCGGGAAGCGATCCGATTAAATAAGGTAATCATCTTATGGGATGTCGAAAGCTTGGATTGGACCCCACTAACCGCCAATCAGGTGGCAGCCAATATTCTCTCCTATACCGGACCAGGCTCCATCGTGCTGCAGCACTCCGCCGGCGGCGCGGGACAGAGCTTGCAAAACACCGTAAACGCCCTTCCCTATGTCATCGAGACTTTACGAAAAAAAGGGTTCTCCTTCCGGACGATTCCGGAGCTATTGAACATCCCCGCTTACAGCTGGTAAACCCGCCGCCAACAACAGGGTATACACAATCAGATCTTTTATGTGGCCCTTTTCCCACATAATCTTCCGCCAGCTGATTCATTTTGTACCTCTCGCGATAGGATGCGCAAGCAAAATGAATCACTTCACTCGCCACTTTGCGGAGCGTCCCATCCCCTCTCTCTGGATGATGCCTTCCTCGCTCAATTTCTTGAGCGCAGCATTAATGGTAGGACGAGCAATGTCAGGACACCGTTCCTCGATATGGCCGGCAGTGAATGTACCGAGCATTCCTTTTACAATCTCGGTGATTCGAAGCGTTTTTTGCCCTCTTCCTTCTATAACCAATCCTGCTCGACTTTCAAATTCTCTATAAGCAGCCAATATAATTCCCAGAAAATATTCAAGCCAAGGTGTCAATTGATGCTCGCCGTTATGCCATCCTTGGGAGGATTGATACAGGGTTGCATAGTAGCGATCTTTTGTGTCCTCTATAATCTTTTCCAGCGAAACAAATCGCCCAACTTGATAGCCTGAATGATAGAGGCACAGGAGCGTAAGCAACCGAGCCATCCTCCCATTTCCATCCCGAAAAGGATGGATACAAAGAAAATCAAGCACGAAGGCTCCGATCGCCAGTAAGGGATGCAGGGAATTGAACTTTAGGGTCTTTGAAAAAAAGCCGCACAGATCTGTCATTGCGACTTCCGTTAAAAATGCAGGTGTTGGTCTGAATCGTACCCTTTCTGTGCCATCCGGGTATCTTTCTGTAATGGAATTGTCAGACATCTTGAAATGGCCACCTTCTCCTGGAGAAAATTTAAAGAGCATCCCATGAAGTTGCTTGATAACATTAGGCGTTATCGGTATGTCATCGGCAGAAGAATGGATTTGCGATAATACAAGTCGATAAGCGGCGACTTCATTTTCCGAACGATTCTGCGGTGTAGTCTGGTCAGCCATCAACTTTTTCAGGCGGTCTCCGTTCACCACAATGCCCTCAATTCGATTCGATGATTCCGTACTTTGTATAGTCGCTACCTCTTGAAGTTTCCTTAAAACCTCTGGAGATTGACGTGCGTACAACCCCTCTTTGCCTTTATATTCGGAAATCGCGGCAACCAGTTCGAAAACATCATTAGTGACGATAGACGAAAAATTCCGTTGCATATAATCATAGTCAAAACTCGACATCCGCTCACCTCCACTTTATTCAATTTATATTATACCTTACGATATTATATTTTAGTCATAAAAATATAAGTTTATGGCCAGCCATGAGTAGTAAATAGACCTAATCCACGATTCGTCCTCCACCGCACGCTAAAAAAACACCCGTCGGCCTTTACCTCTTAATAGAAAAAAGGGCGGTTAAACAGGAGTGACCCTGCTTAACCGCCTTTTTTCGTTTAATCGTCCGGGATCATCTCCCAAACTCAGGCTCTTTACTGTTCGCTATTGGCCTGCCGGCTGATGGCCGCCACTGGCTGCGATTGGCTTGCCGCATCGGCTGCCCTCGCCATCCGGTTGCGCAGCTGCGCATAGGTGCCGAGATGGGGGCCGGCAAATCGCTTCCGGGCAAACAACCCGTACATCGCAATCAACAATAGGAACACCACGCCGAATACTATTCCTGTTGTGTGATGCAGGGTATAGGTGGAAGACAACGCGACATCGCTCGGAGAAACGATGAACAGAACCGTGACGAATGCGATCCAGATGAGCCCGATCAGGTTGACGAACGTGCTCCATGCCCCGAGCGACCAAGGGCCGTTATCCTCCTTTGTCCACACTCCTCTGGCTTGAGCGACTACCTTAAGAAGCAGCGGCATGCCATAGGAGAGGTACAGGCTGATCACGCTCAGCGACGTCACGATGGCATAGACATTGCTGGCGATCCCGCACAGAAAAGCGAGGAAGCAGCTGAGCCAGATGGCATTGGCGGGAGTGCGGAATTTGTCGGACACCTTGCTCCATAAGCGGGACAGCGGCAGACCTCCGTCGCGGGAGAACGCGTAGATCATCCGGGAGATGGAGGTTACCGACGACAGCCCGCAGAACCACATGGCGATGGTCACCATCCACAGAATGACGCGTCCGAACGTGCCGCCCATCGCCTGCTCGATCGCGACGATGAATCCGTTGCCGCCTGCCGCAGCCACCGCATTCGGGTCCGTGATGGAGAGGGTGACCATCGCGATCATCAGAAAACCGAATACGCCGGACACCGCGACGGACAGATAAACGCCCCATGGGGAGCGGACCTTGGCATCGACCGTTTCTTCGCTGGTATGCGCCGAAGCATCATAGCCCGTGTACGTCCACTGCGCTTGCAGCAGCCCGACCAGGAAGGCGAACCAGTAGGGCGTCGAGCTGTTCGTCGCGGTCGAAAAGCCGGTCTCGAACAGGTAGCTCACATTGTGCTCCGGTCCGAAATAAATCAAGGCCGCGATCAGAACGCCGACGCCGACGATGTGGTAGATGGCGGATATATCGTTCAAGCGGGCGACCAGGCGGATCCCTACATGATTCAGCAGAGCATGGCTGATCAGGATGACGCCGTAAGCCGTCAGCAGTTGCCCTTTGGAAGGCTCGCCGAACAGGAGGGAGGAAGCAAATCCGGCACAGCCGAAATCAATCCCTGCCACGACGGTAACCTGGCCGATCATGTTAAACCAGGCGGCGAACCAGCCCCAGCTTTTTCCACCGAGAATGGACGTCCAGTGGTAGATGGCGCCCGAGGTCGGAATCGCCGACGTGAGCTCCGCCATGCCTGCCGCAACGAACAGGACGAAGATCGTGACGAGCGGCCAGCCGAGTCCCATGATCGCCGGCCCGCCTTGGCTGAAGCCAAAACCGTAAAGGGTCACCGCTCCGGTCAGAATGGAGATAATGGAGAACGATATGGCGAAGTTCGAAAAACCGCCCATGTCGCGCAGCAACTCCTGCTTGTACCCGAAGGCGGATAACCCCGTATCGGTCACTCCTTGTCTTCTTGCGGCCGCAACCCCCTGGTTGGCCTTCATTCCCAGCCCGAACATGACCAAACCCATCAATGCGATCAACAAAATTCCCCAGATCATTTTCCCATACCCCCCATAATGTAAAATGAATAGCTTAACGAACAAGATGAACCGGATTCGCCATCCTCTTCTGCGCAGAATAAGCAGGTTTCTCGAAACAAGCGGTCTTACATGTTCAGCACAACGCCGCTGGCCTTCCTCTCCAGCATGGTCTTCACTACTGTTCCGATATGCGCGCCCGCTTCCATGGGAGAGGTTCCGCCTCGATGGATATTCGAGATGACCAACCGGTCGGAATCCGTCCGGCCCCTGCGGGGACGGTAGCACATATACGCGCTCATGGATTCGGCGGTCACGAGCCCGGGGCGCTCGCCGATCAGCAGGATGAGGCATTCGGGCTTAAGGATATCCCCGATATGGTCCATGCAGCCGACCCTGCCGCCCCGGACGAAAAAGGTCGTTCCCCATTCGAACCCCTGAAGGCGAAGGGAGCCCAGCAGAGCCGGGTAAACATCCCGGATGTTGGCTTCAATGCTGTCGGCGCTGAGCCCGTCGGAGACGACAATCTGCACTTGGGGCTCCCGCCGGCACCGCTCGAGCACCAACCTCGCGCCTTCCGGATTCAGCCGCCTCCCCAGATCCGGGCGTTTCAGATACCACTCCTTATTTCCGAAGCAGGTATCGACGGAGAAAAAGCCCATTTCCGCGAGCGTGGCGGCACTTACTTCCCCATATACCGAATCCACCGCCATCGCATGGTCCAGCCGAAGCTCCAGCATGGTCTTGGTAAGGGGCCGCGTCCCGGTTCGGGATACGCCGATGCGCGCGGGTGTCACCAGCTTCATCTCCTGCAGGAGCTTGCTTTCGTCCATCCTTCCTCACCTCCCCCCGGCCAGGATGAGCGGATTCCCCGCCTTCGCCGTAAACCGGCCCCGCTCCGTAATGCCCTGATCCTCAAGCCACCTCGCGAACTCGGGCGCGGGAGAGAGGCGGAGAACCTCCCGGACCGTGGCGATGTCGTGATAGCTGAGCGACTGGTAATTGAGCATGCAATCATCCGCCATCGGCACCCCGATGAGAAAATTGACCCCGGCCGATCCCAGGAGGACGCTCAAGTTGTCCATGTCGTTCTGGTCCGCCCTCATATGGTTCGTGTAGCAGACATCCACACCCATCGGCAGACCGTGCATTTTGCCCATAAAATGATCCTCCAGCCCAGCGCGGATGACCTGCTTGCTGTCGTACAGATACTCCGGCCCGATAAAGCCGACGACCGTGTTGACCAGGAACGGCTTATAGATCCGGGCCAGGCCGTAGCAGCGAGCTTCCAACGTGACCTGGTCGATCCCGTGGTGGGCGTTCGACGAGAGCTCCGAGCCTTGCCCCGTCTCGAAATACCAGCGGTTCGGCCCGGCTGCCGTCCCCTCCCGGCGGATCAGGTCGTCCGCTTCGTTCAACAGCGCCGCGTCGATGCCGAACGCTTTGTTCCCGGCCTCCGTTCCGGCGAGACTCTGGAAGATGAGGTCGGCGGGCGCCCCCTGGCGAATCGCCTTCATCTGAGTGGTGACATGGGACAGCACGCAGTTCTGCGTGGGAATGCTCCACCGCTCCATCACTTCCTTCACGGCCAGGAGCAGCTCCCGCGTGTTCTCCGCGCTGTCCATGACGGGATTGATGCCGATGACCGCGTCGCCGATTCCGTAGCTCAGCGCTTCGTACAAGGAGGCTTTCATTCCCGCCGGCGAATCGGCGGGATGATTCGGCTGCGCCCGGCTTGCGAGCGTCCCGGCGTGGCCCACCTCGGTATTGCAGCGCGTGATGACCTCGATTTTGCCCGCCGCCTGGATGAGGTCGAGGTTGGACATCAGCTTCGCCGCGCCGGCGATCATCTCGCTGGTCAGCCCCTTCGACAGGCGGAGAAGCTCCTGCGAATTCGCGGCCGGGCTCAGAATGAACTCCCGCAGTTCCGCCACCGTCCACCGCTCCACGGAGCGGTAGATCTCTTCATCGACGCTCTCTTCGATCAGGCGGGACACTTCGTCCTGCTCCGGAGGAAGCAGCGGTTCGCTGCGAAAGCGGGATAGTTGCAGACCGGCCAGCACGGTCTTCGCGGCAATGCGCTCGCGCAGATCCCGGGCGGCGACGCCGGCCAGCTCGTCGCCCGACCGCTCCTCGTTCGCTTTGCCCATAACCTCCTTCAAGCTGGCAAAGGTGTACGTCATTCCGGACAATGTCGTTTTCAGGCTCATTGGACTCCCTCCTTTTCCTTGAGGGGAAAGGCCAGCGTCTTGACGATCACCGGCACCGCCCGCCCCCCGATCTCTTCCCCAATGTCGATGTAGTCGCTCGATTCCAACCGGATCGGGTCGATGCAGACGATCCGGTTGCGGCCGTTTTGCTGCAGGGCGAGCAGTTGGCCGAGCGCCTGCCCGACATCCGTCTCGCAGACGACGACCCCGATCCGGCCCCTGCCGAGAACGGCGTCCCACGCGCGGGAGATCGCTTCGGCCAGACTCGCGAGGTCCCGGTAGGCGGCGATAGGGCCGGACCGGATGGCCAGCGCGAAGGGCGCGGGCTTCGCCGCGGCCCCCCCGGTCGCGGCGCCGAACAACCGCTCCCCGACGGTGCAGACTTGCCGCAGCAGGGCCGGCCATTCGGCGGCGTCCGCCGGAAGCTCCACCGGCAGCACCGGCACATTGCGCAGCGGCAAAGCTCCGGGCTCCGCATGGATGGTGGAGCCGCTGAGCGTCGTGCTCTGCATCCCGGCGCCGATGACGGTGGCCCGCACCGTCTGCTCCGCCTGTGCGTGCCGCCACGGAAACTCCCTGCTCACACCCGCGAGGCAATGGGCGAGCAGCGGCCCCATATCGCCGTACCGGGCGGTCTCGGCGATCGTCTGCGGCGGCGGCCTGCGCATCAATTCGCCGATGCCGCCGGAATACATCACCTCGTCGACGGGCGGAAGCTTCGCCGGAAGCGGGCCCAAGGACAGGAGCTCCGTCTCCTCGTCGGCCGGTTCGCCGGACAGGTACCGCAGCATGACGCGGCTCATCCCTTCCGCAATCTCCCTGAGAAGCGGAAGCTCCGCCATCATCCCGGGGCGGAGCCGGATGCCGCGATGCTTGAGCCATTCCCGCAGCGGCGGCGCGACATAGAGGATGCGGCCCGTCTCCGTCAGGCGGATCAGCCGGCCGCCGACATGGAAGGTGGCGGTAGCCAGCACTTTCCCGCGCCGGAACAGCGCAATGTTCGCCGTGCCGCCGCCGGTGTCGATATTGGCCACCGTGCCGGGCACGGAGAGCGAGCGCCGGTCCGCGCCGGCTCCTTTCCCGGCCAGCACACCTTCGAGATCGGGACCGGCGCTCGCCACCACGAAGCTGCCCGCCTCCCCCGCGAGCCGGTGAACGATCGGCTCCGCATTTGTCTTCGCCGCCGTCTCGCCGGTTACGATGACCGCTCCGCTGCCGATCCTTTCCGGTTCAATGCCCGCAGAAGCATAGTCGGCGGCCACGGCGGCAGCCACGGCTTCTCCATGGATCTCTCCGTTTTCCAGGAGGGGCGTAAACCGGACGGGACCGGTATAGAGCAGCTCCCTCCGGACGATCTCATACCGGGAAAGAGAGAAGCCTGCAGCCACTTCCTCAACGCGAAGCCGGCTTACGATCAATTTGGTTGTGCTCGTTCCGAGATCCAGCCCGACGCTTACGATACAATGGCCGTTCATACTGCCTCCCCCTTCCTTGTGCGATGTGCAAAGAGAAGTGCCTATCAAAAAAGCGCCTGAAAACACCCGGTCCGCCGACTGGTTGATTTCAAGCGCCATTGCCTGAAGAAATGAACAGATTCACTTGTCTTTATTCTTTATTTAATGCATACGATTTGGCCAATTGGGCCAAGGGAACGCTCCGGTCCATGCTCTGCCGGCGAAGCCTCTCGTAGGCCTCCCGTTCGGTGAGTCCATATCGCTCCATCAACCTGCCTTTGGCAGCGTCGACCCATTTCCGCTCTTCCAGCTTTCGCTCCGCGGCCATCAGATTATTCCGCAGCTCCCGCATCCGGTTCAGCTGGTCGAGGGCGACGTGCACGGTCGGAATCAGATTGCGGGCGGTTACCGGCTTGACCAGATAACCGACCACGCCCGCTTCCGCAGCCTTGCGGATCAGCTCCTTCTGGCTGTAGGCCGTAACCAGCAGGACGGCGCCCCCGGAAAGGTTGTGAATGATCCGGGCCGACTTCAGACCATCCATCATCGGCATCTTGATGTCCATGATGATGAGGTCCGGCTGCAGCTCCCGGGCAAGGCGGACGGCATCCTCGCCGTTTCGCCCTTCCGCCACGACCTCAAAGCCTTCCGCCTGCAAAATCTCCCGCAGATCCATTCGGATGATCGGTTCATCATCCACTACGACGATTCTCGAGGGATTCATCGCGGCCCCTCCCCGGCTGGATGCGGAAATGTGACCTCGATCCGGCACGGCTTCCCGGCTTCGGAAAGCCGCAGGGTTCCGCCCAGCCCTTCCACCGCCAGCATCCGCACGATCTGCAGCCCGAGGCTTCCCGCCGATCCGGAGGATTCTTTAAAACCCGGCCCGCTGTCCTCCACAATAAGACGGGCCCAACCATCCAGGCGGTGCAGGCCGATTCGGATAACCCCAACGCTTGCGCCCGCAAAGGCATGGGTCAAGCTGTTTTGCACAAGTTCATTGACGATTAAAACCAGCGAAGTCGATTGGTCGGAAGCCAAAAGAAGCAGCTCTCCTTCCAGAACAATCCGGATGTCCTGATCAGGACTCGCCAGCGTGGACGTCATCAGCCCGGTCAAGTCTTCCAGGATCCGCAGGCAATCCGCCTGCTGCTGTCCTTCCCGGGCCAGCATCTCATGCACCAGGGAGATGCTGTTGATGCGCTGCATGCTGTTCCACAAGGCATTCCGCGCCTCAAGCGTCGAACAGCGGCGCGCCTGCAGATTCAGCAGACTGGAGATCGTCTGCAGGTTGTTTTTGACCCGATGGTGAATCTCCTTGATGACGGCCGTTTGGAGCAGCAACTGCTTCTCCTTGGCCCGCAGATCGGAGATATCCCGAAGCAGCAGCATGCCGCCGCCGACCCTCCCATGCCGTAGAAAAGAAACTGCCTTGACCTGCACGCATAACGGCCCGCGCTCCAGCTCTTCGACCCGGGCTCCCCCGGCGCTCTTGATCTCCTCCAGGGTTGGAATTCCGGCAAACGTCTCGACGCTGGTTCCTTTCAACGAGGAGAATCCCAGCTTTCGGAAAAGCTCCGCGGCATTCGCGTTGGCGAAGCTGACGATCCCCGCTTCATCGAACAGGACAATGCCTTCATCCATCAGAGCCGGGAGTTGATTCTCGGAAAAAGCGAACTGCATCAAGGTAAAGCTGAGCTGCTCCGTCGTTTCCGCGAGGAACTCCATGTGCTTTTCCCGGCTGACGCTGTCGGAAATATCCTTCTCCATGATCAGCGCGCCGATCGTCCGGGAAGCTGCATTTTTGATCGGAATAATTCTTTGCTCAATCGCGATGCCTTCCTGGGACACTCCCCTTGAGCCGAGTACCGGCGCTCCTGTTCGCAGGCAAGCCAACACGCCCGGTTCGTTCTCCGCAAGCGCCAACTGGCCGACGACGGAGTTTCGGTACAAGGACCGCGCGGTGGTCGGGAAAGCTTCCGCCACAACCAGAACCGCCTGAGGTTCATCATCCAGCAGACAGTCGATAAAAAAATCCGCCCCCGCAATATCGGCCATATTCGTCAGGTAAGCTTCCATCGACCTCAGCAACCGGATATCTTCTTGTGCCAAACGATCGGAAATTCGGTCCCAAACCGTCATGGAAACCACTTCTTTCTGGCCGGAAACGCGGTTGTTGGCTATTATCTTACAATCACCTTTCGCTTATGTCAATAATATTTACATGGATTTGAGCGAAAAAGAATCATTGGATTGTCCAAAATGGTTCTTACGTCAACTTTATGTTAGATTCGATTCAACTCATTGTTCCACTCCCCAAAATGGGCAACGGATGCGGAAGAACATCTTTACAGGAAAAAGGACCGGTTCGCTTGGAACCGGTCCTTTTATGCTTATCTTAAAATCCGTATTCCGCTTCTTTCGCCTCACGAATTTTCGTGTAAGTTTCGGTCAAAACGATCGTGTCTTCAACCAAACGTTGAATGCGGAATAACACATCGTCATTCGTGATTTCTTTTCGGTAAAAATCCTTCTCTTCGATAAATACATACGACTGAACAACCTGTGCCTTCATATAAGTCAATATAGGTTTGAGCTGTTGCTCTGCAACTAGGTAGTGCTTGGGCGAACCTGCTGTCACAAGGATGCTGACGACTTTATCACGGAGCGCTTTCTCGGGAAGCAAATCAAAGATATTCTTTAAAGTTGCCGGTATGGATGCTTGGAAAATCGGCGTGCCAATAATAATAGCGTCCGCATCCATAATGGTTTGGGCCACATATCCCGTATTCCCCGTATATTCCATATAGTTCCGACCATCACTAAACTGAACATCATACTCGGCAAGATCAATGAGCGTCGCTTCTACGTCCGGATATTTTTCATTGAGAGCTTTAATGGTGTATTCCATTGCTGTTCTTGTTTTGGAACCGACTTTGGAACCGGATAATCCAACAACCTTCATTTCATGTCCTCCTTACTTTTTAGCTGTGTATTTTTTAATTTCAGGCAAAATTTGGGTGCCAATCAACTCAATATTTTTCTTCAGTCGATCAAAGCTGACACCGCCGAAATCAATCTGTGCGATATACCGTTGATGCCCAAACACTTCATGCTGATAAAGTATTTTTTCAATAATTTGTTGAGGACTGCCGATATTCATGACGTCGTGCGCATCTGCGCCTTGGGCAAAGTGCTGTTTCGGGTACCCCCGCCCGTTAATGAGCTGCATTCCCAGGTTGATATGGGGATATGCTTCTTTTTGCGCCTGTTGTGTCGTTTCAGCTGCATGGAAGAAGCCCGCCGTGGAAATCGGAAACTCTGACGGATCATAACCTGCATGCTTTAACGCCTCACGGTAAGCCTCGACAGACATTTTAAAACTAGCAGCTGGTCCTCCCAACGTAGCCAGGTACATGGGAACACCTTGTAACCCCGCCTTAATCGCGCTGGCTGGAGGCCCGCCTACCGCGCGCCAAATTGGCATCCATCCGTTTTTCGGACGCGGGATCACCTTAGCATTTTTTAAGGGCGCGCGAAATTGTCCGCTCCAATTGACAACTTCCTCTTCGTTTATTTTCAATAACAGCTCGAACTTTTCTTCATACAGCTCTTCATAATCGCGCAAATCATAGCCCAATAAATCGAAGAGCCCTACCCTTGAAGCGCGGCCGGCGATGATCTCCGTACGCCCGTTCGAAATCAAATCAATCGTGGCAAAATCCTCATAAACACGAACTGGATCCGACGTACTGATAATCGTGGCGGAGCTTCCTATTTTCATCTTTTCAGTCGCCTGTGCAATGGCGGAGATAACAACAGAATGCGCCTGTGTTGCAAAATACTCTTGGTGGCTTTCCCCTACACTAAAGAAATCAATACCCGCTTGTTCAGCCAGCTTGGCAAACTCAATGATTTCCTGAATACGTTGTTGTGCTGAAATACGCTCCCCCGTATGAGGGTTAGGGATATGATCGCCTAATGTATAGATACCGAACTCCATTCCTTTGCTTGGATCAAAGCGATATTTTTCCATGCTATTCACCTCCCAGGTATGGATAGTACTCCTTCATCGCCGTTTGCGAATCTTTGCCAATGTACACCATCGATGCTACTGCAACCGATAGCTTTGCCGCATTATAACCGGATTCGGTCGCCGTACGTCGGTACGCGTCAACAGTATGCTTAAATACACTCGATGCGCCGTAAAGAGCAGCCATATGCATCGGCATTCCTATTCTGCCTGCTTTTATAGCGCTGGCAGGATGTCCCCCCACGGCCCGCCATATTTGTAGCTTCCCGTTGACGGGATGAGGGAAAACTTCCGCATTATTTAAAGGAGGACGAAATTGCCCGTTCCATGTTATCCGTTCTTCATTGTTTAGCTTCAAAAGCAGATCCATCTTTTCCTCAAATAGCTCTTCGTAGTCCTTCATATCATAACCAAATAATTCATATGCCCCGTAACGTGACCCACGGCCTGCAACCATCTCGGCTCGTCCATCGGACAGAAGATCAAGCGTAGAAAATTCTTCAAAGGCACGTAAAGGATCTACAGTACTCAAAACAGTTGATGCACTGATCAGTTTGATCCTATTCGTTACTGAAGCAATTGCCCCCAAAATCGTAGAGGTTGACGAAGCTACAAAGTACTTCTGATGACTTTCACCAACACCGAATACATCAAGTTCTGCTTCCTCAGCCAGTTTGGCTAGCTCGACCATTTCTTTCATCCGTCTGTGTTCGCTTATTCGTTTCCCGCTCACCGGAGCAGATACATGATCGCCTAATGTGTATAAACCAATTTGCATACCGTTCTCCCCTTTTATTCGATATCTCGTTCCCCTTTCGATTTCCGTCGTACAATGTTATTATGAGTTATATCAAAAAAATTATGAAGTACGCACTTTAAAGATGCATAGTATACAAAAAGAAACTATTGAGGTGAAGATACATGCAAAAGCAACCGGAACTATGCCGTGTGGAAGATGCTTTAGGCATTTTGGTGGGAAAATGGAAACCTATTATCTTATTGCACCTAATGCAGAAAGGTACGGTTAGATTTAGTGAGCTAAGGCGAAGTATTCCCGGGGTTACCCAAAAGATGCTTACGCAGCAGCTGCGGGAGTTGGAAGATGAGGATATTATCTTGCGCAAAGTCTATCCGCAAGTACCTCCAAAAGTAGAGTATTCCATCACGGAATACGGCAGGAGTTTAGAGCCTATTTTGGAAGCTATACATGAATGGGGAACTGGGCATACATTGCATAAGATGAAAAAGATGGATCAAACGCCGGTTGCAAAATAAAAATGCAAGATGATCTGAACGGCAAAGGCCGCACGAAGACTCCTCCCAAGCAGTCCCGTATTCGTGCGTCTGAGGCCGAAACCGATATGTAGAGTAAAGGACTGGGACTGCCAGCCCCTCCTCATCAAACCGTACGTGCGGTTTTCCCGCATACGGCTTTCCGACGTT
>Ga0255334_1001207_pt1 | contig 12861 bp, 7 predicted proteins | sample EtOH5_35cm_T3_12_FD_202080 | JGI IMG/M metagenome (GOLD analysis project Ga0255334, IMG submission 202080) | Sandy soil microbial communities from University of British Columbia, Vancouver, Canada - EtOH5_35cm_T3_129 | ecosystem: Engineered > Artificial ecosystem > Sand microcosm > Unclassified ...
ACACCGTGACGGATGCCGAGCCGGGCACGCTGGACGCCGCGTGGTCGGCGCGCGGAGGGCCGCGCCGCCTGCTGCACGTCCACGAGACGTCGTTCACTCACGACGCAGTGGACCCAACTTCACCCGGAGCCCTCGCTGCCGTTCACCGCGCGCTCGCCGCCGACGAAGATCGCAACGCCCAGATCGTCCAGGACGTCGCGGCCGCCCTCGACCGCGGCCGCAACTGCCTGGTCCTGACCCGGCGGGTCTCCCACCTGGAGGCGCTGGCGGCACAACTCGCCAGCCGCGGGCGCCAGCCGATCGTGATGCAGGGCGGGATGTCCACCACCGACCGACGAGCCGCGGTCGCGGCCATCACGGCCGCCGAGGTCGGCGTCGGCATCCTCGTCGTCGGCACGACTCCGTTCATCGGCGAGGGCTTCGACGCCCCCGCACTCGACACCCTGTTCCTCGCCGCCCCGATCTCCTTCGCCGGACTGCTCGTCCAGTGCGCCGGACGGATCGTCAGGTCATCCCCCGGCAAGGACATCGCCGAAGTCCACGACTACCACGATGCGGCGGTGCCGATCCTCGCCGCGTCCCTGCAACGCCGCATGCCCGGCTACCGCGCTCTGGGGTTCGAGCAGGTTCGTTGAGGTTCCGCAAAGAGGCCCTCGTCGACCAGGCGCGCGACCTCATGCGCGGCCGCAGGAGGGGAAGCAACGCCGGTGGAGAATAGGGCGCCTTCCTCCGGCGGTCGAACCAACCTCAGCTCGCCGATTCGCACCACTCTGCTCGCCGATTCGCAGCGCATCGCCAGCGCTCAACCAGGGGATTCGTCCGTGAACAGCCGAGAAATGAGATCGGCCGCGGACGGTGCTCCGGCGCGTTGGAGGGCCGCCACGACCAACTCGTCGGACGCGCCCTTCAGCGCCGCAACCACCATCGCGTGCGCTGTGAGCATCTGTTCCGGGAACTCGGAGATCAGCGCCGAGAGCAACAGGTCGGGGTTCATGACCTCGAACCCGAGGGCCACCGCGACGTCAGTCGGGAAGTCCTTCGTGTTGGCCGTGCACAGCACGTTGGCCTCGGCCGCGATCACCGCGGCGAGGACATGCCGGTCGTCGTCGTCGGGCAGCGCGAACGACTGCAGCTCGAGGTAGTCGGCCGTCGTCGGCTCAATTGCGGCAAGGGGGAAGGTGCTGTTCATGGCAGCCACGAGCCGCTCGGCGGACTCGCCCGTGAACCCAGCGACGTTCTCGACGAGGTGCTCGGCCATCTCCTCAAGGATCCGGTCGCTCCAGTTGATCGTGATGACCTCTTCGTCGGCGGCGTTCAGCCGATCGTCGCGCAGCACTCTGGAGTAGAGGACGTCCGCGTCCGCCAGGACGACTCGAACCGGCACGGGTAGGTCCGGGATCTCGCTCACTCGGTCAGGCCCAGCTCGTTCTGCAGGTCGGCGAGCTCAGCCAGCGCCGCACGGCGCCGGGGCCGCTCGGTGTCGAGGAAGGCCTGGATCGACGCGACCCGGATGCGGTGATGCGTGCCGACCATGCGGAAATCGAGCTTGCCCTGGTCCATCAGCTTGCGGACCTGCGGGCGCGACATGGCCAGGAGTGCAGCGGCCTCGGCCGGCGTCACCTCAGCATTGCCGTGGGTGACGACAATCTGCTGACCGCGGGCGCGCGCGTCGACCAGGTGCGAGACGAGTTCCGCGGTCTCTCGCGACAGCGACACCCTCACCTCGTCGCCCTGGCGATCCAGGGCTCGGCGCAGCGCTTCGGCGTCGCGTGTCAGGGCCTCGGTCATGATCGCCTCTCATCTGCTCCAACTGCACTATCTGCATCAACCGTATCGTGCTGGGACCAGTCCGCTGAGTGCTTTCGCGGCCGCGTCGGCGGCGGCCCTCTGCTGGTCGGGCATCAGGTGGGCGTAGGTCTCCGTCGTCGTGGTGATCGACTCGTGGCCCAGCCGCCGCTGCATAGCACGAACAGGTCCGTGCCGGCGGCGAGCATCCATGACGCGTGCGTGTGGCGCAGGTCGTGGACGCGCGGGCGCTTGGTCAGCCGCGGAAGGTCCGGGTCCGGCGTGCCGTCGGGCCGCGCCGGGTGGCACGCGGCGTCCAGCGCCGGTGTCCACGTCGATGAGTCGCTCCGTCTGGTGACGCGTGTCCACGGGATTCGCGCGTGGCGACGCGGTCACCGTGGCGACGCGGTCACCGTGGCGCCGGCCCGACGGGCGCACTCTCTCCTGACCCCTACGCTTCGCCGCTGCTGGCTGCTGGACGCTGTCAACGTTGTTGCTGCCGAACGCTCGCGCATGGCGCGCGCCGTGGCTCATGGCGCCGCGAACCCTGTAGGCCGACCCGCGGCGGACCCCACGCAAGAGTGCCGGGGACCTCTCCGCCACGCCGGGCGAGCCGAAACCGGAAGAGCCCGGCCGGACCGGTACCAACGACCAGAGCGGCAAGCCGGGCGAGAGCAAGGACTGAGGCATTCTCCACAACATCATCGTCGCCAGCGCGACCCTCGTGGTCGCTCTAACGATCATCTTCCGGGCGACAACCTCACTCACGCTGAAGGTCCTGGGCAGGTCATCATCCCTCTCGGACATCGTGGCGCAAGCTCCTGCACAGGCAGGCCTGAGGTGCAGGGTCGTCTATCCCGTCCGCGGGATGCCTCGACGCACGATCGACATCGCATTCACACGGCGACACATTGCGGTCTTCATCGACGGCTGCTTCTGGCACTGCTGCCCCGAGCATGGCAGCGCACCTGCGGCCAACGCCGAGTGGTGGGCGGCGAAACTCAAACGGAATGCCGAGCGGGAACTGGAGACCACGGTCGCCGATCGCGATGACGACGGAGCGCAGAGGGCGCAGGGTATGCATGAGCCTCTTCAGGCTGACCCCGGTGGCGTGTTGTAGGTGGGGCTCAGGAGGTACTGCACGCCCCACCCGGCCGACATCACCCGCAGCGAGACCGTCACGCCCCACAGGTGCGCCGCTGGCCCGCGCCCGCCCGAGGTGACGCCGCCACGTGGAGTCGAGGCGAGCTGGTGAGGCGCGCCCACCTAAATGGGAGCGGCGCACTACGTAGCGGGCCGGAAGATGCTCTGGAGCCTTGGCCATGCCTCCGCTCGGCAGTGGACGGGCACGGTGTCGAGTGATACCGCACGATCCAGCTCGTGGCCACCACGCAGCCTCTCGCCGGTCCAGACGTCGACCCATGCGCCGGGCGGCAGGTGCACGGCCCAGGAGGTGGCGCCGGGTTCGACCACGGGGCAGATGAGGAGGTCGTCGCCGAGCCCGAACTGGTAGGGGAAGCGCCAGGTCGCCTCGTCGTCGGGATGGTCGACGAACAGTCCGCGCATCAGGGGACGTCCGGTTCGGATCGCGACGGCGGCCTGCTCCGACAGGTACGGCACGAGCCGCTCACGTAGATGCATGTATCTGCGGAAGACGTCGATGACGGTCGGGTTGCCGGTCTGTTCGGCGATGTTCCAGGGAGTGCGGTCGCGCAGGGGGAACCGGTGGTGGTTGTACTCCGAGTGGTACTGCATCACGGGCATGAACGTCGCCGCGGCAGCAGCCCGCAGATAGAGCTCCGCGGTCGGCACAGGACCGGAAAAGCCCGCAAGGTCCCAGGCCCAGTAGACGATCCCGCACGCCGATGCGGTGATCCCGGCAGTGATCGAGGCGCGGAAAGCCTCCCACGTGGAGTCCTCGTCGCCCGCCCAGACGATCCCGTGGGACTGGGATCCGGTGAACCCGGAGCGGGAGAACGACACCGGCGCCTTGCCTGCCGATCGCAGGAGGTCTCCGAAGGCACGGGCGTAGTGGACCGGAAACCGGTTGTTGCCCTCGTCGCCGCGGGAGCCGTCACCGAAGCGCAGGTGGTCGCCCCAGGCCTGCTCGCCGCCGTCGGTCTTGAACCCGTCGATGTCGAGGCCGTCGAGCAGGTAGCGGCGCTTGGCGGTCCACCAGTCGCGGCCGGACTGGGTGGTCAGGTCGGCCATGAGGGCGTGGTGGTACCAACCCGCGGGATTGAGGTAGGGGCTACCGTCGGCGTTCCGGACAGCGTGGCCCGTGGCGACCATCGCGCGTCCGTCGGCGAGCACCTGGGCGTCGTCGGGCAGGTCGTCGGGGAGCTCGGCGCGAGTCCTTAGGAGCGGGATCTGCCAGAGGATCACCTTGATACCGCGTTCGTGGAACTCTTGGACCATACCGGCCGGGTCGGGCCAGGCGCCGTCGGGTGGGTAGGTGAACTCGTCGGCCGTGTGCGGTGCCCCGTCGGGGTGCACGGGGTACCGGGCGTCGCGGAAGATCGTGATGCCCTGCTCGTCGCTCCACGCCTCGATGACGACGACGCCGGCGGGGATGTCCAGGTCGCGGTGGGTGTCCACGCGGGCCGTCACGGTCGCCTGGGTGTTCCACTCGTTGCCGGAGACCCACAACCGGAACACCCAGTCGGGCAGCGGTTCGGCGCGGCCGGTCTCGTCCAGGAACGCGTCGAGGACCTCGGAGGGGGTCCCTTCGTAGATGGCGACGTCGAGGCCCACGTCCGGTCCGACGTTCGCCTCGACCCACAACTCGCTGGGGTTGCCGGCGCCGACGTCGTACCAGGTGCGGCGGCTGGTGCGCACGTGGAACCCCCATCCGGGTCGCCCGCCGCCGGCGATGACGTGCGCGAAGGGCATCGGCAGGTAGGTGCGCCCGGCGGCGGCCTGACCCTTGTACTGCTCGAAGACGACGGCGTCGAGGCGCCGGCCGCGCTGATCGACGGCGTCGAAGCGCTCGCCGAAGCCGACGACGTGGTCACCGGGCTCGAGGCGCAGCGCGAACCGCACACGGTGCACGCGCTCGCCGTCGTCCAGCCACTGGACGCTGCCGGGAACGACCTTCGGGTGGTGGTCGCCCGGGACACCGCCCACGGACAGCCGACCACCCGTGTCCCGCCAGCCGGCAGTCCTCACGACGAACCACGGCGTGCTCGCCTCGCCGACGGGACCGGTGGCGGTGAAGCGGTAGCGGTAGGCGGTTCCCTCCGCGGGCACCGGGGATCGCCCGGCCCAGGGGTCACCGTTCGCGCGGAGGGTCTGGAGGTCGGCGAGATGCCCCTCCGACGTGCCCGATGCGGTGCCCTCGTCGAGCGTGCCCACGAGCTCGACGATCACCGGGTCAGTGCCGTCGTCGGCGGCCCACTCGCAGACGACGGTGCGCACGTCGCCCGCGGTGACGGCACCGAGGCGCACCGGTTCGCCGGCGACCGGCTGAACGGGCCACCGCTGGTCGGCGGAGGGGGTGTAGGGGTGGCCGTCGCCGTCTGGGCGGTGCGTGATCGCCGGAGCGGTCACCGTTGGTCGGGTGCCGGCAGCAGGCCGAGCTCGTCGGCGAGGATCAGGTACATCCCGTGGGACCACAGCAGCGGGTTGGCCACCGGACCCCACTGGCCTATCCAGTGGTCGCGGCCTTCCGGGCGCAGCAGGCGGTCGGGCACCTGTTCGGGCATCCGACCGTCGGGGTCGGCGTGGTCGGCCACCCAGCGCAAGCGCGCCAGCGCCGCATCATCGTCGCCGGCCGCGTGCTCGTTCCAGCCGAGCAGGCAGGTCAGCAACAACCACTGCCCGCCGCCGTAGAAGACGTCGGCGGCGAAGCGGTGCACGCCACCACCATCCAGGTGGTCACGGATCTCGTCGAGCGTCCCGGCGGCCAGTGGATCGGCGACGGCCAGCAGGCCGAAGGGCACGATGCATGAGGCGAGCGACGCGTCGACCGCCGGCGAGCCGAGCCACTTGACGAGGTGTCGCCGGCCCCCGATAGCCTCACGGACCCCATGTCGCAGCACCTTCGTACGGATCGTGTCCGCCGCCTCCCGCGCCGCGTCGGTCCGCACGACGTCGAGGACCCTTGCGTCGGCGACCGCGACCAGGCCCCCGTACAGGGCGCCGAGGGTGGACACGTGCTGCTCCTCGACGTGCTCCTCCCACCAGTCGTAGCAGGGCACGTCCCAGAAGGCCGTCGCGTAATCGGTGGCGATCTCGATCCCGGCGCGCCAGCGGCTCAGGTCCAGTCCGTGCCGGCGGGCATGGGTGACCACGCTCCACAACCAGGTGCCGTAGCCGTCCGTCTGGAAGTTCCACCAGTCGTCGTGCTCGTCAACGTCGTCGAGGTGGAAGCGGGTGGGCAGCATCTGTTCCGGCGGGATCGCCTCGCCGGCGGCGGCACGCGCCACGAGCTCGTCGACCTGGCCGCGCCGTCGCGCCAGGACGCGGTTCACCCAGTCGTGGAACCGGTCCACCGAGGCGACGTCGCCGTAGCGGGACATCCCCTCGGCGGTGAAGCCGCCGTCGCGCAGCCAGGAGTAGCCCCGGTACGCCGAGAAGGCCGGCGACGCGGGGTAGGCACCGCCGGGAGCCTGCTCGCCGGCTATGACCGCATGGCTGACCCGTGCGAGCCCGCGCAGCCGCGTGTCGTCGGCCGCTCGCAGCTTCGTCGCGGGTGCCGGCCCCTCGGTGGGTGTGCTCATGCCAGCCGCCACCAGGCCAGCGACCAGAACTCGAGGCGCGGCAGGGTGAAGACGAGATAGCGGTTGCGTTCTTCGTCGACCACCGCGAACTCCAGCGGGCGCGGCACGCCCACCTCGTCGTCGGGTGTGTCCCACCAGACTCCGGCCACGTCTCCGGTGACGGCGACCCGCACGACGATGCCGTCGAACGGCCGTGGGGCGTCCGGCTGGTCGACGTTCCACAGCCCGCTGCGGATGCCGACGAGGTTGACCAGGCTCAGCGCCGTCGTGTCGCCCAGCTCGCGCGCGACCGTCCACACCGTGCCGGGCACCGCACCGGCGCAGTAGCTCACCTGCTTGCCGGTGCATGGCCCGTCCGGTCGCTCGTCGGGCAGGTCGGGATGGTCGAGCAGGATGACGTCGTTCGTCGGGCCCACCTGGGTCCAGGCGACGTCCGGCGTCGGCGCGTGCAGCGCCGCGGTGTGCCGCACCACGAAGTCGAGGTAGCGGCGCACGGTCGCGAGGTCCTCGTCGTCCAGGCGCCCGTACGTCGGGTAGTACGCCTCGGTCAGCAGCCCGTTGCCCTCGCCCGCGATCAGGTGGAACCCGCCCGATGCCGCGATCGTGGCCGAGGCGAGCCGGAACGTCGTCATCGCACCCGGAGTTCGCCCGTCGACCGGGTGGAACGGACGCAGGTACGCCGCGAGGATCACGTGCTTGTCGGGCCGCAGCTCACGCGACCGCACGACCAGGTCGTACAGGTCCCGGTACGTCGAGTGGGGCTCCCACACCTCGATGTATGTGGCGGCGTCCGACCGGATCTGCGGGGTCGCCGCCAGCGGCCAGGCGTTGACGAGGTTGAAGATCGACCCGCCGTCGGGGCGCACCTCGAGGGTCTCGGCGCAGGCCTGCTCGACGAACCCGGGGAACTCCTCCCCCAGCCGCACCTCCTCCCACGCCCCGGTCGCCCGGGACAAGGACCGCTTCGGATAGCCGTACTGGTCGATGTGGATCCCGTCGAAGCCCATCGTCCGCACCGCGTCGCGGAACTGGCCGATGATCCAACGCCGCCACCCGGAGACCTCGCGGATGTCCTGCAGGTAGAAGATCTCGGCCAGCACGTGCGGCCGGCGCTGCCCGTCATACAGCAGCCAGTCCGGGTGGGCGTCGCTGAAGCCAGCCTCCGCCCCGTACAGGGCGCCGTAGCCGAGGGCGGCCATGCCGCGCTCGTGGGCCAGGTCGATCTTGCGTTGGGCCACCGTCCGGGACAGCCGCCGCCCGAGCGGGTCGGTGAACTCCGGCTCCGGCGGCACCAGCGTGTGGTGCGAGAGCATCCAGTCGTAGAACTGCACCACGTTGACATGCAGCCGCAGCAGCAGGTCCGCGCGCCTCTGCGACTCCTCCGCAGTCTCTTCGGAGGCGAAATCCGCGAAGAAGCCGTAGCGAGGGGCACGGCGCCAGTGCTCGGCGACGTCGACGGACGTCGCCGAACGCAGGACGCCGCCGTCGGCCAGGTCGAGCCACGCTTCCGCCGCATACCCCACCGCCGTTCCCGCGGGTGGGGCCACGTCGGGAAGGTAGATCTCGATGGCTTGTCCGGCTGAGCCGTCGACGCCGACCTCGAGCGTGTGCGTCGACTCGGATGGGGCCGGCGATGCGCCGACGCCCCGTCCGGCGCCCCGCTGTACCCGGCAGGTCAACGTCGCCGCTTGTGGGTGGAGGCCAGTGGCCTCCACCCACAAGCGGATCGGCTCGTCCGGGGCGAACTGCGCCCGGGTGGGCCAGATGTCCAGATGCATCAGCGGTCGACCTCCACCACGACCATGTCCCAGTACTCGAAGCTGGGGAGGGTGAATTGAACGTAGTTGCCTGAGCCGTCGCTCCCGGTGGTGTGGCTGAGCGTGGTGAACGCGCCGTGGTCGGAGTCCGGAGAGGCGACCATGACGTCCCCCAGCGAGCCTGTGCCGTAGTAGTACTTGACGACGACGTCGTCGAGGATCTGCGGTCCGGGCATGTCGGCGTCCCTGTCACGCCACTCTTCGCTGGTCGCGCTGACCATGTTCAGCAGGTGCAGCACGTCGTAGCCGTCCTTCTGCCGGGAGAACGTCCACACGGTTCCGGCCTCACCGTCCGTGCTCGTCGACACTCCCGGCAGCTGGACCGTCCGGTAGTTCGCAGCGAGGTCGGGATCGGCGAGCAGGGTGGAGTTGGCGACGGTGAAGTCGTACAGGTCCCGTGTCGCGCTGTAGAGCGATGCGCTCATCGCAACCTTGCGGGACGGGAAGTACTCGTTCGACAGCATCTGGACGCCTTCGCCGAGCTCGATGTGGCCACCACCGGCGGCTGTCAGCAGGGAGTTGAGGAAGCGCACGCCTGCGTCGTTGAACAGCTTCTGGTGGGTGGTGGTGGTCTTGGCGTAGTCGTAGTCGACGTAGCCGGCGATCACCGTCGGCTTGCCAGTGACGGACCAGTTGTGATCAATGATCTGCTTGAGGTCGTCGTACGTCGTCTGGCCGAGGGTTTCCCAGGCTTCGACGTAGTTGAACTCGAGGTTAGCCGCATCGTGGACGTCGGTGGAGAAGTTGGCCACCGCGTTGAAGGTGATCCTGGCTGGGGCAAGCCCGGACTTGGCCGCGGCGAGCAGGTCGCTGATGCCGTCGTCGTTGTCGAGGAGGTTGCCTGAGCAGTCGTAGACGGTGCCGACGTCGCCGAAGCTGTCGACGTGCCAGCCGTCGAAGTCGTAGACGTCGATCGCGTCCGCCTCGCGGTCGATGATGTAGTCCTGCCAGTCGGTGTCGGCCGGGTCGAACCAGTAGACCCGTGGCGTGGCCCAGTCCCCCGGCAGGTCGAAGCCGGCCTGGTTGGTGCAGTTGTCGTTCCACCACATGCCCCAGGCGGGATCGACGCCCGAGCCGTCTTCGCCGTAGCCGGACCATGCGCCGTACGCGAGGTTGTAGTTCTGCGCGACCATGCCGCGGTCGTGGGCTGCGGCAACCAGGTTCGTCACGGTGGCGCCGCTGGTGTAGCGGCCCTGGATGTCCTCCCAGCTGGGGGCGGGCGAACCGACCGTGCCGGCGAGCGGGACGTGGTGCTTCCACTGCCAGTCGTAGAACTGCAGGCCGTTGATGTGGAAGTCGTTGAGCTGGGACATCAGGTACTCAGACTTGGCGGGGTTCTGCTCCGGGTAGTCGGTCATGAAGCCGTACCGTGGGTAGCGCGCCCAGTCCGACGACACGTCGGCCGCGCTCGCGGCGGTGTCGATGACCACGGAGTTCTCGTCGGTGAGCGTCACGTCGAGCTTGTAGCCCGTGTAGTCCGTCACGGGTGGTGTCCACGTGAACGTCACGTCGGCCATGGCCCCGGCGGCCAGATCGATCGTCTCGGCCTGGCTCGACGCGGCGGTCAGCCCCTCGTGCGTGAAATCGACCGTGACGGTGGCGTCGTCGAGGTCGACGACCGATCGGTTGGCCACGGACACGGTGATGCCGACGGGGTCGGACGGCGCGTAGCGCGCCTGATCGGTCGCGACATTCTCGATGGCGGCGCCTTCGGTGTCGCCGTACAGCCACGCCTGCGCATCGGTGGTCAGCCGGTAGTGGATCGGCATGATGTCGTCGTCGTACCAGGTGTCGCTACCCGGGTCGTGGTAGGCGAGGGCGACGGCCATGTACGCCCACGAACCGGGGTTCGGGTCGCCGCTGCTGGCGAGCGCCGACAGCGGGATGACCGCTTCGATCCGGCCGGTGGTGACGTCCCACTGCGGCGCGATCACACCGCCGAGGTTCGCGTCCCACGTCCAAGCCCCGGAGTTGACGTAGAAGTGGCTCAGGTTGGCGCTGTCGCTCCAGCGCGCGGCCAGGAAGCTCATGGGGTGCTCGAGGCCACGGCCGTAGAAGGCCGCCGGGGTGGAGGCGATCCCGCCGCCGTGGTCGAAGTCCTCGGAGTACACGTGGATCGCGAACTGGGGCTCCGTGCTGTACCCGCTCAGTGACCCCGAGGCGTTGTCGATGCGGATGTACAGGTTGTCCGCGTCGTTGCTCACGTAGAGGCGCCGGATCTTGCTCATCGGTGAGCCGGACGACGTCGACGTCGTGGCCGAGGTGAAGTACGGGATCTCGGCGTACTGCGGCCAGTCACCGGTCGTACCGGGGCTGACGTCGATCGTCGCGTAGGCGCCGGCATTCGAGCCGGGTGGCACGATCCGCGGTTCGAAGTCGCCCTGGTAGGCGAGCGTGGTCATGAGGAACACTGACGCAGTGATCGGTTCGGCGGTCGTGCTGACGATCGGCTGCTGGGAAACCCAGGAGACGGCCTCCCCCATGGGAACGTAGCCCTGGGCAGTCCTGGAGGCGTACCACTGCAAGCGTTCGTAGGTGCGATCCGCCTGTCCCGTGTAGAGCTCGTAGAGCCCCATGTACATGCCAGGCTGCGGCCAGGCGGGTTCGTCGCCGAGGGCCTCGTCCCCGGCGGGCGAGTAGGGCGAGGTGCCGTAGTACGTGTCACCCTCGTACCGGGCGATTCCCCAGGTGTCGCGTTCGAGGTACCCCTGCACGGTTGCGGCGTGCGACTGGGCTCGCGCGCTGGCCGCGTCGATGACGCCCCACGCGATGGCGGCCATCGTCGAGCCGTCGACGGTGGTGCGGGGGGTGTGATCGAGGTTCAGCGCGCGGTCGTAGTAGCCGTCGGTCTCGTTCCACAGCCCGGCCGGATTCCATCCGTAGCTGCGCTGGATCGCCGAGCGGATCGTCGATGCGGCTCCAGCCCAGTTGTCACGGTCGGCGCTCTCGTCGCTCTCGATCGCGGCGTACTGCGCAGCCCAGAGGCCGGCGACGTACATCGACTGGGAGAACATGTTGTACTCCTGCTGCTCTTCCCAGATGCTCGCATCGGCCGGTCCAAGGCCGTAGGTGCTGTCGATGTTGGTGCTGATGAAGCTCGCCGCGGCGTCTATCGCCGGGTAGAGGTCGCCAAGGAACCCGGTGTCGTTGGTGAGCGCAAAATGGCGCCAGACTCCAAGCAGGAACATGCCGATGCTGTCGTGCTCGGGTTCGACGAAGGTCACCACGGCACCGGTCCACAGGTCGAACGTGGTGTTGAAGGTGCCATCGACCTTCTGCACGTCGGCCATCCACCGCCAGAACTTCTCGGCCTCCGCGTAGTGTCCAGTGACGTCCAGCCCCATGGCGGTGACGGATGCGTCCCGCGCCCACACCTTGTACCCGTAGGATGCCGGGTTGCTGGTGGCGGGGATTCCGCCGATCGTCGGGTTCTGCATCTGCTTGATGGTCATCAGGCCGGTATCGAACGCCTGGTCGACGCCGGTGTCACCTGTGTTGGGGCGCGCGCCGCCGGCGAACCACGTGCCCCACGACGCCTCGGCGTCATCGAACCAGTCGTCGCAGGTCTGGCTGGTCGCGACGTCGGCGGCAGACTGCGCCGCACCGAGGGTGCCCCGGGCCGTGATGAAGAAGCAGATCTCCGCGGCGCCCGCGGCGGGGATCGTCAGGCTGTCCTGGAACGCGATGCTGACGTCGGCCGCCGACAGCGAGCCGTTGTCGCCCAGGGTTCCAGAGTCGTCGAACTGGAACCACGGGCTGGCGTCGCTCGCTGCGGGGTTGGACTCGCCGTCGTCGCCGATCTGGTGGCTGTCGGCCGCCTGGAAGGCGCCGTAGGCGACGTAGGCGCCACCGACCCCCGTGAGGTTGGCGAAGATCGCGTCCCGCCCGCCGTCGTAGGAGGCCGAGACGGTACCGGAGGGACGGTCCGGGTTGTTGAGGTGAACCTGATCCAGCACGTTCCAGGTGAGGCTGGACCCGCCGGTGTTCGTGGCGGCGTATCGCACGACGACGAACGGCTTGCCGGGAACCGCCAGGTAGCTGCGGGTCGCCTCGACGGGCGTCGGCGCTCCGTCGTAGTCCAGGTACGTCTGAACGGCAGCGCCTGACGCGTCGTACTGCAGCGACGAGTCGAAGTCGTGGATCTGGTTGTACTTCGTGCTCGACGTTTCGTCGCGGAAGAATGCCGAGTGGTCGATGATCTGGTTGAGTGCCCAGTCACCGCTGTAGCGCAGCTCCCCCAGGCGCGGGCCGTAGGTGCCGACGTCGACCTGGGTGAGCTCCGAAGCCATGGCAATGGCCATGAGGTCTTGCCAGTTGGACTCGTAGAGGCTCGTCGCCGACGTCGTGCTCGGCTGGGTGTCGTCGACCGCCATAGCCGGAGCGGTTCCGGGGCCGAGTGGCAGGACGAGGGTTCCGGCGAGCGCCGCGGTGATGCTGCCGGCAATCACGGCTCGGCCCACCCGGGTCGATTCCCGTCGCTGGTGTGCACGTGACGACGTCACCATGGCTGCTCATCCTCTCGGTGGTCGTGTGGAGTT
>Ga0255334_1001208_pt1 | contig 12859 bp, 9 predicted proteins | sample EtOH5_35cm_T3_12_FD_202080 | JGI IMG/M metagenome (GOLD analysis project Ga0255334, IMG submission 202080) | Sandy soil microbial communities from University of British Columbia, Vancouver, Canada - EtOH5_35cm_T3_129 | ecosystem: Engineered > Artificial ecosystem > Sand microcosm > Unclassified ...
CACGCGCTTGTATCGCGGCTCGGCCATATGGGCTCCTTCGGGGATTCTCTGTGTACTTTAGGGAGGGCTGCGACAGGGCGGCAAGACCGCCCCGTCGCGGCGCGTCGGCCCGGCGCGTCAGGCCTTGGGGCCGACGCCGGTGGTGGCGGCGCTGACGCCGCCGGCGGCGGCCACCTCGGCCGCGAAATCGGCGGCCGGGGCCTTCTCGACGCCCTCGCCGAGCTGGAAGCGGGCAAAGCCGACCAGCTTGGCGCCGGCCTTCTCGACGATCGTCTTCACCCGGCTTTCGCCGTCATGCACCCAGACCTGCTCCAGCAGCACCACTTCCTCGTAGTATTTTCGGATGCGGCCTTCGACCATCTTGGCGATGATCGCCTCGGGCTTGCCGGAGGCGCGCGCCTGCTCGGACAGCACATCCTGTTCGCGGTGCAGCGCCGAGGGATCGACACCGGAGACATCCAGCGCCTCCGGCCGGGCGGCGGCGACATGCATGCCGATCTGCCGGCCGAGCACCTCGAAGGCCTCTTCCTCGGAAGGGGCTTCCAGCGCCACCAGCACGCCGATCTTGCCGAGCCCCGGCTTGACCGCATTGTGCATATAGGTCGCGACCGTGCCGGATTCGACGCGCAGCACCTTGGCGCGGCGGATGGTCATGTTCTCGCCGATGGTGGCGATCAGCCGGGTCAGCTCGTCGGCGACGGTGTGGCGGGTGCCGGGGTAGGTGGCCGCCTTCAGCGCCTCGATGTCGTCGCCGACCGAGAGGGTCAGCCCCGCGACCTCGGCGACGAAATCCTGGAAGGGTTCGCTGCGGCCGACGAAATCGGTCTCGGCATTGACCTCGACCATGCCGGCGACCTTGGGGCCGGAGGCGACGCCGACCAGGCCTTCGGTCGCGGCGCGGCCGGCCTTCTTGGCGGCCGAGGACAGGCCCTTCTTGCGCAGCCAGTCGATCGCGGCTTCCATGTCGCCATCGTTTTCGACCAGCGCCTTCTTGCAATCCATCATGCCGGCGCCGGTGCGTTCGCGCAGGTCGCGCACCAGGGAAGCGGTGATCTCGGCCATCGGAAACTCTCCCGTGGGGTGGTCAGATACGCAGTAAGCAGACCCGCCGGGTGCGCAGCGCGCCCGGCGGGGTCAGGATGATCAGGCCTGGGGCGCCTGCGGCTCCTCGGCGGGGGTCTCGCCCAGGATCTCGGCGGCCAGGGCTTCCTCGGCCGGGGCATCCAAAGTGGGTTCGGCGTCGGCCGGCAGAACCTCGGCGGCCAGATCCGGCATGGCTTCCATCGGCAGGTCCTCGGCGGCGCCGAGATCCAGGCCGCTGGCCTGCAGATTGGCGCTGATGCCCTCCAGCACGGCGCCGGCGATGCTGTCGCAATAGAGGGTGATGGCGCGGATCGCGTCGTCATTGCCCGGGATCGGGAAGGCGATGCCCGAGGGATCGGCATTGCTGTCGAGCACGGCGATCACCGGGATGCCGAGCTTGTTGGCTTCCTCGATCGCCAGCTTCTCCTTGACCGTGTCGATCACGAAGATGATGTCGGGCAGGCCACCCATCTCGCGGATGCCGCCCAGGGCGCGGTCCAGCTTGGCGCGGTCGCGCGTCAGCATCAGGACCTCTTTCTTGGTCAGGCCCGCGGTGTTGCCCGAAAGCTGCTCGTCCATCTGCTTCAGGCGCTTGATGCTGCCCGTGATGGTCTTCCAGTTGGTCAGCATGCCGCCGAGCCAACGGTGGTTCACGTAATACTGGCCGCAGCGGGTGGCGCTTTCGGCCACGTATTCGGCAGCGGCCTTCTTGGTGCCAACAAACAGCACGCGGCCGCCGGCGGCGACCACGTCACGGACGGCGCGCAGGGCGCGGTCCATCAGGGGCACGGTCTGCTGCAGGTCGAGGATATGGACCTGGTTGCGGATGCCGAAGATGAAGGGGGCCATCTTCGGGTTCCACCGGCGGGTGTGGTGGCCGAAATGGACGCCGGCTTCGAGCAGGCCGCGCAGGGAAACGTCTGGCATCGCCATGGGCGAGTTCTTCCTTCGTCAAAAAGTCCGGTTGAGCCTCCGCGGCACGAAGCCCGGCGAATGCCGGGACCGGACCCTGCCCATTGTCGGGGCGAAGGGTGTGCCGCGTGCGGATTTGCCCGTCAGGCGACGCCTGACAAGCGGTATTGCTCGTCAGGCGACGCCTGACAAGCGGTATTGCTCGTCAGGCGAGGCCTGACCAGCGGCGCGGTGTATGGCGGAATGTGCCCGGCGGGGCAACCCCGCGCGGATCAGCCCTGCCGGCGGAAAACTGCGGGTCAGGCCGCCTCGGACTCGGTTTCCGGCAGGTGGGCGGCCGGGTGCAGCAGCCCATGGATGAAGCGCAGCTTCTCGATCACCGGCTGGCTGAGGACGAAGGGGTAGAGGTCCGATAGACCCATGCTGCGGTTCAGGCTGTTCACGGCGAAGGTCAGCGGCAGCCAGGCATGCACGATACGGTCGAAATCCGGCTCCTCATGCGGGTCGAAGTCGATGCGGGCGGCCATATCCGCCGAATTCCCGACATTCGGCCGCAGCCGCAGCCCATAGGCGAAGGCGGTCTCCAGCGTATCGACCATGTGCAGGTAATGCGCCGTGGTCTCGGCAAAATCCTCCCAGGGGTGGGAGGTGGCATAGGCGCTGACGAAATTCTCCTGCCAGTTCAGTGGCGGGCCGTTCTCGTAATGCGCCTTGAGGGCCGCGGCGTAATCCTGGCTGGGGTCGCCAAAGACCTGGCGGCAGGCCCAGAGCACCTCGCCCTGCCCCGCGTCGCGGACCAGCCGGTCCCAGAAGAAATGCGCGATTTCGTGCCGCATATGGCCGAGCATGGTGCGGTAGGGCTCGCCCATGGAGACGCGGCGGCGCTCCCGCTCGGCATCATCGCCCTCGGCCAGGTTGAAGGTGATCAGCCCCTTGTCATGGCCGGTCAGCACGCGCGGGGCGGTGGGGTCCTTGGGGTCGGCCTTCACGTCGAAGACGAGGCCCGCCTCGGGGTCTTCCTCCCGCGTCGGCAGGGGCAGGTTCAGCCGCAGCAGGGTCGCGAACAGCCGGTGCTGGCTGAACTCGATATTGCGCCACATCTTCAGCACCTTGGGGTCGTCGAGGTTGGGCGCGGTGCGGTTGTGCCGGCAGCAGCGGCAGAACCGGCCGTCCTCCTCCACCGGGATCAGCCAGTTGCAGGTGCCGAGGGTGGCATTGCTGCATTCGCGATACAGCGCGCCATCGGCCAAAGCGCGCAGCCCGTCCTCCTCCACCTCGTATGCCGAGAGAACCCCGGCCGCGGGCAGGAAGCCGAGGCCATGGCCGCAGCGTTCGCAGCGGGTATTCTCGAAATACAGCGTGTTGCCGCAGGATTGGCATTCGAACAGACGCATGACGGGCCCCTTTGATCGCGATCGGAACGCGGGGCGGGCCGGCGGGTTGCGTTACGCCACCGTGACGGCCCCGACCCCGGGCAGCATCTTGATGGCCTGGGCCAGGCGCGGGCCGGTGTTGAAGGCGCCGGGCAGCGCCACCTCAACCTCCTGCCCCAGCCCCAGGCGCGGCAGCAGGATAACACGTCCCTTGCCGCGGCCCTCGCGCGCCAGCAGGTCGCGGATCGCGGCCATGGAATCGGCCGAATCCAAGGCGATGCGCAACTCCTGCCCCACCCCGGCGGCGGCCCGTTCCAGGGTCTCGCAATCGGAGGCGGTAAGGCGCAGCGTCTCGCCTTCCAGCTTGGCATCGGCGGTGATCATGATCGCCGAGCCCTCCCCCAGCATGTCCCGGCAGCGGTGCAGCACTTCCGAAAACAGGGTCACCTCGAAGCCGCCGGCGGCATCCGACAGCCGGACCCAGGCCATGCGGCTGCCGGATTTGGTGTTGCGCTCCTTCACATTCACCACGGTGCCGGCGACCTTTACCCGGCTGGCGCCGGCCCGCACCCGGTCGGTCAGATGCGCCGAGCCGGTGACGCCGAGGCGCTTGAGGGCGGAGGCATAGGCGTCCAGCGGATGCGCGGAGAGGTGAAAGCCGATCGCCTCGGCTTCCTGCGTCAGCCGTTCCAGTTCCGGCCAATCGGGCATCTCGGGCAGGCGCAGCGGATCGGGGGCGCCGCCGCCGAACAGCCCGATCTGCGAGGAGACGCGTTCCTCCGCCGTCGCCTGGGCGCGGCGCAGCACGGTCTCGGCCCCGGCCACGAGGCGGGCGCGGTTGGGCTCCAGGCTGTCGAAGGCGCCGGCGCGGGCGAGGTTTTCCAGCTGCAGCTTGTTCAGCAGCCGCGGGTCGACCCGTTCGGCGAAAGCCGCCAGCGAGTCGAAAGGCCCGCCGGCGTCGCGCGCCTTGACCATATCCTTCATGGCCTGTTCGCCGACCCGCTTCACGGCGGCCAGGGCAAAGCGGATGGCCTGGGCGCCATTGTGGTCCTCGACCGTGAACTCCGCCTGGGAGCGGTTCACATCCGGCGCCAGCACCTTGATGCCGAGGCGCGAGGCCTCCTGCATATGCACCGCCAGCTTGTCGGTATTGCCAAGGTCGAGCGTCATCGAGGCCGCCAGGAAGGCGACCGGGTAATGCGCCTTGAGATAGGCCGTCTGCCAGGAAATCAGCGCATAGGCGGCGGCATGCGACTTGTTGAAGCCGTATTCCGCGAATTTCTCCATCAGATCGAAGATTTCCGTGGCCTTGTCGGCCGGGATGCCGCGCTCGACCGCGCCCGCCGAGAAGATCGCGCGCTGGTCGGCCATCTCCTTGGCGTTCTTCTTGCCCATGGCGCGGCGCAGCAGATCGGCGGTGCCGAGCGAATAGCCCGCCAGCTCCTGCGCGATCCGCATGACCTGCTCCTGGTAGACCAGGATGCCATAGGTCTCCTCCACCGCGTCCCGCATCTTGGGATGCGGCGCGTCCCATTTCTCGCCGTGCTTGCGGGCGCAATAGGCGGGGATATTGGCCATGGGGCCTGGGCGATAGAGCGAGACCGCGGCGATCAGATCCTCGAAGCGGTCGGGCTTCATGGCGCGCAAGACGTCGCGCATGCCCTGGCTTTCGAACTGGAACACCCCGGCGGCATCGCCACGGCAGAGCATCGCCCAGGTCTTTTCGTCGGTCTCCGGCAAGGTCGCGAGGTCGATCGTCACCCCCTGCTTGGCCAGGATCGCGACGCAGCGCTGCAACACGGTCAGGGTCTTCAGCCCCAGGAAATCGAATTTCACGAGCGACGCCTGCTCGACGTATTTCATCGAATACTGCGTCACCAGCATGTCGCTGCGCGGGTCGCGAAACAGCGGCACGATGTCGATCAGCGGCGTGCGGCCGATGACGATGCCGGCGGCATGGGTCGAGGCGTTGCGATACAGCCCCTCCAGGTTCAGCGCGGTGGTCAGCAGCCGCTCCACCCCCTCGTCGGTTTCCTGCATCTCGCGCAGGCGGGGCTCGCCCTCGATCGCCTGGGCCAGGGTCACGGGCTTGGCCGGGTTGTTGGGGATCAGCGAGGCGATGCGCTCGGTCTGGCCATAGGACATGCCCATGACGCGGCCGACATCCTTCACCGCCGCGCGGGCCTGCAAGCGGCCGAAGGTGATGATCTGCGCGACCCGGTCGGCGCCATATTCGCGGCGGACGTATTGGATGACCTCGTCGCGCCGGTCCTGGCAGAAGTCGATGTCGAAGTCGGGCATCGAGACGCGTTCGGGGTTGAGGAAGCGCTCGAACAGCAGCCCCCAGCGCAGCGGGTCCAGATCGGTGATGGTCAGCGCCCAGGCGGCGACGGAACCGGCCCCCGAGCCACGCCCCGGCCCCACCGGGATATTCTGCTGCTTCGCCCATTGGATGAAGTCGGCGACGATGAGGAAGTAGCCGGAGAACCCCATGCGCTCGATGACGCCAAGCTCGTAGGTCAGGCGCTCGTGATAGCGCGCCTGGGTCGCCGCATCGGCGTCGCGCAGGCGGATATCCAGCCCCTCCCGCGCCATCTGGGCGACGGTCTCGGCCTCGGTCATGCCCGGCCGCACCTTGGGGCAGAGCGGCAGTTCCGGCTTCTTGCTTTCCGCCATCACGGCGCAGCCGCGGGCGATGGCAAGCGTGTTGTCGCAGGCCTCGGCCAGGTCGTGGAAGGCGGCGCGCATCAGCGCGGGCGGCTTGAACCAGTGCTCGGGGGTGACGCGGCGGCGGTCGCGGGCGCCGATGGTGGTGCCCTCGGCGATGCACAACAGCGCGTCATGTGCGGAATACATGTCCGCGGTGGCGAATTGCACGTCATTGGCCGCGACGATCGGCAGGCCGCGCGCATCGGCCAGGGCCAGCAACCCAGGCTCCACGGCGGCATCCATCGCGGTGCCGTGGCGGTGCAGTTCCACGGCGCAGCGATCGGCGAAGGCGCCGGCGAGGTCGCCCAACAAGGCCTCGGCGGCATCGCGCCGGCCTTCGGCCAGCAGCCGCCCGAGCGCGCCGGTGGTCCCGCCGGTCAACACCCAGAGCCCGGCGGCATGGTCGCAGATCTCGCGCAGCCCCAGCGCCGGTTTGCCGGAGGGATCATCGCCCATGTAGCCGAGCGAGGAGAGCCGCTGGAGGTTGCGGAACCCCTCCGCATTCGCCGCGAGCACGATCAGCGGATCGGGCGGCACCGGGATGCCGGGGCGCTGGTCGGCCGGCGGCCGCGCCAGCCAAAGCTGGCAGCCCATGATCGGCTGCACACCCTTGGCGGTGGCCCCTTGGGCGAATTCCAGCGCGCCGAACAGATTGCCCGAATCGGTCAGCGCCACCGCCGGCATCCCCGCCGCACGGGCCAAAGCCGGCAGCTTGTCGGCCTTGATGGCGCCTTCGCTCAGCGAATAGGCGGAATGGGCATGCAGATGGACGAAGGAGTCGGACATGCCGCCAGGGTAGCAGCCTGTCAGATCGGGATCACGCGCCCGTCGCGCAGGGTCACGATGCGATCCATCCGTGCCGCCAGCGCCGGGTTGTGCGTGGCGATCAGCGCCGCCAAGCCCTGGTTGCGCACGATCTCCAGCAGCTCGTCGAAGACGCGGTCGGAAGTCGCGACATCGAGGTTCCCGGTCGGCTCATCGGCCAGCAGCAGCGCCGGGCGATTGGCCAGCGCCCGGGCGATGGCGACCCGCTGCTGCTCACCGCCCGAAAGACGGCCGGGGCGGTGGTTGGCGCGGCCTTCCAGCCCGAAGACGGCCAGCAGTTCTGCCGCCCGCGCCTCGGCCGCGAAGCGGCTGACGCCGGCGGCCATCTGCGGCAGCGCGATATTCTCCAGCGCGGTGAATTCCGGCAGCAGATGATGCGCTTGATAGACGAAGCCGATGGTGGAACGGCGGATCGCGGTGCGCTCGCCGTCATCCAGCGTGCCCGCGGCGCGGCCTTGCACAAAGACCTCGCCACGATCGGGGCGTTCCAGCAGCCCGGCCAGATGCAGCAAGGTCGATTTGCCGGTGCCGGAAGGTGCGACCAGCGCCACGATCTCCCCGGCATTCAGCGACAGATCGGCGCCGCAGAGCACGTCCAGCACCTCCGCCTCGGTGCGGAAATGGCGTTCGACGGCGGCCAGCCGCAGCACAGGGTCATTCATTGCGGAGCGCCACCACGGGATCGGTGCGCGCCGCGCGCCAGGACGGGTAGATCGTTGCCAGCAGCGACAGCAGCAGCCCCATGCCGATGACCTGCGTCACCTCATGCATCTCCACCACCGCCGGCAGCCTGGTCAGGAAGTAGATCTCCGGGCTGAACAGCTCGGTGCCGGAGAGCGATTGCAGCGCCTGGCGGATATCCTCGATGTAGCGGCAGAAGATCAGGCCGATCGCCGTCCCCGCCGCGGTGCCGACCACGCCCACCGAGGCGCCGCAGAGCAAAAAGATGCGCAGGATCGCCCCCTGGGTCGCGCCTACGGTGCGCAGGATGGCGATGTCGCGCCCCTTGTCCTTCACCAGCATGATCAGCGAGGAGACGATGTTGAAGGCCGCCACCACGATGATCAGCGTCAGGATCAGGAACATCACGTTCCGCTCGACCTGCACGGCGTTGAAGAAGGCGCTGTTGGACTGCTGCCAGTCGAGCACCCGCAGCGGCGGCCCGTTCGCGAAGGTCGTGCTGATTTCCCGCGTCACCGCGCGCACCTCGTCGGGGTCATGGACGAAGACCTCGATCTGGGTCACCGCGCCGGGGGATTGGAAATAGATCTGCGCGGCGTCCAGCGGCAGGAAGACGAAGCCATTGTCGTATTCCTGCATCCCCGCCTCGAACAGCGCCACGATGTTATAGGCGCGCACCCGCGGCACCGTGCCGATCACCGTGGCGCGCCCCTGCGGGCTGACCAAGGTGATGCGGTCGCCGACCGTCAGCCGCAGCCGCTGCGCGAGGCGGGTGCCGATGACGATGGCGTCGTCGCCCTCGAATCCCGCCAGCGAGCCCAGGCGGATATTGCCCGCGATCACCGCCTTGGCGCGCAGATCGGCCGGGCGGATGCCGCGGGCGATGCCGCCCGAGGCGCCGCCGTATTCGGAGGTGAAGAGCACCTGGCCTTCCACCACCGGCGTTGCCGTCTCCACCCCGGGCAGCCCCTGTACCCGGCGCAGGATGGCGTCGAAATCGGGCAGGGTCCCGCCCTGCTGGGCATAGATGCCGAGATGCCCGTTCAGCCCCAGGATCCGCCCCAAAAGTTCGGCGCGAAAGCCGTTCATCACGCTCATGACGATGATCAGCGTCGCCACGCCGAGCGCGATGCCGACCAGCGAGAAGATCGCGATGACCGAGACAAAACGCTCGCCCTTGCGCGCCCGCAGATAGCGGAAGGCCACCGCCCGTTCGAAAGCGCCGAACATCAGCCGAGGATTTTTGCGATTGCGTCCTCGGGGGAAACTTCGAGTTTTTCCCCCGTGGCGCGGCGTTTCAGCTCGACCTTGCCCGCCGCCGCGCCCCGCGGCCCGACCACGACCTGCCAGGGATGGCCGAGCAGATCGGCATCGGCGAATTTCGCCCCGGCCCGCTCGCTGCGGTCGTCGTAGAGTGCGTCCGGGATCGCCGCATACATGCGTTCGCAGAGCGCATCGCAGGCGGCGTCGCCCTGCTTTAGGTTGATCACCACCGCCGGCCAGGGGGCCACGGACTCCGGCCATTTGATGCCGGCCTCGTCGTGGTTCGCCTCGATCAGCGCGCCGACCAGGCGGGAGACGCCGATGCCATAGGAGCCCATTTCGGGGATCACCGGCGCGCCATCGGGCCCGGCGACCGAAAGCCCCATCGCCTTGGAATATTTGGTGCCGAAATAGAAGATGTGGCCGACCTCGATCCCCCGCGCGCTGACCTGGTCCTCCGCCGGGATGGCGTCCCAGACCGGTTCGTCATGCTTCTCGTCGGTGGCGGCGTAGCGGCTGGTCCAGAAATCCATCAGCGGCTTCAGGTCGCCGTCATAGTCCGGCGTCTCGGCCAGGGCGTCGAAGGCGAGCAGGTCGCGATGCAGATAGACCTGGGATTCGCCGGTCTCGGCCAGGATGATGAATTCATGCGACAGGTTCCCGCCGATCGGGCCGGTATCGGCCTGCATCGGGATCGCCTTCAGCCCCATGCGGGCAAAGCTGCGCAGATAGGCCACGAACATCTGGCGATAGGAATGCGCCGCGGCTTCCGGCGTCAGGTCGAAGGAATAGCCGTCCTTCATCAGGAATTCGCGGCCGCGCATCACCCCGAAGCGGGGGCGGACCTCGTCGCGGAACTTCCACTGGATATGGTACAGGTTGCGCGGCAGGTCGCGGTAGGACCGCGCATAGGATTTGAAGATGTCGGTGACCATTTCCTCATTGGTCGGACCGAACAGCATCTCGCGCTCGCCGCGGTCGGTGATGCGCAGCATCTCCTTGCCGTAATCGTCATAGCGCCCGCTTTCCCGCCACAGATCGGCGGATTGGATCACCGGCATCAGGATTTCCTGCGCGCCCGCGCGATCCTGTTCCTCCCGCACGATCTGGCCGACCTTGCGCAGCACGCGCAAGCCAGCCGGCAGCCAGGCATAGATACCCGCGCTGGTCTGGCGGACCAGCCCCGCGCGGAGCATCAGGCGATGGGAGACGATCTGCGCCTCGGCCGGGGTTTCCTTGAGCGTGGGCAAGAAGGCGCGGGAAAGGCGCAAGACGCGGGGCTCCTGTTGGGGGATCGGAGCCCATCTTAAAGCAGCGCCGCCCAGACGGGAACGCCACCTGGACGCAAGCAACTGCCGCGGGACTGTCATGCTGCACTGCAATATTTTCGCTGCATCGCAGCAAGAAAGTGACGCCGAATGCCGTTGCAGAACAATTTTTCGCCAATTTTCCGGGATACACAGCGCGATTTGGCTTGGCGCAGCCTCCGCCACGGCGTAGAAAAAAACGGGCCGCAATCCTTGCGGACGCGGCCCGAGTTTAGGGAGGAAACGCCAGTCACACGGCAGGAAGAGGACCAGCCCTCTTCCTGAAACTGAGAATGGCGGATCGGGGCGGGTACAACAACGCGAAACGCGGGCACCCTTACCCTAAAAACAGGCAGCCAGCCGGATATTGCGCGCGGGATAGGCGGCGGGGAGGGTTGGCCCTCCCCGTCGCCTATTTTATGTGCAGCGCACCCTCACCGGTCGGGAATGGCCAGCCAATCGGCGCGAAACGACAGCCAGTCGCTCTGGATCAGGCTCCAGATGCCCAGGAAGATCACGAAGGCGATCAGCGTGGTCGCCAGCAGCTTGCGGCCCATGCGCGGCTGCTGCGGCGCGCCGCGCCAGCCGCCCTGCTCCGGATCGCCCACATCATCCGGCTTCACCCCGAAGGGCAGCACGGCGAACAGCACCACCCACCAGGTCAGGAAATAGACGACGCAGGCGGTAAGCCAGCTCATACGCGAATCAGATGCACCTCGACCGAGGGCCGCTGCTTGCGCAACCGCCGGCCGACCGCCTTGCGCACCAGATGCCGCGCTGCCTCACGCAGGCTGCCATCCTCCTTGCGGGTCGGGCCGGAGAGATCCCCGATCCCCCGCGCCAGCTCGCCGGCGATCTGGCCGGCCGCCGGGTCCTGCTCCTCGAACAGCCCGGGCGCGCTGATCCGCGGCACGCCGAGCACCCGCCCGGACTGGTCCACCGCCAGCGAGGCGATGACCACACCGTTGAACAGCATCTTCTTCCGCGCCGCCAGGACATTGCCGTCCAGCGGCAGCAGCCGCTCACCATCCATCACCAGCCGGCCATAGGGCACGTCGCCGGCGATATCCGGGGTGCCGGGTCCCAGCCGCAGGATGTCGCCATCCTCGACCAGGAAGGGGATGGCGCCGCAGGATTCCGCCAGGGCCGCATGTTCGGACAGGTGCCGCCATTCGCCATGCACCGGCACCGAATACTTCGGCTTCACCAGCGCATAGAGCTTCTTCAGCTCATCCCGCGCCGGATGGCCGGAGACATGGACCATATGATCCTCGGCGGTCATCACATGGCAGCCGGCCCGCGCCAGCTCGTCCTGGACCTTGATGATCGCCCGCTCATTGCCCGGGATCATGCGCGAGGAGAAGATGACGGTATCCCCCTCCCCCAGCGCGATGTTCGGGTGGATGTCGGCGGCGATCTTGGATAGGGCGGAGCGCGGCTCGCCCTGGCTGCCGGTCGCGATGATCAGCAGCTGGTCGTCGGGGATGTCGCTGGCGGCATCCTCGGGCAGGAAGGGGGCGATGCCGCGCAGATAGCCGCATTCGCGCGCCGCGGCCTCGGCATTGCGCAGCGACCGGCCGAACAGCGCGACCCTGCGGCCATTGGCGGCGGCCCCCATGGCGATGGACTCCAGCCGCGCGACATTGGTCGAAAAGCAGGTGACCGCGACGCGGCCCTTCATGCCCTTGAGCAGCGCCTTGAAGTTGCGGCGGACCTCGGCCTCGCTGCCGGAATGGCCCTCGACCATGGCATTGGTGCTGTCGCAGACCATGGCGAGCACGCCTTCCTCGCCCAGGGCGGCGAAGGCGGCCTCATCCGTGGGCAGGCCGATCAGCGGCTCGGGGTCGAGCTTCCAGTCGCCGGTATGGACGACCAGGCCATGGCGGGTGCGGATCGCCAGCGCCTGGGCCTCGGGCACCGAATGGGTGACCCGCAGGAAACGCAGCCCGAAGGGGCCGAGCTCGATGCTGCCGCCGAGCGGGATGGTGTGCAGCGGCACCTCGCGCACGAGGCCGGCCTCGCCCAGCTTGCGCCGCAGCACCGCCGCGGCGAAGGGGCCGGCATAGACCGGGCAGCGCAGCATCGGCCAAAGGGCGGCAACCGCGCCCAGATGGTCCTCATGCGCATGGGTGATCACCAGCCCCAGCAGCCGGTCCCGCTTTTCGGCGAGCCAGGCGGGATCAGGCACCATCACTTCCGCTTCGGGCGTATCCGCGCCCCCAAAGCCGATGCCGCAGTCAATGGCGATGAGCGATCCGTCGCAACGATAGACATTGAGGTTCATGCCAATCTCGCCTGTCCCGCCGAGCGGGATGAAGGCGAAATCTCCGGTGGTCGTGTTCATTCGTGGTCTATTCTATCCGTGTCTTGAGTCATGGGGTCGTGGGGGTCAGGCAGCAGCGTGTCGTTCAGCAACGGGTCACGCATGCGCGCGAAGGAGACGGCGGGCGCCGGATTGCGTTCGGCCAGCAGGCGGAGCCCTTCCAGCGTTATGTCGGGATCGGTCCGCTCGATCACAAGCGTACCTTCCGCGAAGAGCGAGGCGAGCCCACCGGTCGCGATGACTTTCAGCGGCTTGCCATATTCGGCGCGGATGCGCGAGACAATGCCCTCGATCAAGCCGACATAGCCCCAATAGATGCCCGATTGCATGGCCGGGACCGTGCTGCGGCCAATCACCGCCTGCGGCCGACCAATGCCGATGCG
>Ga0255334_1001209_pt1 | contig 12851 bp, 9 predicted proteins | sample EtOH5_35cm_T3_12_FD_202080 | JGI IMG/M metagenome (GOLD analysis project Ga0255334, IMG submission 202080) | Sandy soil microbial communities from University of British Columbia, Vancouver, Canada - EtOH5_35cm_T3_129 | ecosystem: Engineered > Artificial ecosystem > Sand microcosm > Unclassified ...
AAGGTCGGGCAAACATTGATCGCACAATAGAATATCGAACGGTTGCACAGCCCTGAACATTTGCTGCAACGCGCCTTTGGCACTGTCGGTGGTGGTCACTTGAGTGAAGCCGTACAACGAGAATCATTAGATTTTGAATCGAGGGCTTGATTTAGAGCTGCTGGAAGGGTGGTTGGATCATTAATTTGAAATAAAAAGCCAATAGATCCTGAATTTTCAAGATCTTGGTCCATTTAATTGTGAATTTATTTTATGATAATATTTTCAAGGTGTTATACGTACTTCAACTGAAAGCTAGTTTCAACATAAGCAGCTGGGAGGCTCGGTTCGTGCTTCTCACAAAATATTGAGCTGCGCAAAGACGAACGAAATCCCTTCACTGAACTGTTTCAATGTGTATAGGCCGATTAATACTATCTAAAATTTGGCTGGAGTGGGCTTAGAGCGTGGGCAGGGGGGAGCGCGCTGGAAAGCAATCTCAACTCAATCCCCTTGAGATTGCGCGGTTACTGTGCGCTGAGTTGCTAAAAAAGGGGGGAGATCCCAATGGCAGGTTTTGGAATTTGATTGGCCTAGCGAGTTTCAGATTGCAAAAGGACGTCGGATAGATTGTATAAAGACATTTTGGGGCAGTAAGCAGGGTTGTCCGAGTCAATTGGTATAATAAAGCCGTTTTTTATCAAACTGCGGAAGCTATAAGTGGAAAGGTGCGCATGGGAGATTACTGCACATGCGGGAACGTAAAGCATAAGTTGGCGTTCGATCTCTTTCGATATAATGGAATGGTAAAATTTTTGTGTGCCAATGATAACTGGTTTAGTAGCATTGATATGTTCAAATCTTCTCCCGAGAAGGTTGCAATCAATGTTGAGGTGTTTTGATAGTTCCACATTGGTTTTGTACTGTTCGCGCCAGTGAGCAAGAATATTCATCGCCGTTTCTGGCTGCGCAAAAGTTTTTGTCTGGGCGTTGTAAAGTGCGTTGAGTTCCTCGATGATTTCTTTATCCAAGATTGTGTATAAGGTACGTCGTTCGATGTTGAGGACGTCCGCAAAGTGCCAGGCAGAAGTCGGACCTCTGGCCAAGGTTCTAATGTGTTTTGGCTTGTTTGCGCGTATTTTTAACAGTCTTTGTATATCACCAGTTATATTCTGTCGCTGATAGACGAATGGCAAGTCAGCAATTTTTGGGTCGCCAGATGATGCTGAGATTCCTGCGTGTTTTAATATGGCGCGTATTGTGAATATGTTTAGTGAGTATGTCCGCGATAGGAAGTTTTCTGTTATATAGTGCTGAGCGAAGTGATCCAATGCGTCTTTACTAATCAGAATACTATTTCTTTTTCCATAAAGGATTCCATCATGAAAATATCCAGCGTCTATGAGCTTCCTGATTTTTGTAGCTGAAAGACGGTGGGTGAGTTGGATCTCTTCGATGCTTTCAAACTCTTCTCTTAAGTGTGTCTCCGGGATGGGAACCCTAGTCCTTTCTTCAATGCTGTTTTTGATCGATCTACAAATATTATTATGTTTGTAAAATACTCTGTCACAAATGGTGATTTTTTCAAATTTATGATTTGTGATAATTGATCGAGTTACTTCTCTATTCGTTTGCAATACGGAACACAGTTCGTTAAAAGTAAAGGCGATCGCACCGCAGCAGTTATTTTCTGAGCAAATGCATTGATTGGTTGATCGAAGCGTTGATACAAAATTATTGGCTGTGTCACGGATCCACTGATCTCGACTAAGCATCCATGGCGATAATATAGTCTTAGGGCTAAGGTTGGGATGATTTTTGATTTTGTTAGCAATAAAAAAATGAAAATGATTTTCATGCTTTTCTGCGATATTGGTGGCGAGAATCAGCTCGTTATCTATTTTTTTTGAGGTTAATAGCGGATATTTAAGGCAGTCGATGGCGGCAAAAAAACGATCTGTTGCATCCTGATCGCCAGAAATAAATAAATTTAGCAAGTTTAACGGGCCGACATCGTCAGAGTGAACAGTTTCGGCGAGGCGTAAATCATATTGGCATTTACAATAGGGGCCATTGACGGATGACCAGTCATATTTTTTTTCGCACGCCGGGCAGCTATTAAGGTACTCCACCTGGTGATAGGGGCACACCTTTATAAACTCAATATCTTGAATAAATCTCCAGTACCCGTCTTGAAGACACAGAGGGCAAAAATGAGCTCTAAATCGACATGCACTTGATGGTACTGTCATCCCAGCAATATTTATACGATGCGTTGCTTTGAGTTGCAACGATTGGAAATAAAAAATATCGTACTCTGAATAGGGGTTGTCGTTGTTTTTTAGGAAAAAATTACTGAGTTGCTGATCGTTAAATAGATTGTTAAATCCAATATATACGTTGTGTCCGATGGATCGTGCGAAAGACCTGGCGTTGCTATAGCCATTGTGAAACGCAGCTCTTGAGAACAAGCTGGAAGGGCTTTCATTGGGATAAGGCTTCGGCCAAAATATAAGATTAAGCATTTTCAAGTTCTTCTATTTTTTGTTTGATAAGCGACCACGGCAACTTAAATGGATTGTTATATTTAAGCTCCGGGGCCATTTTATTGAGTTTGTCTGCCGCGTAGATGCAGTCGCTAGGAATAACCGTATGATCACCGCGGGTTGCCGCGGCAAGCATGATCTCAAGCAGAATGGTTCTGAGTTCTCGCATGTTTCCGTGAGTATGAAGATAGAAGGCCCCTGAAATTTGACTGTCTGTTATATGCAATGGGGTGGTAAATTCGCCGAAACGATTCATTTCTAAGTTTAGCTTGGAAAGTATGGATACAAATATTTCATCGTATCTAATATTGTGCAATCGGGCTCGGTACGGGTAGCGCCCATCCAATTCTTCATATTGGTTAATCAATGATTCTGCTTTGGATTTGCCGGAAAGAATAATTGGTATACCTGTAGTGTTGGCAATATACTTGATCCATTTACAGACGTTTTTCCAGGTTTTTTCGGCGCCGCGATTAAGGAGGTCGTGAATATCATCGATAATAATCAATCGAGTTTCACAAGTTATCAGCAACCGAAAGAGTCTATTTTGATGCGTTGAAAGTTTGCCAGTTTCAGGGTCGTCACCGAGTTGTTTCAACATCTCGATGCATAGATCATTTATCGAGTAGGTTGCTGGTACTGCGCAGTCAAAGGCATGAACTTGTTTCGTGCATCCGGTATCACAGTAAATCGTTTGTTTCCCGCCAACGATATTAATCATATGTGCACATGCGGTGCTTTTTCCGGTGCCGGATTCACCGATCAACAGCGTTGAACAAGGTTCGCCTCGAAGATACGTAGCGTCCATTCCGTGAAGCATAGTTTCAATTGCAGTAGAATATTGGGGGTGCATGACTATAGTTTTTTTAAATTCTAATATCTTCATTTGCATATCAGTGGATAGAGTCATGGTGTCACCTATGGAAGAATATAGGTCGGGAATTCATCTAATTGTGTTGGGGCGATTTCGTTGACAAATGTTAATGGCAGTTGAGCAGCGCTTGTGGTTTCTATTTGTGCATTTGAGATTTCTGATTGTTTATATGTCTTTGATATTCCTAATCTTTCTGCTGCTTGCAGCAGTTTTTTATCTTGTCGACTTGGATTGCGTGATTTTGATTTTGCGTTGAATTTGATTTCCCATATCATGTCGTAGATTTCCAGCAGGGCTTGGCGTGCCAAGTTTGCGTCAAATTTCTTTTCGTCTAATTTCAGTTGTTTCTGTACAAGTTCATGTGCATACAGTGTCAGGTTGTTTTGATAGAGAGGTGCGGTTGCATAGGCTTCGAACAGTTCGGTAGGTTTGTCTGGGTGAGCCACCCAGACAGTTGAAAGGTCAGTAATATCAAGATAAACCGTTGCTTTTTGTTTTGCGCTTAATCGGGCAGCTATGTCTGGTAGAGCGGGACCGGTCCAGGAGAGATTCGCATGTTGAACTCGGCCGTTATTTATGCGTTTATGTAACGGTAGTCGGAAAAGACCGTTGAGTGCTGCTGACGTATAGCGCTCAGGTGGCAATTGATTGCGTAGCGCGGAAGCCCATGCTTCGTTTGGTGACGTGCGAATTGTCTGGTGGTATTCGTTGTGGTAGACGCCATAAACAAAGCGATCAAAAATCTGAACAAGCTCACTAAGCTGAAAACAGGCACCGTTTTCAGAGCTGTAAAAATTTCCAATGACGGGATTAGACCCTGTGGAACCCTCCATCGCGTGAGTGAGTTGAGTGTTAAGTGTGCCAAAGAAACGCTCGACTATTGCTTTGGCATTAGGCGTACCGGGAGGTGCGTAGTGGATATTGATACAAAGTAAATGTCCGACATTTTGGACTGAGCCGTTGGCGGCCTCTGCGCCATTATCAACGGTGATTTCCACCGTTCGACCACCGTAACGCGATTCGTCTTCAGATGATAATGCCATGCGAAGTGATTTTAGAAATTTTTCAGCACATGGGGGCGTGAGCGAGAGTTCGTATCCGATGATGTAACGTGTGGACACTTCTACTAAGACATGTAACCAAGGGCGCCCAAGAATTCTACCTATATGGTCAACGATCAGAATGTCCATTTCATGTGAGTCGCCTTGGACAAGTCTCAACAATACATTCGAGGGGTTTTGTTTTGTACTGTAGTTATTGCTTTTCTCCGCTTGCTTTCGACCAAGCTGTTTAATGTCTTTGTAATATTCATTGATGCGTTTAATGTGTCTTTTGACAGTTGATGTCGATGGTACGTCAATTTTTATCGTCGAATAGGCACTGCGGGCATCATTCTCGTTGTCGATATACGCGTGAATAAGCTTCTGCAGTGTTTTTATGGTTGGATGTTTGGGTTGCAAATAAAATTTATGGATGAAGTCTGATATTATTGTGTCTGTCTCTGAGCTAAGTTTTTTCCCTCGTGCTCGACGGCTGGGAGCTTTGATCAGCGACGCTAGACTAAAATTGGACTCACGGTAGATTCGACACCACGTATAAAGGGAAGTATAACAAGGCGGTTTGTCGTTGTTATAAAGCTTCGCCAGGTGCGCTGCTTCTATTTTAACTTCACTCTTTGGTAGTGGGCCTTGAAAATATTCATTAAGTCCTCTGACATAATAAATTTTTCGTTGTGCCGCCATCTGCTGTTTTGTTGAAAGGCACTGCAGGCAAATTTCATAGGACTGGTCGATGAGGGCCGACGCATGCAGTCGAATTTCGCCCTTCAAGGCTAAAGCGTTAAATAATTCGGGGTTGAAGAATAGTGGGTGTTTACTCTGTACTGAGCGGAGCGAGATTCGAGTTGTTTCGACCGTGATTACTTCATATACCTTTCCATAAAGATTGTATTGGCTGCCGGGGTGAATTATGGGGTAGGTATCCATGACTACACTCATGTCTGAGTTTTATGCTGTGGAAATGGAAATATTCCGTATGTTTCGATGCACCGATTAAGCAGCGATTTATACTTTAATAAAATTTTAAGGCTCTTGAATCTTCGGTTTGAATAAGGGCGTGTTCAAGGTGAGTGTGTTACGGAGATCAAAATTGAGCTGTTGATCAAATATAGCGGAGCATACTGCCCTTAATGATGGATGTGATTCGTGCGAAAGCAGGAGTGAGATCGAGAGCGGCCCCGTCCATGTGCAGAGACAACTCATGAGTTGTCGTTGCTCATAGTCTGTGACCCGGTGCGAACGCGAGTATAGGAGTGCGAGGTTATCTAGGGTTCCATCCTTAGCAAACTCAGCCAGGTTGAATGTTTCAAAGCCATAGCCCAACATGGCCGCCGCAGTTGCGAAACTGTCTAATACGGAACGATAGTGGCTGGAGAGTTCTGACAGGCTTCCCTTCAACTCAATAAAGTAAGCATGGCCGTCATCACATTTAACGAAAAAATCTGGCGTGTATTGACAAGATTTTTTGGTGGAGTCATACCTGTAACTGACGGGTTGTATGTAATATTGAGTGACGTGGTGTTGATACTCCAAAAGCCAACACATGTAGGCTTCGTTGTGACTCTCGCAGATGAGTTGGACGTGATTTTTTCTCGATGGAAAGTAGACCAACGATTTGCCGAAGCGTTTTTTACGTACGTCGCGTGCAGGGGCGGCATGCGAAGGCCGCCAGTTTCGATCAAACATGATGACCACCCTCTGGTTTCATGATGAAGCGATGACCGTATTAAGTTGTTTCGCGTTATCGACGCGTGTTCTCTGTAGTAAATGTCCTCCAAGAGCTTGGGCGTTTTTCCATCTCTTGTTGACGGTTGAGAAGCTGGTCTCGATAACTAAAATTTTCAAGGATTCAATAAATACTAAACACTCGTTCCTCTAGAGAAATAAAAGTTCGTTCAAATACCTCTCATTTGAATGGCGATGAAATGATATTTGATCTTAAATGACGGCCCTTTATTGGTGGCTGATGGTAATGATTGCTTTAGCTTGATGAGGGTAAATGTACGCCTGGTTCATTCTTTTTTCTACTGCTAAACGATGATTGTTACAATTTTAAAAAATGTCTTTAAATAGAGCGAGTTATATTGCTTCGTGTGTAGATTATTTACCTTAGTTGGTAAAAGTTTACCTTAGTTAGTAAGTGCTTTGCGGTGCCAGTGATCAGTGTTCGTTTTCACGCGTGCCCAAAAGTGTTGACACTTCAGATGGTGGTGATGGCACCAATCGGCTGGCGTTTGCTGACCGGTCTGGAGAGTGGCCTGGCGCAGTGCTCATGCTGTATAGGTGAGCTGACGTGAGTTTGCGCCTGGGGTGCCTTCCTTAGCGACCATTGATGTGTTTCGCTTAGATCAATCGACGACTCGAAGTGTCGGACTAGCACTGCGTTCGGTTGGGAGTATTACTGGACGTGATTTATTGCAGGAATCTGTTTCGCCGCTTCCCGCTTTGAAAGTTAAAGGGCTTCGTTCAGATAAGCAGGGCACTGAATTTACTACTCCCGCTATATTTGGCTGGTTGGTCACAGGCTTGTTTTAATTTGGCTGTGTTCAGTGTTTTTTGTGCCTGTCCCACTTTTCATCATGTGTTTTATTCTTTTTTTTGAAGGGGGTTCGTATATCGGAGATAGATGGTTTTACTTTAGGGAGTGTTGTGTTGGTCTTATTTGTTCTGAAGAAGGTGGCTATGTAAACCGATTTTTGATCTAGGTGCGTCGTAATCTGCGATTTCGCACTTAGCTGGTAGGTTGATGCTTAATTGAGGATGTTGCTTTGCTGCGTTCGATAAGGCGGCTAGTTAATTTTTTGACTTTGTAACGCCACTTTTAACTTCATAGCAGTTTTATTGTTTGTGTAGCAGTCGCTGCATGTTTAAGCGTCGTTCCTCCCTTTATATCTGCTGAGCCGTTTGCTTTCGCCGGCCCGCTCACCTTACGTATACGCGAGCAAGAGCTGCACTAATACTAAGTCAGTTGCTTATGGGGCATCGCTAGCGCTGGTTTTTGCAAAATGCCAAGTGCGACATGTTATTGCCGGTGATTTGGCGAGTCCTTCGGAGCATTCAACCACCTGTGCAGCGCTTATGGGAGCAGTAGCCAAGCGCTAGCATTGGGCCACCAACCTTGTTTGATTTTTTATATCAAGGCGTATTGATGTCTTTATGCCATACACAATACTTTTTTGTACTGTGGTACGTAGCATGTAATTACAGTGTATAAAGTTTATGATCGAACGCTTGTTTACAAGACTTGTTAACACGGGATAATTCAAAGTTACCCAAGGTGATGACCGTTTATCGGGAAAATAGTCGGAAATTCGGTATCATTTGATTGGTAGCCAGCGATTATTCAGGGCGTAAATCCTCACGCTCATTCGCCTCCATGACGGCTTTACTTATAACCTAGGGTTAACTCCCAAGAAGGTTTGATGCCGGTTGGGCATTTAATACTCCAGCATCGGCAGCTGCTTAATTACATACAATAATACGACACCTTGCAAAAGTATGCCGTTGTCTTTCCGTCGCACAGTCAATCGGTGATCGACGGTTGCTGAAGCCGCACCCCCTCAGAGCTGTTTCGTGCCGGCTGGAGTGGCCGTTCCTCGTCGTGTAATGCCGGATTCGAGCTGAAGGGAACCCCGAATGCGTCATTCGCGGAGGTGGTCGAGCTTGAGCTGGGCCAGACCCAAAGGCGGCCTCGATGGTTAAATGGCTGAGGAGGGGACAGGCAAGAGCGTTCACGCTGGCGACCATCTTCGACGTGGTCATGCCGGCGCTGGTTGCCGCATGGACTGCCGCGACCCTCCCGCGGGCGTACACAGGATTCCGGTGGTTTCATTGGCCTCCCGCTTGAAGTATGTTGGACTTCGCTGCCGCATTCACTTTAACGACAGCCAGCTGATAACGATTGGCAGGACGTAGGTATGCGGTCCTGCTCATCACGGCGCTCCACTCGCGGCAGGTTTCCGAAGATGTCTGATCAGCCTCTGAGATACGGTAGTTACCAATGGTTTGAAGAAACCGCTGAGGTGCTTCCGCTCAACGCGAGTGAGGTCGAGGTGCGCCTGGCCATCGCCGAATTCGTCATTCGGCGGGTCGCCGGAACGCCGGCCGGGGAAGAAATTTTCACTGGGTTGTTAAAGCATTTTGAGAATCGATACCCCCAGCACAAACTGCTTTCGCATTATTTGCTCAGCCCTGGCTACTTGGCCCCAGACGCCGCGGACCTTGAGCCGGAGGCGGAAAAAACGACTTTGGGATTTGGCGCACTCGATGAGCGGCTGATCAATAACCTGCGCCATTACGATGAAAGCCAGGAGCCACCCGGCCCGCTGGCGGGACTAGGGACGGATCTCCCGTCTGGCGACATTCGTCGTCGAAAACCGAAAGTCAGCAGTCCTGACAGCGACAAAAGCGGATCGACAGACGATGACCTCTTGTCTCCGGCTGTGTTGAGGGGGTAAATCACTCCCCCCCGTTATCGTATTTCGCGGGACACAGCTCGCTTCCGATCTTCACTCTGGCGTCATCATTAACGCGAGGGTCAGCTTGATGAATTCTTCATTTCGGTCGATCGCCACCAGGGCGCCGCGTACGTTATCCGCGACTTCAACCGCACCACGCTGCTCTACCCAGTTTGAAAGTTCGAGGATGGCCGCTTCCAAGGCGAGTTGATTTTCATTGAGCTTGGACATCAGGGATGGCAGCAAGTCTGAGGTGGGCATGGTGTTTCCTCCGTGAAGGGCAAAGCGTAGCAGGGCGTGGCCACCTTCGATGGAATTAGCTAGCAGTTGCTACTTGTGGAAAGCAACTGAGGCTGGGAGGGGTAGCATGACGGTCATAGAGCAAGCTGTAGACGCACTGCAAAAGGCCAGGAAGGTGGTCTTTTTCACCGGCGCTGGCATCTCCGCTGATAGCGGCATTCCCACGTACCGCGAAAAACTGTCAGGAATCTGGGCAGGGTACGATCCAAGGGATTTGGAGACGGCCAAGGCCTTTCGGGAGAACCCCGCATTGGTGTGGGGATGGTATCTGTGGCGACGGCTCCGCGTTGCTCAAGCAGAGCCCAATGCCGCACATCGTGCAATACCGCGTATGGCTAACGCCCAGTGCCAGGTGTCTGTTGTCACCCAGAATATTGACGACCTCCATGAGCGAGCCGGCTCGTTCAATGTGGTGCATTTGCATGGCAGTTTGGCAATGCCCAAATGCTTCGCCTGCCATCGGCCTGCGGTTGTGTCACTTGATCAATTAGCAGTGCCGGATGAAGGCGCCCTGATCGACCCGCCTAGGTGTCAGCGTTGTAACGGCAAGATGCGTCCTGCAGTGGTCTGGTACGGAGAGGATTTACCAGCGCAGGCCTGGAAGACTGCAGTAAACCTGGTGAAGGAGTGCGATCTGCTGGTCTCAGTCGGCACCTCCGGGATCGTTATGCCTGCCGCAGGCCTTCCCGATCTTGCGTTGGCGTCGGGAGCTTCGGTCATTCATGTGAACAAGGTCGACGTTGCAATGGGTGAACCGAAGGAATTCATGCTGATGGGGGCTGCCGCCGAAGTACTGTCGATGCTGCTCGAAAGGATAAAAGGCGGGTAAAACCAGGATGCTTGAGCTTTGAGCTGCGTTTCGAACACGCGCTTCTGATCTGCCTACTAGACCGCTACAGGCGGACGCTTACGACGCAGGTTTATAGGGAATTATAGAGCGATTATAGAGCGACTATAGATGACCGAATCTGGTCGCCTTGTATTGGACTGTCGACCTCAACGTGCGGACGCTTATGGACTGGATTTAGGTCACTGCTTCAATCAGCATCCGTCGATGCCTGATACAACGGCACATATCCCACGCAATAGAATCTACGCGCTCCGACGATAAGCTACCCTAGACATCTGTTGCCTAACCGACAGACCTCGCAGTGACTGTCGCTAACAAATTCCCGGCAGAGTTTTCCATGCTTTCTTCGAAATATTCAAATGACAGACCTACACCTTGCTGCAACCAACTGCCTAGACGCACAGACAGCGACCAGTGTGTTTCATCCCCAGCGATCCGGCCGACCACCGCCTCACGGATCGCGTGCTATTCGTGCGAAATTGCACTCTATTTAACTACCTGTTTGAATTCGACCTGACCATCGATTGCATCGGATTTTACCAGCAGCTTTCCAACCATGATCGGCAGAATTCGGCCAGTAGCGGACGTTTCTGGGGGGAGAAGTCTGCCCCCAAAAGAATTATGCGAATGCTGGCCTAAACGGATAGCGAACGGTGGGGAAAAGTGGACTTTAAAGAAGCATTCACCCTGGTAAATGATCTTGCCTAGGCCATGCCTGCGATATTCGACAGGGTCACAATAGAACTCGCCTTTGGTGACGCCAGTCCCGCCATCGGCGACTGGTCGGACCCAACCAACTCGGGAATGCTGGTCACCGGCGATGGTGTTGGGTGCAAGAGCGGCGTGTATTTTTTTGGTACCCCTGAAGGGCAAATCCTCTATATCGGCAAGGCAACCCGGAACAACCTGCACCATCGGGTCTGGGACCATGTTAAGACGCCCAGCATCCGAGAAGACGGTTGGCGAACCTTTCCCAACCATCGGTTCACAGGGTTTTCGAACGACAAAAATCCAGTGCCTCACGTTCAAGACGGTGAAGCACGGATTGCAGTCATTACGGTCTCTGATCCGGTGGTGGTATCCCTCATTGAGGTCTATCTACAGACGGCCCATATGAAACGGCACGGTACATTGCCAGCTTTCAACCGACAAATTGGTTAGTCAACTGACTGGCATTGCTTGTGGTTGCGTCGCACTGACACTTGCACACTGCAACTCAGGCTGGCCAGACAGCTCAGATTTGATCAGCTCGACAGTGCGCAGCACCTCGGTGACCAATGCCCCGGGATCAGACAAACAGTACATTTTGCTGGCAACGTTGTCCTGGTAAAGGCATGAGTACCATTTGAACGCATTCCAATTCCGCCACATCAAGTACAAAGGCAATTGAGGCGTTTGCGCCAACAATCCTCCATCGCTTGCCAGTTTCCCGCTACTGACCGGTACCACGCCATAATGCAGCGCATCAGTAGCAACCTCGATTCGTAGCAGCATTCCCTCGACACCAATGTCGAAAAACTGCCCCACGTGCTTCAACCTCAATGCCTTGGGCAAGAACCACTTGCGGCAATTCGCCTCGCTACTTTCATGCCCGGTAAAGTCAATCGGCGATGACACGGGCGTACAGCGTTCTGACAATGCGTGTCGCACAGCATCAAAGAAACCGAACAATACTGTCCCCTTCGCATGGGGCAGTGCCTGGGCGATGGCCTCGGCAGCCTGCAAATTGTCGTCGGCAATGAGAAGTTCGATCAGTGCATTTCGTGTGGTATGGGTCATGGCTCGCCCGGTGATTTTCTGGACCAGATTCTTGTACTGGATCAATGCATGCTGAAGTGCCGGCGTCGCGCTTGAGGTGCTGACGCACCGCTCAAGCCAGTCGAGGATGTGTTCCTGGTACGACAGTCGACGGTAGCTCACGCCGCAATGACTGCTTGCGTGCGCCTCCGTGCCTTTCTTTGTCAGGTACCACAACTGCCACTGCTTGCCTGAGGCCTTGCCAATTTCGTCATAACGCTTGAGTTGTTGGTTGCCGTCGAGGGCGTCGATCTTGTTTTCGATCAGGATGAGGTGATCCCTCAGGTGAATCACCACATCCACACGACCGTACCCCGCGAAAATCTGCTCCTTTTGCACCCTGGCGTCGCTGAGGCTGCATTCGTGTTCGAAACCCATTGTCGACAGGAACAGTTCAAGGAAGTACACACCTTGACCGTGACGGCCCTCGGGGCTCAAGAGTTCTGCGATCATCGCCGAGTGAGTGTTGACCTCTGCCCGCTCGATTCGAGTGATGGAGAAGAGGTTGAACAGCTCACCGCTTGCTGCGAGTTTGGCGTTCGTCTCCCTCACCAGGCTGCCGGCCTGATTCAACAACAGTTGTACTTTCTCCATGCTCACTGTTTCCCCAGAATCGGATTCAGTATTTTTCGTAGTTCAGACTCGATTAACCCAACCCCGAAGTAAGATGTCGGCGGCGCCTCGAAACTCTGATAACTATATGTAATTTCCACATCACGAATTAAGTGCGGTCTTGCGCGAAGCTTAAGTGCATACGTTTCGGACTCCAGGAGCGATTCGACGTGATTTTTGATTCGATCAGCTATCGACTCTCGCTTCCCTAAATAAAATGGAATCGGTTTGCCTGCTGCCAATGCCGCTAAGTGATGCTTCACCCGACTCGGGTAATAACGAGGGATTTTTCCGTCATGCGCTTTGGCCCGTATTTTTCCCCATCGCTCACCAAATTCGCCAAGTTCCGCTGCTGTGGAAAACTTAAATTTCGCTTCG
>Ga0255334_1001210_pt1 | contig 12830 bp, 10 predicted proteins | sample EtOH5_35cm_T3_12_FD_202080 | JGI IMG/M metagenome (GOLD analysis project Ga0255334, IMG submission 202080) | Sandy soil microbial communities from University of British Columbia, Vancouver, Canada - EtOH5_35cm_T3_129 | ecosystem: Engineered > Artificial ecosystem > Sand microcosm > Unclassified ...
ATCCAGGCACTCGACCTGCTGGGCCGCAAAGTGTTGATGACTCAAGGCGAGGCCCTGAAAGGCTTCACCAAGATCGTCCACAAGTTCTGCCAGACCAACGAAGGCAACGAAGCCGTTCAGGAATTCGTCGCACCGCTGGCTGCAATCAACAAAGAATGGGGCGAGCTGACCATGAAGGTCGGTATGGCAGCCATGAAAGACCGCGAAGAAGTCGGCGCGGCCTCCGTGGACTACCTGATGTACTCCGGTTACGCCTGCCTGGCCTACTTCTGGGCTGACATGGCACGCCTGGCGGCCGAGAAACTGGCAGCCGGCACCACCGAAACGGCGTTCTACACCGCCAAGCTGCAGACTGCGCGCTTCTACTTCCAGCGCATCCTGCCGCGTACCCGTACTCACGTTGCAACCATGCTGTCGGGCGCCAACAACCTGATGGACATGAAAGAAGAAGACTTCGCACTGGGCTACTAAGCCTTAACGCAGCCTTCTGAAAAAACCGCTGCTCCTTCGGGAGTGGCGGTTTTTTTTCAACTCGACTTTGGTGAAAAAAACACACGGTCGGGGCAGTTCTCCCGTCTTTTGTAACGACCTTTGATGGGGGAACCGTGCATTGCTGGTTGGCCGGATAGTAGTCAGTAATGCGGCGTCAAAAAAACCTTAGCAAATCACTCAGAAAATCAGGGTCACTGCCGTTAAAGTAGTGGGCACAATGCCATCTATAGACATGACGGGTCGGAGCTTTACCCTTGCCGCGTTCTTCCGCTGTACGTTTCAGTCATTTCCTGCCGTCACTTCTGCTTTTGCTTGCGGGGCTGGCGGCTGCGTACGTCAAGGACCTGAACGTCTTCTTCACTTCGCTGTTCAACGTGCTGCCTACGTTGGTGCTGCTGCTCGGCGGCGCTTATTGCGCTGTTTACCGACGTCAACGTGAACTGTTTCTGATGGTCACGGTGTACATCGCCTACTACCTGCTCGACACCCAGACCGACTATTACCGCGACAACGGCAAAGTGCGTGAAGACGCCGCCGTGGTCTTTCACCTGTGCTGTCTGTTGCTGCCGCTGATGTTTGGCATATTCGCCGCGTGGCAGGAACGCACCCATCTGTTTCAGGACATGATCGCGCGTTTCGCGGTGTTGCTGGCCGTCGGCAGCGTGGCGTTGGGCCTGGAGCAAAGTTACCCACAGGCGCTGTTGATGTGGCTGTCGGAAATCCGCTGGCCAGCCTTGCATGGCGCGTGGATGAGCCTGATTCAGCTGTCCTACCCCGTGTTTATCGCCTCGTTCCTGCTGCTGAGCTGGCAATACTGGCGCAACCCCAGGCCTTTGCACGCCGCCCAACTGGTGGGGCTGCTCGGGTTGTTCTGGGCGTTGCCGAAGACGTTCATCCTGCCGTTCACCCTGAACATCATGTGCAGCCAGGTGATGTTGATGATTGCCGCGGCGGTTGCCCATGAAGCCTATCAAATGGCCTTCCGCGATGAGCTCACCGGTTTGCCTGGCCGCCGCGCGTTGAACGAACGCATGCAGCGCCTGGGGCGCAATTACGTGCTGGCGATGAGCGACGTCGACCACTTCAAAAAATTCAACGACACCCACGGCCACGATGTCGGCGATCAGGTGCTGCGGCTGGTAGCCAGCAAACTGTCGAAAATCGGCGGCGGCGGCAGGGCGTATCGCTACGGCGGTGAGGAATTTGCGCTGGTGTTCGCGGGCAAGACGCTTGAAGAGTGCATGCCGCACCTGGAAGTCATCCGCGAATCCATCGCCACCTACAACATTCAACTGCGTAACCAGGACAACCGTCCTCAGGATGACCAGCAAGGTCGTCAACGTCGTTCCGGATCAGGGGCTTCGAGTGTGTCGGTCACAGTCAGCATCGGCGTTGCCGAACGCGTGGAACAACGCAACCCGGAAAAAGTGCTCAAGTCTGCCGATGAGGCACTCTACGCCGCGAAAGGCGCCGGGCGAAACTGCGTGGTGGCTTACGGTCAGAACCGTCGTGGTGCGGTGCGCGAGGCGGCTGCGGGTTGAGTGATGATGGCGCATTCAGCGTCTGGACTGTGATTGTGAGGCGTGGGCGGCGGCAGTAGGTTTGATCAATCTGCTGCCGGAGAAATGACCATGCCCGAGTACAAAGCTCCCCTGCGCGACATGCGCTTTCTGATCGACCACGTCTTCGACTTCCACAGCAACTACGCCGCTCTGGGCGCCACGGATGCCAGCCCGGACATGGTCAATGCGATCCTCGAAGAAGGCGCGAAATTCTGCGAGAACGTGCTCGCACCGCTCAATCGCAGCGGCGACGAAGAGGGCTGCCATTTCGACAACGGCGTGGTGACAACGCCTACAGGCTTCAAGCAAGCCTTCGCACAATACGTCGAAGGTGGCTGGCATGGTCTGGCGGCCGATCCCGCTTATGGCGGCCAGGGCTTGCCGAGTTCCCTGGGGCTGGTCATCAGCGAGATGGTCGGGTCCAGCAACACTTCCTGGGGCATGTACCCGGGCCTGACGCACGGCGCGATGTCGGCGATCCACGCCCATGGCACCGAAGAACAGAAAAACACCTACCTGAGCAAACTCACCGCGGGCCAATGGACCGGCACCATGTGCCTGACCGAAGCCCATTGCGGCACAGACCTGGGCATCATCAAGACCCGCGCCGTGCCGGCAGCGGATGGCAGTTACGCGATCTCCGGCAGCAAGATTTTCATCTCTGCCGGCGAACACGACATGAGCGACAACATCATTCACCTGGTGCTGGCGAAACTGCCGGATGCGCCTGCGGGCACCAAGGGCATTTCGCTGTTCATCGTGCCTAAATTCCTACCCGATGCCGAAGGTGAGGCGGGGGCGCGCAACGGCGTTTCCTGCGGTTCGATCGAACACAAGATGGGCATCAAGGCTTCGGCCACTTGCGTGCTGAACTTCGACGAGGCCAAAGGCTTTCTGATCGGTGAGCCGAACAAGGGCCTGAACTGCATGTTCACCATGATGAACCATGCCCGTCTCGGCACCGGGATGCAGGGTTTGTGTCTGGGGGAAGCGAGTTTTCAGGGCGCGATCAAATACGCTAATGACCGTTTGCAGATGCGCTCGCTGACCGGCCCGAAAGCACCAGAAAAAGCCGCCGACCCGATCATCGTTCATCCAGATGTGCGTCGAATGTTGCTGACCATGAAGGCTTTCAACGAAGGCAATCGCGCGCTTACCTACTTCACCGCGCAACTTCTGGATGCCGCGCACCTGAGCCCGGATGAAACCGCGCGGCAGGACGCCGAAGACCTGTTGGCGTTCCTGACGCCGATCTGCAAGGCCTTCATGACCGACACCGGGCTGGAAGTGACCAACCACGGCATGCAGGTGTTCGGCGGCCACGGCTTCATTCGTGAGTGGGGCATGGAGCAGTTGGTTCGCGATTGCCGGATCGCACCGATCTACGAAGGCACCAACGGCATTCAGGCGCTGGATTTGCTCGGGCGCAAAGTGCTTGGCAGCCAAGGCAAACTGCTGCGCGGCTTTACCAAAATCGTTCATAAGTTTTGCGCGGCGAACGCCGGGCATCCGCAACTCGCCAGTTATGTGGCGCAACTCAATGGGTTGAATCAGCAGTGGGGCGAGTTGACCACCCAGATCGGCATGGCCGCGATGAAGAATCCGGACGAAGTGGGCGCCGCGTCGGTGGATTACCTGATGTACAGCGGCTACATCATCCTTGGTTACTTGTGGCTGCGCATGGCGCTGGTGGCTCAGTCACAACTGGATGCGGGCAGCGGTGATGCCGATTTCTGCCGGGGCAAACTGGCGACCAGCGAGTTTTACTTCAAGCGATTGCTGCCACGCACGGCTGCTCATCGCGCGGCTATCGAAGCGGGTAGCGATTGCTTGATGCAGCTGCCAGCGGAGTTGTTTGCGCTGTAGCGGTTGCGTTTGAATAGCTTCGCGGGCAAGCCTCGCTCCTACAGGTCATGCACCCAATCGAAATGGCGCAAACCCTGTAGACGCGAGGCTTGCCCGCGAAGGCGTTCTGGCAGACACAAAAACGCAATGACCAAAAATTACAGAACGGTCACAGCCTGACCCTATGTGTCGCAAAAGTTGTTGGGTTACACTCGGACCCAACGAAAACACTCTTCCTACGAATCACCTGTAAAGATCCTACGAGGTTTGCCATGGCTGACTACAAAGCGCCCCTGCGCGATATGCGCTTCGTCCTCAATGAAGTGTTCGAGGTCGCCAAACTCTGGGCCGAGTTGCCGGCGCTGGCCGATACCGTTGACGCTGAAACGGTCGAAGCCATTCTCGAAGAAGCCGGCAAGGTCACCAGCAAAAGTATCGCGCCCCTGAGCCGTGCGGCTGACGAAGAAGGTTGCCATTGGGCGGACGGTGCTGTCACCACGCCGGCAGGTTTCCCACAGGCTTATCAGACTTACGCTGAAGGCGGTTGGGTCGGTGTCGGTGGCGATCCGACCTACGGCGGCATGGGCATGCCCAAGGCGGTTTCGGCCCAGGTCGAAGAAATGGTCAACTCCGCGAGCCTGTCGTTCGGCTTGTACCCGATGTTGACCGCCGGTGCTTGCCTGTCGATCAACGCCCACGCCAGCGACGAACTGAAAGCCGCTTACCTGCCGAACATGTACGCCGGCGTCTGGGCCGGTTCCATGTGCCTGACCGAGCCGCACGCCGGTACAGACCTGGGCATCATCCGCACCAAGGCTGAGCCTCAGGCGGACGGTTCCTACAAAGTCAGCGGCACCAAGATTTTCATCACCGGCGGCGAACACGACCTGACCGAGAACATCATTCACCTGGTACTCGCCAAACTGCCGGATGCACCGGCGGGGCCGAAAGGCATTTCGCTGTTCCTTGTGCCGAAGTTCATGGTCAATGCCGATGGCAGCCTCGGTGCACGTAACCCGGCGACCTGCGGTTCGATCGAACACAAGATGGGCATTCAGGCCTCCGCGACCTGCGTGATGAACTTCGACGAAGCCGTGGGTTACCTGGTCGGCGAGCCGAACAAAGGCCTGGCGGCGATGTTCACCATGATGAACTACGAGCGTCTGGGCGTCGGTATCCAGGGCCTGGCCTCTGGCGAACGTTCTTACCAGAATGCCGTTGAATACGCCCGCGATCGCCTGCAAAGCCGTTCGCCGACCGGCGCGCAGAACAAGGACAAAGTGGCCGACCCGATCATCGTCCACCCGGACGTGCGTCGTATGCTGCTGACCATGAAAGCCTCGAACGAAGGCGGCCGTGCCTTCTCGACTTACGTGGCCATGCAACTGGACACCGCCAAGTTCAGCGAAGATGCGACCACCCGCAAACGCGCGGAAGACCTGGTGGCGCTGCTGACCCCGGTAGCCAAGGCGTTCCTGACCGATCTCGGTCTGGAAACCACCGTTCACGGCCAGCAGGTTTTCGGCGGCCACGGTTACATCCGTGAGTGGGGCCAGGAACAACTGGTTCGCGATGTGCGCATCACTCAGATCTACGAAGGCACCAACGGCATCCAGGCGCTGGACCTTGTCGGGCGCAAGATCGTTGGCAGCGGCGGGGCGTTCTACAACCTGTTCGCCGACGAGATTCGTCATTTCACCGCGACGGCCAGCGCTGAGCTGGAAGAGTTCACCAAGCCGCTGAACGATGCCGTGACCACCCTCGACGAACTGACGGCGTGGTTGCTGGATCGGGCGAAAAACAACCCGAATGAAATCGGCGCGGCGTCGGTCGAATACCTGCAAACTTTCGGTTACGTGGCTTACGCCTACATGTGGGCATTGATGGCCAAGGCCGCCTTCGGCAAAGAAGCGCAGGACGATTTCTACGCCAGCAAATTGGGCACGGCGCGCTTTTATTTCGCACGCCTGCTGCCGCGTATTCACTCGTTGAGTGCATCGGTGAAGGCTGGTAGCGAGTCGCTGTTCCTGCTGGACGCGACGCAGTTCTGACAATGTAACGTCATGTAAGCATTCTCTTACATGACGTGCTGCTTTTCTCCCATAGATGCAGATTGGATCCACGGCTAATCTACTTTACATGGACGTCGCGCAGGAAGCGCAAAGCAACAACACGGACACGTAGGATTCTGCCAGGACGGTGGAGTGAAATGGATGTCAGGGAAACAGTCTGCAAAGCCCCGCTTCGGCGGGGTTTTCTTTTGCCCGCAGAAAAGTGGTCAGCTCATCCCGTCCGGGGTTGTCGGGACTTCATTCGGGCCATTCATCACCTCTTCAAGCAAGGTCCGCAACAACGCCAATGACGCTTGTTGCCGTTGCACATCGCGACACACCAACCCGACTTTCAATGGCACCCGTGGCTCGGTCAGCGGCTTCCAGAGCAGTTCGTCATTGCCCAGCATCTTCTGCGAGCGGCCGGGCAGGACAGTCGCCAACCGGGTGTGCGGCAGGCTGTCGAGAATCCCCGCCATGTTGTTCAGTTCGGCCTGCACTTGCGGGCGTCGCCCCAGGCTGGCCAGTTGCGTCTGCCAGATCTGTCGCACCTGAAACTCTTCACCCAGCAGCAACATCGGCAACTCGGCGGCCTGACTCATGGAGACTTTCTTGAACTCACGCAGCGGATGATCCGCCGGGATGACCAGTGTCAGTTCATCTTCGTACAGCATCACGCCGTGTAGCCCCGGCTGACGGGGCGGCAAGTAACTGATGCCGATGTCCAGCGAACCGTTGAGCAGCCGTCGTTCGATTTCCAGTCCCGTCAGTTCATAGATCTGCACTACCAGGTGCGGCTGCGCCTTGCGCACGCGTTCGAGCATCTGCGGCACCAGGCTGGTGTGGACGGTTTGCAGCACGCCAATGGCCAGGGTGCGCAGCGCTTGTCCCTTGAAGTTGCCCAATGCTTCACGCGCCCGTTGCAGGCCATCGAGCAAGGGCAGGGCGTGGTTGTACAGCGTGTGCGCGGCCAGGGTCGGCAGCAAGCGTTTACTACTGCGCTCGAACAGGCTCACATCGAGGTGTTGTTCGAGCTGGCGAATCTGTTGGGAGAGTGCCGGTTGGGAGATTGAAAGCCGCTCGGAGGCCCGGCCCACATGGCCCTCTTCGTAGACCGCGACGAAATAACGCAGTTGTTTAAAATCCATAAGTTTTACTTATTGAAAATGCTGGGAAATCGAAATGGCTCAAGGTCCTGCCTGAGCCTAGTCTAACCGCATTCACAGGGCTTGCAGGGCCATAGAACGCGATGACTACCGTTTACGCCGAAGGTGTTTACATAGGTAAGGCAAAACACTTCACACGAGGTGTTTTCGGATGAACTTGTTCAATTTACGACGCAACGCTCTCAGCCTTGATGACCTGAGCGCGGACACTTTCCTGTCGTACAGAAGTGACAATCTTTCCAGTGAGTGCCTGATGCCCAGTGTCGAGCGGCCGAAACAGATTTTTGTGCGCGGTCAGGGCTCCTGGTTGTGGGACAGCGAAGACCGCGCCTATCTGGATTTTTCCCAGGGGGGCGGGGCCAATAGCCTCGGACATAGCCCTTCGGTACTGGTCAACGCGATCACGGCGCAAGCTCAATCGCTGATCAACCCCGGTTTCGGCCTGCACAACCGCGGCATGCTCAACCTCGCCGAGCGGCTCTGCATCAGCACTGGCAGTGACCAGGCGTACCTGCTCAACAGTGGCAGTGAAGCCTGTGAAGCGGCGATCAAACTGGCGCGCAAGTGGGGCCAGCAACATCGCAGCGGTGCGTCGCGGATCATCGTGGCCAACAACGGTTGCCATGGCCGTAGTCTCGGGACGATTCCGGCGTCGGACAGTTCCAGGCTGACCAACCACTTCGAACCGCAACTTCCAGGCTTCAGCCACGTACCGTTCAATGATCTGGCCGCTCTGCACGCCGCCGTTGATGCCCGGACCGTGGCAATCATGCTTGAGCCGATCCAGAACGAAGCCGGGGTCATTCCCGCTACCGAGGATTACCTCAAGGGTGTCGAACGCCTGTGCCGTGAGCTTGGCATCCTGTTGATCTTCGACGAAGTGCAAACCGGTCTTGGTCGACTCGGCACCTTACTCGCGGAACAGTCCTACGGTGTGCGAGCCGATATCGTCGTCCTCGGCAAAGGCCTGGGCGGTGGGGTGCCCTTGGCGGCGCTGCTGGCGCGAGGCAAAGCCTGCTGCTTTGACGTCGGCGAGCTGACGGGCACTCACCATGGCAACGCGCTGATGACCGCTGCTGGCCTGGCTGTGCTCGATAGTGTGCAGGACAAGGGCTTTCTCGAGCATGTCAGGGAAACCGGCCAGCACTTGCGCGAAGGCCTGGCACGTCTGGCTCATCGCTATGGACACGGCGAACTGCGCGGTCAGGGATTGCTCTGGGGTCTGACCCTGTCCGACGATTCGGCTGACGCCGTAGTCAAAGCAGCGCTGTACGAAGGCTTGCTGCTCGACGCCCCGCAAGCCGATTGCCTGCGACTCACCCCAGCGCTTACGGTCAGCAAATCCAACATCGACGAAATGCTCCTGCGCCTGGCCCGCGCGTTTTCCCGCGTGCGCACCGCACAACTGCAATGCCGCAAAGGGATTGCCGTCTGATCAGAACCGCCCTACACGAATTCCCGAACCGTCTCGCGGTATAACGCATCGCCCCACGTTTGATTCTTTTGACGTGGGGCGTTTTTTTGTCTCTGCGTTTTTCCAGGCGCACTTCGTCGCTTGAACGGGAGATAAATCGGTGGCTTTTTAGAAAGACCGGCAAGGAGTGCCGGTGTCAGTGGACATATTCCTGGCTTTTTATTTCTATACCACTCAGTGGTATGTTTTTTTGGAAGGGATGCCAATGTCACCAAGGTTGTTCAAGACAAAGCGTTTTGCGATGCAGGCGGGTAAGGCCTGGATTGGTGATGAGCTTCGGGAGGCATTCACCGAAATGCTCAAGGGCCAGGTGGAAAGTCTCGGCGGCGGAGTTTGGAAGAAGCGTTTGAATGCCAATCGCCACCGCTCGATTGTTGTGGCAAAGGGCGGTCGTTACTGGATCTATCAGTTGCTGTTTGCCAAGAAGGATCGGAGCAATATCAGTTTTGCGGAACTGACCGAACTGCGTGGTTTAGCCAAGGTTTATGGCGTTATGACCGACATGCAAGTCCAGCACTTGTTGGATACCGAGGAGTTTGTGGAGATACACCATGAGTAAGAAATACAAAAGCGACGTGTTTGAGTCGATTCACGAATCCGCCAGTGCCTTGTACGCTATTGGCGCAATCAGCAAGGCAACCATGCGCGAGTTCGATGAATCCTGTCTCGCGACGGTGCCGGACGCGATTCCTGCAGAGCAGATCAAAGCACTGCGCGAACGCAACAACGTCAGCCAGCCGGTATTTGCGCGTTATCTGAACACCAGCGCGTCGACGGTCAAACAGTGGGAAGCAGGAGACAAACACCCCAGTGGCATGGCACTGAAGTTGTTGAGCATCGTACAGAAACACGGTCTGGAGATACTGGCCTGAGGAACAGCACTGAACCCTGACGAACGGTGTTGGTCGATTAGCAGTAAGGCTCACGTGAGCCTACTTCAATTCAGGAGCTGCCCCATGGATTTCATTCGCATCCTCATCGCCATTCTGTTGCCGCCACTGGGTGTGTTTCTGCAAGTCGGTTTCGCTGGTGCGTTCTGGCTGAATATTCTGCTGACGTTGTGCGGATACATTCCGGGGATCGTGCATGCGGTGTACATCATCGCCAAGCGCTAAGGTTCGCAGCGCAAGATAGATCGCATTCGCTGGCAAGCCAGCTCCCACAGAGTTTGTACACGCCGCAGATCCTGTGGGAGCGAGCCTGCTCGCGAAGGGCGCGACGCGGTTTCAGCTTTCGAGCGCCATCACCCGTCGATAAAACAACCACTCCTGCTCCAGCGCATGGGCCTGATTGCCGGCCTTGCGGAAGCCGTGACGTTCGTCCGCGTAATAGTGCGCCTGTACCAGAATGCCGTTTTGCTGCAGCGCCTCGGCCATGTCGCGGGTCTGTTGCGGCACGACCACAGCGTCCAGTTCGCCCTGAAAGAAAATCACCGGCACGCTGATGTTGCTCGCATGCAGCAGGGGCGTGCGTGCGGCGTAGCGCTCGGCGTCCAGCTCGGGATCGCCAATCAGCCAATCCAGGTAATCGCCTTCGAACTTGTGGGTCGCACGGCCCAGGGCAACGGGATCGCTGACGCCGTAAAGGCTGGCGCCGGCGCGAAAGACCTTCTTGAACGCCAATGCACACAGCGTGGTGTAGCCGCCGGCACTGCCACCGCGAATAAACGCCTGGTCGCCATCGATCAATCCCCGCTCGGCGAGATGGGCGACTACCGCGCAGGCATCTTCCACATCCACTTCACCCCAACTCAAATGCAGCGCCTGGCGATAGGCCCGGCCGTAGCCGCTGCTGCCACGGTAATTGAGGTCGGCCACGGCGAAGCCGCGTTGCGCCCAGTACTGGATGCGCGGATCAAGCATCGGGTAGCACGCAGAGGTCGGGCCGCCGTGGATGAATACCACCAGCGGCGGTTTCGCTTCGCCGTTCATTGCCGGGTAGAAAAAACCGTGAGCCTCGCCCGAACCGCTCGGGTAGCGCAGGGTTTGCGCGATGCTGATTTGATCGGCGGGCAGCGGCGCGATTCCACCGGCCAATACCCTGACGGCTCGGGTCTTGCGGTCGATGGCGATCACGGCTGATGAACTGACCGGCGAAGCGGCGATGCAGTAGATGAATTGTTCATCCAGTGCGAGATGTCGGAATCGGCTGTAGTCCCCGGTGAAATCTTCTGTAGCGTCACCGCCAATGCCCAGTCTGCCGAATCCGCCTTCGGTCCAACTGGCCAGATAGCTGTTTTCACTCAGGGGCAGCCAAGTGCAACCCCCCAACTGCCAGGGCGCGGGTCCATGATCCGCCGCAGCGCTGGGCAACGGGCGCAACGCATCGGAAGACTCCGCCCACGGCTGCCAGTAACCGCCGCGATCCGTTAGACACATCAGCCGGCCACGGTCATCGAATCGCGGTTGTTGCAACGACTCCTGAATATCTTCACCCGCCAGGCAACGCGCTTGAGCGTAACGGCCATCGCTCTGGCGCTCGGCAACCATCAGGCGCGTCGCGGTCCATGGCTGGTCCGGACGGCTCCATTCGATCCAGGCCAACCGTCGAGCATCGGGGCTCAGTGTCGGTGCGGCATAAAAGTCAGCACCCTCGGCCAACAGATGCCGCGTGCTGTCTGCCAGATCGATGGCCACCAGTCGATGCCGATCCCGATGTTCTTCAACGGCCAACACTTGCCCATTGGCAAATTGCAGATCGCCGTAGCGGCACTCACCGGACGTCAGCGCTTCGGGTGTTTCACCTTTGAGCGATTGGCGATACAGCTGCTGATCCGCCTCGTTGACGAAAACAACCCCGTCATCTGTCAGACAGAACGCTCCGCCGCCATATTCGTACACCCGACTGCGCACGCTGAAACCCATTGGCGTCAGGCAATGCGCCTGGCCATCACGCCAATGCCAGATTCGGCAAGCGGCGTCCTCGGGACGGTACTCGTTCCAGAACAGGCCATGCTGGCCAACCTGCAGTTCGGCAAAGTCGACACCGGCAGCGACCGCTTTGGCGGCGCTGAAGGGTTCAGCTTTTTGCGATGAGTCGTGAGTTTCGTTCATTGCGAAAGGCCAGTTGTTCGATGGTCTGGGTCGCGTGCTCGGCTTCTTCGCGGGCCTTGAGAATCACGCCGTGATGTTCCGACTTGCTGCACACCGGGTCGGCGTTGCTGGCGTCACCGGTGAGCATGAAGGCCTGACAGCGGCAGCCACCGAAGTCCTTTTCTTTCTCGTCGCACGAGCGGCAGGGCTCGGGCATCCAGTCGTAACCGCGAAAGCGGTTGAAGCCAAACGAGTCGTACCAGATGTGCTGCATGCTGTGGTCGCGCACGTTAGGAAACTGCACCGGCATCTGTCGGGCGCCGTGACACGGCAGCGCGGTTCCGTCCGGGGTTACTGTCAGAAAAATACTGCCCCAACCGTTCATGCAGGCTTTCGGGCGCTCTTCGTAATAGTCCGGCGTGACGAAAATCAGCTTGCACGGATGCCCTTCGGCTTCCAGTTTTGCGCGGTATTCGTTGGTGATGCGTTCGGCCCGGACCAGTTGTTCCTTGGTCGGCAGCAGTCCGACCCGATTGAGCTGCGCCCAACCGTAGAACTGGCACGTGGCAAGTTCGACGAAGTCCGCCTCAAGGGCGATGCACAACTCGATGATCCGGTCGATCTTGTCGATGTTGTGCCGATGAGTGACGAAGTTCAGCACCATCGGATAACCGTGTGCTTTCACTGCGCGAGCCATTTCCAGCTTCTGCGCGAAGGCCTTTTTCGAGCCGGCCAGCAAGTTGTTCACCTGCTCGTCGCTGGCCTGGAAGCTGATCTGGATATGGTCCAGGCCGGCCTTCTTGAAGTCGCTGATTTTCTGCTCGGTGAGGCCGATGCCGGAGGTGATCAGGTTGGTGTAGAAACCTAACTTGCGCGCCTCGGCAATCAGTTCGGCGAGGTCCTGGCGCACCAGCGGTTCACCGCCGGAAAAGCCCAGCTGCGCCGCGCCCATTTCCCGTGCTTCGCGGAACACCTTGATCCACTGTTCGGTGCTCAACTCTTTGCCTTGCTCGGCGAAATCCAAAGGATTGGAGCAGTACGGGCATTGCAGCGGGCAGCGGTACGTCAGCTCAGCCAGCAGCCACAGCGGCAGGCCGATTTCCGGTTTGGGCGGTAACTTGTCCGACACGGAATCAGGCAAGTTCGATCCAGTGCTGAGCACGGGCGACCTCCATGAATTGCTCGATGTCATCACCGAGCTCCGGCAC
>Ga0255334_1001211_pt1 | contig 12828 bp, 12 predicted proteins | sample EtOH5_35cm_T3_12_FD_202080 | JGI IMG/M metagenome (GOLD analysis project Ga0255334, IMG submission 202080) | Sandy soil microbial communities from University of British Columbia, Vancouver, Canada - EtOH5_35cm_T3_129 | ecosystem: Engineered > Artificial ecosystem > Sand microcosm > Unclassified ...
TGCCCGTTCTGCATCTGGGCAACTGCGGTCAGGCTCAGAGCCAGTACCGCCACCACCACCAAGAACCGCGCAAAGACACTCGTGTGCTTCGTCATTACCGTCCCCCTGTAGGCGTCTGTTGAGGCTAGATTCGTCAAGTCCGTTGCGGTTTTAATCACTGTCTTCAAGTTGATTCCAGAGGTATACGTTGCACGTTAACTTCCAACTGATAACATTAAAAACAAAGCACTTACATAGTTCGTCACACTAACATGTACAGATTACCGAAGATATGTGACGTATGCACTATGGGTTTTCATAGATTCTTCTGGCCAACGACTGCGATTGGCTTATTTCTGGCGGGGTCCAGCCGGGCGGGCGGGTGTGGGGGGAGCCGACCTGCGAACGACGCCCAGTCCCTCCTCGACTACTAACTCCTGGTCGGATTTTTCGTTCTGGAGGGTGTCGGTGGCGCCAGAGGGCCAGTGGATGACGATGCGGTCGGCGACGGCTGCCGTTCCCAGGCCGAAATGCAGGCGCGGGTCACTGGCGGAGAGGTAGCTGCTGTTGGCCCGAACCTCGCCGGCCTGGGTGAGCGAGCCGGCGGTAACCTGGACGCGGGCGCCGAAGCCGTCGCGGTTGGAGCGCGTCCCCACCGTCTTGATGCGCAGCCAGTGGCCTGCTTTCCCGCGCGGGGCGCCCAGGTTGCGTAGAAGCTGCGGCGAGTCATCCAAGTTCGAGACCAGCAGGTCCACGTTGCCATCGTTGTCGAAATCGCCGGCGGCAAGGCCGCGGCCCACCTTCCTCAGCCTGAGCGCGGCGCCGGCGCTCTGGCCGATCTCCGCGAACTTCCCGTTGCCCAGGTTGCGAAACAGGAGCGGGCGCTCGGCATAGCTGACGCCGAAGGCATGCCCGTCCACCTGGGGATTGACGTGGCCGTTGGCCACCAAGGCGTCCGGCCAGCCGTCGTTGTCGAGGTCGGCGAACTTCACGCCGAAGCCTAGAAAGGGGATGCTGATGGGGCCGAAGCCCGCAGGCCCGCCCAGGTCCGTGAAGGTGCCCTTGCCGTCGTTGTGGTAGAGGTTGTTGGAGTCGTCGGAAAAGTTGGTCTTGGCCAGGTCGGGGAGGCCGTCGTGGTCGTAGTCGGCCGAATCCACGCCCATGCCAGCTTGCTCGCGCCCGTCGGCGCTATAGGCCACGCCCGCGGTCACCCCCGTCTCCTGCAGCTTGCCGTCTCCCTGGTTGCGGTAGAGCAGGCTGGGAGTGGAATCATTGGCCACGTAAAGGTCGAGCTTGCCGTCGAGGTCGAAGTCGCCCCACAGGACTCCCAGTCCGTAGTGGCCCTCGGGATCGATTCTCAGGGCTTCGCTGACGTCGCTGAAGGTCCCGTCGCCGTTGTTGCGGTAGAGCCGGTCGCGTGAGCCCTTGAGTCCGCGCGGGCCGCAGGAGACCGGGATGCCGCGGTACTGGCAGAACACCGAGCTGCCGAAGACGGGCAGGTGCTCGAGGTCGAGTTCGACGTAGTTGGCGATATAGAGGTCGAGGAAGCCATCGTTGTCGTAGTCGCCGAAGGCGGCGCTGGTGCCCCAGCGTCCGCCGTTCGACACGCCGGCCTTGGCGGTGACGTCGGTGAAGCTCCCGTTGCCGTTGTTGCGATACAGGATGCCGCCGTCGAGGCAGGTGACGTAGAGGTCGTCGAAGCCGTCGTTGTCGTAATCGCCGACGGCGACGCCGAAAGCCCAGCAGCCGCGCGTGAATCCTGCTTTCGCGGTGACGTCGGCGAAGCGGCCGTCGCGGCGGTTGCGATAGAGCTTGAAGTTGGGCTGGGCGCCGCGCTGCAAATCGCCCACCGTAGAGCCGTTCGCCAGGAAGATGTCGAGCCAGCCGTCGTTGTCGTAGTCGAGGAAGGCGACGCCGCCGCAGAGCGACTCCATGATGTAGCGCTTCTCCGGGCCGCCGCAGGTGAGGTGGAAGTCGATGCCGGCGGCGCGGGTGACGTCCTGGAACTGGATGGGAGCGGGCCGGGCCGGCTTCCTTTGTCCCCAGGCCAGGGGAAGCACGGCCAGGGCGGCCGTAAGCAGGACTGCGGCGAGACCCGCGTTGGGAAAGCGAGAGTTCATTTGCGATCCCGCCCCGTGGCCATCCCGCCCGTGGCTTGCTGCGATTTCTTGAGTGCCTCGAAGCGGGCCATGGCCTGCTCGGCTCCCGCCTGGTCGCCCTGGCTGGCGAGCGCGCGCGACAACTGGTAGTAGGCGCTGGCGTCCTGAGGGTTCAGCTGGATGGCGCGCTGCAAGGCGGCGATGGCATCCTCCGCCTGGCCGGCCAGCAGCAGGGCCTTGCCCAGGTCGTAATAGGCGTCCGAGTGATCGGGAGCCAGTTGGGTGGCGCGGCGCAGCGCCGTCACCGCTTCCTGCCATTGCCCGGACTCGAGCAGCGTGTGACCGAACTGATAGAAAGCCTCGGGATTGGTTTGGGCAGGCGTGGCCTCCTGGCGCAGTTCGGCCAGGGCCTCGTCGTCGCGCCCCACGCTGGCGTAAGCGAAACCCAGGTGGTAGTGCCCCAGCGGGAGAGCGGGCTCCAGGCGAAGCGCGGTCTTGAACTCTTCAATGGCGCGCAGGCTGCGGTTGCTGTTCTGGTAGGCGCGGCCCAGCAGCACGTGGTCCAGCGCCGCCCGCGGACGCAGCCGGACCACCTTCTCCAGTTGCTCGGCCGCCCGCGGATATTGCTGCTGGTCCAGGTACACCAGGGCCAGGTCATGGTGGACGTCCACGTCCTGAGGCGCCAGCTGGGCGGCCTTCTGCAGTTGCGGGATGGCGGCGGCCGCTTCGCGATTCTGGAAGTAGGCCATGCCCAGCCAGTGATGGAACTCCGGGTCGCGCGGCCAGCGCTGGACCGCTTCCACTCCCGTGCTGATGGCCTGGACAAAGTTCTCACCCTGCAGGTAGCTCATCATCAGCGCGCGGTGAATCTCGCGATTTGCTGGTTTCAGGGCGTTCGCTTTCTCGAAGCTGCGGGCCGCTTGAGCGAAATCGCCGGCCTCGAGCGCCTGGCTGCCCTGGGAGATCAGCGCCTGAACGTCGGAAGCTGTCTGCGGTGAAGCCCAAAGAGAAACTCCCAGCAGCAGCAGAGCGAGGCGCAGCCGCCGCGCGGGAACAAGAAAGAACTGGAAGCGGGCCGTCATCGGAGGAGAAGCCTGACTGTAGCGTTTCCCACCCCCGCGCGCAAACCGCCCGGGCGCGTCAGTGCTTGGGTTCGATGGCGTCCTGCGCCGGGCGCGGCTGCTCATCCATGCGGAACAGGTGGTGGATGGGCCCGGCGCCGTGGCCCAAGGGATAGGCCCGGGCGATGGCCTTGGTGACATAGGCCTTGGCCAGCACCACCGCGTCGCGCAGTTGCTTCCCCAGCGCGAGATTGGCGGCGACGGCGGTGGAAAAAGCGCAGCCCGTGCCGTGGGTGGCGGTGGAGCGCAGGTGCTCGGAGGCGAACTCCAACTGTTCGCAGCCTTCAGCCCCGCTCATACTCAGCAGGTCGATGGGGCGCTCCAGGTGTCCGCCGGTGATGACCACGTTCTTCGCGCCCATCTGGTGCAGCTTTCGCGCCGCGGTTTTCATCTCGGCGACATTCGAGACCGAAAGCCCGGTCAAGTGCGCGGCCTCGTCGATGTTGGGAGTGATAACGGTCGAGCGCGGAAACAGCAGGTTGGGGATGCGCTCCGCTCCTTTCTTGTCGATCAGGTCGGCCCCGGAGGTGGAGCGGAGGATCGGGTCGAGCACGACCAAGGGGATCCGCCCCGCTCCCAAAAAGTCGGCTACCGCTTCCACCACCGCGGCCGAGCCCAGCATGCCGATGCGCGCCGCGGCAATGGGCAGGTCGGCAGCCAGCTCTTCCAGCGTCTCGCGCACCAGCTTGGCGGAGACCGGCTCCACCCGCTTGACCCCGGCGGTGGATTGCACGGTCAGGGCGGTGACGCAACCGATGCCGTAGCAGCCGTGGGCCGCCAGGGTCTTGATGTCCGCCAGCGTTCCTGCCCCCGAAGAAGGGTCGAAGCCCGAGATGGTGAGCACCACCGGCGGCGCCTGCGTCATGGCTGCGCAATGTAGCGAAAAGCCCGGTCCATGGGAACGGAAAAATCCTGGGGCCCCTCCCCGAGGAGGAGACTTTCGGCCAAAACCGGGGGGCGGCCGCCCCTGTCAGCTTTCCAGAAAGCTCGATTCGGCTGCTGGGTTGCCACGGGCTTGGCTCCCCTCCCGATTTGGCCTCGGGGGAGCGCCGTCGAACTGGTGTGGCAATTATTATTGACAGGTCAAGAAGTGGCTGTTTCGTTCACACATTGGGGGGTTCATACTGCGGCTAAATTACAACGCCACGGGTTCCGATTCTGGTACTGCGGGTATTGACTTTCGCTTTTATTTATCATAGGATTCCGGACAGTCTGTGGTGGGGGAGGTAACTACCGAATACACGAGGTGTATTGATGCGACGAGTACTGACCAGCATTCTGGCGACAGGGGTAATGGTCGCCACCATGGGGGCCGGACCCGTTCAGAGCGGCTCAAAGGCCGTGGAAACACCAGCAAAACCCTATCAAATCGGCCGTGCCTCCTGGTACGGCAAGCCGTTTCACGGCAGAACCACTGCCAACGGTGAAACCTACAACATGTTCCAGTTCACAGCCGCCCACCGCCAACTCCCTCTAGGGACGTGGGTTAAGGTCACTAACCTGAGCAATGGCAGGTGGATCATGGTGCGGGTGAACGACCGGGGTCCGGTGCCTGAAAACCGGATCATTGACCTATCCTATGCCGCCGCCCAACTCCTGGGGTTCCGGGAGCGTGGGGTCGAGCGGGTACGCCTGGACAAGGTGAGCCCGGAAACCATCGCCGCAACCCGCGACCTGGTCGGCCAGGGAGAGAAGCCTGTAAACTGAGTGGGATGGACAGCTCGCGCGACCGCCTGATCGTCGCCCTGGACGTTCCCAACGCCGCCGAGGCGCGGAAGATTGTGACCGCGCTCGGCGAGTCCGTTTCCACCTACAAGGCCGGGAAACAGCTATTCACCGCTGCCGGCCCGGCGGTGGTGCGCGAGCTGACTGGCGCCGGCCGCAAAGTCTTCCTCGACCTGAAGTATCACGACATCCCCAACACGGTGGCGGCCGCGGTGCGCGCCGCCTTGGAGCTTGGGGTCGCCATGCTGACCGTGCACGCCTCCGGCGGCGCCAAGATGCTGCGGGCCGCGGTGGAGGCGGCAGCCGAGGCCCAACATCCACCCCTGGTGCTGGCAGTGACCGTACTGACCAGCATGGGCGACGCCGACCTGGGCGAAGTCGGAGTGCCGGGAACGGCTCAGGAGCAGGTGCTGCGCCTGGCTTCCCTGGCCCAAAAGGCGGGATGCGGCGGGGTGGTCGCCTCGGCGCAGGAAGCGAAGCTCCTGCGGCGGGAGCTGGGAGCCGGGTTTGCGATTGTGACGCCCGGAGTGCGCCCGGCGGGTGGTCCCCCAGACGACCAGGCCCGGGTGGCTACACCTTCCGAAGCCCTCGCCGCCGGGGCCGACTACATCGTAGTGGGGCGGCCCATCACGGGAGCGAAGGACCCGGCCGCCGCGGCGCGGGTTATCCGGGAAGAAATCTCCCGGTGACCCTCAGGCTGCAACTAGAGCTTTTCGAAGAACTCGCAGGCGGAGCAGGAGATGAAGATGCCGCCGGGCGTGCCACGCTCGCGGTCCTTCACCCGCTTGACGATGCGGGTGGGCTTGCCGCACTTGGGGCAGTCGGTCGATTTCGATGTATCCATCGCGCTCTTGCGGTGGGCGGTCTTGGCCACTTTGACCATGCTGTTCTCCTGACAGAAACTTCCCCGATCGCCGGGGCCTTGGATTCGCGGTTCTGAGGGCGGGAGTCCGAAACTCGAAAGGGAAAACCTGCGCGCCGACCGCAGGGGTTATTCTACCGGAAGCGCCGGGCGACTGTCTTGGCGACAGATTGGTTGGAGAGGAGCCCACGGTGCGGAACTCGCGAATCGGCCACGGGTTCTTTCTGGCCTTCACGGCGGCCTGTCTTCTCCTGACACCGGCGGTGGCGCATCCCGGCTCTGGCATCGTCCTCGACCGGCTGGGCCTGATCTACTTCGTCGACACCGGTTCCGGGGTGTGGAAGCTCGACTCGACGGGCGCCTTGACGCGCGTGCCGGGGCCTGCCTTGCACTGGATGACCCTGGACGCAAACGGGCGCTTCGCCAACGCCCGTCTACCCTCCGGGCCAGGCTGGGAAATGGCGCGGGCCGGCGCCCATCCCACGCTGCTTCTCTCCAGCGACTTTGCCCTCGCGATGGGCCGGGATGGCAATCTGTACTACCCGTCGTCGCGTTCAGGTGGCGCCTTGCAGGTGGTGCGACTGACGCCTTCTGGACAAACGTCGGTGCTGGCCACCCTCCCCGCCACCACCACCCGGGGACCGCTCCGCTGGGTAAACGGCCTCGCCGCCGGTCCCGATGGTTCCCTGTACTTCACTGAGGACAACGCAATCGGGCGAATCAGCGCGCAGGGCCGGGTCACTACCGTGGTGGCAGACGTCGCTCTCGCCGGCTGCGCGTCGATTCCCGGAGTGGAAGCGAAGGAACGCCCTTATCTTCGCGGGCTCGATGTCGATGCCCGGGGCACGATCTACGTGGCCGCCAGCGGTTGCGGCAGCGTTCTGAAGGTCACACCCAGGGGCCAGGTCACTACCCTGTTCCAGCTCCAAAGCCCGTGGTCCCCTACTGGGGTCGCCGTCTTCGGCAACGACGTGTACGTGCTCGAGTACCTGCACACGGCTTCGGACAACCGGCGGGAATGGCTGCCCCGCATCAGGAAAATCTCGCCGGATGGAAAGACAGCCGTCCTCGGGAGCATCGATCGGCGCTAAAGCCGCGCCCTGGTTTGACGCTCCCCCAAGCCTCTGTTAGCTTCATCGCGAAAGAGAAAAATCCATGGCCTTTAAATTCAAGGGAGCGGACTTCATGGAGTTCGATTCCCTGCTCTCGGACGACGAGCGCCTGGTGCGCGACAGCACCCGGCAGTACATCGAAGACAACCTCATCCCCATCATCGAGCAGTGCAACCGCGACGGGCGCTTCCCCAAGGAACTCATCCAACCCTTCGGTCAGATGGGTTTCTTCGGGGCGTCCATGCAGGGCTATGGCTGCGCCGGGATGTCCAATGTGGAGTACGGTTTGGTGATGCAGGAGCTGGAGCGCGGCGACTCCGGCGTGCGCAGTTTCGTGAGCGTGCAGTCGGCGCTGTGCATGTATCCCATCTACCAGTTCGGCAGCGATGCCCAGAAGGACCAGTACCTGCCCAAGATGGCGACGGGCGAGGTGCTGGGCTGCTTCGGGCTGACCGAGCCGCAATTCGGCTCGAACCCCGGCGGCATGCTGACCCGGGCGAAGAAGGTGGGCAACGAGTACGTGCTCAACGGCGAGAAGATGTGGATCACCTCGGGCACCATCGCGCACATCGCCATCATCTGGGCCAAGGTGGAGGACGAGGACAACAAGATTCGCGGTTTCATCGTGGAGACCGACCGGCCCGGGTTCACCGCTTTCGACGTGCACGGCAAATGGTCGCTACGCGCCTCGGTGACCTCGGGGCTGGCCATGCAGGACGTGCGCATCCCGGCGGAGAACCTGCTTCCCAAATCCGGCGGGCTGAAGTCGCCGCTGATGTGCCTGAACCAGGCGCGCTACGGTATCGCCTGGGGCGGCATCGGCGCGGCCATGGCCTGCTACGACACCGCGCTTCAGTACGCCAAGGAGCGCAAGCAGTTCCGCAACCAGCCCATCGCCTCGCATCAACTGGTGCAGGAGAAGCTGGCCTGGATGATCTCCGAGATCACCAAGGGGCAACTGCTGGTGCTGCAGGTGGGCCGGCTGAAGGACCAGGGGAAGGTGCAGCACTACCACATCTCCATGGCTAAGCGGAACAACATATGGATGGCGCTGGAGTGCGCGCGGCTGGCGCGCGACATCCTGGGCGCCAACGGCATCGCCGACGACTATCCCATCATGCGCCACATGATGAACCTGGAATCGGTGAAGACCTACGAGGGCACGCACGACATCCATACCCTCGTCATCGGGTCGCACGTCACCGGCATCGACGCCTTCTGAAGGAGCCCCATGGCCACCGAGACCAAACCCGGCTTCAAGCAGGACGCCAAGAACAACGCCGCGAAGAACTCCGCCTTCAACAAGCACCTGGAGTTCGAGCTGGCGCTGGAGTTCATGCGGGTGGTGGAAGAAGCAGCCATCGCCAGCGCCAAGACCATGGGCCAGGGCGACCGCAAGCACTCCGACCACGTGGCCACGGAGGCCATGCGCCGGGTGATGGACACCGTCCCCATGCGCGGCACCATCGTCATCGGCGAGGGCGAGCGCGATGAGGCTCCCATGCTGTACATCGGGGAAAAGGTCGGCGCGGCGCCGCCCGACGGTGTGGAGTTCCCCGAAGTGGACATCGCCGTGGATCCGCTGGAGGGCACGAACTTGTGCGCCACCGGCTCGGCCAACGCCATCACCGTGCTGGCCGCCTCGGAGCGCGGCGGCCTCTTGCACGCGCCCGACTGCTACATGGAGAAGTTGGTAGTCGGCCCGTCTTGCAAAGGCCAGGTCAGCTTGGACGCTCCCGTCAAAGACAACCTGAAGGCCATCGCCAAATCCCTGGACCGCGACGTCGAGGACCTGGTGGTGATCGTGCTCGACCGGCCGCGGCACGAGCAGCTCATCAATGACATCCGCGCCGCCGGGGCGCGCATCAAGCTGATCGGCGACGGCGACCTCTCCGCCGGCATCGCCGCCGCCGTCATCGGAACGGGCGTACACGCGGTGATGGGCACCGGCGGGGCGCCCGAGGGCGTGATCACCGCCGCTGCCATGCGCTGCCTGAACGGCGAGATCCAGGCGCGCCTGGTCATCGACCGGCCGGAACTCGAAGCGCGCATCGCCAAGATGGGCATCACCGACAAGAAGAAGATCTATCGCAGCGAAGACCTGGCGCCGGGCAAGCACATCATCTTCGCCGCTACCGGCGTCACCGAGGGCTCGCTGATGAAGGGCGTGCGCTTCTTCGGCGAGGGCACGCGCACGTCTTCCATCGTCATGACGCTCGAGACCGGCGCCGTGCGCTTCGTAGAGAGCATCCACTTGGAGAAACGCCCGGACGTGAAGGTGCGCTTCTTCTAGCTTCGGGTTCCTCGTCTCGGGTTTCTCGTTTCCCGAATCCTCTACTTGGACAGCGTGGGGATCGGCGGCCAGGAGATGGCGCTGCCCTGCAAGAGGGCAACCGTGTTCTCGGTGCGCTTCTCGCCGTCGTGGACGGCGAAGTTGCGCGGCTTGCCGCTGGAGCCGTGGCTCCACAGCGAGACGCCGGCGTAGGCGCCGTCGCGCCGCAGGATGTAATAGACCATGTCCACGAAGCGCAGGCGGGTCATGTCGCCGTTGAAGTTGCGCACGATGCGCTTCAGCGCGTCGAGCCCGGCTTCCTTCGGTTCCATGCCGCGGCGCATGTTCTCCACGATGGTGTGCGCGCCCACGACCTTGATGTTCTCCTCGCCGCGGCCGGTGGCGCCGGCCGAGCCCACGTCCTGATCGGTCCAGCAGCCGGCGCCGATGAGGGCGGAGTCGCCCACCCGCCCGGGGATCTTCCAGGACAGGCCGCAGGTGGTGGTGGCGCCGGACATTTCCCCCTTCTCGTTCACCGCGGAGACGTGAATCGTTCCCGTGTGCGGATGAAGCACGCGCTCGACCGCCTGCTGGCGGAATGCCGGCTCGATGCCCAGCTGCGCGGCGACTTCCTCGATCTCTTTCCTGCGCTCCTGCAGGCGGGATTGCGGCGGCATCTCGACCGGAGGCTTCCAGTTGGGATCGGAGAGCCCCGGGCCCCAGGAGTCCTGGTTGGACATGGTCTCCCTCCAAAGCAGCCAGATCTTGCGCGAGCGCTCGGTAAGCAAGTTTTCCTTCGGGAACCCTTGAGCAAGGGCGAAGCGGGTGGCGCCTTCGCCCACCAGCAGCAGGTGGTCGGTGCGCTCCATGACGCGCTTGGCCAGCGAGGCGACGTTCTTGATGTCGCGCACGCCCGCCACCGCCCCGGCGCGGCGCGTAGGCCCGTGCATACAGCAGGCGTCGAGCTCGACCACGCCTTCTTCGTTGGGCAGGCCGCCCAGGCCGACTGAGTCATCGAGAGGATCATCCTCCTGCACCTTGCACATGAATATGCAAGCGTCCAGGGTGTCGCCGCCGCGGCGCATCAGTTCGTAAGCGCCGTCCATGGACTGCGCCCCGGTGTACTTGGAGATGATGACCGCCTTCTTGGCCGCGGGAAACATGGGCGCGACCGGCTGCTGGGCGGCGGCAAGCGGCGACTCAAGTCCGGCCAGCAACGAAGCCGAGGTCACGGCTCCGGCGGCGGTGACAAAGTCTCTGCGGGTGAGCTTCATGGCATCCTCCGTTGAGCGGAACGGAAAGGATAGCTGAGATTGCGTTACACGGCGACGGTGAAAGTGGTTTCGGTGCGGGTGACGGGGCGGTAGAGGGTGTCGCGCTCCACCGGCTCGCGGCCGGCCTCGCGGATGAGGCGGATGAGCTGGTCGCGGCGCAGGCCTTGGGGCGTGGTGGCGCCGGCGTCGTGGTAGATCTTCTCCTCAACCACCGTGCCGTCAATGTCGTCGGCGCCGAAGCGCAGCGTGATCTGCGCCATCTTGGGCGTCACCATCTGCCAGTAGGACTTCACGTGCGGGAAGTTGTCCAGCACCAGGCGGCCGATGGCGATGTTCTTCACGTCGTCCATGCCCGTGGTGGTGGAGAGGTGCTTGAGCGCGGTGTGCTCGGGATGGAAGGCCAGCGGGATGTAGGTCTGGAAGCCGCGGGTCTCCTCCTGCAGCGCGCGCAGCTTGAGCAGGTGGTCCACGCGGTCTTCGTCGTTCTCCACGTGGCCGTAGAGCATGGTGGCGTTGGACTTCAGGCCGAGCTGGTGAGCGGTGCGCGCCGTCTCCAGCCACTCGTCGCCGGAGATCTTGTGGTCGCAGATCACGCGGCGCACGCGCTCGGTGAAGATCTCCGCCCCGCCGCCGGGGAGCGACTCCACCCCCGCCGCCTTCATCTGCTCCAGGGTCTCGCGGATGGAGAGCTTGGCGCGCTTCGCGAGATACGCCACCTCGACCATGGTGAAGGCCTTGAGGTGCACCTGCGGGAAGCGCTGCTTGAGCCCGGCGATGAGGTCGAGAAAGTACTGGAAGGGCAGGTCGGGATGCAGTCCGCCGACGATGTGGAACTCGGTGATGGCTTCGCTATAGCCGGTGGCGGCGGTTTGGAAGGCTTCCTCGAGCGCCATGGTGTAGGAGCCGGGAGCGTCCTTCTTACGGCCAAAGGCGCACAGGCGGCAGGCGGCCACGCAGACGTTCGTGGGATTGATGTGGCGGTTGACGTTGAAGTAGGCCACGTTGCCGTGCATGCGCTCGCGCACGTGGTTGGCCATCCAGCCCAGGGCCAGGATGTCGTGGGAGCGGAAGAGCGCGAGGGCGTCGGTGGCGGCGAGGCGCTCGGCGGCCATCACCTTTTTGGCGATGGGGGCAAGCCTGGGGTCGTCGCTTTGAAAGGCGTGGGACATGCGCAGCAACGATGATACCGCAGCGGGCTCACCGCTCAACGTTCAAGACGCCGTTCTTCGCGTGCGAAAGAGATGAAAGGTTCGAAGCCGCCCGCAAATGAAAAGCCGGAGCTTGCGCGCCGGCTTTCCCCCGAGTTTTATGTGGAAGCTACAGACGGACGACGTTCGCGGCCTGCAGGCCTTTGGGGCCCTGCTGGACCTCGAATTCCACCGCGTCCCCTTCATTCAGCGTGCGGTAGCCATCGGCCTGGATGGCGGAGAAGTGAACGAACACGTCTCCTCCCGACTCCCGCTGGATGAAGCCGTAACCCTTGGTCGCGTTGAACCACTTTACGGTTCCTTTTTCCTTCATGTGGTGCGCCGGCTCCTTGTTCGAGCGTTCTGGGTCCCGGAAAGCGGTTCCAACCCAAAAACGAAAATCCCCGGAGGCCTGCCGGCCCTCGGGGACACCCTTCGTCAGGTATCAGAACTGTCCTTCACTTGCCGAAACTCAAGGTGATTTATGGCTGAGGCGGCGGGGGGTTGTCAAGTAATTCTGTAGCCCGTCAACAGGCGGGCGGGACGCCCGCCGGACAGCCGGCGAGACGCCGGCGCTACCCGCGGCGCAGCAGCAGGTCGCCGGCCACGAAAGCGAAGAAGAGCACGGAGATCACCCCGTTCATGGTGAAGAAGGCGGCGTTCAGGCGGGTAAGGTCGCTGGGCGTGACCAGGGAGTGCTCGTAGGTGAGCAGCAGAGCCACCACGAAGACCCCGGCAGCGGCCACGATTCCCAGGCCAAAGGCGAAGACCACTGCTCCCAGCAGCACCAGCATGAGGACGTGCAGAGCGTGGGCGATGGCCAGGGCGCGGGGAATTCCGAAGGCCCTGGGTACGGAGTAGAGGCCGGCGCACCGGTCGAAGTCGTAGTCTTGACAGGCGTAAAGGATGTCGAAACCCCCCACCCACAGGGTGACGGCGGCGGTCAGGAGCAGGATGCGGGGGTCGAGCGAGCCGCGCACGGCGATCCAGGCGGCGGCGGGGGCCATCCCCAGGGCGAATCCCAGGGCTAGGTGCGACCAGCGGGTGAAGCGCTTGGTGTAAGAGTAGAGCAGGAGCACGGCGATGGCCAGCGGCGAGAGCATCAGGGCCAGGCGGTTGAGTTGCCCGGCGGCCACTACCAACAGCGCGCAGGCCAGGACGACGAAGCCGGCAACGAATCCGCGGGAGAGCGCGCCG
>Ga0255334_1001212_pt1 | contig 12825 bp, 8 predicted proteins | sample EtOH5_35cm_T3_12_FD_202080 | JGI IMG/M metagenome (GOLD analysis project Ga0255334, IMG submission 202080) | Sandy soil microbial communities from University of British Columbia, Vancouver, Canada - EtOH5_35cm_T3_129 | ecosystem: Engineered > Artificial ecosystem > Sand microcosm > Unclassified ...
GCTCATGGTGCTCACACCCTAGACACGCGGCACGCGGCCGGAACGTTCCCCTCCCGGTCGTGGCGTCCGAGGTGCTCGTCGCCAGGGCCACGTGGAGCTCGGACGTCGCTGGAAGGCGGGGCGGGTCAGGATGGCGTGGTGCAGGGCATGCCATGGGTGGCGGCCACCTCGCGGCGCTGGACGTGCCTTCGTCGTGCGCCCACGAGCTTCCTTCGGTGCGCTGAGGGCTCGCGGCGGGGTGAGGCACAATCGTCGGGATGACCACCGCGACCCGCGTGCTGCCGCCGCTGCGCCTCGGCCCCATCACCGTGGACACCCCGGTGGTGCTCGCGCCGATGGCCGGTGTGACCAACGCCGCCTTCCGCCGCCTCTGCCGGGAGAGCGGCGCCGGGCTGTACGTCGCCGAGATGGTCACGTCCCGCGCGCTCGTCGAGCGGCACCCGGAGTCGCTGCGGATGGTCTCGTTCGCTCCGGACGAGGTCCCGCGGTCGGTGCAGGTCTACGGCGTGGACCCGGCAACGGTCGGCGCAGCGGTGCGCATGCTCGCGGCGGAGGGCATGGCCGACCACGTCGACCTGAACTTCGGCTGCCCGGTGCCCAAGGTGACCCGCCGCGGCGGGGGAGCGGCGCTGCCGTGGAAGACGGAGCTGTTCCGCGCGATCGTCGCCGCGGCGGTGCGCGAGGCGTCGCCGTACGGCGTGCCGGTGACGGTGAAGATGCGCAAGGGCGTGGACGACGAGCACCTGACCTATCTCGACGCCGGGCTGATCGCGCAGGACCTCGGCGTGGCCGCCGTCTCCCTGCATGCGCGGACCGCCGCCGACTACTACTCGGGGACGGCGGACTGGGCTGCCATCGCGCGGCTCAAGGCCGCCCTGTCGATCCCCGTGCTGGGGAACGGGGACATCTGGTCCGCGCAGGACGCGCTCGCCATGGTGGCCGAGACGGGGTGCGACGGCGTGGTCGTCGGGCGCGGGTGCCAGGGGCGGCCGTGGCTGTTCGCGGACCTGGCGGCGGCGTTCGCGGGGTCCCCGGAGCGGGTGCGGCCGTCGCTCGGGGACGTGGCGGCGGCGGTGCGGCGTCACGCGACGCTGATGGTCTCGTACTACGACGGCGACGAGGCGCGGGCCTGCCGCGAGATGCGCAAGCACATGGCGTGGTACCTCAAGGGGTACGTGGTGGGCGGGGACCTGCGCGCGCGGCTGGCGATGATCTCGTCGCTGGCGGAGCTGGACGCGCTGCTGGAGTCGCTCGACTGGTCCCAGCCGTACCCGGGCGAGGCCGCGGAGGGGCAACGGGGGCGGCAGGGGTCGCCCAAGAAGCCGCACCTGCCGTACGGGTGGCTCGACGACCGGTCGTTGGGCGAGGATCTGCGGCGGGAGCTGGCGGAGGCGGAGCTGTCGGTCTCCGGCGGGTGACGCGGGCGCTGCCCCGGGGTTGCTGAGCCTTCCACAGCCCGTGCGATGGCGGCGGAGTTCACAGCATCTGTGCAGATCAGATGGCGTTTCCGGGTTGCGCCCACCCTCATGCGTGAGATAGGCTTCGAACAGATGTTCGACGAGGCTGCTTTGAGCGAAGGGGTGCGCGACGATGGAACACGGCTCGCCGGTCGCGCTCGCGGATCCGGCCGCGCCGAGCCCTTCGTCCGGCGCCTCGTGCGATGGCCTGGGGCCCGCCGGTGGCTGGGTGGCTACTTCCGGCAACCCGGGGCTCGCCGGCGGCGGAGTGGCCCCTTCTGGCGACGCGGGGCTCGCCGGCGGCGGGGTGCCCGCGGAGTTCGACGCGCTTGCGACCGCTGCCAGGGTCGCGCTGGTGGCGGCCGAGGAAGCCGGCCGCTGGGACGCGTCCGCACGGCAGCGCGTGCTGGGCCTGCTGGACCGGGTGGTCAACGCCGCGACGGTGGCGCGGGGCAAGGTCGTGACGGCGGAGCGGGACGCCGGTACCTGGGCGCTGAAGGGGGACCGTGACCTTGCCGGGTTCCTCGGCCGCACGTCGCGTCAGGGGCGCGGGGCCGGGTGGGCGCAGGTCGGAGAGGCTGCGATGCTGAGCGCGATGCCGGTGGTCGCCGACGCTCTCCTGGACGGGCCGCTGACCGTCAGGCACGTGCAGGAGATCACCCGCGCAACTGCCGCGTCGCCGAAGCTCAGGGCAGAGCTGTCGACCACGGACGGGCAAGCCAGGCTGGTGGACATGGCCAGCCGGCTGGACGGGCAGGAGTTCGGGCGACGGATGAGGGCGATGAGCGCTGCCGCGGACCCGGTCGGTCGCCAGCGCGAGCACGAGGCCCAGCGCGCCGAGCGGTACCTGAACCTGACGCACGGTCCGCACGGCACCCACCTGAAGGGGTACCTCGACACGGTCAGCGGCTACCGCCTCGGCAAGGCGATCGAGGCGTTGAACCCGCTGCCGGCCGCGGGAGACGACCGGTCCGACGCCCAGCGACGCGCCGACGCCCTGGTGGCGGTCGCCGAGTCGGTGCTGCGCGACCCGGTCACCACTGCGGGTTCGGTCGCGCCCGCGCAGGTGGTGCTGACGATCACCGAGGAGACCTGGACGGCGCTGCGCGGCTCCCGTGCGGGCGCTGCCGACGTGGCGGGCAAGGGGTCGACGATCGACGTCACTGCCGCGTTGCGGGGTGTGAGCGCGGTGCTGGACGAGGACGGCAACGCCTGGCCGGCCGGCGAGGTCGCGCGGGTCCTGTGCGAATGCGAGCTGACCCGCGTGGTGATCGACGCCGACGACCAGGTGATGAACCTGGGCCGCGGGGTGCGGCGGTTCGACCGGCGGTACTTCAAGGCGCTGATCGCCTCGGGCTGGCGCACCTGCGCCTGGCCCGGGTGCACCATGCCGCTGCGGTGGAGCCAGCTGCACCACCTGCGGTGGTGGGACCGCGACGACGGGCCGACCGACTGGGGCAACTGTGGGCCGTACTGCGCCGTGCACCACCAGTTCGTCCACGACAACGACGTCCGAGTCCGGCGCCTGGTCGACGGCTCCTACGAGCATCGCCGTCCCGACGGACACCTCCTCGGCATCAGCCGGCCCCACCGCGGCGGCGCGCCGGCCCGACCCCGTCACGGCGGCGCGCCGCCGGGCGGGCCACCGGGTGAGACGTCCCTCTCTGCAGAGGGCACGCTCGAGGACGTCGCGCGCGTGAGCGACGAACGGCGGTCTGGTGCCGCCGTGTGCCACCGGTGAGCGACCGAGCGGTTCGGCTATGTGGTGAACCAGACCGTGGTGTCGGGCGGGACCGCGGACTGGTCGGGGACCGCGGTGGAGGTCAGGAGAACCCGCGCGCCCGCCGGGGCCGGGACGGGCGCGCGGCCGAGGTTGGCGACCACGAGCACGTCGCGGTTCGCGAAGGCGAGGACGTCATCCGGATGGCCGTCGAGCCAGGCGAGGCCGCCGGAGCCCAGGGCGTGGGCGCGCCGCAGCCGCAGCGCGTCGCGGTACAGCTCGTACGTCGAGCCTGCCACCCCGCGCTGGGCGTCGGCGGCGAGCGCGGCCCACTCGGGAGGCTGCGGGAGCCAGGTGGCGCCGGAGGGCGAGAAGCCGAAGGCGGGCTCGTCGGACGACCACGGGATCGGGACCCGGCACCCGTCGCGGCCGAGCGCCGCGCCACGGGTGCGGCGGAACGTCGGGTCCTGGCGGACCTCGTCGGGCAGCGCGGTGTGCTCGGGAAGGCCGAGCTCCTCGCCCTGGTAGAGGTAGGCCGAACCCGGGAGGGCGAGCGTGAGCAGCGTCGCGGCGCGGGCCCGGCGCAGGCCGAGCGCGGCGTCGGGCTGCTCGTCGAGGGCGCCGATGCCGTTGGGGCGGCGCGTCGGGTCGGCGAGACCGAACCGGGAGGCGTGCCGCACCACGTCGTGGTTGGACAGCACCCACGTGGGCGGCGCGCCGACGGCGTCGTTGGCCGCGTAGGTCGCCTCGATCACGCGCCGCAGGAGCGGAGGGTTCCAGCCGGTGGTGAGGTAGGGGAAGTTGAAGGCCTGGTGCATCTCGTCGGGCCGCACGTAGTTGACCAGGCGCGACTGCGGCTCCACCCACGCCTCGGCGACGAGGACGCGCTCGCCGGGGTAGGAGTCGAGCACCCGGCGCCACGAACGGTAGATCTCGTGGACGCCGTCCTGGTCGTAGGCGGGGCCCCGCGTGCCGGCGCCGGTCACCGGCTCGTCGTCGGTCGCGAGGACCAGCGAGGCGCCGTCGTCGTCGGGCAGCCCGTCGGCCTTGACGAGCCCGTGCGCGACGTCCACCCGGAACCCGTCGACCCCACGGTCGAGCCAGAACCGCAGCACGTCCTCGAACTCGGCGCGCACCTGCGGGTGCGACCAGTCGAGGTCGGGCTGCCGGGAGTCGAAGAGGTGCAGGTACCAGTCGCCGTCGGGCAGGCGCGTCCAGGCGGGTCCGCCGAAGGTCGAAGGCCAGTTGTTCGGCGGCTCGTCGCCGTCGGGGCCGCGCCCCTCGCGGAACACGTAGCGGGCGCGCTCGGGTGAGCCGGGCGCAGCGGCGCGCGCGGCGCGGAACCACGCGTGCTCGTCGGACGTGTGGTTGGGCACGAGGTCGACGATGACGCGCAGCCCGAGCGCGTGGGCGCCCGCGACGAGCGCGTCGAAGTCGGCGAGCGTCCCGAAGAGCGGGTCGACGTCGCGGTAGTCCGCCACGTCGTAGCCGGCGTCGGCCTGCGGCGAGGGGTAGAAGGGCGACAGCCACAGCGCGTCGACTCCGAGCGCGGCGAGGTGGTCCAGGTGCGACGAGATGCCGGGCAGGTCGCCGATCCCGTCGCCGTCGGCGTCCGCGAACGAGCGCGGGTACACCTGGTAGATCACCGCGTCGCGCCACCACGGCTCGTCGGGCGAACCGGCGGTGTGCACGGTGCGGCGTAGTTCGGTGTCGGCTGTCGCCATGCGGGTGCTGCCTTTCACGGGAGCGGCGGTTCGGACCGGGAGCCGGGGCGCTCAGGCGGCGCCGGACGTCCCCAGTGCGGCGAGCGGCGCGGTGTGCGTCGAGCCGCGTACGACGAGCTCGGGGTGGAACAGGATCTCCGAGCGGGTGACCGGCGTGCCGCGGATCTCGGAGACGAGGGCGTCCACCGCCGCACGTCCGATCGAGGCTACCGGCTGCCGGATGGTGGTGAGCGGCGGGTCGGTGAAGCCGACGAGCAGGGAGTCGTCGAAGCCGATCACCGAGACGTCGTCGGGCACGCGCAGGCCACGCGAGCGCGCCGCCCGGATCGCGCCGAGCGCCATCAGGTCGGAGCCGCAGACGATCGCGGTGTGGCCGTCGGCGATCAGCTCGAGCGCCGCGGTCTGTCCGCCCTCGACGGAGAACAGCGTCGAGACCACGTGCCGCCCGGGCTCGTCGTCGCCGAGGTGGCGGGAGACCATCGCGCAGAACGCGTCCCGCTTGCGGCCCGCCGGCACGAACCTCGTCGGGCCGATCGCCAGCCCGATCGAGCGGTGGCCCAGCGATACCAGGTGACGCACGGCCTGCTCCATCGCCTGGGCGTCGTCGGTGGACACGGACGGCCCGTCGACTCCCTCGGCGTAGCCGTTGACCAGCACGAGGGGGACGCCGCGGCTGCGGACACGGTGGTAGCGGTCGGTGGTGGCGGTGGTGTCGGCGTGCAGCCCGGAGACGAAGACGATCCCGTCGACCCCGTGCTCGAGGAGCATCTCGACGTACTGGTCCTCGGTGGTGCCGCCGGGGGACTGGGTGCACAGCAGCGGCGTGTACCCGCGGTCGGAGAGTGCGGTCTCGATCACCTGGGCGAACGCCGGGAACACCGGGTTGCTCAGCTCGGGCACGACGAGCCCGACCAGCCCCGCCGACCGGGTGCGCAGCCGCTCCGGCCGCTCGTACCCCAGCAGGTCGAGCGCGGCGAGCACGCCCTGGCGGGCGTCCGCGGAGACTCCTGGCTTGCCGGCGAGCACCCGCGAGACGGTCGCGATGCTCACCCCGGCCTGTTGTGCCACGTCGGCCATCCGAGCGCGGCCCGGCAGCGTCTTCACGTGGACCTCCTCGTCGGTCTGCGGGTGCGCTGCAGATCGTTCCATGGTGCGATCGCTCGGAGTCGTCGACGTCCACGAGTCTCCTGCAACCGTTGCCTGAAAGTTACCGTAACGAGTTGCGGGTCCCCCGTTCAACTCGTTACGTTCGGTGGTGTCAGGCCAGCGTCGGCGGGTGCGTCCGTCGATCGAGGGCATACATTCGAACGAGGAGCACTTCGATGCGACGGAGCATCCCCATTGCGGTGGTGGCCGGGCTGACCCTGGCGCTGACCGCCTGTGGCGGTGACGGGGGTACCGAGCCGTCCGCGCCAGCAAGCCCGACCGACTCCGCGACGAACCCGGCAGGCGCCACGGGTGGCCTGACGGTGTGGGTCGACGAGACCCGCGAGGCGGCGGTCACCGCCGCCGCCGCGGACTTCGAGTCGGAGACAGACGTCACGGTCGATGTCGTGCTGAAGAACTTCGAGGACATCCGGACCGACTTCATCGCCCAGGTGCCCACGGGAGAGGGTCCGGACATCACCGTCGGCGCGCACGACTGGCTCGGCGAGCTCACCTCGAACGGCGTGGTCCAGCCGCTCGAGCTCGGCGACAAGGCTTCCGAGTTCGAGCCGGTGTCCGTCGCGGCGTTCACCCAGGACGGCCAGGTCTACGGCCTGCCGTACGCGGTCGAGAACATCGCGCTCATCCGCAACACCGCCCTGGCCGCGACGGCGCCGGCGACGTGGGACGAGGCGATCGCGGCCGGCCAGGCAGCCGGCACCCGGTACCCGTTCCTCATCCAGACCGGGACCGAGGGCGACCCGTACACCTACTACCCGTTCCAGACGTCCTTCGGCGCACCCGTGTTCGCGCAGAACGACGACGGCTCGTACCGGCCGGAGCTGACGCTCGGCGGCGAGCCCGGCCACGCGTTCGCCACGTGGCTGCAGCAGCAGGGCGCGGCAGGTCTGCTCTCATCGGACATCACGTACGACATCGCCGTCGAGGCGTTCAGGAACGGCGAGTCGCCGTTCATCGTCGGCGGACCGTGGATGCTCGCCCAGTTCGAGGGCCTCGACCTGGCGATCGACCCGATCCCGTCCGCGGGGGGCGAACCCGCCCAGCCGTTCGTCGGCGTCCAGGGCTTCTACGTGTCGGCGCAGAGCGACAACACGCTGCTCGCCACCGACTTCCTGGTGAACTTCCTGTCGACCGAGGAGGCACAGCTCGCCCTCTACGAGGCGGGCGACCGGCCCCCGGCGCTGATCGCGGCGGCCGACACCGCGTCGGCCGACCCGATCACGGCGGGCTTCCGCGCGGTGGGTGCGGAGGCGGTGCCGATGCCGTCCATCCCCGAGATGGGCTCGGTGTGGGCGTTCTGGGGCGTCACCGAGGCGAACATCATCTCCGGCGCCGCTGAGCCCGTCGCGGCTTGGGACAAGATGGTCTCGGACATCCAGGCCGCGCTCGGGTAGTTCGCGAGATCTCGCCCTGTGGTGCGCGCGGCGCGCCACAGGGCGAGACTCGGCTCAACCTCATGACGGAGGTCGGATGTCCACGGTGCGTCGGACGACGAGCGAGGACCTGCCGGTGGCGGCGGGCGGTGGCGGGGGCGTCCGGACCCGGCGCACGGGCGAGTCCCACGCCCGTGACTTCTCACCCGGGTTCGCCGTCAAGCTCGTCCTGCTGGCCCTGATCAACGCGTTCGGGGTGTACGTGATCCTGGCCGCCTGGGGACAGCAGGCCTGGGGCATCCTCTCGGCGATGGTGGCGTTGCTCGTCGCCGCCGACTGGGTGTACTTCTCCAGGCGCACCCTGCCGCTGAAGTACGTGCTGCCCGGGCTCGTCTTCCTGCTCGTCTTCCAGGTCTACGTCGTCGCCTACACCGGCTGGGTCGCGTTCACGAACTACGGCGACGGCCACAACTCCACCCAGCAGCAGGCGGTCGAAGCGCTGCTGGTGCAGACGGAGCGCCGCCTGGAGGGTTCGCCCTCGTCGCCCCTCACCGTGCTGGTCGACGGCGACACGCTGGCGTTCGGCGTCGTCGACGCGGACGGCGTCGCCCGCGTCGGCACCGCCGAGGAGCCCCTCACCGAGCGCGACGACGCGACGGTGACGGAGGGCCGGGTCACCGCCGTGCCCGGCCTGGAGGTGCTGGACCGCCAGGGGGTCCTCGCCCGGCAGCAGGAGGTGACGGTGCTGCGTGTGCCGGTCTCCGACGACCCGGAGGACGGCTCGATCCGGACGCAGGACGCGCGGACCGGGTACGTCTACACCCCGACGCTGGAGTACGACGAGGCCGCCGGCACGATGACCGACACCGTGACCGGCACGGTGTACCAGCCCAACGACCAGGGCCAGTTCGAGTCTGCCGACGGTGTCACGCTGCCGGTCGGTTGGCGCGTGTACGTGGGCCTCGAGAACTTCACCACAGCGTTCGCGGACGCCCGCTACGCCGACCCGTTCGTGCGGATCCTGGCATGGACGTTCGCGTTCGCCATCGGCTCGGTGCTGACCACGTTCCTGCTCGGCATGTTCCTGGCGATCACGTTCAACGAGCCGCGGCTGCGGGGGCGCAAGATCTATCGGACCTTGCTGATCCTCCCGTACGCGATTCCCGGCTTTCTCGGCGCGCTGCTGTGGTCCGGCCTACTGAACCGGCGCTTCGGGTTCATCAACGACGTGCTGCTCGGTGGCGCCCAGATCGGGTGGCTGACCGACCCGTGGCTCGCCAAGCTGTCCGTGCTCGGCGTCAACCTGTGGCTCGGCTTCCCGTACATGTTCCTGATCTGCACCGGGGCGCTGCAGTCGCTGCCCGGGGACGTGCTCGAGGCGGCGAAGATCGATGGTGCCAACCGCTGGCGCACCTGGCGCTCGATCGTCCTGCCGCTCGTCCTCGTCGCGACCACCCCGCTGCTGATCTCGAGCTTCGCGTTCAACTTCAACAACTTCACGCTCATCTACATGCTCACCGGTGGCGGGCCGCGGTTCGCGGACGCGTCCGTGCCGCTCGGGCACACCGACATCCTGATCTCGATGGTCTACTCGGTGTCCGGCCTCGACGGGAACGCGGCGCGCAACTACGGGCTCGCGAGCGCACTGTCGATCGTGATCTTCGTCATCGTCGCGGCGATCTCCGCCCTCGCGTTCCGTCGCACCCGCTCGCTCGAGGAGATCGCCTGACATGACGACGCAGATCTCGGCGACCACCCCCCGGCGCACCGAGCGGGCGCAGCTGGCGCCGCGGAACCGGATGAGTGCCCGGCGCTGGTTCACCGAGCTGGGCTGGCGGCACCTCGTCGGCGTCGTCGGCGTCGTCTACGCGGCCTTCCCGCTGGTCTACGTCATCTCGGCGGCGTTGAGCAGCAACGGGACGCTCACCGGGTCGAACCGACTGTTCCGGGACGTGGACGGTGCGAACTTCGCCGCCCTCAACCGCACCGAGTTCTGGACCTGGATGCTCAACACCCTCGAGGTCGCGATCGCCACGGGCATCGGTACGGTGCTCATGGGGGCGGCCGCCGCCTACGCGTTCTCCAGGTTCCGGTTCACCGGCCGCCGGGCGGGCCTGACCGCGCTCCTCGTCATCCAGATGTTCCCGCAGATGCTCGCCTTCGTCGCGATCTTCCTCCTGCTGATCAGCCTCGGCTACGTCCTGCCGACGCTGGGCCTCAACTCGAAGATCGCGCTGATCTGCGTGTACCTGGGCGGGGCGCTCGGCGTGAACACGTTCCTCATGTACGGGTTCTTCAACACGGTGCCTCGCGAGCTCGACGAGGCCGCGAAGATCGACGGGGCCACCCACGCGCAGATCTACTGGCGGATCATCCTGCGTCTCGTCGCGCCGATCCTCGCCGTCGTCGCCCTGCTGTCGTTCATCAGTACGTTCGGGGAGTTCATCATCGCGCGGGTGCTGCTCCAGTCGGAGGCGAACTGGACGCTCGCCGTGGGGCTCTACGGGTGGGTCTCCTCGCTGCTCGAGGCGAACTGGGGGCTGTTCGCCGCCGGCGCGGTGCTCTCGGCGATCCCCGTGCTCACGCTGTTCCTCTTCCTCCAGAACTACATCGTCGGCGGCCTGACGGCGGGCTCGGTCAAGGGCTGACCGCGGTGACGAGGCCACTCGTTAGGCTGGCGACGTGGCACATCTCGCCAGGTCGGGCTCGGCGGTGGTCGCATCCGGCTACCGCGGGACCGACCGCGAGCGATGGGTGCCCGAGGGGTCGAAGAACCGGGAGCGCACGCCGTTCGAGCGCGACCGCGCCCGCATCGTCCATTCGTCGGCCCTGCGCCGGCTGGGCGCCAAGACCCAGGTGCTCGGCCCGGCGTCCGACGACTTCGTCCGGACCCGGCTGACGCACACGCTCGAGGTCGCCCAGGTGGGCCGCGAGCTCGGCAAGGCGCTCGGCTGCGACCCGGACGTCGTCGACACCGCCTGCCTGGCCCACGACCTCGGGCACCCGCCCTTCGGCCACAACGGCGAGCGTGCGCTCGCGGACGTCGCCCGCGACATCGGCGGCTTCGAGGGCAACGCCCAGACGCTGCGCCTGCTGACGCGGCTCGAGCCGAAGGTGTTCGCCCCTGACGGCAGCCCCGCCGGGCTCAACCTGACGCGCGCGAGCCTCGACGCCTCCGTGAAGTACCCCTGGCGGTTCGGCGCCGGCCCGGTCGGCGCGGCCGGCGGGCGGCCCACGCACAAGTTCGGCGTCTACGAGGACGACCTCGCGGTGTTCGGGTGGCTGCGCGAGGGCGCGCCGGACGGGCGCAAGTGCCTCGAGGCGCAGGTGATGGACCTGGCCGACGACATCTCGTACTCCGTGCACGACGTCGAGGACGCCGTCGTCGGAGGCCGGTTCGACCTCGTCGTGCTCACCCAGAGCGAGGGGCGGGCGCGCGTGGTGGACGCCGTGCGCGCCTGGTACGGCGACGAGATCGGGGCCGACGAGGTCGAGGACGCGATGGACCGGCTCGTCGCCGCGCGGCTGTGGCGGCCCGGGTTCGACGGCTCGCGCGCGGCCCTCGCGACGCTGAAGAACGCGACGAGCGAGCTGATCGGCCGGTTCGCGAAGGCGGCCCAGCGCGCCACGCGGGAGCGGTACGGGCCCGGCCCCCTCACGCGGTACGCCGCCGAGCTCGTCGTCCCGGAGCAGACGAAGGCCGAGATCCTGGTGCTCAAGGGGCTCGCCGTCGCCTACGTGATGGCGCCGCGCGAGCTGGAGCCGCTCCACTCCCGGCAGCGCGAGATGCTCACCGACCTGGTCCGGATCTTCGGCGACCGCGCTCCGCTCGCCCTGGAGCAGCCGTTCGCTGCGGACTGGGGGACCGCCCCCGACGACGCCGCGCGGCTGCGTGTCGTGGTGGACCAGGTCGCGTCGCTGACGGACGTGTCCGCGGCGGTGTACCACGCCCGGCTCCTTGGGGGTGGCCCCGCCTAGACTCACGCCCGTGGCGGGTCGCATCCGGCGGGAGGACGTGGAGGCGGTCCGCGAGCGCGTACGCATCGAGGAGGTCGTCGGCGCCCACGTCGCGCTGAAGCCGGCGGGCGTCGGGTCGCTCAAGGGGCTCTGCCCGTTCCACGACGAGAAGTCGCCGTCCTTCAACGTGCGCCCGCAGGTGGGGCGCTACCACTGCTTCGGCTGCGGCGAGGGTGGCGACGCCATCGACTTCGTCATGAAGCTCGACGGGCTCGGCTTCACCGAGGCGGTCGAGTACCTCGCCGGCAAGCTCGGCATGCAGCTGCGGTACGAGGAGGGCGGCGCTCCGCGGCCCGGCGACGAGCCCGGCCGCCGGCGCCGGCTGCTCGACGCGCACAAGGTGGCCGAGGAGTTCTACCGGGAGCAGCTGGCCACCTCGGCCGCCGCGGCCGGGCGCGCCTTCCTGTCCGGGCGCGGCTTCGACCGGGCGGCGGCCGACGAGTTCGGCGTCGGGTTCGCGCCGCAAGGCTGGGACTCGCTGCTGCGGCACCTGCGCGGGCGGGGGTTCACCGAGGCGGAGCTCACCGCCTCCGGGCTGGTCAGCCAGGGGCAGCGGGGCGTGTACGACAGGTTCCGCGGCCGCCTGGTGTGGCCCATCCGCGAGGTGACGGGGGAGACGGTCGGGTTCGGGGCGCGCCGGCTGTTCGACGAGGACACGGGCCCCAAGTACCTCAACACCCCCGAGACGGCGCTCTACCGCAAGTCGCACGTGCTCTACGCGATCGACCTGGCCAGGCGCGAGATCTCGCGCGAGAAGCAGGTGGTGGTGGTCGAGGGGTACACCGACGTCATGGCGATGCACCTGTCGGGGATCCGCACCGCGGTGGCGACGTGCGGCACGGCGTTCGGCTCGGACCACGCACGGATCGTGCGCCGGCTGATGGGTGATACCGGATCGAAGGCCGGGATTCAGTTCCGGTCGGAGGAGGGCGGCGGCGGTGAGGTTGTGTTCACGTTCGATGGCGACGTCGCCGGCCAGAAGGCTGCGCTGAAGTCGTTCGGCGAAGACCAGGCATTCGCTCAACAGACCTTCGTTGCGGTCGAGCGGACTGGGATGGACCCGTGCGAGCTGAGGCAAGCCTCGGGCCCGGACGCGGTGCGTGCCCTCGTTGCCGGTCGCCAACCGCTCTTCGAGTACGTGATCCGCTCGATGCTCGCGGCCTATGACCTGACTACCGCCGAGGGGCGGATCGGGGCGCTGCGCGCCGCCGCACCGGTGGTCGCCGGCATCCGCGACACCGCGCTGCGGCCCGAGTACACGCGGATGCTCGCCGGGTGGCTGGGGTTCGCGGACGAGCGGCCCGTCCGCGACGCCGTGGCCGCGGCCGGCCGCTCGCCGGGCCGGGGATCTGCTGGGCAGGGCCAGG
>Ga0255334_1001213_pt1 | contig 12823 bp, 13 predicted proteins | sample EtOH5_35cm_T3_12_FD_202080 | JGI IMG/M metagenome (GOLD analysis project Ga0255334, IMG submission 202080) | Sandy soil microbial communities from University of British Columbia, Vancouver, Canada - EtOH5_35cm_T3_129 | ecosystem: Engineered > Artificial ecosystem > Sand microcosm > Unclassified ...
CTGCACCCCGACCTGCGCGGCTGGTTCGCCGCCGATCCGCACCGGGCGGAACGCCTGACGTTCCAGCTCGCGGACCTCACCGTGGACCTGTCGAGGAACCTCGTCACCGACGAGACGCTGGCGCTCCTGGTGAACCTCGCCGAACAGGTGGAGGTGCCGGGGCGGTTCGCCGCGATGCTCGCCGGCGAGCACATCAACGTCACCGAGGACCGCGCCGTGCTGCACACGGCGCTGCGCCGGCCGGCCGGCTACGCCCCGGCGCTCGTCGTCGACGGGCAGCAGGTCGACGACGACGTCCACGAGGTGCTCGCGAAGGTCTACGCCTTCGCCGGGCGCGTCCGCTCCGGGGCGTGGACCGGCGCCACCGGCGAGCGCGTGCGCACCGTGGTCAACATCGGCATCGGCGGCTCCGACCTCGGTCCGGCGATGGCGTACCAGGCGCTCGCCCCGTACGTGCAGGACGGGCTCGAGCTGCGTTTCGTCTCCAACATCGACCCGGCCGACCTGGCCGAGAAGGTGGCTGACCTCGACCCGGCGACCACGCTGTTCGTCGTCGCGTCGAAGACCTTCGGCACCCTCGAGACGCTGACCAACGCGCGGCTGGCGCGCGACTGGCTGTGGTCGCGGCTGGTCGACGCCGGCCGCATCGACGACACCGACGAGGCCCGCACCGCCGCGGTGGCCCACCACTTCGTCGCCGTCTCCACCGCCCTCGACCGCGTGGCGGCGTTCGGCATCGACCCGGCCAACGCCTTCGGGTTCTGGGACTGGGTGGGCGGCCGGTACTCGGTGGACTCGGCGATCGGCCTCTCGCTGGCGATCGCGATCGGCCCCACCGGCTTCGCGGACCTCCTCGCCGGGTTCCACGCGGTCGACGAGCACGTCGCCCGGACGCCGCTCGCGCAGAACGTCCCCGTGCTGATGGGGTTGCTCAACGTCTGGTACGTCAACTTCCTCGGCGCGCACACCCACGCCGTGCTCCCCTACGCGCAGCACCTGGCGCGGTTCCCCGCCTACCTCCAGCAGCTGACCATGGAGTCGAACGGCAAGTCCGTGCGCTGGGACGGCACCCCCGTCACCACGCCCACCGGCGAGGTGTTCTGGGGCGAGCCGGGCACCAACGGCCAGCACGCCTTCTACCAGCTGATCCACCAGGGCACGCGCCTGATCCCCGCCGACTTCATCGCCGTCGCCAACCCCGCGCACCCGCTGCGCGACGGCGACAGCGACGTCCACTCCCTGTTCCTCGCGAACTACTTCGCGCAGACCAAGGCGCTGGCGTTCGGCAAGACGGCCGACGAGGTCCGCGCCGAGGGCACCCCCGAGGCGATCGTCCCCGCGCGCGTGTTCTCCGGGAACCGGCCGACGACGTCGATCCTCGCCCCGGCGCTCACGCCGGCCGTGCTGGGGCAGCTGATCGCGCTGTACGAGCACATCACGTTCGTCCAGGGGATCGTCTGGGGCATCGACTCGTTCGACCAGTGGGGCGTCGAGCTCGGCAAGAAGCTCGCCATGGAGATCGCCCCCGCCCTGACCGGCGACGTGGAGGCGCTGGCCGCCCAGGACCAGTCCACCCGAGCCCTGATCCAGCGCTACCTCACCCTCCGCCACTGACCCCGGTCCCGTCCGGGCTCCCCGCCCGGCTCCCGCCCCATGTCGACTGCGCCATCCGGCGCGGCTACCGGGCCGTTCCCGCGCCAGATGGCGCACTCGGCGGGTCTGCCTACCGACCGAGTCGCGAGTGGGTGGGGGTGGGACAGTAGGGGACGTGGTGGACGGGGTGGTCGTCAGGGCGCGGGTGGACGCCTGGGTGTGGGCCGTCAGGCTGTTCCCGACGAGGTCACAGGCCGCCGCCGCGTGCCGCGCCGGGCACGTCCGGGTGAACGGCGAACGGGCCAAGCCCGCGACGGTCGTCGTCCCCGGTGACGAGGTGCACGTGCGCGGCGGCAACCGGCCGGAACGCCTGGTGATCGTCGAGCGCCTGGTGGTCAAGCGCGTGGGCGCCGACGTCGCGGCCGCCTGCTACCTCGACCGCTCCCCCGCCCCGATCCCCCGCGAGCGCATCCCGATGCTCGGCATCCGCGACCGCGGGGCCGGCCGCCCCACGAAGCGCGAGCGCCGCCTGACGGACCGCCTCCGTGGCCGGTGAGGCTCGACGCCCACGGTCCACCGCCCCTTGCCGCCCGCGGCGGGGTGGCTCCGGCGGGCCGGTCACCGCGGGGCCGGCGCCCCGCCGGGGCGTCAGTGCCGCTGGGGGGCGCCGAGCAGGGTCGCGAGGGCCATCGCATCGAACGGGGCGCGCACCTTGACGTCGTTGTCGAAGTACACGTGGACGTCCAGGCCGTCGGAAGCCCAGCCGCGCACCCGCCGTGCCCACCGGTCGAGGGCGTCGGAGGAGTACCCGCTGACGTACAGCTCGCGGTCGCCGTGGAGGCGCACATACACGTGGTCCGCGGTCGGCTCGGTCAGCAGGGGCCGGTCGGCGTCCACGCGCATCCAGGCGCGGGTCCTCAGCCTGTCGTCGTGGCGGTGGGCCAGCCGCGACGCCTCGGCCGTGGTGCGCGGCAGCAGGCCGAGGAACGAGTCGACCGTCGGCTCGTCGTAGGCAAGGGACGCCGGAAGCTGCCACAGCAGCGGGCCCAGCCGCGGGCCCAGCGCCAGCACGCCGCTGGCGAAGAAGTTCGCCAGCGCGGTCTCGACGCCGGCCAGCCGCTTGAGGTGCGTGATGAACCGCCCGCCCTTGCTGGACACCCGAACCCCAGCTCGCACCCGCGGTGCGGGAGACTGGGGGGGTGGACATCCCTCGCATGAACGTCGAGTCGTTCAACCTCGACCACCGCACCGTCAGGGCCCCCTACGTCCGTCTCGCGGACCGCAAGCTGCTCCCCCACGGCGACGTGCTGGTCAAGTACGACATCCGCTTCACCCAGCCCAACGCGGACCACCTCGAGATGGACGTGGTCCACTCGATCGAGCACCTGTTCGCCGAGAAGAGCCGCAACCACTCGGACGCGGTGATCGACTTCTCGCCGATGGGCTGCCAGACGGGCTTCTACCTCATCCTCGCCGGCGACTGGGAGTACGAGGACGTGCTGAGCCTGGCCGAGGCGACGCTGAGGGACGTCCTCGACGCCACCGAGGTCCCCGCCGCCAACGAGGTCCAGTGCGGCTGGGGCGCCCACCACACGTTGGAGGGCGCGCAGGCGGCGGCCGCGGCGTTCCTGGCGAAGCGCGACGAGTGGTCGCAGGTGACCGCTTGAGCAAGCCCGTGCTCGTCGTCGTCGCGATGGACGAGGAGGCGGCGCCGTTCGTCGCGCGCGCGTCCTCGGTGTCCGACGAGCGGACGGCCGGCGGCGCGAGGGTGCGCGACCTCGTGATCGAGGGGCATGACGTGGTGCTCGTCACGGCCGGGATCGGGCTGGTCAACGCCGCGGCCGCGGCCGCGGTCGTCACGGCCGCGGTCAGCCCCCGCGCGGTCGTCAGCGCCGGCAGCGCGGGGGGCCTCGGCGCCGCGGTGCGGGTGGGCGACGTCGTCGTCGGCGGGGCCCACGCCTACTCGCGCGCCGACGCGACGGCCTTCGGCTACGCGTTGGGCCAGGTCCCCGGGATGCCCGCGACCTTCGACGCCGACAGCGCGCTCGTCGACGCCGCGAAGCCCGGCGACGGCACCGCCACGGTGCACATCGGCTCCGTGGTCTCCGGCGACACCTTCGTCGACGGCCCGCTGGCCGACGAGGTCCGCGCCGCCTTCCCGGACGCGCTGGCCACCGACATGGAGTCCACCGCCCTGGCGCAGGTCGCCCACCTCTACGGCGTGCCCTTCGTCTCGGTGCGGGCCATCAGCGACCTGTGCGGCGCCGGCGAGTTCAGCGAGCACGCCGACGACGCCGCCGACCGGTCCGCCGCCGTCGTCGCCCGCCTGCTGGCCCGTCTGCCCTGACCGGAACAGGCCGCGGCGCTCCGGTTCGGGCGTGTTCCGCCGCCGGTCGAGACCGACGACGTGCGCCGCCCCCCGGGGACTGTGCGGCTCCTAGCCCGACCCCGTCCAGGGGCGGCCGTCCGGCCGCAGCCCCGCCGCGACGCGGGTGCGCACGGTGGCGTGGACCGACCACCGCGGCACCGTGCCCTGGAGCACTCCGGCGGCGAGCAGCCCCAGCCCGCCGGCGGCGACCACGCCCGCCACGAGGCTGCCCAGGGCGGCCCCGGCGGAGACGACGAGCGGCCCGGCGGCCGCGCCGGCGTCGGAGAACAGCCGCCAGACGCCGAGGAACTGCGCGCGCACCGCGGGCGGCGCGGTGTCCGCACCGAGCGTCATCACCATGCCCGCGCCCAGGCCGTTGGCCAGGCCCATCGCCATCGCGACCACGGCGAACCACCCCACCGACCCCGCGAGCGGCAGCACGGCGATCGACAGGCCGAGGGCGATCATCGACGGCACCGACACCCACAGCCGCCCCTTGCGGTCCATCAGCTTGCCCGCCGGGTAGAACACGGCGGTGTCGACGGCGCTGGACAGCCCGAAGATCAGCGACGTCGCAGCCGGCGCCAGGCCGAGGTGCTCGCCCCACAGCGGCAGCACCACCTGGCGGGCGCCGCGGGTGGCGCCGACGAGCAGCACCGCGAAGCCGAGCGTCGCGAACAGCGCCCGGTGGTCGACGAGCACGCGCCGCAGCGTGACGTGCGCCCCGGCCGCGCGTTCGTCGTGCCCCCCGACGTCCGGGACGACGAGGACGACCACCCACGTGACCGCGACCACCACCGACGCCAGCCAGAACGCCGCCGCCGTCCCGGCGAGGTGCACCACGGCGGCGCCGAGGAACGGCCCGACGAACAACCCGACGCGACCCATCCCACCGAGCGTCGACAGCGCCCGCGCGCGGAAGATCGGCGGCGTGATCTCGGTGAGGTAGGCCTGCCGAGCGAGCATGAACACGGCGTTCGCGGCACCCGTCACCAGCACCGCGGCGCCCAGCAGCCACGGCTCCCCCGCCAGCGCGCAGGCGATCAGGGAGCCGAACGAGACGACCGCGGCCAGCAGCATCGCCCGCCGGTCGCCGATCCGCGCGGCCAGCGCGCCCGCCGGGGCGTCGGCGAGGATCTGGCCGACGGCGAGCATCGCGACGAGCAGGCCCGCCAGGCCGAGGGACGCCCCCAGATCGACGGCGCGGATCGCGATCATCGGGGTGACCGCGCCGATCGCGATCTCGAAGCAGACGGACGGCAGGTAGACGCCGAGCATCGCGGACCGGGAGAGGAAGCCGCCGCGTTCGTCGGGCGGGGGCGCGGCGGGAGTGCTCATCTCGGCGCCAATTCTGCCTCAGCGCGCGAAGGCCGCCGCGGGCTCGTCGGACAGCGCGGCGAAGGTGCGCTCGCGCATGGTCCCGCTCATCGGCGGGAACGCGTCGGGCGCGAACCAGGCGGCCTGCGTGTTCTCCCCGTCCGCCGGGTGGGGCTCGCCGCCGACGTACCGGAACCGGAACGTCAGGTCGAGGTACTGCGAACGGTCACCGTTGGGGTACGTGACGATGTCGCTGACCCCGATCGAGGCCAGCCGCACCGGCTCCGCGAGCACCCCGGCCTCCTCGAGCACCTCGCGCGTGCCGGCGACGGCCGGCTGCTCGCCGGGGTCGACGATCCCCGTCACCGGGGTCCACTCGCCGTCGTCCGCACGCTTGACCAGCAGCACGCGCGTCGGCTCCGCGCGCACCACCACCGCCGTGACGCCGGGCAGCCACAGCAGGTCGTGGCCGATGCGCGAGCGCAGGTCGAGGACGAAGTCGGGCGTGGACATGGGCGCGATGCTACGGCTCCACCTCGAACCCGACCCAGCCGTGGTGCTCGGCCTCCGTGACGACGACCCTGGTGACCGTCGCATACCGCGGGCCCTTGTGCAACGCCATGACCAGTGCGTTCACCGCCGCCGCATCACCCTCGGCGTGCACCTCGACGGTCCCGTCCTCGCGGTTGGTCACCCAGCCCTTCACCCCGAGGCGCGCCGCCTCGCGCGCGGCCCACCACCGGAACCCCACGCCCTGCACGTCGCCGTGCACCACGGCCCGCTTGGCGCTCGTCATGGGCCCATGGTGCCGAACTGGCGCGCGTGGCGGGCGGCAGGCGGGAGGATGGTCGGGTGACCAGCACCGATCTGCCCGTGTCCACACCCCGTCGGCTGCGGTGCGCGGTGTTCGTCGACTTCGACAACGTGTACCTCGGGCTGCGCCGGCTCGACCCCGCCGCGGCCGAGGCGTTCGCCACCGACCCGGGCCACTGGCTCGCCGAGCTGGGCACCGGGACGGACGCGGACGGGCCCTTCGCCCGGCGGTTCCTGGTGCTGGCCTGTTACCTCAACCCGTCGGCGTTCTCGCAGTTCAGGCCCAACTTCACGCGGGCGGGGTTCCGCGTGGTCGACTGCCCGTCGCTGACGCAGCAGGGCAAGTCGAGCGCCGACATCAACCTGGTCCTCGACGCGTTGGACGCGTTGTCCGCGCCCACGCGGTACGACGAGTTCGTGGTGGTCTCCGCGGACGCGGACTTCACCCCGTTGCTCCAGCGCTGCCGCGCCGACGACCGTCGGGTGACGATCATCACCGCGAGCCCGGCCGCCTCGGCCTACCGGGCCGTCGCGGACGCCGTGGTCGACGCGAGCGCGCTGGTGGACCTCGTCACGACGACGAGCACGCTGACCGACGAGCCCACGCCCCCCGCGGCCGGGAACGGCACCGGCGCCAAGCGACCCGCGGCCGAGCCCGCCGCGACACCGCCGACCGCCGGCTCGTCGGCCGCCCGGAGGGCCGTGCAGCAGCTGGTGCGCACCGCCGACCGCCCCGTCCCCCTCGGTGCCGCGGCGCAGGCCGCCCAGCAGGCGGACCCCTCCCTGCCCGGCTCGGCGTGGGCCGGCGCGCGCAGCTTCTCCGCCTGGCTGGCCCGCGAGCTGCCGATCCTCGGCACCACGTCCCGCGCGCCGGGCTACGTGTGGGACCCCAAGCGGTTCGACGCCGACGACCTGCCGGGCGCGGCACCGACCGTCGACACCAGCGCCCTCCAGCGCCAGGTGATCGCCGTCACCGACGTGCCCGGGCTGACCGAGTCGAACTACAGGCAGCTGCTCACCGGGCTCGGGGCGGACCTCGCCGAGCACCCGTTCGAGCGCGCCGAGACGGCCCGCCGCGTGCGGGACGCCTGCCAGGCGGCCGGCGCGAAGGTGGGCCGGGCGTCGGTGAACTTCGTCGTCAACGGGCTCCTCTACGCGGGCGCCGACCTGACCGCCAAGCCGTCCGTCGAGAAGCTGGCCAAGGCATGGGCGGACAACGTCATCGGCCTGTGCCGCGGCGCGCGCATGGAGCTGGGCAAGGCCGACGAGCGCGCGATCCGCGCCTGGGTCAGCGGCGGGCTCGTCACGTCCTGACGGCGCCCTTGGCCTTGCGCAGCCGCACCTCGGCCTCCCGGATCATCTCCTCGGGGTTCGCCGCGCCGGGCACGGACCAGACCACGGACGAGTGGAGCCACGGCCACACGGACTGCGGCACACCCGCCGACGGCATCGCCAGCTCGGTGACGAGCCGCTGCCGCAGCGCGTCCGCCTCGGCGGCGCCGCGCAGGTCGTCGACCGGCGGCAGCGTCGCCAGCACCGCGAAGCGGTCGCCGTCCACCCGCCCGGCCTCGCAGCCGCCCGGCATCGCGGCGACCACCCGCTTCGCCACCTCCCGGAGCACCAGGTCGCCGCGGGCCTGGCCGTAGCGGGCGTCGATCCCGGCCATGTCGCGCACGTCCAGCAGGATCAGCACCACGCGGGCCCGCGACCGGACCACCATCTCGCACCGGCGCGCCAACGCGTGCCACGTCGAGGCGCGGCCCGGCAGGCGGGTGAGGGGATCGTGCGTCGAGCGGTCGGCCAGCGCGCCGATGAGCGCACGCATCAGCTCCGCGGCCGACGCGGAGCGCCAGACCTCGTCGTGCACCAGCACGTCGTCGTAGCGGCGGTCGAAAGCCCGCTGGAGCGCGCGCGTCGCGACGTCTGCCACGGACGCTCCCGGCTCGACCACGAGCGGCGACCAGTCGGTGATCGTGGACGTCGGCCGCCGCAGCAGGACCGCCCGGCCGTAGCCGAGCCGCCCCGTCATCGCGCCGGTGAAGTGCGGCCGCGTGATGACGCCCACACGATCGGCGGCGTCGAGCACCGCGACGCACTCGACGTCGGGGTCGCGGAAGTCGAGCTCGAGCTCGGCCACGGGCAGGGCCGCCTCGACCACGGGGACGGGGCGCGCCAGCTCCACCACGGAGCCGGCGAGCACCCGGCTGGGTCCGGCCGTCCGCTCGGCCACGAGTGTCAGTTCGTCGTGCACGCCAGGAGTGTCGGCGCGGCAGGCGGAGCGAACCGGACCTACCGGACGCCCTCGGCAGAGTTGTCCGGATGTTCACGTGCGCGTCACCACGTCCGGGTGACGCGCACGGCCGGTCGGGTGAACCGCGCCGTCAGTCGACCGCGGTCCTCGGGCCGGCGAGGAAGTCCTCGACGAGGGCCGCGAGCACGGGTGCATGCGTGCGCGGCACCATGTGGCCGGCGCCCTCGACGGTGGCCAGGCGCGCGTCCGGGAGGCTGTCGACGATCAGGCGCGTGTGCTCGGGGCGGATCAGGTCACGGGCGCCGACGACGACGAGCACGGGGATGTCCACGCGGGCGAGGTCGCCGGGGTCGATCCTCGGTTCGTCGGCCATCAGCGAGGCCCGCTCGGCCCTTGCCGCCACCCGCGCCGCCACGTCACCGCCCGCGACCCGCTGCGTGGCGCCGGCCGCTGCGACCCGCTGCGCGGCGGCCGTCGACACGACCCGCTGCGCCCCGCGCCAGAACGCGTGCCCCGCGCGCGCCCGGGCCAGGGTCGCGCGTCTCAGCCCGTCCGGTGACAGGTTCGCGCCGACGAGCACGAGCCGCCCCGCCCGCCCCGGGTGCCGGAGCGCCAGCTCGAGGGCGATGTTCCCGCCGTCCGAGAACCCGAGCACGTCGACGCCCGCCAGGCCGAGGGCGCTCAGCGCCGCGTCGACGTCATCCGCCATCCGCCCGATCCTCAGCGACCCGTCGCCGCGCGGTGAGTCGCCGTGGCCACGCGAGTCGAGCCCGACCAGCCGCCGGCGCCCCGCGAGCAGCGGGACCAGCGCGTCGAACACCCGGTGGGACTCGCCGTTGCCGTGAAGCAGCACCAGCGGCAGCCCGTTGCCCGCCTCGACCGCCCACAGCGGCCCTGCCATCCCCGCACGCCCTTCGGCCATGCCCCATCCTCCCCACCGACCGCCGATCCGCACGGGACCCGCCCCGGAGCGCCGCACCGGCGAGCCCCCAGCAGGCGGGAGCCCGCGGGCGCGGGCCGGCGGGCGGTCAGGGGGTGCGGCGGAGGTCGACGAGGACCTCGTCGTGCGCGGTCTGGGGGAACATGTCGAGGAGCCGGCCGCGCACCGGCCGCAGCGACGGCATCGCGGCCAGGTCCGTGACCAGGGACTCCGCGTTGCAGGACGAGTACAGCACCCGCTGCACGCCGGAGGACTCGAGCCAGCCGGCGAGCGTCGCGCCGATGCCGCGGCGCGGCGGGTTGACCACCACGACGTCGGGCGGGGATGAGGAAGCGAGGGCGAACGCGGTCGCGTCGGCGGCGACGAACTCGGCGGTCACCCCCGCGGCGGCCGCCGACAGCCGCGCGCCGGCCACCGCGGCCTCGCTCGTCTCGACCCCCAGCACCCGCGGCACCGGAGTCGCGGCAGGCGGCGCCGCAGCCGGCGGCGCCGCGACCTGCTTCGTCGCAGGGGGTGTGACGGCGAGCGGCGTCGGGGCGTGCAGCGCGAACCCCCCGACGCCGCTGAAGAGGTCCCAGAGGGAGCTCCAAGGCTCGTCGGACAGCCAGGCTGCCGCCTCGCGGTAGAGGCGGGCCGCGATGTCGGTGTTCGTCTGGAAGAAGCCCTGCGGCCGCAGCCACAGGTCGATGCCGTTGAGCCGCATCCGCAGTGCGGACGCCTCGGTGAGCAGGATCTCCCGGTCGCCCTCGAGGAGCGCTGCGTGCTGCGGCAGCACGTTGACGGAGGCGACCGCGACCTGCGGCAGCTCGGCCAGGAGCGACGTCAGGTGCTTGCCGATCCGCGCGAGCGCCTCCGTGGAGCGCAGCACCAGCCGCACCATCAGCTCACCGTCGGGCGACACCGTCACCAGCACGTGCTTGAGCTCGCCGGTCCGTTCCGGCACGGCGTACGGCGTCAGGCCGGCCCGTGTGACGAACGCCGCGAGCGCCGGGAAGGCGGCGGTGAGCCGCTCGTCGTACAACAGGCAGTCCTGGAGGTCGACGCCGCGGTGGTCGGCGTCGAGGATGCCGAGCGTCGGGGTGTCGAGCGTGCCGCCGACCACGAGCTTGGCCTTGTTCCGGTAGCCCGCCTCGCGGCTGCCGACCGGCGGCTCCCACGTGAGCTCGTCGTACGCGGCGAGGAGCCCCTCGACGCGCGCCTGCTTGCCGGCGAGCTGCTGCTCGTACGGCAGCGCGAGCAGCGTGCACGAGTGGCACCGGCCGGCGTCGAAGGCAGGGCAGAACACCCCCCAACCCTACGAACCCCCGGCCCACCACCGTCGCCGAGCGCATCGTTCCTGCCCGAGCGCGTACGTCCGCGTGCCCGGGACGTGCGCGTTCGCCGACGAACGATGCGCTGGGCGGATGAACCCGTGGCCAACCTTCAACCGCCACGCCGAGGAGGCGTTCGACGACGCGCGGGAGGCGGCCGACCGCCTGATGCAGTCCTGAGAGGCGGGACGGATCAGCGGTCCCGGCGCGGCAGCGGGACCCCGAAGATCGTCGGCGGGGGCGGCTCGAGCTCGTCGTACCCCGGCCCGACCGGGGGCGGCCCGTGGTCCGGCACCGGCCCCACCCAGATCCGCCACCACTCGCCATCCCAGTAGACGAGCCCTTCCGCGACGAGCGGCGCCCGCCCGGCGGACGCGAGCTGCCCGCGCAGGTCGGCGCGGTGCGACGACGGAACGAACCCCACGTAGCGGTTGCGCCACTGCACCACCACGCGCTCGCCGGACCCCTGCCCGAAAGCGACGTCGGCGAGGATCGGCGTGCCCTTGCCCTCGCCGACGTGCAGCGCCGACCTCAGGGCGGCCTGCATCGCCGGTGCCTCGGTCGCGACGAAGCCACGGCCCACGTCGGCCGCCACCGGATCCTCGCGTCGTCGCCAGAACGGGCTCACGCGGGAATCCTCCCACCGCGCAGAACCGTGGCGATGGCAGGCATCGGGCATCGGCCGTCGTCCACAGGCGCGGGGCCTACCCGGCCCACGTGACCTGGCGCACCAGACGCGGCCGCCCGAGGAGGTGCTCGCGGACACGCCCGACGAGAGCGTGGTGGCCGGCCTGTTCACCGTCCCGGTGCGGCTGTGGTGATGATCGGCCTGTGACCGGCGCCGGCGAGCGCCTCCCGGGTCCGGCGGTCGACGCACGACGAGCGAGCGCCTCCGGACCTGACGGCCGGCGCACCGTCGGGGCCGGCGATCCATGTCGCGTGTACGCCTGACGTCCGCACATCGGGCGTACACCGGAATGAAGACCTGCTCGGCCTCGAGTCCGGTGGGGCGCCGGGCAGGGTCTCCTGCTCTGGCTGGTGGTTGATGACGAACGTGACGTGGTCCACGGCTCTTCTCCTTGATCGGATCCGACAGCCGCGGGAAGGCTCCCCTACGCCGCGCGGCGCCTCGTGGTGACGCCGAGGGCCGTGGCCAGCGCGATCGCGAGCACGGCCGCGGGCGTGGCCCAGTGGACGCCGACACCGCGGGCGAGGTCGACGAACACCGCCGCGATCATCTGCCCGCCGACGATGGCGAGCGTCAGGGCGAACGTGCCGAGCCGGCGCACCGACCACGCAGCACCCACCGTGATCGCCGCGCCGAGGGGGCCGCCGAGGTAGAGGTACCACTGGCCGGGCTCGTCGGGCAGCGAGACCCCGCTCAGGGCGCCGGCCGCTGCCGCGATCCCGAGGATCGCCGTGATCGCGACCGTGCCGCCGGTGGCGGAGGTGAGCGCCGCGGTCACCGGGTCGCCGGACAGCTGGGTCACCTTGCCGTTGCCGGCGTTCTGCCCCGCGAGCGTGGCGCCGGCGACGAAGAGCAGCACGCCGATCCACACGGCCTGCGCCGGGCTGACGTCCTGGTTGCCCGAGCCGGCCGCCACCGCGAGGCCCAGGCCGGCGATCGCCGTCAGGGCGGCGAGGGCGCGCCGGCCGGTCAGCGGCAGCGTGGCCGGCACGCCCACGCCGCGGGCGTCGAGGACCAGGCCGGAGACGGTCTGGCCCGCCACCGAGCAGACGCTCGCGACGGCGACGCCGACGAGCGGCACGCCGTAGGAGAACGCCAGCACGATCGGGATGCCGCACAGGCCGATCGCGTACCACCACCACCTGCCCCTGGTGCGCAGGACGCCGGCCGTCTGCCTCGCGTGGCCCTGGAGCACGACGACGACCACGACCGTGGCGAGCGTGCCGACGTAGCTGAGCCAGCTGGCCACCAGGACGCCTGCGCCGGCGACGGAGAGGTCACCGTTGAGGCGGCCCTGGAAGGCGATGATCGCGCCGGATGCGGCGGCGACGAGGACGGCGGGGACGACGAGCGCACGTGCCTGCTGCTGGGGCGTCGTCACCTGGCGACCCTACCGACCCGCAGGTCGCCGCCCACGGCGCTTTGGCCCACCTCATGGCCGTGATCGGTCCGGCGCGGCAGATCAGGCCAGGTCTGCCCACCTGTCCAGAGGCAGCTCCGAGAGCGAGATGATCGCCGCGGCCGCAGCCGCGTCGGGAAGAGC
>Ga0255334_1001218_pt1 | contig 12762 bp, 13 predicted proteins | sample EtOH5_35cm_T3_12_FD_202080 | JGI IMG/M metagenome (GOLD analysis project Ga0255334, IMG submission 202080) | Sandy soil microbial communities from University of British Columbia, Vancouver, Canada - EtOH5_35cm_T3_129 | ecosystem: Engineered > Artificial ecosystem > Sand microcosm > Unclassified ...
ACAAGTTGACCCTGGTGGGCTACGAGCGTGAAGAAATCCTCAACCTGATGGCTCACGTTTTGGCGGTGGAAATCGACGCGATCCTCGAAGAAGACCGCGCGTTCAACACCGAATGGTACGAAGCGGCGCTGCGCGCGCTGCCAGAGTTACCGCCGGAAAAGAAATAAGCCCGACACCTGTGGCGAGGGGATTTATCCCCGTTGGGTCGCGGAGCGGCCCTAAAACCAGTGATCGCGGTGTTTCCAGTAAATCGCGCTCACAGGTTTTACGACTGCTGCGCAGCCGAACGGGGATAAATCCCCTCGCCACAATGAGCTCCACAGTGCCATTCGCTCATTGCACACAAATTGTCACCCATCGATCCTGCCTCCCCCCAGACCCTGACTACACTGGAACGCACCCCGCTGCCGCACCACCCGCAGGGGAATGCTTCCCAAGGTGAAAAACCCTGTCGCGAGCACTGGACATGCCGCACGAGTGGGATCACCTTAGGGGCGCTGTCGTCCAATTCCTAGAAAGTCTGGAGTCCTTATGTCGCTTACCCCTGAGTTGGTTGCCGAACTGGAAATCCTCGCACTCTTCAACCTGGACAGTTCCCAGGAAGGTTTGAAAATTCATCAGACCGCTGCCCCGAAAGCCATTGCTGCCGCTCGACGCCTGTACGAAAAAGAACTGATCGACCAGCCCGATGGCGGTTATCTGACCAGCCTGGGTCGTGATGCCGCACAAAATGTGCAAACCGTCCTGACTATTCTGAGCGTCCAGGAAACCGCCTGAGCATCACCGCATCGCCCACGGAAACCCCTGCTACGGGATTTCCGCGGGCACACTTCGTTGCACGACGATAGAAATCTGACGTCAAAAAACAAAATCCGCTTAAACGTCCCGCGACCGAGGCGCTAAACTGCCCTTCATTCTGAGACCTCCGACGTCCGAGCCCCGCGAGCCGGTTTGAGCTGACATGACCCGCACCCATGAAATCCGCCCTGATCTGGACGAGGGGATCGACCGCAAGGTTCTCAGCCAGCTGCGCGCACGCTTTTTAAAACTCAACGAGGGCCGCATGGCCCGCGCCATGGAAGGGTTGTCGACCCGCCAGCAAGGGGTACTGACCCTGCTGCCACTGTTTTTCCACGTCAATCATCCGTTGTTGCCGGGTTACGTTTCAGGCAGCACGCCCGCCGGGCTGTCGAACTTCGAGCCTGACGCCAATGCCCTGGCCGAAGCACAGCGCCTGACCCGCTCGTTTTCATACAAGCCGCGCCACGGCAGCAATCCGCCGCGACCGATTCACGGCCTGTTCCTGATGGGCAGCCTTGGCACCCTCGCCCAGGCCGATCAAAGCGACATGGACGTCTGGGTCTGTCACTCGCCGAACTTGAGCGAAAGCGAACTCAACGAACTCCGTAAAAAGTGCCAATTGCTCGAAACCTGGGCCGCGAGCCAGGGCGCCGAGGCGCATTTCTTCCTGATCGACCCGGCCCGCTTCGTGCTCGGCGAGCGGGACAATCAACTGAGCTCGGAAGACTGCGGCACCACCCAACATTATCTGCTGCTGGACGAGTTCTACCGCACCGCGATCTGGCTGGCCGGACGCACGCCGATCTGGTGGCTGGTGCCGGTATACGAAGAGGCCGCCTACGACCGCTACACCCACGCGCTACTGTCCAAACGCTTTATCCGCGCAGACGAAACCCTTGATCTGGGGCATCTGGCGTACATCCCGCCCGGAGAATTCATTGGTGCCGGACTTTGGCAGCTGTTCAAGGGCATCGAGTCCCCCTACAAGTCGGTGCTCAAACTGTTGCTGATCGAGGTCTACGCCAGCGAACACCCCAGGGTTCAGTGCCTGAGCCTGCGTTTCAAGCAAGCGGTGTTTGCCAATCGGCTCGACCTCGACGAGCTGGACCCGTACGTCGTGGTCTACCGGCGCATCGAGGAATACCTCACCGCCCGGGGCGAACCGGAGCGTCTGGAGCTGGTACGCCGTGCGCTGTACCTGAAGGTCAACCGCAAACTCACCGGTAGCAGTCGCACCCATAGTTGGCAGCGCTCGTTGCTGGAACGCCTGGCCCAGGAATGGCACTGGGATCATCGGCAACTGGCCCTGCTCGACAGTCGCAGTCAGTGGAAAGTCCGCCAGGTCAGCACTGAGCGCCGGGCATTGGTCAACGAACTGAATTACAGCTACCGCTTCCTGACCGAATTCGCCCGCAGCGAACAGACCGTCAGCCTGATCAACAAGCGCGACCTCAACGTGCTGGGGCGACGTCTATATGCGGCGTTCGAGCGCAAGGCGGACAAGGTCGAGTTCATCAACCCGGGCATCGCCCCGGACCTGGCCGAAGACACCCTGACCCTGGTGAACGCGCCCAACAAGAAAGAATCGGGGCAAACCCAGTGGGGCTTGTACAACGGCAGCCTGACCGCCCACGAGTGGGAGCACTTCGCGCCGATCAAGCGCAGCCGCCAATTGCTGGAGTTGCTGACCTGGTGCCATCGCAACGGTGTCATCGACAGCAGCACCCGCCTGGCCTTGCATCCCGGCGAGAGTGATCTGAGCGAGTTCGAACTGTTCAACCTGCTTGGCAGCCTGCAACAGAGCATCGCCCTGCCCTTGCCCACCGTCGCTGAAGAACCCTTGTTGCGCGCCAGCGTGCCGAGCGAGGTGCTGATTCTGGTGAACGTCGGCGTCGACCCGCTCAAGCATCACCGCGACCTGAACATCCTGATGACCACCGAGCGCACCGACTCCCTGAGTTACGCCGGGGTCCGGGAAAACCTGGTGCTGACCCTCGACCAAGTCACGCTCAACAGCTGGAACGAGGTGCTGGTCAATCGCTTTGACGGCCCCCATGCCCTGCTCGACTGCCTGCGCGATTACCTCAATAACCTGCCGAACGGGCCGCGCCAGCCCAAGTTACGCGTACGTTGCTTCTGCCATAACCGAGCGCAGTTCATCGCGCAGCGGGTCGAAGAAGTAATCGACACCGCGCAGAACCTGCTGCTGAGCAGACTCAACCACCGCTACCTGATTCAGGTCCAGCAGCATTACCACGTGCTGGAACTGGTGCCGGGGCAGGTCAATCACGTCGCCCTCGCCACCCTGCCAGCGCTGTTCGATTACCTGGGCGAAGAGCTGGCGAGCTACAGCCCGCTGCACCTGGACCCGATGGCGCTGGAAGATCAGGACCTGGCGCTGATTCTGCCCATGGGCCAGCCAGACTGTATTCAGGTGTTCTACCGGGTTCACGATGACCAGGCCGACCTGTACGTGATGGATGAATTCAATGCCTTGTGGCAGCAGCGTTTGCCCTATCACGACGAACAAAGTCTACTGGTGCCGCTGCAACGCTTCCTGCAATCGATCCAGTACCGGCGCGATGCCTTGCTGCCGATGGACGCTGCCCAGCCATTGAGCCTGGACACGCTGTATTACCAGCTGTTGCCATCCGGCCCTGGGCGAGCCCGTCGGGTCGAACCCAGAACTGCACCGCAAACCCCGGTCAACAAACCGTTCTACGACGTGCAGGCGATCGTCGGCAAAGCCGCACCAGGCGAGGTGCAGGTCACGTTGTATTGCAATCAGCGGGAATTTTCAGAGCTGGAACATGGCGAGCAACTGTTCAGCGTGGTCGCCCGGGAAATCGTCGAGCAGCGCCGCGAAACCGAACGCTATCGCTGCTACATCACCGACCTGGACCTGTCGGGCCTGCTCGGTGATGGTCAGAGTTCAAGCAATTTGTATTTGCGCTACAAGGCCGATCTGGAGCGCGCATTGAACGACGCGCTCGAGCGGGTCTGAGGGAGGGTTATTCCGGGAAGTCGCCGCCATTGGCTGGCTGCGATTCGACTTCAAGCAGGGTTAGCTTGAGGGTTTTGCCGCCCGGTGCGGGCCAATCGATGTGCTGTCCGACTTTCAGGCCGAGCAATGCACTGCCCACCGGCGCCAGGATGGAAATCTTGCCTTCGTCAGCGTTGGCATGCTTGGGGTACACCAACGTCAGGTGATAGTCCTTGCCACTGCTTTCTTCACGGCAGTGCACTTTGGAGTTCATGGTCACGACGTCTGCAGGCACTTCTTCGTGACTGACCAGCGTATCAGCGCGATCCAGTTCGGTTTGCAGCGCGATAACGCCCGGCAGCGTGTCGTCCAGGCTGTCGATCAGGCGTTCCAGACGTTGAACGTCCAGACGAGTAAGGGTGATGGAAGGTGCGGTCATGATGAAGGCAGACTCCTTTCTTCTGCACAGAAAAAGCAAAACCCCGCCAGAAAAAGGCGGGGTTTTCACGAGCCTCGATGGGTTGAGGCGTTTCTGGACACTATCACAGCTCAATAAATATACAAGTCAGGGGGAGAGGAGCTTCGGACGTGCGGGGAGAAACTCTGTGGGGAGGGGGCTTGCCCCCGTTCGGCTGCAAAGCAGTCGTGAGCTTTTGGGGCCGCTTCGCGACACAACGGGGGCAAGCCCCCTCGCCACAAAAGCTCTTATGCCAAGGTTTTGCGCTGGATGGCCTGGGCGCAGATGACCCGGCGGCGATCATCATCCGCCGAGCGCCATTCGCGGATGTCTTCGACGTGGCGAAAACACCCCAGGCAGACCTTCTGTTCATCCAACCGACACACGCCGCTGCACGGCGAAGGCACCGCCGGGCTGACATTGCTGTAAAGCGGTTTGGGCGGACGAACGGGGGCAGGCTGGGTCACGATCTCACAGACCTTCGAAATCGAGTTCGACGTCGGCTTGCTGCTTGACGATGCGCTCAAGCATCTCGCCGAGCTGCTCTTCGCTCTTGTCGCACATCCAGCGCTCGCTCTCTTCGTCGTAATCGAAGTGGAAACCGCCGGACACCGCCGCCAGCCACAGCTGACGCAGGGGTTCCTGGCGGCTGAAGATCAACTGGCTGCCGTTTTCGAACTTGACGGTGAGCACACCGGCCGAGCTCTCCAGGTCGATATCCAGGTCGCTCTCATCGAAAATATCCTCCAGCGATTGCTGGGTGGCATCGACCAGATCGTGGAAACGGGCTTCGGTCAAACTCATTGCGGCAACCTCAAAAAGTGTCTGTTCACGCTCAAGCGCCGCAAGATACGGGCGAGCCCCGGTGATTGCAAAGGATAACGACCAAGCACCGATATAGGTACATCAAACGCGGTCCCTGTGGGAGCGGGCTTGCTCGCGAAAGCGGTGGTTCAGTCAACAAAGCTGTTGAATGTGCCGACCCCTTCGCGAGCAAGCCCACTCCCACAAGGGTTGCGTGATACCGACTGATCTCTGGCAAGCCCCGCCGGACGGGAGCTCCCTCGCATAGGCAAGCTGCCGGGTGGCCGGTATACTCCGGCGCAATTAACGCATTTTCAAGGATTTCGCCATGAAGCGCCTGATCTCTTCCCTTGCCGCGCTCCTCGCGGTTGCCTGTCTTTTGTCGGCCTGTGGTCAAAAAGGCCCGCTGTACCTGCCCGACGAAAACCAGGATCCAGCCGAGCAGGCGCAGTCCTCGCAAAAGCAGCCGTCGAAAGCACACAAGCACGACGTCTACCAATAAGGGAACGCCATGGACGCTTTTAACTACCGTGACGGTGAGCTGTTTGCGGAAGGTGTTGCTCTGTCCGCCATCGCCGAACGCTTTGGCACACCGACCTACGTCTACTCCCGCGCCCACATCGAAGCCCAGTACCTGGCTTTCGCCGATGCGCTGGCCGGCATGCCGCACCTGGTATGCTTTGCGGTCAAGGCCAACTCCAACCTGGGTGTTCTGAATGTCCTGGCGCGCCTGGGCGCCGGTTTTGACATCGTCTCCCGTGGCGAGCTCGAACGCGTGCTGGCCGCTGGCGGCAGCCCCGACAAGATCGTGTTCTCCGGCGTCGGCAAGACCCGTGACGACATGCGCCGTGCCCTCGAAGTCGGCGTGCACTGCTTCAACGTCGAATCCACCGACGAGCTGGAGCGCCTGCAAGTGGTCGCCGCCGAGCTGGGCGTTCGCGCGCCGATCTCGCTGCGTGTGAACCCGGACGTCGATGCCGGCACGCACCCGTACATTTCCACCGGTCTCAAAGAGAACAAGTTCGGCATCGCCATTGCCGACGCCGAAGACGTGTACGTCCGCGCCGCGCAGCTGCCGAACCTGGAAGTGGTCGGCGTCGATTGCCACATCGGCTCGCAACTGACCACCCTGCCACCATTCATCGACGCCCTCGACCGCCTGCTGGGCCTGGTCGACCGCCTCGGCGATTGCGGCATTTACCTGCGCCACATCGATCTGGGCGGCGGTTTGGGCGTGCGTTATCGCGATGAAGAGCCGCCGCTGGCAGCCGACTACATCAAAGCCGTGCGCGAGCGTCTCGACGGTCGTGACCTGGCGCTGGTGTTCGAGCCGGGCCGCTTCATCGTTGCCAACGCTGGCGTGCTGCTGACCCAGGTCGAGTACCTCAAGCACACCGAACACAAGGACTTCGCCATCGTCGACGCGGCCATGAACGACCTGATCCGCCCGGCGCTGTACCAGGCCTGGATGGACGTCACCGCCGTGCGCCCTCGTCAGACCGCAGCGCGAGCCTACGACATCGTCGGGCCGATCTGCGAGACCGGCGACTTCCTGGCCAAGGACCGTCAACTGGCCCTGGAAGAAGGCGACTTGCTGGCCGTGCATTCGGCCGGTGCTTATGGGTTTGTCATGAGTTCCAACTACAACACCCGCGGCCGTGCCGCTGAAGTGCTGGTGGACGGTGATCAGGCAATTGAAGTGCGTCGCCGTGAGACGGTAGCCGAGTTGTTTGCTGGCGAAAGCCTGCTGCCGGAGTAAAACCATGCTGCTGCGTTTTACCAAGATGCACGGCCTGGGCAATGACTTCATGGTCCTCGACCTGGTCAGCCAGCACGCGCACATCCTGCCCAAGCATGCCAAGCAATGGGGTGATCGGCACACCGGCATCGGTTTCGACCAGTTGCTGATCGTCGAAGCGCCGAGCAATCCGGATGTGGATTTCCGCTATCGGATCTTCAACTCCGACGGCTCCGAAGTGGAACAGTGCGGCAACGGTGCGCGCTGTTTCGCCCGCTTTGTACTCGACAAGCGTCTGACCGCAAAACGGCAGATTCGCGTCGAAACCAAAAGTGGCATTATCGAGCTGGATATCCGCAGCGACGGCCAGATCAGCGTCGACATGGGCGCACCGCGCCTGGTGCCGGCCGACATCCCGTTCATTGCCGACAGTCAGGCTCTGAGCTACTCGCTCGACGTCGACGGCACAGCGGTTGAACTGGCCGCCGTGTCGATGGGCAACCCGCATGCGGTGTTGCGCGTCACGGATATCAACAACGCACCGGTGCATGAACTGGGGCCGAAAATCGAACATCACCCGCGCTTCCCTGCGCGGGTCAACGTTGGTTTTCTCCAGGTCATCGACCGCAACCGCGCGCAGCTGCGCGTCTGGGAACGTGGCGCCGGGGAAACCCAGGCCTGCGGCACCGGCGCCTGTGCTGCTGCAGTGGCCGCGATCAGCCAGGGGTGGATGGATTCGCCGCTATTGATCGACCTGCCCGGCGGGCGTCTGTCCATTGAATGGGCAGGCCCAGGCCAACCGGTCCTGATGACCGGCCCGGCAGTCCGTGTTTACGAAGGACAAGTACGTCTTTGAGTGAGTCAAACCCATGACCGACAAGCCCCAGGTTCCCGCCCGACAGCCCGACGAATCCCCTTCCGAAAGCCTTGAGGCGGCGGCGATTGCCGCGTACCTGGAGGCTCATCCGGATTTCTTCGTCGAGCATGAAGAATTGCTCCCGGCGTTGCGCATCCCGCACCAGCGTGGCGACACCATCTCGCTGGTCGAGCGCCAGATGACCATTCTGCGCGACCGCAACATCGAATTGCGTCATCGCCTCTCGCACTTGATGGACGTGGCCCGCGACAACGACCGCCTCTTTGACAAGACCCGCCGCCTGATTCTCGCCTTGATGGACGCCACCACGCTGGAAGACGTAGTGATCAGCGTCGAAGACAGCCTGCGCCAGGACTTTCAGGTGCCTTTTGTCAGCCTGATCCTGCTGGGTGACAACCCGATGCCGGTTGGCCGCTGGGTGACCCACGCCGATGCGCAAACGGCCATTGGCGGCCTGCTCTCGGAAGAAAAAAGTGTCAGCGGCAGCCTGCGCGAGCATGAACTGGACTTCCTGTTTGGCGAAGAGCAGCGCAAGCAGATCGGCTCGACCGCCGTCGTCGCCATCAGCCATCAAGGCATCCACGGTGTGCTGGCCATCGCCAGCCGTGATCCGCAGCACTACAAAAGCTCGGTGGGTACGCTGTTCCTGAGCTACATCGCCGAAGTCATGGGCCGCGTGCTGCCACGGGTCAACAACTCCCTTCGCTCGGTACGCTGATCATGGAACGGCAACTGGACGCTTACTGCGAACACCTGCGCAGTGAGCGGCAGGTGTCGCCTCACACGCTGTACGCCTATCGCCGCGACCTCGACAAGGTGCTGGGCTGGTGCATCAAACAGAACATCGACAGCTGGGCCGCGCTGGACATTCAGCGCCTGCGCAGTCTGATCGCTCGTCTGCATTCCCAGGGGCAATCGTCCCGCAGCCTTGCGCGGCTGCTCTCGGCCGTGCGCGGGCTCTATCACTACCTGAACCGCGAAGGTCTGTGCGACCACGATCCGGCCAACGGTCTGGCGCCGCCCAAAGGCGAACGAAGACTGCCGAAAACCCTCGACACTGATCGCGCACTGCAACTGCTCGAGGGTGCGGTGGAGGATGATTTTCTGGCGCGCAGGGATCAGGCGATACTGGAACTGTTCTATTCCTCCGGCCTGCGCCTTTCTGAGCTGACCGGGCTCAATCTCGATCAACTGGACCTGGCCGACGGCATGGTCCAGGTGCTCGGCAAAGGCAGCAAGACCCGACTGTTGCCGGTGGGCAAAAAGGCCCGCGAAGCACTGGAGTTGTGGTTGCCATTGCGGGCCATGACCAACCCGGCAGATGACGCGGTGTTTGTCAGCCAGCAAGGGCGGCGCCTTGGCCCTCGGGCGATTCAGGTACGGGTCAAGGCTGCCGGCGAACGCGAATTGGGGCAAAACTTGCACCCGCACATGTTGCGGCACTCCTTTGCCAGCCACTTGCTGGAGTCCTCGCAAGACCTGCGCGCGGTGCAAGAACTGCTCGGCCACTCGGACATCAAGACCACCCAGATCTACACCCACCTGGACTTCCAGCACCTGGCGACGGTCTACGACAGCGCCCATCCACGGGCCAAACGCATTAAGAGCGATGATTCATGACGATCCAATTGATCACCTTCGACCTCGACGACACCCTGTGGGACACCGCCCCGGTGATCGTCAGCGCCGAAGCCATCCTGCGTGAATGGCTGACCGAACATGCACCGAATCTGGGCGCGGTGCCGGTGGAGCATTTGTGGACGATTCGCGAGCGTGTTCTGAGCAGCGAACCGGGCCTCAAACATCGCATCAGCGCGTTGCGTCGGCGAGTGCTGTTCCATGCGCTGGAAGAGGCCGGATACGACCATGGCCAGGCGTCCGACCTGGCTGATCAGAGTTTTGAAGTGTTTCTGCATGCGCGGCATCAGCTCGAAGTATTCCCCGAGGTGGAGCCAACGCTGGAGGTGCTGGCCAAACACTACGCGCTGGGCGTGGTCACCAACGGCAACGCCGATGTGCGCCGGCTAGGGCTGGCGGATTACTTCAAGTTTGCGCTGTGTGCCGAAGACATCGGCATCGCCAAACCGGATGCGCGACTGTTTCATGAAGCATTGCAGCGTGGCGGGGCAACGGCCGAGACGGCAGTGCATATTGGCGATCATCCAGGTGATGACATTGCCGGAGCGCAACAGGCAGGGTTGCGGGCGATCTGGTTTAACCCGCAAGGCAAATTGTGGGAAGCGCAGAGGGCACCGGATGCAGAGATTCGCAGCCTGACCGAATTGCCGGCGTTGTTGGCGCGGTGGAACTCCGCGTCGGCGTAAAACCTGGCCCCCAACCAACACCGCCAAACCCTGTAGGAGCCGGCTTGCTGGCGATGGCGTCCTGCAAAACAGCACACATTTCAAAATCTTTCGCCAGCAAGCCGGCTCCTACAAGGGATTGCTCCGGGCTTCAGAATTTTTCTCCACCCATGAAAAAGCCCGCAGCGACGGCGGGCTTTTTCAGCAAGCAGGAAGCAAGCGCTTAGATAGGCCGGCTGCCGTACTTGTTGTCAGGCTTCTTGGGAGGATCGGCGACCACATTGGCCTCCACTTCCTGCACCTTGCCGCCCTTGGCCAGGAACTCTTCCATGGCCTTGGCCAGAGCATCGCGCTCCTTGTTTTTTGCTTCGACGCTCGGCAGCTCATCGACCGACACCGCAGCCTTGGCCTTGCCTTTGGCGGTCGGAACGGGCGCTTCACCGCCGTCGTCTTCAACGACGTCGTCCGCCGCTGCTTCCAGACCTTCTTCGGTTTCGTCGTCGTCGCCTACTTCGAGGTCGTCGTTTTCCAGATCATCGTCGCTCATGTTCTACCTCATGACTTGCGAAAAGCAGATTAGTTATAGCCCAGCTTCACCGTCTGTCGACAGCCGCCGGAAAAATTCAATAACCGCTGGTGACCAGCGGTTCATGCCTCTTCACCGTGCACGGTGGCGAGGACTTTACGGGCACCGCCAAAATCACGGTGCTCGCCCAGATAAACGCCTTGCCAGGTCCCCAGCGCCAGTCGGCCCGCCGAAATCGGCAAACTGAGCTGACAGCCAAGCACGCTGGCCTTGAAGTGCGCCGGGAGGTCGTCCAGGCCTTCGTCGTTATGCTCATAGCCATCTGTTCCTTGTGGGATCAGACGATTGAAGAATCGTTCGAAGTCGCGACGTACCGCCGGATCGGCGTTTTCGTTGATGGTCAACGACGCCGAGGTATGCTGCAGCCACAAATGCAACAGACCGACCCGGCACGCCTTGATTTCGGGCACGCCGGCGAGTAACTCGTCCGTTACCAGATGAAAGCCCCGAGGCCTTGCCCGCAGGGTAATCAGAGTCTGTTGCCACATACAGTTCTCCGCACGTTCGGGGCGCATTCTAGCGCGCTCTGGGAAAAAACAAAGGCCCTAATATTCCTTCAATCATGTAAGCCATTGGCCGCAGAAAAACGCCCGTCGTAAACGCCACTAAACGTGTACGAAAAAACCTTTCAGCAGTTCCTTCACTGACAAATCCCAGACAAAAAAATGCCCGGCAAGCCGGGCAAATTTTTATGCGCGTGCTTACAAGTTGTAGCCGCGTTCGTTGTGGAGTGCCAGATCGATGCCGACGGCCTCTTCTTCTTCGGTGATACGCAGCCCCATGACGGCGTCCAGCACCTTGAGAATGATGTAGGTGACGATCGCGGTGTAGATCACCGTGAAGCCCACGCCTTTGCACTGAATCCAGACTTGTGCGGCGATGTCGGTGACGGTGCCGAAGCCACCCAGCGACGGCGCAGCGAACACACCGGTCAGGATCGCGCCGAGGATACCGCCGATGCCGTGCACACCGAAGGCGTCAAGGGAATCGTCATAACCGAGTTTGCGTTTCAGGGTGGTGGCGCAGAAGAAGCACACCACGCCCGCTGCCAGACCGATCACCAGCGCGCCCATCGGGCCCACGGTGCCAGCGGCCGGAGTAATTGCAACCAGACCGGCCACAACACCCGAAGCGATACCCAGTGCGCTTGGTTTGCCGTGGGTGACCCACTCGGCGAACATCCAGCCCAGTGCGGCAGCGGCAGTTGCGATCTGAGTCACGAGCATCGCCATACCGGCCGTGCCGTTGGCCGCTGCAGCGGAACCGGCGTTGAAACCGAACCAGCCAACCCACAGCATCGCAGCGCCCATCAGGGTGTAACCGAGGTTGTGCGGTGCCATTGGGGTGGTCGGGAAGCCTTTACGCTTGCCGAGCACAATGCACGCGACCAGACCGGCCACACCGGCGTTGATGTGCACCACGGTGCCACCGGCGAAATCAAGCACACCCCAGTCCCACATCAGGCCGCCGTTGCCGGACCAGACCATGTGCGCGATCGGCGCATAGACCAAGGTGAACCAGATGCCCATGAAGATCAGCATCGCGGAGAACTTCATCCGCTCAGCGAAGGCACCGACGATCAGCGCCGGGGTGATGATGGCGAACGTCATCTGGAAGGTGATGAACACCGCCTCAGGGAACAGCGCCGCAGGACCGGTCAGGCTGGCTGGCGTGACACCGGCGAGGAAAGCCTTGCCCATGCCGCCGAAGAACGAGTTGAAGTTGACGACGCCCTGTTCCATGCCGGTGGTGTCGAACGCGATGCTGTAGCCATAAATGACCCACAGAATGCTGATCAGACCGGTAATGGCGAAGCACTGCATCATCACGGAAAGAATGTTTTTTGAGCGAACCATGCCGCCGTAGAACAGCGCGAGGCCGGGAATGGTCATGAACAGCACAAGGGCTGTCGAGGTCAGCATCCAGGCAGTATCGCCGGAATTGAGGACTGGGGCCGCCACTTCGTCTGCCGCCATGGCCAGGCTGGGCATTACGAGGGACAACAGGGCTCCTAGCCCTGCTAATTTACGCAGAGTCATATTGTTTTCTCCTGGGGCGTTGGGTTTGTGGCGGCTTAGATTGCGTCGGTATCGGTTTCGCCGGTACGGATGCGAATCGCCTGTTCCAGATTGACCACGAAAATCTTGCCGTCACCGATCTTGCCGGTGTTGGCCGCCTTGGTTATCGCCTCGATAACCCGGTCCAGATCCTTG
>Ga0255334_1001219_pt1 | contig 12760 bp, 11 predicted proteins | sample EtOH5_35cm_T3_12_FD_202080 | JGI IMG/M metagenome (GOLD analysis project Ga0255334, IMG submission 202080) | Sandy soil microbial communities from University of British Columbia, Vancouver, Canada - EtOH5_35cm_T3_129 | ecosystem: Engineered > Artificial ecosystem > Sand microcosm > Unclassified ...
CTCAGGGGGCGAGGCTTGGGTGCGTGCGGTAATGGCCGAAGTCTGTGCAATTGCCGCTGCCTCTGGCCATCCTTTACCACCCGATGTGGTGGAAAAACATCTTACCCAAACCTACGCCATGCCACCCTACCACACCAGCATGGCTCTGGATTATTTGCATGGTCGCCCGATGGAGGTAGAGGCTATTTTGGGCAACGCGGCCCGCCGAGCCAGGCAATATGGAGTCACTGCGCCACAAATTTTTGGCCTGTATGCTTTAATGAAGATTGTGCAGGAGCGCTTAGTAAAGTAACTCAGGGAGGAGACTAAATGGCTACTATGGGATTCTGGGCCTGGGCCCAGCAAATGCCGGATCGTTTGGCGCTGGTAACGGCTGACGACGAACAGTTCACCTACGCGCAACTGTTGGCGCGCGTCAATCGGCTGGCCCATGGATTGCGGGCTCAGGGGTTGCAGCGTGGCGACTTGGTGGCCGTGGTATTACCCAACGAGGCGGCTTGGGTAGAAACGTATATGGCCGTTCATCAAATCGGCCTGTATATGACGGCAATTAACTATCATCTAACCGGATCAGAAATCGCCTATATTCTGCAAAATTCCGAAGCCAAGTTGGCCATTGCCGACGCACGTTACGCCGAAGCTGTTACCGTGGCGATTAAAGAAAGTAATTTTCCCAAAGAACGTTGCTTCGCCATCGGCCAGATTCCCGGGTTCCGCGCTTACGAAACCCTGTCTGCAGGACAACCCGACACCTTGCCTGATCAGCGCGAGGCCGGCCAATTGATGCTTTATACCTCGGGCACCACGGGTAGGCCCAAGGGCGTGCGCCGCGCTTTACCGGGTGGCCCGCCAGAAGCCGGGGCCATGCAAGGTGCCTTGCTGGCCAGTATGTTCGATATCAAAGCCGGAGAAGGCGTGCATCTTGCGCAGGGGCCGCTATACCACGCCGCGCCCGGCGCCTTCGCCATGGGTGGATTGCACTTAGGGCAAAGTTTAGTATTGATGGATAAATGGACGCCTGAAGCCTGCCTGGATCGTATTCAGAAATACCGCGTCACTGCCACCCACATGGTGCCTACCATGTTCCATCGATTGTTGAAACTGCCGGAAGCAGAACAGCGCCGCTATGACGTATCCAGTCTCAAGAGCGTTATCCACGCCGCTGCGCCTTGTCCGGTAGAAACCAAGCAAAAAATGATGGCTTGGTGGGGGCCGGTGATCTATGAATATTACGCCGCCACTGAAGGCGGCGGTGCATACGTAAAGCCGCGCGACTGGCTGCAACATCCGGGAACGGTCGGCAAACCTTTCCCCGGCGCGATGCTGAAAATTTTAGATGAGTCCGGCCAGGAGTTACCTCAAGGCGAAGTGGGCACCATCTACATGGGATCACCCCTGGGTGAGTTCGAGTATTACAAAGACAAAGAAAAAACTGCCAAGGCCCGTCAGGGCAACTTGTTTACGGTAGGTGATGTCGGTTATTTCGATAAAGACGGTTGGCTATTTATCTCGGATCGCAAGACTGACATGATTATTTCCGGTGGCGTAAATATCTATCCGGCGGAAATCGAGGCCGTCCTGCATCAACACCCCAAGGTGGCCGATGTGGCGGTATTTGGTGTGCCTGACGACGATTGGGGCGAATCGGTCAAGGCCATTGTCGAACCCCTTCCCGGCGTTTCGGCCAGCCCCGAGTTGGCGGAAGAAATATTAATCTATTGCCGAGAAAAACTGGCGAGTTATAAGGTGCCGCGCTCGGTAGAGTTCCGCGATAGCTTGCCTCGGCTGACGACAGGAAAGCTCTACAAGCGGTTGCTTCGTGACGAGTACTGGCAGGGCCGCGACAGAAAAATTTGATCCGACGCACTAGTTACCAGTGTACCCAGCGGCGGTTATGGATTATCCTGATGCGCCGAATAGTCTTGAGTCCCGAAGCCGATGATGTGCGGCTTAGGTTTTAGCTAAGTTTTTTATTAAATGGACGTTATTTAGGAGATTCCAATGGAAGAAGCAGTCATCGTTTCCACCGCCCGCACGGGCATTGGCCGTGCCTTCAAGGGCTCGCTGAACATCACCCACGGCGCTGAGATGGGCGGCCATGTGATCAAGCACGCCGTTGAGCGCGCTGGGATCGATCCAGGCGAAGTCGAAGAAGTCATCATGGGTTGCGGGTTGCCTGAAGGTGCTACGGGCAACAACATTGCTCGCGGTGCTTCGATCCGTGGCGGCATTCCGGTCACCTCCACCGGCGCTACCATTGCCCGTTTCTGCGGCTCGGGTCTTTCCGCCGTGGCGCATGCTGCCCAGCGTTGCATCGTCGATAAAGTGACCGTCGCGGTTGGCGGCGGCTTAGAATCGATCAGCCTGGTGCAGAACAACATCAACATGAAGCACGCGATGGACAAAGGTTTGATGAAGATCAAGCCCAACTTCATGGTGCCCATGATTCCTACGGCGGAAAACATCGCCAAGCGTTTTGGCGTGACCCGCGAAGAGGCTGACAAGTTGGCCCTGATCAGTCAGCAGCGTACCGCCGCCGCCCAAAAGGCCGGTTATCTGGCGCAGGAAATTGTCCCCATCACCATCACCATGGAAGTGACGGATAAGGACACCGGCGTCACCGAAAAGAAAGAAGTGACCCTGAGCCAGGACGAATGTAATCGTCCCGACACCACGATGGAAAAGCTGGTCGCCCTGAAGCCGGTCTCCGGCCCCACCGGCACGGTTACCGCCGGTAACGCCAGCCAGTTGTCTGATGGCGCTGCCGCCGTGGTGATCATGAACGGCAAATACGCCGCCAAAAATAACATCACGCCGCTGGGCTACTTCCGTGGTTTTGCCACCGCCGGTTGCGAGCCAGACATCATGGGTATCGGCCCGATTTACGCCATCCCCCGATTGCTGGAGCGTAATGGCTTAACGATGAAAGACATCGGCCTTTGGGAGCTAAACGAAGCTTTCGGCGTGCAGGCGATGTACTGCATTAAAGAGCTGGGTATTCCCATGGAAACCTGCAACGTCAATGGCGGCGCCATTGCTATCGGCCATCCTTACGGCATGTCCGGTGCGCGTATGGTCGGCACAGCTCTGCTGGAAGGCAAGCGCCGTGGCGTCAAGTACGTCGTGGTTTCTATGTGTATTGCCGGCGGCATGGGCGCGGCCGGTTTGTTCGAAGTTGCCTGATCAAGCCTGCCCAGTCTGTGATTGGGTCTGTTGATTAAGCGAAGCCGGGGAGTCTTCTCCGGCTTCGCTTTTTTTCAAGGTAGTAAACATCATCAAACCTATTGCCGACGAAGTTAGTGGACAAATCTGGCAGGTCCATTAAAATTAGGCGGATTTTTTTGTGGACTAGGGAATCTCTTAACCAGTCCATCATGTAAAGCTTAGTAAGGAACGGGAGCAAACGACGTTATGAAAATCTTAGTGGGTGTGAAGCGGGTCGTTGATTATAACGTCCGTGTTCAAGTCAGGCCCGACGGTTCTGGCGTGAACCTGGACGGCGTCAAAATGAGCGTTAACCCGTTTGACGAAATTGCGATAGAAGCTGCCCTGCGGCTGAGAGAAGCCGGCAAAGCAACCGAAGTGATCGCCGTTACCGTAGGCTCGCAAGCCGCTCAAGAGCAACTGCGTACCGCGCTGGCGATGGGCGCTGATCGGGCCATTTTGGTGGAAGCAGAAGACGCTCAGCCACTCACCATCGCTCGTGTATTTGCCGCCTTAGCTAAGAAAGAAGAGGCGGGTCTGGTCATCCTTGGTAAGCAGGCCATCGACGGTGACAATGGTCAAACGGCGCAAATGACAGCGGCTATTTGGGATCGTCCACAGGCCACGTTTGCTTTCAAGCTCGAAGTCAACGGCAGCAAAGCCGTGGTGACTCGCGAAATCGATGCAGGGCTCGAAACGATCGAAGTTGACTTGCCGGCTGTTATCAGCGCTGATCTGCGTCTTAACGAGCCTCGCTACGTGAAGCTCCCGGACATCATGAAAGCCAAAAAGAAACCGCTGGATACCTTATCGCTGGACAGCCTGGGTGTAGCGGCGGCTCCTGCATTGAAGCAGGTCAAGACGGCTCCTCCGCCCGCCCGTCAGGGTGGTAAGAAGGTCAAGTCGGTTGAAGAACTGGTTAGCGAGCTTAAGAACAGGGGGCTATTCTAATGAGCCGAGTACTATTGATTGGTGAATTTGATAACGGTCGCCTCAGTGACGGTACTGCCAAGGCAGTGAGCTGTGCCGCCGCAATAAAAACCGGCGGCGTCGATGTGGTTGTTTTTGGTGCCGGTGATTTGTCCGGCGTGGCGGCTCAGGCAGTTAAACTGGCGGGCGTCAGCAAAGTCATCACCGTGACCCATCCGGCTAACGAGCATCCGCTGGCTGCCGTGATTGCCCCGCAGGTGGTGGCGATGGCGGGTGGATACACTCACGTCTTGGTCAGCAACAGCTCCTTTGGCAAAGATATGTTGCCGCGAGTCGCTGCCGTGCTGGGTGTACCGCAGATTTCCGACATCATGAAAGTCGAAGGCGAGCGGACATTCCAACGCCCAACCTACGCCGGCAATGCGATTGTTACTGTCGAAGTGCCTGCGGGCCTGACGATTTGCGGTACCGTGCGTAATGCTTCTTTCGCCGTGGCGCCGGAAGGCGGCAGCGCGGCTATCGAAGCCAAGAGCCTGGATGTGGCTTTGCCAACCTCGACTCGTTTTGTCGGTCGTGAAACGGCTAAGAGTGATCGCCCTGATTTGCAGACCGCTAAGCGTGTTGTTTCTGGCGGCCGTGGCGTGGGCAGCTCTGAAAACTTCAAAGTCATCTTCAGCTTTGCTGACAAAGTGGGTGCGGGCGTCGGTGCTTCTCGCGCTGCCGTTGACGCGGGCTATGTCTCTAACGAGCTGCAAGTAGGCCAAACCGGCAAGATCATCGCCCCGGAACTGTATTTCGCGGTGGGTATCTCCGGCGCCATTCAGCATCTGGCGGGTATCAAAGATGCTGGAACCATCGTTGCGATTAATAAAGATGAGGAAGCCCCCATCTTTGAAATCGCCGATTTGGGTCTGGTCGGTGACTTGTTCGAGCTGCTGCCCGCGCTGGAGAAGGCGCTGGCCTAATCTAGCAGGTTAGCTGCATGGAGTATTTAGAAAATCCCCGGCAACCCGCCGGGGATTTTTTGTTTAAGAAGGTTTAGAGCTGTTCAGAGGCAAAATCTGCCAGCCGTGAGCGTTCCCCACGCTGCAAGGTAATGTGGCCGCTGTGCTGCCAGCCGCGAAAACGATCCACCACATAGGTCAAGCCAGAGCTGGTCTCGGTCAGATAAGGCGTATCGATCTGTGAAACGTTACCCAGGCAGATAATTTTGGTGCCCGGGCCGGCGCGGGTGATCAACGTCTTCATTTGCTTGGCCGTGAGGTTTTGCGCCTCGTCGATAATCACGTAGCGGTCCAGGAAGGTTCGTCCACGCATAAAATTAAGCGAGCGGATTTTTATCCGGTGATTAAGAATATCCTGAGTCGCCGCGCGGCCCCATTCACCGCCCTGATCCGTCTGAGTGAGTACCTCCAGATTGTCCATCAAGGCACCCATCCAGGGCGTCATTTTTTCTTCTTCCGTGCCGGGCAGAAAGCCGATGTCTTCACCGACGGGAATGGTGACGCGCGTCATAATGATCTCTCGATAGAGATTCTTCTCCAGCGTTTGTGCCAGGCCGGCCGCCAATGCCAGCAGAGTTTTTCCGGTACCCGCTGTACCCAGCAGAGAAACAAAATCCACCTCGGGATCCATCAGCAGATTGAGGGCGAAATTTTGCTCCCGGTTGCGGGCGTGGATGCCCCACACCGCGTGTTGACGATAATCGCGCAGCAACTCAATGGTGGCGTGCTGCTCTGTGACCGTGCGGACAATCGCCTCAATCCCGCCTTCACTGTCCATATACAGGCATTGATTGGGGCACCAGTGCGCCGTTTCAGGGCCAACGACCCGATAAAAAGTGTGGCCCTGTTCCTTCCAGGATTCCAGATCTTTGCTGTGTTTCTCCCAAAAATCTGCCGGTAGCGCCTCCGTGCCGGTGTAAAGCAAATCCATGTCATCAAGGACTTGGTCATTGAAATAATCCTCCGCATGCAGGCCCAGCACGCTGGCTTTAATGCGTAGATTAATGTCCTTGGTTACCAGGATTACCTGACGATCCGGGTGCTGAGTACGCAGCCCCATGACCGTCGCCAGGATGCTGTTATCCGCCTTGTGCCCGGGCAGATTGCTCGGCAGCTCGCCCACCACCGGCTCGGTTTGAAAGAACAGCCGACCTTGGCGATTGCTTAACGCCTCGCCATTGCCGTGGACCACCGTGCGCCCCAACACCAGTCCGGCGCGAATCTGCTCGTGATTGGCGGGTTTTATCAAGTCGTCGAGAAAGCGGCTGACTTGTCGAACGTTGCGAGCCACCTCGGACAGGCCTTTTTTGCCTGCGTCGAGCTCCTCAAGCACAGTCATCGGTATATAGATTGAATGTTCTTCAAAGCGAAAGAGTGCCGTTGGATCGTGCATCAGCACATTGGTGTCAAGAACATAAAGACGGGAGGAAGCGACGGGTTCAGATTGAGATGATTTTTTCATGCAATGGGTCAGTTGATCAGGTTGAAAACGGCTCTATAGTATTATTAACGGCGAAGGACATAAAAGTATTAGCGAGTTAGGATTTACTCCACACCAGACTTCAGTGATTGAACGGCGGCCAGAACCTCGTCAACGTGACCCGGAACTTTGACGCCACGCCAAACCACTTGAACCGTCCCGTTGGCACCTATTAAAAAAGTACTCCGTTCGATACCCAGCACTTTGCGGCCATACATATATTTTTCCTTGATAACACCAAAGGCCTCACAAAGCAGGCCATCGCTGTCGGACAGCAGCTCGAATGGAAAAGCAAACTTGGCTTTGAAATTTTCGTGGGACTTCAGGTTATCGCGGCTGACCCCATAGATTTGTACCCCTAATTTGGTGAAGTCCCGGTATTTCTTACTGAAGTCTTCGCCTTCCGTCGTGCAGCCCGGCGTATCGTTTTTGGGGTAAAAATACAAAACCGTGATCTTGCCTAGCAAATCGGTCTCGCTCACTTTGCGGCCGTTTGTTGCCGATAACGTAAACGCAGGGACGGAGCTGCCGACAGCTATAATGCTCATAGTGGGACTTCTCCATTATCACCAGTTAAGTAAATGAGGCCAGGCGATGGCTTGTCCTCAATGATTAGTGTTTTGCCATATTTTTTCTGTGTTGTATATGCCTCTTCCCCTAAGCGAGCAACTTCGTTATGATTCCGCTTCCTCTTTAAGGGGAAGCAGAGCTGACTCGGGGCGTAGCGCAGTTTGGTAGCGCACCAGCATGGGGTGCTGGGGGTCGCAGGTTCGAATCCTGTCGCCCCGACCATTAGATCTGATAAAAACCGCATTTTCTCGACCTATCATCCATCTTTGGGATCGCATGGAACAGCTCACAACCGCAGCGCCGGACTGGTTTACCCAGGCTATCAACACGCCTTATCGTGAGCACACCATCGAAGTTGCCGGTTGTCCCATTCATTATTTGCAATGGAATGATGCCGGTAAACCGGGCTTGCTGTTTGTGCATGGTGGCGGTGCGCATGCTCATTGGTGGGATTTTATCGCCCCGGCGTTTTTGGCTGATTATTCCGTCGCGGCTATCGATTTAAGCGGCATGGGCGACAGCGGTCATCGGGAGCAATATTCCGGCGAGCTATTTGCTCAAGAGCTGATGGCCGTCTGCGACAACGTGGGTTTTGGTAAAGATACCGTGATTGTTGGCCACAGCTTTGGTGGCTTGGCCACGCTAAAAGCCGGTTTGCTGTATGCCGATCGCTTGCGTGGCGTGGTCATCTGCGATTCTGCTGTATTTCCACCGGGGTTCAATCCCGGCAACGACTTACGCGCCTCGCCCTTCAAAGCAAAAAAAATGTATGCCGATAAAGAGACCGCGTTGACCCGCTTCAAGTTGGTGCCACCGCAGCCTTGCGAAAATCAATTTATCCTTGACTACATCGCGGGCCATTCGTTGACCCAGACCGCTGAGGGTTGGTGCTGGAAGTTCGACGTGCGCTTCCTGCAAAAAACCATCTACGACAATCTGTCCGAAGAGATCAAAAACCTCAAACTCCCTGCCGCCATGATCTATGGCGAAAAGAGCATGTTATTCGGCGATTACATGCTGGCGAATGCCCGCAAGATGTACCCGCCCAGCGTGCCCTTTCTCATGCTGCCGGAAGCGCGCCACCACTTGTTCCTCGACAAACCCCTGGAATTCATCACCCTGCTGAAAGCAACCATCAGCAATTTTGGCTGAAGCATCGCGACTAAGATTTGTCCAGGATACGCTTAGCGTCCGCATCATCCGGTGCATACTTGATGAGTTGTTGCGCCCAGGAAACGGCTTCTTTGTGTTCGCCCAGCCGTTCCAGCAGCAACATCCCATAGCGAATGATCTCTACCCGGTTTTTTTCGTCCGGCACATAAACCCCAAACCAAGGCAGGGCCGATCGTCCTGTGGCGGCGGCTTCGGCAGTTTTGCCTGCCTTGTCCAGGTATTTCATGAGTTCCAGGTAGGCGTCTGGCGAAGGTCGGTTGTGGGCAATGGCGAGCTCAAAGAGTGGGCGCGGCTCAACGGGTAATCCGGGTGGAAACTTAAGCGTTACGTGTGGGTAATCAATAGCCAATTTACCCAAGCCCAGATACGAGGCGCTGTGAACAGGGTTGATTTCTAGGATTTTTAAATAATCGGCGGCGGCCAGGTTTGCGCTGGTTATTCCCCGTAGTGGGTCTGTGGTGGTGAGGGCTTGATCGGCTCGCATATCAGCAAGAACTCGCAGTGTTACGGTGTTTTGTGGCCGTAACATCGACAGTGCGAGTGCCACACCATGACTGGATTCTGCGTTATCTCGGACACTGTCAAACACCATGCCTTTGTCTTGTTTCATAAAAATCAAAGCCGCCGTGGCGTCCAGGGCCAGCCCAAGGGTGGGGATCATCACCAGCATAGCCAGCCCAAGACCGACAAAACCAGAGCTGGCTTTGAGTTTGAGGGTGCGGGTTCGCCTGGCCGGTTGGGGTGAGGGCAAATGGCTGCCCTCCAGTTGCCGATAAGCTTGGGCAAGGTAAATGCCGGTCACGATGGATAGCGGTAGGACATAAAAGATAAAGTTAACCATGGCGTGGATAAACAAGGCGCTGATGGCTAAGAGCAGGCCGGCCGTTTCCATGAGCTCGGCACTCAGCCGCTGCCCACGCAACCGTAGCAGCTTGATGATCAGCCAGGCATTGGTCAGGCCAAAAGCCAGAAGAAACGCCAAGAGTATCGGGCCACCCTCTTGAAGAAACTGCAAATAATCGTTGTGGGCCATGTCCCCAGAGCTGCCCGTTTCGGCCGGGTTGCGGTAAGCCGCATAGAACAGCTTATAGGTGCCAAGGCCTGTTCCCAGCCAGGGGTGATCTTGAATGATTGCCCAGGTGGATTGCCAGATCATCAACCGATGATGGGTGGAATCATCGTGGGCTAAATCAACGATTGTCCGGGTAATGATTGTTTCGGGGTAAAACTTGACCGCGGCATAACTGGCCAAGGCGATACCCATCACCGTGATAACCGGCTTCCAGTTGGGTTTGCCCAGCCAGGCGATCAGGCCAAGCGCGGCGACAAACATCACCAACCAGGCACCGACGGCGCCGCGTGAATACGTGGCAAACAGGGTGAACAAGCACAGGCTAAAAAAACCAAGGTAGATGCCTTGGCGGCGCGGTGTTAACGGGGCTTGTCGATGCTCACCGACATAACGCATAAACGCGGGAAAAAACAACACATTAATAAAGGCACCGTAAGCGTTGAAATCCAAAAAGGGTCCGCGCACTCGGTTGGCGGTTACCAGGTATTCCACAGTGCCCCAGGTGATGACCAAGGTGCCGGCTAACCACCAACCCCGTCTTAACGTGGGCCAAGCGGCTTCTGTGTCGGGTAGGCTTAACCATAACAACAGGCCCAGCGGCAGCAAACCCAGCATCCAAGCATAAAACAGGCTGGATTCGGGCCAGCTACTCCAAAATGGGCTGGCAAATAAATACACCAAGTAACCCACCCCCAATAGGGAGATAAACCCTGCTGGTAACACCAGGCCCGTTGCGCTGAAAAGACGTTTTAAATGCCTGGCACTGGCAATCAATACCACGGCGATGATCGGTACCAGTAACCACAGGTTATTGCCCGGACCATTGAACAGTGTGGCCAAGGCAAAGGCAGCGACTAAGCAAAGCGTGGTCAGACGGTTGGACTGGTTGGGCATGTCAGCAAGCTCTGGGGTGGGTGGTCAGTGTAGCGGAAAAAGAAACCCCACCGAGGGGTGGGGTTTCTGGGTTATGCCGTGTGATTAGCGGCAGATAGCAGGAAGGTATCTGTCTGCAAGACTACCGGTGTTACAGGTCATGGTCATTGCGTTGGCGTTCGTGGCATCGTAAACGAATACCATGGTCTGACCATCTGCGCCTGTGCCAAGGCCAGTCAACGTCGCGGTAACGGTGGCAACGTTGGCGGGAGTCCCGGTGGTGGCGTAGGTGGTGTTGGCGACATACGTCGAGGAATCAAAGGAGGCGATGGTCAGCGTACCATCGGGCATACTACCGCCCGAAGCATAAGCCTCGAACAGGCTAATTTTTGCAGAATCCGCAAAGCCCATAACTTCAGACACTTTAGCGCGGATGGTGTAGTCTTGATAGGCCGGGATGGCGACGGCGGCCAAGATGCCGACGATCGCAACCACGATCATCAGTTCAATCAGTGTAAAACCTTTTTGTAGGGATTTCATGGATAGTATCCTTTTGCTTGTTATTGTTATCGAGCTCAGGCTGCTCGGTCGCAGGACCGATACATTCAGCCCTGTCCATGTATAAGCAATGACTATGCCAGTGGCGGGAAGTATCGGATGATTTAGATAGAATTCTTGATTTTGCCAATACTTAGCGAATTAACAGGCGGAACAAACTTGCCGCTTCTCACTCTGACTTTCCGCACTAATGCCCTACTCTGGCGAGAATTTACGACGTTTTACGTCACGTTGTGACGCTAATCCCACGGCTAGTCTGCATATTTGATCTTCTTTCCGCCCAACTGGATTAATAGGAGGGCGTTCAGAATGCGGATTTAAAGTATGCCAGATTGATTTAGTGGGAGCGGTGCGGGCCTTTAGCTCCGCGTTTCAGATCGCTAAAATGTTTGACTGAATCAAAATTAATCACTATGGTTAACATAAAATCATAAATAATCTCAGAAAGAGGAAGTAGAGATGGCTCGTATAGATACCAAAGTATTAACTGCGCATGTTCCGCTGCCTCTGGCTGAGAAGGTCGATCAGTTAGCGGCTCGGCTTGAACGGTCACGCGGTTGGATCATGAAGCAGGCACTGTCGGCCTGGATCGATCAAGAAGAAGAACGTAGTCACCTGACCCGTGAGGCGCTGGCCGATGTGGATACTGGTTGCGTCATCAGTCATCAGTCCGTGCAGGCGTGGGCAGATAGCCTGAGTACCGACACCCCGTTGCCGGCGCCGCGCTAATGGAGCTGAAGTGGACTAGCAAGGCGTTATCCGATTTGACGCGGCTTTATGAGTTTCTGGCGGCGGTAAACAAGGTGGCAGCCGCGCGTACTGTGCAGTCGCTAACCGTCGCACCGACTCGCCTATTGGCGAATCCCCGTATCGGTGAAAGCCTCGAAGAATTCAGGCCGCGAGAGGTGCGTCGAATTCTCGTCGGACACTATGAGATGCGCTACGAAGTTCAAGAATCTACCCTTTATGTGCTGCGGCTGTGGCATACCCGAGAGAATCGCTAGGATGGTTCACAAACGGCAGGGTTGCCGTGCAATTCAATCAATCCAGACCCAGTTTCTTTAGCCGATAACGCAAGGCACGAAAGGTGATGCCCAAGGTGCGGGCCGTTGCGGTCTTGTTCCAGCGGTGGTCTTGTAGGGCTTTAAGAATAGTTTCCCGCTCAATGCTCTCTAGTCTGCCATCCAAGCCACTGGGCGATAAGGCGGCGGGAGCTTCGCCTTCAATCGTGGGCAAAGTCGCTGATTCGGGCAGTTGCAGGTGTTCCCGGCTGATGACGGGGCCTTCGCACAGCGTATACGCGCGTTGCAGGACGTTTTCCATCTCGCGCACGTTACCCGGGAAGGCATAGGTGTTGAGTGCATCGATGGCGGACTGGTCAAGGATAGGCATCGTGGAATTACCGGCCGTCAGGTTACGCAGAATGTGCTCGGCCAGCATCGTCATGTCTTGTCGGCGCTCGCGTAAGGGCGGCACGGCAAGTTGAATGACGTTGATACGGTAATAAAGATCTTGGCGGAACTTGCCTTCATCGACCATTTTTTCCAGCGGTTTGTGGGTGGCCGATAAGATACGCACATCTACCGGCACTTCTTTGCTTTCACCGACCGGCCGAATGGCGCGCTCCTGAATGGCGCGCAGCAATTTAACCTGCATGGATAAGGGCAGTTCTGCAACTTCGTCTAAAAATAGCGTGCCGCCATTGGCGCTGCGGAACATGCCGAGGTTGTCGGTGACAGCGCCGGTAAAACTGCCTTTTTTGTGGCCAAACAGCTCACTTTCCATCAACTCAGTGGGCAGGGCGCCGCAGTTGACGGGTACAAAGGGCTCATCAGCCCGTGGGCTTTGCTGGTGAATGAGTCGAGCGACCAGTTCTTTGCCGGTACCGGATTCGCC
>Ga0255334_1001221_pt1 | contig 12737 bp, 3 predicted proteins | sample EtOH5_35cm_T3_12_FD_202080 | JGI IMG/M metagenome (GOLD analysis project Ga0255334, IMG submission 202080) | Sandy soil microbial communities from University of British Columbia, Vancouver, Canada - EtOH5_35cm_T3_129 | ecosystem: Engineered > Artificial ecosystem > Sand microcosm > Unclassified ...
CCCCTTTGGTTCACGCCGTTGATGCTTCCCTTGGCGCAGGTCGGTCGTATCATTGCGCCGTATCCAGCATGGAGTGCAACGCGCACAATCTCGTCTGCAAAGCGACGTGAGGCGGTATAGATATTGCCACCAACGCGCTCTGCGCTGTCGCCATCCGCCATACGTAGGCCACGAAGGAGACAGCGAAGCTGGCCGCGATCCAACTTCCACACCCAGGACCACATCCACTTGGCACCCTTGGTATCCTCTGCATCAGGTGCTGTCTTTTCCTCGCCCAGTCCCTCTGCGAACAGGGCATCGTATTGCTCCAGGATGCGTCTCTTCTTTGCAGCGTGATGCTTGCACGCATTTGCACTCATGCAGCGCTTGCATCTCCCTTCATAGACGAGGCGGTGCTTCCTCATGCGGCTGCTGAACCCTGTGTCCAGGGGCTGCCACATGCCGGCCGACTCGCAGTGTTCGCCGTAGCAGAGACGCTCGGCAACGCCATTGACCTTGCGGTTATGCGATGCGATGAACGCAGGCGAGCGATAGGTGTGCCCTGTGCGCGTGGCCGCACGCATCTTGGCCTCGCTCACAACCGGGACGGTTGCGGGCCTGCGTGCGGCCAACTTGTGGCCATCGCGCTTGGCAGCCTCGATGGCGATCGTCAACGTGCTGACCCCAGGGTATTTGTGGCCATACTGCTCCGCAAAGTAGCGCCACCACGACGGCGTGTAGATATAATGGCAGTGCGGTTTTGGCCATGCCGAATAATGAATGCGCTGTACTATCTCTGTCGGCCTTGGGTAGATGTAGGCACCGTGCGCTCCAGGACGACGCTCATTTTTTGAGAGTATTGGCAACCTCAGCCGCTCAAAGAGGTCGGCGAGATAGTCCGAGTCGGCCGTCTTGACTGGCGAGAATACGATAGCTTGGGAGAATGTGTCGAGGTGGCCGTCGCCGATCCAGTACCCGTACAACTCGAGAAAGGCATCCACCTCGTCTTCAGTGCGTAGGCCCAGGGCTGCCACAAAGGGCGGTTCAGTGCCGTCGACCGCAACGCCCTTTTCACATACCGTGGTGAATTGCGCCACGGTCGACGGGTCGCGCGCCCCTGCGTCGAAAAGAGCACCAGCGGTCTGGATGGTGAATGGGGGCGCGTTGTCTTTTTGCGACTGGTGCTTCTTTCCGCGCCATGCACCGCCTTTTCGCGTAGGTCCGACTCGCGCATAGATGCGGTGATTGTCGGTGCAGCGCAGGGACACGCCGGTTCTGCCTTTTGGCTCAAAGCACACCATTCTGTGGGTACCCGTACTGGCAATGACCTTGGACTCGTCAATGTCGTGATACTGCAGTTGGCTGTCGACATAGCACGCCACGCCCAGGCGCTGATGGCTCTCAAAATGTTTCCTGACCGCGCCATAGTTTAGGAAGCCATGCTCGGTGAGGATCTCATGATCCTCATCATAGCAGTTCGCACTAACTTTGATGCCCAACTGTCGTGTTTCCATGTTGATCCACTGGGGGGTGTCCTTTTCGTGATTCTCCTGCTGGTCGCGCACTGCCCTGCGCGCCTGCTTGAGTCGGGTGAGCACGCAGGGAATCACGCCCTGCACGTGCTGCACAAAGATGTGCGTTCGGCCGGGCGCCGGCGACACCATGCGGTAGGCGACGCCGTTGCCAAACTGACCCGGACGCCAGTTGGGGTTGGACGCAAACACCCTGTTCATGACAAACGCGCCCGTGCCATCGTTGCCCATGCCGTCGGCCTTGCGGATTTCGTTGATGGGTTCCTTGACTTCCTTGCACACCCGCTGCAGCGCTGCGATCACGCGCGGATCGGTGACGCGCGTCGAGGGGCACAGGTTGTTGGCCTCCATGATCGACGGGTACAGCGAGTTGTAGTCCAGGGTGACGATGGGCACGTCATAGTACCCTGACAGGGGCTGCAACACCGTCGCGCCCTCGTAGCTGTCGTCGCCGCCGCCGCCGCCTGCCTGCTGCTGCCGACCGGCGCCCCCCACGCGTGTGGCCTTGCCTCGCGTGGCAGAAGCGGGATCGTCAAAGCCGCTGGCGTCGCCGCCGCCAATGTACATGTTGGCTGTGGCGATGATGCCGGGGAGCCATTCGGTGGCGACGCCACCTCCGCCCTTGCCCACGCCATAGAGGTTGCTGAGCCAGTTGGCCGTTTCGTCGTCCTCGTTGCCGCCCAGGTTCTCGCGAATGTTCATCACATAGCCCATGCTGTGCGCGGCAAACACGATCTGGTTCCATGTCTTGATCTGTTGTCCGCTGATGAGCATCAAGGGCAGAGGCGTGCGCGCAATCTTGGACATCTCGACGATGCTCGTGAGGGTGCGCATGAGTTCCTCCAGCGCCATGGGCAGGCGGCAATCGCGCGCGCAGTATTCGACGATGACGGCCCTCTCGCGCAGATCGCCCGAAGCGTACTTGGCAAAGATCTCTGCCGGGGGCACATCGATCTTGCGCAGAGACTCGTCCTTGGGGAAGAGCGTCTTGCACACGTCGTCCATGGTATAGGACTCGAGGCGCTTCTCGGCCTTGACGATGTGATACATGTCGATCAGGATACGACCCGGCATGGGGATAAAGTTGAGCGTATTGGACCCCTTGGCGGCCGTATCGAGGTCCTTGCGGCGCATGGGCGTATGCTCGCCGATGATGACGCCGGCCTCAAAGAGGCGCGAGCGCGTGCCATAGTTGGCGCACACCTCGGCGCGCACGCCGACCCAGCCGAAATCAAACTGGTCCGTATTGTAGCCCTCGACGACGCTGGGCTGCACGTCGAGCACGATGAGGTCCCTCCAGCCCTCGATCGCTTCGAGTTCCGTGTCGCAGATCATGACATAGACCTTGTCGGTGCCCTCGACGTGCGCTCCGTGCGCCGCCTCACCGGCCGGCTCCACATCGAGCACGCCCCATCTCTGGGGGCTCCCATCGTGGGAGGGGGGCACCTTGTCCTTGGCGGGATCGGCCTCGCGGTCCACATAGACTGCGCCAAAATGGTGCGACGTCTGAACGACGCGGCTCACCGTGCCGTCGGACCTGTGCTGCCTAAAGTAGGTGTTGATGCATATGGTGTGGTCCGTGTTGAGCGGATGGTCGGCCCTGGGGAAGGACCCGTCGGCGCTGTAGCACTCTACGTCCCACGAGGCCTTCCACATGGGGGCCATCTCGTCGCAGTCGTCCAACATGTGAATGTCAGACGCAAGGGCCTGCACCTCGATCTGCGCGTGCGTGTGATACTCTTCGGGTATGGTCCACCTCTTTACGTTGAACCACGAGCAGGGCTTGAGCCCGCCCATGCGCTCCAGGGCCTTGTGCACGGGATCGACGCGGCTCTCGTACACCTTGAGACTGGCCAGGTCCACGCGGTTGAGCAACTGGTTGGCGCGCAGTTTGTTGCCCTGGATGGCCTTGGCAGCCCACGCCATGACGGTGGCCGACCCAAAGCCGAGGATGCAATAGTTGAACTCGCGCGTCCGGCGCATGTCCTTGAGGTCGGGCTCCCACCCGATGATGTGGCGCATCCGCTTTTGGCTCCATTGGATGTGACCGCGGGGCAGGCTGTACCTGAAACACAACGACTCGACCAGTGCCTCCATCTTGTTGGGCATCCACCCGTCGGGACACTCTACGTAAAACGAGTAGCGCATGCCCACCACGCGCACGCACACGGTGCGGCCCTCGGAATCGACGCCATTGAGCAGCAACAGCGAGTCCTGTGGCGGCTGCCGTTCCTCCCTCTCTTGCTCCCCGTCGGGTTCGTCGCCGCCGTAGGCGCCCTGCATGGCCTCCTCGCCCTGGTCATCGTAAAAGCCATTGTCATCGCCATCGGCGCCCTCGGTCGCGGCAACATGGGCAGACATGGCGGCCATGGTGGCATCCAACGAGGCCAATATCGAGGGATCGATGTTTGGGTCAAACGCAGCAAACTTGCGCGATGTCCGGTGCTGCGCGTGATCGTAGGTGATCACGGAGCGGCCCGCGTCCTTGTCCTCATCATCGGTCGCGCGAAACAGGCGATTGTGGTCGCGCATCAGAGGATCGAGCAGCTGCACCCGAAACTGCTCGGGTACGTGGGTGATGGTCTCGCGTATCCCAAACAGACCAGACATGGTCTTGGCGCGCCGGCCCAGACCGACCAGGCGGTCGCCCTCTTGACCCAGCGCCATCGCCACCATTTCCATTGGCGTCGCCATCGTAGTCGTCGTTGTCGTCGTCGCAATACGCTCTACTCGATCGGGTGTCTCAGTGGCAAGGACCGTGCTTGATGTCCTTGATAAGAGCCGGTTACCGTGTGAGGCAATAGGACCGTTTTCGCGAGCAGGGGTGAGAGAGGTGGGTCCCTTCTCTGCGCACTGGACGATCCCTGATATGGCATCTTTTTAAACCCTGCCCCCATCCTCGCGTACCCCCACCTGCCGCCCGAGATGAAAAAGCCAAAAAAAAAGAAAGGTTTTTTTAATACCCGCTTTCGTTTCATTGGGCAATAGGTTTGTCTGGCCGCAGATCGAATCGCGGCGGCACTCGCCCTGGATCCAACTGCACGGGCGCCCGTTTGCCCAACTAGAACGCGCCCTGTTTGTGGGTTTTGTTGGCATACGATACGATCGTTGTGTCATGAGCCTCTCCCGATCGCTTGTCGTCCTCTGCAGCATCCCAATGGCCATTGCAGAAAATGCCCATTTCTTTTATCGCGCCCTGCTAAAATAGTCGCAATTCGACAGAGCGTAGCAGCGAGGTCCACAAGCAATGTCTAGCGCTCAAAGGCTAGGACCGCCCGTAACGGACATCTTTTGTTCTTCAATTTCCATACACACATAGAGGGAGCAACGGAAACGGCGCCCTACCGACGCGAGTGGAACGTCTTGTCGACTCTTGTACAACTCGCCTTTTGGTCACCTTTGAGAGCCATCTATACATGAGTTGGGGTAAACAGGCGCCTGTGCGCGCTCTGCCGACTCGGCTACCGTTTGCCCGTGCAAAACATGCCCTGTGCACGATCCCATCCTAGTTTTGTCTATGACGCGGACAATCTATCAATGGAAAACGCGACCGGCACCGGTCGATAGCAACAACTGATCGATGCCTCGCATCACCTGCCCCTGTGCTTTGATAGATGGCAACATGTCGCCGTGACGATCCCGACCCCGTTGTGCCATCATTGGGTCATTCGATTGCAATGGAGCACCCAATAGGATCTCTCCTAATGTGCACCCAAGGTTGGCCTACAATGTAACAATCTATCATACAAGAACCATAATGCTACTACGATGGGTGTATCCCTTTTGCCAAATAGTGTTTTGAAAGGGGCGAAACGTGCAAGCGCAGGATGGTGGGATTTGTTGTGTGAGAGATACGAAAGGGGCCATCCCCTTGTACAAGAACGGCATCAACCTATGATGCAAAGCCCCCCAGACCTTGTAGATGCAGAGGAATACACCCTTGGGCAGTCCCCGACGGGGATGCTTTTAGAGAGCGAGGAGGAACCCGAGTCTTACGAGTCTGATTACGAAGAAGAAGAAGAGGGTCCATGGTGGGCGTCGCCTTTGCCACCATCGGCGCAGCCGCCGCCGCCAGCGGCAGCGTCCACAATTCCAGGTCAGTCTCTGTTTCTAGAGAACCTGCCGCCCGAGGTGCTCGTCGGGATAGTGAACCAATCTCCTGTCGGAGGACCCGAAATCGGTGCGCTGAGAAACACGAGCAGACGCCTGCGTGGTGCCGCGCAGTATGTCACATCCGTGAGGCGTGCGCAGGCAATGACCCAGTTGCGTGCGCCTGGCGCGATCTGCGCCACCTATGCCAACTGCCTCTTGGGTGTCGTTGAGGCTATCGTGCGCGACGACAGCCAACAACTGGTGCGCCTCTTGGTCGGGGGCGTCGTCGACCCGCGTCAGCCCATCATGCTCGCGATAATAAATGGCCAGGCCAGTGGGATGCTTAGGGCGTGGCGCACGGCCAACGCATTCGCCACGCTATCCGACTATGCGCTGGACGCGTTTGCGTTGCCCATCCGGGGCCTCTACGACGATGCACAGGAACGTGTCGAGTTGCCTGGTGCCATACTGTACGGACGGACCGTTTCGGGGTGGCTTCCCATATCGCTCATCAATTTGGCAGCGTCGCTGGTGGCCCCCAAGTGCCTAGAGGTACTCGTCCGGGCGGGTGCGCGGCCTCTGCCCGACAGGGCGTCGTCGGCTATCAACGACGCCATCGGCGCGGTCCTCCCCGCACGCATTCGCTGGCACGACTATACTAGATCACCTGTGCCTGAGCATCAAGGGGATGAAACCACCCGCTTTGTACCGACCACCAAAGTGCCCGAGCAGCGTTACGCCATTCGCGTAACACCTATTCAGAACGTCGGTCAGGTGCCACAGGTGCGCGAGAGCGCCCTGGTCGAGATCATCGATCGACTACTGTATGCCTTTCCGGATCGTTTTGTGCCGCCCGGACAGAGTCCCGCCGATGGGGTTTATGGCGCGACGTTGGCCGCCCTGCACGACGCGTCGTCGCCCGTTGATCGAGCGGCGGCACTTCAGGTGGGTCTCGGCGTGGCCCGCTCTCTGGTGAGTGCCGGGTACCCGTTTGCCGGCACACACGCCCTCGCGGGCGTCTATGCTTTTCCCTCTCCAGAGGCCAGCGAGGCGTTTGCCGCGATCGACCATTTGGCCAGCGTACCGGCAATCTCGGTCGGCATGACCACGTACGCCACCGCGGTGGCGCAGGACGATTACCAAAGGGACCAAGATGTGAGAGACCTCTTTGAGACCCATCCACAGCCCTACCCGACCCTGTGGCGCCAACTCGAAGCGCTCATCGAGAATGACCGCGTGGACCCGCTGACGCCTTTGGACAGTGCCTTTGCCTCTGCACCAGGACCGGCAGACGCGACGGGCCCATGGCGCCGCCTGCAGTGGGGCCTGACGAGCCCGCTCGCGCCCACCCTTTTGGACCTTGCGGCCTACTACCACAACCGGCAACTGCTCAGCACGATCGAAGCCGCGCTCGCTGGGCAAACGCCGTTGGCGCCATCGCCGTGGCCGACGCCCGAGAGCACGCTAAACGGAGCCCTCTACTCGATGCGCACCCTGTTTGCCGATGAGGTCCCGGTGAGGGCGCGCGAGATCCCCAATCAGACGGCCGCCGACCTGCAAAGGGTCTTGGACACCGTTTACACGGTATTGCATGTGCTCGAACGCTCACCGCAATTGGCGCCGTTGGACGTCAACCCCCTGACGGTGGCGCGCAACAGCCTGTGGCTCTACTATTCGTCCCAGATGTCGTCCGTGTTCTTCCGCGTTAGGTACAGCAGCGACGATGCGCGCGCCAAGGTGCTGATCCGTGCCGTCGGACAGAGTGTCGCCGACGCCGCTTCGACCCTGATGGCGGCATTGATCGGCTATGGCTACACGCCCCGCGAGCGCATGGCCGCCGTGCCCCACCCCGCCGTCAACGGCGGCATCCAGAGTGCCATCGCTGCCAGACCCTTTGACACTGCCAACGACTTTCCTGCGTCGGTGTCGGGCGATGCCTATGCGCACATGGCCAGCGAATCGGAACTCGACGGTTTGGATGCTGACATGGACAGGGCCGCCCGATCGAACCTTTATTCGGTGCGCGCCGTGGGCATACCCAGCATCCTCGCTGCCATCTCGAATGCCTATTTGCCCTTTCGCGTTCCCGTCCCCTAGTGCCATTGAGGCGTGCGCATACACACACATAACCATATAAACCTGTTCCCCTCCGATGCATGGGTGTTTCTTGTATTTGCAGAGGTCAGAGGTCCCGTGCGTACACATTGCAAACTGTGCCTATAAAGGCGGGTTTTGGTAGAGGTCACCCAAAAGGCAAGGAAAGGAATACTAGGGTCGCTCTTTAATGGACGGTAAAAGTAGGGGACAACGGGGCTCACTTGGGCGCCTGGCCCAGAGGCTGTCCGGGGACGGCGAGCGGCCTTCCGGTCTGGCCAAACTGCCGCAGCACGCGCTGCGCCTTGGCGTTCTTGCGGATGGCCGACAGCGACGTGGCCTCAAACTCCTGCCGGGTCTCGGGCGCCATCAGCGCGGCCCACTCATTGGGCGCGTTCTTGCTGAATCCCCTTCCGCCGGGCAACCACAGAAGCGGATCATAGCCATACTCTTCGGGGTTCGTGGCGACGTCGGTGTACTCGGTCTCTAGGGCCCGTGCCGAATATAGATCGCGGACGTCCTGCGGCAGGTACTGGGCGCGCTGGTCCAGGGATTCGGCGAGGCCAGGTCCGTTGTCGAGGGCGTACTTGCCGCCGCGTTGGTAGGCGTCGCGGTTCGGGTCGATGGGGCTCTTTGTGAGGCCGCAACTCCAGGTCGTGGGTCCCCTGACGGTACCTTCCATGCCTGCGGCGGTGCTCCTGCGGCGCCTGCCCTTTTTCACCGTGCGGATGCCCCACGCGTCGTCGACGGCCTGCGTGATGCCCGGGCCGGAAAAGGACGCTACGCACTTGCCGGCCTCGCGGTTGGTTGGATCGCGCACGGGCTCGCCCGTGGCGCCGTCGACCATGGGGAACGCCGTGAGGCCGGCCCTGCTGGTGTTGGCCGCATACGGGCTCGTGTAGTGGAAGCCGCCCACGGACCCGCTGCGAAGGCCTTGGACGGCGGCGTTGACGACGGCATCGGGATCGGCCACGTCGGTGTTGTTGGCGTCAGTCGTAAGGATATCGGCATGTCGCGCCATAAACGACGCCATGCCATAGGTGCCACGCTGCCTGCTGGCAGGGTCCACGCCCCAGTCGCTGTACCAGTTCTTGACGTCGTTGAGAAAGTTGCCGTTGGTCGCGAGGTCCTGCAGGGTGGCCCCGCGGAGCACGTAGCGCACGTTGCCGGTGGCCTCGTCGAGGATGGGCTGCACCGCGTAGCCGTGCTCGTAAAACACTCTGCCCAGCCCGTAGACCGCGGCCTGGGCCACCATGTGCATCACATTGTCGGCGTTGGCCACGATCCCACCCGAGGGACTCACGAATCCGCGCAGGATACGGATCCACTGGGGGCTACCCACGCCCACGTAGCCGTTCCTGTTTTGGGGGCTCTTGACGCGCACCTGACCGGCACCCGAGCGCAACTGATCGAGCACAGAAGCCTGGCGAAAGGAGCCCGGCAGGATCATGCCATACTGCTGGATGGCCTCGGGAATGTTAAACACCTTGATCTCTGCCAGTGCATCGGGATAGTATTGGGTCACGTCGGGACTGTAGGCATCCACAAACTGGCCTCTCTCGATCCCACCGAGACCGTAGGACATGTCGATGATGGCCGGATTGGCGGCATTGGCCTCTTGCACGGCAGGCCGGTCCACGTTGGCCATCTGCTGATTCATCAGAGCCACCATCTGATCGTTGAGCACCACAGGCGTCGTCGTGGTAAACATGTTTCGGCCGGCGTTGCTCAGCGTGCCCCATCCGAGCAGTTTGTTGGCCAGGTACGCGGGCGCAATGTTGGGGTCCGCGCGGGTGCCCAAGGTGGCTCCACTCACGTCCTCTAGCAGCGGCTGAGCATCGACGGGAATACCGCCAAACTGTTGGGCCAGCTGGGCCTGTGCGGGAAGCACCCCTGACTGTCTCCTGTTGTTGCGACCGCGACGTGTCGACATTTTCCCTTTGTGACTCTTTTTCTCTCTCTCTCTCTCTCTCTCTCTACTTGTCTGTTGTATCTTTTGCCGCCGCCGCTCTGGAGCAGGAAGCGAGGGTTCTAGAGGCAAAAGGACAGGTTCCTTTACGCGGGGCAATGGCTTTAGGCGGACGCACGGTTTCCCTTGAAAGGCGATCCCTTTTGGGTGCTCTCCTGCGCAGTCCCAAAGAGGCGGAACGCCCTTTTCGCGTTGCTCGTTTGTTCTCTCCCTGCCTCTGTTTCTCTCTCGTCGGCGTTTGATGCCACGTGGCGGCCTACAGCAAGAGGCCCTCTCCCCCCTCCTATTAGGGTCGGGAGCATATGCGTACCAACATGCAATGCGATTCAGAGCAAACAGTTTATGTGGGGCCATTTGCACAGGGACGGAAACCGATAGCAAGCGAAAGCGATGGAGAAAGGATGAAACTAGCTGCCCAGAAAAGTCTGGTAAAAGGCCAGCGCATCTGAAAGGGGATAGTCGTACTGTGCCGCGAGAACGGGCTCCATTTCCAGTACCTTGGGCATGGCGACGGTGCTTGACCGACCGCGGTCGGTTTCGATCACAAGGTAGCATGTGCTATGCGGATGCGCGTCAAGGGCTGCCCCCAGTATGTGGTCGCCGAGGGTGTCGATCTGATCTGCGGTCCACGGGCGCTCAACGGACGCGTCATCCTCCTGCTCGGGTTCCTGCTGAAAGGGCAGACTTGGTGGCGCACCAGGGATATGCGGTGGCGGCGCGAGTGCCGTAAACTGCTGCAAAACAGAGGGAGGCCAGATGTGATCAACGGGTACGAGGCGCCCGGTTTGGTGATCGAGCAAGAGGGGAACGCGGAGGGCTGCCCTATACTCGTCCATGGTGCGCACGGGCACGCCATTCACTCGCGCCAACAGTTCGCCCTCGTGCAAAACGACATTGGGATCTTGCGGTGCGCCTGCTGAAAGCGTCCCGCCGACGAATCCACGCAACAGCACCAAACGGTCGTCTTGGCGTTCATGGGGGAGGAGCCGCGCGCCAAGCTGGGGAAACGCATTGATCACGTTGGTGGTGAGCGGGCCCACGACAATGCCGCCAAAGGTCTCATAGTCGACGGGCTCAAAAGGGTTATAGGTTTCGGAGAAGCCTGCCCTGGAATGTTGCAGGTGGACGGTGCCCTCGATCGAGGTGCGATCATTTGCCGAAAAGACGCGCACGCCCACATCGAGCCCCATGGGTACCATCATGAGCGCGTGAGTGATGTTGACGCGGTCGCCCGTCCAGGGCATCACCACGGTGCCGTCGTTGTGTATAGAGAGGGACATGGTGCGCGACGCTCGTGCCAGCACGCCCACGATGTGTTCCCAATCTGGCCTGGGACCGATGGCCCGCGCCAACAGGGCGCGGTAGCCCCCCGGAGGGATCATGGGCAGCGCGATACCGCACAGTATATCCCCCGGGCGTGTGCGAAAGGGGTCGTCAGCCAAATCGGAATCGGGAGATATCCACTCGATGACGACGCCCGTCGAGCAGTCGCACGCCTCGTCCGCAGCATCATTGCTGCCGATGCCGCGCCGGCGGGTGCTCTTGCGTAAAGGCGCACCCTCTGTCGTGCCCGATCGGAGGGGCGACTTACAGCGCGCACCAATCAGGGTCAGGTGATCGTTTGTCGCCGGGTACCAAAGGCAACCCAACGTGCCTCTCCTGAGCACCTGTGCGGGTGGCACCATGGGGCTCGCGCGCTGGAGACCTCTGCGCGAGATTGTCGCCGCCTCATCGGCGGGCGCTGAATTGGGCCCGAGGACGATGGGCGGGACCTGGATGGCAAAAATGACAGCCAATAGGAGAGAAATGGGTTTGGCAAACGACACGGCGGTGCCGGGCACGCCCTCTGAGACCCAGCCCACAACGCGGCCGTCGCGCACAACGGGGGCACCCGAGTCACCCTCATTGATGGAACCGTCGAGTTGGATGAGGTCCGTCTCGCGTCCGTTCACATGGGACTCGGTGCTCTTGAGGCGGTCCTGTCCGAGTGGGTATCCATAGACATGGACGACATCGTCAATCTCAATGTCTGAACGGTCGTCGCCCAGAGGCCAGGCCTTGATGGCACTCGTATCGAGATCATTGTCGTCGCCGTCTACATGGGGCATGATCTCGAGGACGGCCAAATCAATGCTGGGCATGACGGCAACGACCCGCGCCGGGATCAGGGCGTCGCCCGTCGAGGACGTCTGGAGGGTGATGCCATTGTGTGCCTGTACGCCTTCGACGCAGTGGTTGCACGTCGCAACGTAACGCGGTATGGGTGCTGCTCTGTCCCCAGCATCGTCGTCATCATCGTCGCCCTCCCACGGCAGGCGCAGGAACCAGCCCGAACCGGTGATGCGCTCCACATTCTCTGGGTGCCACGGTTCTCGTACGCTCCTTTCGACCAGGATAGCCCTGATGCGCACCAGGGTGGCCTCGGGGCCGCGCGGCCTTTGTCGTCGCCCATCGCGTGGCCGGTGCCACTCGCTGTACTCGTTCCCGTTGCTCTCTCGAACTTCATACATTGCGGAAATACGGTTGCCCTTTTGCTGACACTTTTGGTGTAGGGGAAAGGAGAGTGCGCCGCACCAAAGGCAATATGTAGTCCTGCAAGGATGGCGGCGGCTCGGCTTACAGACAGGGAACCGCTAATCAAAGACTATGGCCGCTCTTTCACAACGTGCCTGTGCTTCCCGCTTCCCCACGGGATCGCGGCGCACGCGTGCGTGCCACCGTTAGGTACGACTCGCTCCTGGACACATGCGCAGGGGAGGAGGGAGGGGAGTATGTGCCACGCGTGCGCATTACTCGCTCGTTTGGACGACCGCTGCAGGTGCTGCGTAAAGGGCGAAACAGAGACCTATCGAGCAAGCCGACAAGGTGTCTGATTTACTGCCTGACACTCGCGCACCGGCGGTTGCCAGAACGCCAGAGGGCGGGTTCGTGCTGTGCATGCGGTGTGCGCGTGTCGTAACGTTTTTCGCTCGATGGGCGCGTTCTTTTTGGTCTCTTACAGCATAAAGAGAGGATCTGCGGCCACCACTCGATCGCGCACCTGTCTCTCTTGCACACACGGGCACCCTTTA
>Ga0255334_1001222_pt1 | contig 12729 bp, 14 predicted proteins | sample EtOH5_35cm_T3_12_FD_202080 | JGI IMG/M metagenome (GOLD analysis project Ga0255334, IMG submission 202080) | Sandy soil microbial communities from University of British Columbia, Vancouver, Canada - EtOH5_35cm_T3_129 | ecosystem: Engineered > Artificial ecosystem > Sand microcosm > Unclassified ...
GCCGGCCAACATCGCCTCCCGCGCCGCGGCATTGCGCGGTTCGTGATAGGCCCGGCGCAGATTGGGCGCGATCAGCCGCATCGCCGCCCGCGCGTAATCGTCGGAGAAGGGGTTGGCGCGGCGGGAAACGAAGGCCTCCAGCGCATGGGTCAGGCTGTCGATGCCGGTATCGGCGGTGATGCGGGCGGGGACCGAGAAGGTCAGCTCGTAGTCCACCAGCGCGGCAGTCGGCAGCGCGCCGAGGCCTGCGATCAGCATCTTCTCGTCCCGCGCGACATCGGTGATGACGGTGAAGCGGGTGACCTCGCTGCCGGTGCCGGCGGTGGTCGGCACGCAGAGCAGCGGTAAGGCGCCGCGATCGGCCGCGGCCGGCGCCTTGAAGGCGGCCATGGACGTGCCGTCCGGGGCGGCAGCCAGGATGTTGATCGCCTTGGCGGTATCCATGGGGCTGCCGCCGCCGAAGCCGATCAGACCATCGGCATCGGTCGCGCGCAGGGCGGCGAGACCGGCCAGCACCACGGTATCGGTGGGATCGGGGACGGTGTCGCTGAAGACATGCGCCTCGATCCCCGCCGCGCGGAGCGGGGCGAGCAGGCGCTCGAGCATGCCGGAGCTGACCATGAAGGGATCGGTCACCACGAAGGGCCGGCTGATGCCGAGCGCCCGCAAGACCTCGGCCGCCTGGCCAAGCGCGCCGGCGCCGATGCGGATGATGCGCGGGACCGCCAATGTCACGATCATGAGTCTGCTCCTCCCGAAGGCGACCGGCTTACAATCCCCGCGCCGGGTCGGCCAGATGGGGGGTGCCGCAACCTTGCCGCGCATGTGACGTTGTCGGACCGATGCCGAACCGCTGCGCTGTCCAGCCCGCCCTCGGCTTGTCTGGCATGCGGGGCACGGGGATGTGCCGATGGCGGCGCATCCCATCTGCACACGGAACATTCGAAGGAGCCACCCATGGCCAAGCTGCGCACAACCCGCAACGACCTCGGCGACAATGCCAAGAAGATCTCGACCGAGGTGCTGAACGCCACGCTCGCCGACATCATGGACCTGAACAATGCCGTCCATATGGCGCATTGGACGGTGAAGGGGCCGTCCTTCAACAGCCTGCATCTGCTGTTCGAGGATTTCTACAACCAGCTCGCGACCCAGATGGACGACGTGGCCGAACGTTGCGTGCAGCTTGGCGGGACGCCGAATGGCACGACGCAGCTGGTCGGCGAAAAGACCCGGCTCGCGCCCTATCCCGCCGGCACCACGCTGGGGCTGGACCATGTCGCGGCGCTGGCCGACCGCTATGCGGCGCTGGCCAAATCCGTCCGCGAAGGCATCGACACCACCGATGAGGCGGGCGACGCCGATACCGCCGATCTGCTGACCGGGATCAGCCGCGCGCTCGACAAGTCGCTGTGGATGCTGGAATCGCATCTGGAGAAGTAAGCCTTCCGGCGGCGGGGCGGCGGGCGGCGATCATGCCGTCATGCCGCCTCGGCGCCAGATCGAGAAGGCGGTGACGATCACCCCGCCGAGCGCGAGCAGGGCCGCGATGCCGCCCATGATCTCCACCCGGAACAGCGGCTCGGCATGGCCATCGGCGCCGATGACGCCGACGCCCGCCAGGCCGAAATCGGCCAGCGCGATGGCGACCAGCGCCCAGCCGGCGGCCAGCGCATACCAGGGGTCGCCCTGCGAGCGCCGCAGCACCAGCGCCGCGAGCCCGCCCGCCAGCAGCACCAGCAGCGCCGAGAGCCAGGGATCGGGGTCGAGCCCCATCGCCTTCAGCGCGCCGGAAAGATTGGCGAAGACCGCGGCCGAGACCCAGCCGGCGAAAAGCCCGAGGAAGGGGCGCAGCAGCCAGCGGGAGAAGGCGCCTTCGGGCAGGCGGCGGGCCTCGGGCAGGAAGGCCCAGAGCGCGGCCGCGACGCCGCCGGCCAGCACGACGACCAGATGCAGGCCATTGCCGGTGAATTCGGCCAGCAGCATCCAGAGCACGTTCAGCGCGAAGGCGATGGCCAGCGGCGGGCGGAGGCGGAGGGTGGCGGCATCCTCGACCAGCATCTGGCGGATCGCCCAGATCGCCGAGAGCAGGAAGATCGGCGTCCAGATCACGAAAGCATAGGTCGCGGGGCTGGCGGCGGTGCTGGAGGCCGCCGCCATGTCGCCGATGCTCTGGCCAAGGCCGAGGAAAGGGATCACGCCCGCCACCGGCTGGGCCAGGGCGAGGATCAGCGTGGCCAGGGGCAGGCTCCGGCGGGGGGCAGCGGCGTCATCGGTCATGCGGAACTCCCGGCAGGCTGGGGCGCAGCATAGCGGCGAGCCCAGCGCCGCCCTATCGCCTCCAGCCCCACCATGCCGAGCAGGCAGACCAGGGGAATGATCGGCAGCAAATACCGCGGCTCCAGATGCACCGGCAGATGCACGCCGAGGAAGGCCCCGCAGGTCGCCCAGGCGCCCCAGAGCGGCGCCCGGCGCGGATCGCCCTTCTGCAGCAGCGCCGGCGCCAGCATCGCAACCAGGGTCAGCACCGTGCCGATGATCCGCCCCCCGACCACGCCGAGCAGCAGCAGCGCCGCCCCTGGGGAACCGTCGCGGATCTCTCGCCACAAGCCGTCGAGCCGCACAAAATCGGGGCGCTCGGTCCCGGTCTGGCGGACCAGCTCCGCCGCGACGTCGAGCGGCTGGAAGGCCACGGCCAGCATCTTGGCGGGGAAGCGGACCATCATGGCGCGCAGCATCTCGATCGGGTGGCGCCGCCATGTCCGGGCGTAGCGCGCGCTGGCGGTGGCGGCGATGTCCGGCGAGGTCATCCCGGCCGCGAACAGGCGGGCGATCAGGGGATCGATGCCCTGGTAGCCCAGCCGGCCCACCGTCTCCCGCGCCGTGGTGTCGAAGAGGTCGTCGCCGTCATAGACCGGCACGCCGCGCTTCAGCAGCGGCAGCACCGCCTGGACCATGACGATCTGGCGGCTGGTGGACAGGGTGGCGATGCCCGCGCGCTGATACATCGCCGCCGCCATGCCGCTTGCGACCAGCAGCACCGGCCCGTAGAGCAGCGCCATCCCGAGGAGGCGCCGCCCCTGCCCCGCCGCGATCGCCGCCGCCGGCAGATAGCCGAGCGCCAGATAGGGCGTCGCCTCCCGCAGCAGGCAGCCGAGGCCGAGCAGCCCGCCCGCCAGCAGCACTGGCCGCAACCCCGCCCCCGCCAGCCCGCCGATCAGCAGGCTGAGCGCGGCGCCGGTGGCGAGCGTGGCGTAGAGCGCATCGGTCATCAGCGCGATCTGGGCATAGACGGTCAGCCCCACCGCCGGCAGCAGTGCTGCGATGACGGCCGCGACGCGGCCGAAGCCGAGGCGCCGTGCCGCGTGGTGGCTGGCGACGGCGATGCCGGCCTGGGCCGCGATCTGCAGCGCGACCAGCCAGCCTGGCCAGCCCTGGGGGGCCAGCGACTGCAAGGCCGCCAGCACCGCGGGGAACCCAATGGTGCGGAACAGGGTGACGGGCTGCGGCCCGCTGCGCAGAAGCGCCTCGCCGGCCGGCAAGGGGCCGGCGCGAAGCGCCTCGGCATAGGCGACATAGCTGCCGCTGTCGTTGGTCTGAATGACGCCGAAGACGGCCAGGGCCGCCAGCGGCGCCAGCATCGCCAGCAAGGCGACGAGGCAGGCGTCGCGCCGCGCGGGGGTCACCGCGGCGGCGCGCCGATCCGGATCAGCGCGAGTAGAACTCGACGACCAGGTTCGGTTCCATCTGCACCGGATAGGGCACATCGGCGAGCTTCGGCGCGCGGATGAAGCGGCCGCGCATCGCGCGGTGGTCCACTTCCAGATATTCCGGCACGTCGCGTTCGCCGGACTGCGAGGCATCCAGCACCGCGGTCAGCTGCTTGGACTTTTCCTTGACCTCGATCAGGTCATTGTCCTTCACGAGGTAGGACGGGATGTTCAGCCGCTTGCCGTTGATGGTGACATGGCCGTGGTTCACGAACTGGCGCGCCGCGAAGGGGGTCACCGCGAACTTCAACCGGTAGATCACCGTATCCAGGCGCCGTTCCAGCAGCTCGATCAAGGTCTCGCTGGTGTCGCCCTTTCGGCGGACCGCTTCCTCGTAATACTTGCGGAACTGCTTTTCGCCGATGTTGCCGTAGTAGCCCTTGAGCTTCTGCTTCGCCATCAGCTGGATGCCGAAGTCGGTCGGCTTCTGCTTGCGGCGCTGGCCGTGCTGGCCGGGGCCATAGGCCCGCTTGCCGATCGGCGACTTGGCGCGGCCCCAGAGGTTGACGCCGAGGCGGCGGTTGATCTTGTACTTGGACTCGAGACGCTTGGTCATAAGCTGTGTTTGTCCCGCGCGGCAAAATGCCGGCGAGCCTTCCGTCTGATGTGTCCCGGTAGTCCGTCCTAGGCCGACCACAGGCCAAGGGGGCGGGCGACAGCCCCGAAGGCTGGTCCACTTTCCCAGGAATGACCGGCGTATGACGGCGCCGGCCGGCCAAGTCAAGCTTGCCGCCGGCTGGCGGCTGGTCTAGGTCGCCGCCATGCCAAGCCGTGAAGACATACTGGTCCTGGGCCTGACCGCGGGCACCGTCGGTTCGCTGGTCGGCGGGCTGATGCTCGGCATCGGCCTCGGCATGGTGGTGGAGGGCGTGCATATCGGCTGGCTGCTGGTGCTGCCGGCGGCCCCGATCGCGGGCGGGCTTGGCTATCTGCTGGCCAGGCGACTGGTCAACCGGCCGGGTTAGGTCGCGGGGCTTTGCTCCTCGATCGCCCCAGCAGAAACAAGGTGTTTCTGCACTTCCCCCCATAAAACGGAAGGTCCAGGAAACTCTCAGTTTCCTGGTGGGTGGGTGTGGGAGGGCAAGCCCTCCCACCGCCAACGAGCGGCCCGCCGGCTTCAGTCCTCGGTCTTGCTGCCTTCGTTGGCGGCGCCGCTGTTCAGCTGGATGTAGTTCTCGATCCCCATGTTCTGGATCATGTCGAACTGCGTGCTCAGGAAGTCCTCGTGGTCTTCCTCATCCGTCAGGATCTTCGCCAGCAGATCGCGGGAGGCGTAGTCGCGCACGCTTTCGCAATAGGCGATGCCCTCACGCAAATCGTCGAGCGCCTTCTCCTCCAGCTTCTTGTCGCATTCGAGGATCTCCTTCACGCTCTGCCCGATCAGCACCGTGTTCATGCGCTGCACATTGGGCAGGCCGTCGAGCATCAGGATGCGTTCGATCAGCAGGTCGGCGTGCTGCATCTCCTCGATCGATTCGGCGTATTCATGGCGGCCGAGCTTGGTCACGCCCCAGTGCCGCAACACGCGCGCATGCAGGAAATACTGGTTGATGGCGGTGAGTTCGTTGGTGAGCTGGGTGTTCAGGTATTCGATGACCTTGGGGTCGCGCAGCATGTCCGCCTCCTGTTGGGGCGGGCCGGCGTGTTATGCGGCCCGGCCCATCCGCTCCGCGTAACCCGCGAGAGCCGCCGGAGGCAAGTCGCGCAACAAGGCCTGGATCACCTTGGCGCAATTGCCGCATTGTGCGCGGCAGCCACAGGCGGCCTGGACCTCCGACGGGCGACCGGCGCCCTGGCAGGCGGCGTCGCGAACCTGGGTGTCGGTGAGGGCGTTGCAGAGGCAGACGTACATGATGCGCCATTCGCTGTGTGTTGCGAATGCTTCGCATGATCCGATACCAGTTGCAAGTCACTCGCAGCTGCGCAGAAGCTCCAGAATGGCCGGCCCGTAGCGGCCGAGCTTGGACTGCCCGACCCCCGGCACCTCGGCCAGCGCATCCAAAGTGCTGGGGTTGCGGGCCGCGATCTCGTCCAAGGTGCGGTCGGGGAAGACGATATAGGCCGGCACGCCCTGCGCCTTGGCGGTGGTGCCGCGCCAGGCGCGCAGCGCCTCGAACCGGCTGCCGCGGGGCACCGGCGGGCCGGCGGCGGGGGCGGCAAAACCGCGGCGGGCGATCGGGGCGGTGACGTCGCTGCGCAGGGTCAGGCTTGCCTCGCCGCGCAGCAGCGGCCGCGCGGCATCGGCCAGCACGACATAGACGGGCGGCGCCGGGGCCTGGCCGGGGCGTTCCTCGACATGCAGATCCATCACGCCGCGCGCGACCAGCTGCCGCGCCACGGCCCGCCAGCCCTGCACGTCCAGGTCCCGGCCGACGCCAAAGGTCGGCAGCGCGTCATGGCCGAAGCGGAGGACCTTCTCGCTCTTCTCCCCGCGCAGCACATCGGTCAGATGGCCGAGGCCGAACCTTTGGCCCGTGCGCAGGCAGGCCGAGACCAGTTTCTGGGCCGCCACCGTGCCGTCCCATAGCTTGGGCGGGCGCAGGCAATTGTCGCATTCGCCGCAGGGCCCGTCCGAGGGCGTTTCGCCAAAGCAGCGCAGCAGCGGTCGCCTGCGGCATTCGGCGGCCTCGGCGATGGCGATCATGCTGTCCAGCCGCATGCGCTCGATCGCGGCCTGCGCCTCGGGCGCCGCACTTTCGGCGATGCGGCGGCGGGCGATGGCGATGTCGCCGGCGGCGTAGAGCAACAAGGCGCGGGCCGGCAGCCCGTCGCGCCCGGCGCGGCCGATCTCCTGGTACCAGCCCTCGGGCGATTTCGGCAGTTCGGTGTGGCAGACGAAGCGGACATCCGGCCGGTCGATGCCCATGCCGAAGGCGATGGTGGCGCACATGACCACCGCATCCCCGGCGGCAAACCGCTTGTGGGCGGCGCGCTTGTCGGCGGCCTCCATGCCGGCATGGAAGGGGGTCGCGTCGAACCCGTCGCCGCGCAGCCATTCGGCGGTGCGTTCGGCCCGCGCCCGGCTGCCGCAATAGATGATGCCCGCGCCGCGCCCGTCCGAGGCCTCGCGCAAAAAACTGCGCACCTGCTGGCGTTCGGCGATGCGCTCGGCGGCCTCGATGCGGATATTGGGGCGGTCGAAGCCGCCCTTGAACACCGGTTCGTCCAGCAGCCCGAGCAGGCGGCGGATGTCCTCGGCGGTGCGCGGATCGGCGGTGGCGGTCAGGGCGAGGCGCGGCACGCCCGGAAACCGGTCGGCCAGGATGGTCAGCGCGCGGTATTCGGGCCGGAAGTGATGGCCCCATTGGCTGATGCAATGCGCCTCATCCACCGCGAAGAGGGCGACGCGGTGCGCGTCCAGTTCCTCCAGCATCCCGTCCATGGCCAGCCGCTCGGGCGAGACATAGAGCAGGTCCAGCCGCCCCTCCCGGAAGGCGCGGCGGGCCTCGTTGCGCGCCTCGGGCTCCAGATCCGAATGCAGGGCGGCGGCGGCGATGCCCTGCTGGCGCATCGCCGCGACCTGGTCCTCCATCAGCGCGATCAGCGGCGAGACCACGACGCCGATCCCCGAACGGCACAGCGCCGGCACCTGGTAGCACAGCGACTTGCCGCCGCCGGTCGGCATCAGCACCAGGCCGGAGCCGCCGCCGACGACATGATCCACGATCTCCCGCTGCCGGCCCCGGAACTCCGGGTGCCCAAAAACCTGGCGCAGCACCAATGTGGGATCGGCGGGACCGGACCAGGCTTCGGCGGGCATCGCTGCGCCGTCTATGGCACCACCCTTATCTCGACGCGGCGGCTTTCCAGGGCCACGGCGTCGTAGGGCACCTCGCCGCGCGGCTGCACCGTGATGCGTCCGGCCGCGACGCCAAGACGGCGCAGTTCCGTGGCCACCGTCTCCGCGCGGCGGGCGGAGAGCGCGCGGTTGCTGGCCGAGCTGCCCTCGGGGTCGGCGAAGCCGAGCACCTGCACCCGCGCCGCCGGGAAGACGCCGGCGAGATGGGCGGCATCGGCGACCACCGCCTTGGCCTGGTCGTCCAGCTCGGAGCTGTCGAAGGTGTAGAAGACGATGCGCGGCGGCTCGTCGGCGAGGTTGCCGCGAAACAGCGCGCAGCCCGCAAGCAGCGGCAGGCAGGCAAGGCTGACCAGGAGCGAGCGGCGCATGGGGGAAACTCTCCGGTGAAGGGCGGTCGTGGCGCCGGAACAAGAGTCGCGCCGCGCCAGGGACCCCCTTGGTCGCGTGGCGCGGCGGCCGGGTCAAGCAGCTATCGGGCAGCTATCCCCGGCGCAGCTTCACCCAGAGCAGGTAAAACGCGAGCGGGGCGGTGACCGCATTGGCGATCCAGACGCTCGGCGCCGCGATCAACAGCCCATAGGCCAGCCAAAGCAGCACGCCCGTGACGAACATCGCAAGCATGGGCAGGCTGAAATCGTCGGCCGAGCCGGTGCGCCAGGTCTTGGCGACCTGCGGCACGAAGGCGACCGTGGTGAGCCCGCCGGCCATCAGGCCGAGCACTTCCGGCCATGCCCCCATGTCGACAACCCCTTCCCGTGCCACGGAGGGCCGCCTATGCAACCAGACCATGAACAGGTCCAGCCATCCCGGCGCCCCTCCGGGCCCGCCCCCCTTGCGGATCGAGCGCCTGGCGGGGCCCGGGCTGCAGGCGCTGCTGCCCGATCTCGCGCGGCTGCGGATCGAGGTGTTTCGCGGCTGGCCCTACCTCTACGACGGTGACCCCGAGGCGGAAGCCCGGCATCTGGCCGAGTTCGCGGCCAGCCCCGGCGCCACCATGGTGGTCGCGCGCAATGGCGATCTCGCGGTGGGCGCGGCCACCTGCCAGCCGATGACCGAGGCCGCGGCGGCGGTGCAGGCGCCCTTCCGCGCCGCGGGGATGGATCTGTCGCGCCTATGTTATTTTGGTGAAAGCGTGCTGAGCCGGATCTGGCGCGGCCAGGGCGTCGGCGTCGCCTTCTTTGCCGAACGCCTGGCCGCCGCGCGCGAAGCCGGGCTCACCACCGCCGCCTTCTGCGCGGTGCGGCGCGATCCGGCCGATCCGCGCCGGCCGGCCGATCACACCCCGCTCGACGCCTTCTGGCGCAAGCGCGGCTTTGCGCCCGCGCCGGGCCTTGCGGTCGCCATGTCCTGGCGGGAGGTCGGCGCCGAGGCGGAGGTGCCGCAACGCCTCGACGTCTGGCTGCGCGACCCGGTATGAGCGGCGACCCCGACTGGTCGCTGCGGCAAGAACCGGGTCCCGAGGCGCCCGCGGCGACACCTGCCGGCTGCGGGATCGCGCCCGGCGCGCTCGGCCACGGCCATATCCGCCTGGCCCTGGCGCAATGGCCGGTGGAGCCGGTCGCGGGCCTCTCCGCCTGGGGCGGCAAGCTCGATGCCTGGTTGTCCCGGGCCGTTGCGGGCGGCGCGCAGCTCGCGGTGCTGCCGGAATATGTGGCGGTGGAGGTCGCGGCCGCCCTCTCCGGCCATTCCCCCGCCACCGAGGCGCAGGAGCTGGCCGCCATGGTCGCCGCCGCCCCGCTGGTGCTGGACGTGCTGCGGCAGGCGGCGATGCGGGCCGGCCTCTGGGTCTTGGGCGGCAGCCTGCCGATGCGGGACGCCGATGGCGCCATCCGCAACCGCGCGCCGCTGATCGCCCCGGACGGGCGCCTCGCGACCCAGGACAAATCGGCGATGACGCGCTTCGAGAGGGAGCGCTGGGGCGTCTCCTCCGGGGCGCCCCCGGGGGTCTTCGACACGCCCTTCGGCCGGATCGGGGTCTCGATCTGCTACGACGTCGAATTCCCCAAGCATGTCCGCACCCAGGCCGAGGCCGGCGCCTGGCTGATCCTGGTGCCCAGCTGCACCGACAGCATGCATGGCTTCAACCGCGTGCGTTTCGCCGCCCAGGCGCGGGCGCTGGAAAACCAGTGCTATGTCGCGGTCAGCCCGACCGTGGGGATGGCGCCCTGGTCGGCCGCACTCGATTCCAATCGCGGGCTGGCCGCGGTCTTCGGCCCGGTCGACCGCGGTTTCCCGGAAGACGGCATCCTGGCCCAGGGCGCGCTGGACCGGCCGCAATGGGTCTTTGCCGAGCTCGATACCCATGCGCTGGATGCGGTGCGGGCGGATGGCGCGGTGCGCAATTTCTCCGACTGGCCGCGCCGCCCCTTCCCCGCCTGCAGCGGCAAATCCTTCGCGTGAGCCTGGTCTATGTGATCGCCGGCGAATCCTCCGGCGACGTGCTGGGCGCGCGGCTGCTGCTGGCCTTGCGCAAGGCGCGGCCCGGCCTTGAGGCCGCCGGCATCGGCGGCGACCGTCTGGCCGAAACCGGTCTCGCCAGCCTGTTCCCGATGCAGGAACTCGCACTGATGGGGCTGCTGGAGGTGCTGCCGAATATCCGCAACCTCTCCCGCCGTCTGGACCAGACCGTGGCGGACATCACCGCCCGCCGCCCCGCTGTGGTGGTGACCATCGACAGCCCCAGCTTCACCTTGCGCATCGCCGAACGTATCCGCCCGCTCGGCATCCCCATCGTGCATTACGTCGCCCCGCAGGTCTGGGGCTGGCGGCCGGGGCGGGTGAAGAAGATCGCGCGTCTGGTGGACCGCCTGCTCTGCCTGCTGCCCTTCGAGCCGGCGTTCTTTCGCGCCGCCGGCATGGATGCGCGTTTTGTCGGCCATCCGGTGCTGGAATCCGGCGCCGACCAGGGCGATGCCGCCCGCTTCCGTGCCCGGCACGGCATTCTGCCGGAGGAACGCGTGGTGCTGGTCATGCCCGGCAGCCGCCGCACCGAAGTCTCGCGCATGCTGCCGGTCTTTGGCGAGGCGCTGCGCCTCGCCGCCGCCCGCCTGCCCGGGCTGCGCCCCGTGGTGCCGCTGGCCGGCCCGGTGGAGAAGAGCGTCGCGGCGGCGGCGGCGGGCTGGTCCCCTGCCCCCATCCTGCTCCGCGACATCGGCGAAAAGCACGACGCCTTCGCCGCGGCCTCGGCCGGGCTGATCAAATCCGGCACCTCCTCGCTGGAGGTGGCACTCGCCCGCGTGCCGCTGCTGGTCGGCTACCGGGTGAACCCGGTGACCGCGGCGATCGTGCGGCGGCTGGTGACGGTGAAATACGCCTCCATCGTCAATCTGCTGGCGGATGCGCCGGTGCTGCCGGAATTCATCCAGGAAAACTGCACCCCCGCCCTGCTGGCCGAGACGCTGGTCGGGCTGCTGACCGATCCGGCGGTGGCGGCGGCGCAGCTTGCGGCGGCGGGCGCGGTCATGGATGCGCTGCGACCCCCCGGCGGCGGCAGCCCGAGCGAGGCGGCCGCGGCGGCGGTGCTGGACCTGCTGGACCGCCCACCGCCCTGACCCTCGTCAGGGGCGATGCGCCGCGACCGCCATCAGGTCGCGGATATTCTGCTCTATCTCCATGGGCGACAGCCCGAACAGCGCCGCGATCCGCTGCACATGCGCCAGCATTTCCGGCGACAGCGCCTGGTTCTTGCGCGGGCTGCTGATCCCGCAGAGCTTCATCAGCATCACCTCGTCGATGCCGCGCTGGCGGCCCGGCGTGCCGATCCCGGCCCGGGTCCGCCCGCTTTCATAGCCCGCGCCATGGGAGCGGTTCTCGCCCTGCCCCAGCAGCACCATGCGCAGATGCGTCAGCCGGAGGTCGCCGGCCCGCGCGCGGCTGAACAGATGGTCCACATCGAAGCCCGCGGTGCCGGGCTCCAGCCCATGATGCGCCTTGAGGTAGGCGCGGTAGATCGCGAGGTAGCCCTCCTCCCCGGGCGGCAGCCAGAGGAACTTGTAGCCGAGGCTCGGGCAGTGCTGCACGAAGCCCCGCGCCGGGTCGGCCCCCGGAAAGGCCAGGATGCTCAGCGGGTGTTTGGCGCGGATGACGCTCGGCGTGCCGGTCAGATCGGCGATGCTGCCGATCGCCGAATAGGGCGAGACCTGCACCCCGCCCAGCTGCGGAAACAGATATTCGCCGAGGAGGGCGTCGCGTTCCCGGTTGCGGATATCGGCCAGCGTCAGGGTCACGGCGGGCTTCCTTGCGGTGTAATGGCGCGTCTTGCGCAATGACCCGCCGATAGCACCCGCCGCCGCCCCGCCGCGATCACGAGGCGGTGGTGGCGCTCACACCGCCGCGAAGCCGCCCGACTGGCGTTCCCAAAGCGCCGCATAGACGCCGCCGCGGTCCAGCAACTCCAGATGCGTGCCCTGTTCCACCACCCGGCCGTGATCCAGCACCACCAGCCGGTCCATCCGCGCGATGGTGCTGAGGCGATGCGCGATGGCGATCACCGTCTTGCCCGCCATCAACTGGGCCAGCTGGTCCTGGATCGCCGCCTCCACTTCCGAATCCAGCGCACTGGTCGCCTCGTCCAGCACCAGGATCGGCGCGTCCTTCAGCAGCACGCGGGCGATGGCGATGCGCTGGCGCTGCCCACCCGAAAGCTTCACCCCGCGTTCGCCGACCTGGGACTCGTAGCCGGTGCGGCCGCGCCAATCCTGCAGACCGAGGATGAAGCCATGCGCCTGGGCCTGGCGCGCGGCGGCCTCGACCTCGGCCTGGCTCGCCCCGGGGCGGCCATAGCGGATGTTGTCGGTGATCGAGCGATGCAGCAGCGCCGTGTCCTGCGTCACCATCCCGATCGCCCCGCGCAGGCTTTCCTGGGTCACGCCCGCAATATCCTGGCCGTCGATCAGGATGCGCCCGGTCTCGGGCGAGAAGAAACGCAGCAGCAGGTTCACGGCCGTGGTCTTGCCCGCACCGGAATGGCCGATCAGCCCGACCCGCTCCCCAGGCCGGATGGTCAGGTCGAAGCCGTTCAGCACGCCATTCTCGCGGCCATAGCCGAAATGCACGCCCTCGAAGCGGATCTCGCCCTCGGGCACCGCAAGCTCCGTCGCGCCCGGCGCATCCTCGGCGGTAGGCGGCACGGCGATGGAGTTCATGCTCTCCTGCACCACG
>Ga0255334_1001225_pt1 | contig 12710 bp, 6 predicted proteins | sample EtOH5_35cm_T3_12_FD_202080 | JGI IMG/M metagenome (GOLD analysis project Ga0255334, IMG submission 202080) | Sandy soil microbial communities from University of British Columbia, Vancouver, Canada - EtOH5_35cm_T3_129 | ecosystem: Engineered > Artificial ecosystem > Sand microcosm > Unclassified ...
GAGCTGGCCGAGTGGCCGAAGGCGCTCCCCTGCTAAGGGAGTACACCTCAAAAGGGTGTCGGGGGTTCGAATCCCCCGTTCTCCGCCATTATTTGCGTAGTACGTTGTAATCTAGCTTCTTCGGTAAGTGTTTGAAATTACTAGAAAAAGTGTTTGACATAGAGATTAGACGGCCTATAATGCGCGGCAACAAATGCACTCGTAGCTCAGCTGGATAGAGTACTCGGCTACGAACCGAGCGGTCACAGGTTCGAATCCTGTCGAGTGCACCATTTAAGAGTCATCTGCAGTAATGTGAATGACTTGGCTTCAACCAGTTGTGATCTGGTATAAAAACACAAATGCACTCGTAGCTCAGCTGGATAGAGTACTCGGCTACGAACCGAGCGGTCACAGGTTCGAATCCTGTCGAGTGCACCAAACACCAAAAAGCCCGCGTTTAACGCGGGCTTTTTGCCGTCTGGGATTTGGCTTTTCCTTTGGTGCATCCTCTCTCATCGAACTCAACGTGTGCGCTACGACCTCGCCGGGTGTCGTAACGGTAACTCGTGGCCGAATTGCGAATACTGATCTTGTCTGGCTTGCCAAGGGCGCTCTCGACGTCCTGCTGACTCATGCCGGCAACAATCCGCTGATTGATGATCGCTTCGCGGCGTTCTTTGGCGCTGATGAGGTTTCCACATTTGTCATCGGTCTTGCCGACGACGGTCGGATCTCTCCTTTTGATTTTCATACCTGATGTTTCGCGATTCTCGGCTTCCGGCATGAGAGCGGTCACGCTGCCCGGGGTGAAGGTGCGGACATCCTGAAGCGAAAGGCTGTCTCCGGCCTTACAGCTCAACGTAGTGAAGGTGATGCGCCCGTTGGCCGCCTCGCAGCGGTGAACGGTCGCGGCAAGCACCCAGGGCGACGGGCAGAGCAGGGTGATCAACAAAAAACAATGTGCATTCGATCGCATCAAACGTCCTCCATGACGGTCCATCTGAAGGGTAGTCGTTACATTTTTCCGCCGTGGTGTGTTTTCTTTTCAGGATGAGTCGTCGCAGTTTCATGGATCAGGGCGGTGATCAGGTTTGTCTTGCAAGCGCTTGTTTCAGCCACGATTTTTTAACGTTTAAAACCGTCGGGCGGTGTATCATTGCGCCCGTCAGCCCCGCCGGGGCTTGTGGAATACCTCCATGGACTTACCCAGTAGTTACTCAGTACCCCGTTTTTCCAATCATGAATTGACTGATTGATCCTTCCGGCGTGCCCCGCTGCTGGGAGTGGAGTTCGCCTATGTCTGAAGTTGAAGTAAAGAAAACGCAGGAAAGCTTGCAGGACCGCCTCGCTCAAGTTGTTGAGCTGCTGCAGCGTCAGCGGGTGGTCGAAGACCTGACTCACCGCCAGGAAGGTCCGCATCACGACCGGGTCGAGAACCTGGTTCACCGGCAAAACCTCGTCGAGTTGCAACGCAAGCTCGATGATCTGCACTCCGCCGACGTCGCCTACATCCTTGAAGCCTTGCCGCTGGACGATCGTCTGACGCTCTGGCAATTGGTCAAGGCCGATCGCGACGGCGACATTCTGCTCGAAGTATCCGATTCGGTTCGTGAAACGCTGATCGCCGACATGGACGATCACGAGCTCCTGGCTGCGGCCAAGGACATGGACGCCGACGAACTTGCTGACCTGGCCTCCGAGCTGCCGCGAGACGTCGTCCACGAGCTGATGGAAACCCTCGATGGTCAGCAGCGTGAGCGCGTCCGCTCTGCGTTGTCCTACGACGAGGAGCAGGTCGGTGCGTTGATGGACTTCGAGATGGTGACGATCCGTGAGGACGTCAGTCTCGAAGTGGTTTTGCGTTACCTGCGGCGCCTCAAGGAGTTGCCAAGCCACACGGACAAACTGTTCGTGGTCGATTACGACGGCGTGCTCAAGGGCGTGCTGCCAATCAAGCGTTTGCTGGTCAACGACCCGGAAAAACAGGTTTCTGAAGTCATGGCCAGCGACCCGGTGAGTTTTCACCCGGACGAAGACGCCTATGACGCTGCTCAGGCGTTCGAACGTTACGACTTGATCTCGGCGCCTGTAGTCGACAAGAACGGCAAGCTGATCGGCCGTCTGACCATCGATGAAATGGTCGACTTGATTCGTGAAGAGAGCGAAAACGAAGTTCTCAACATGGCGGGTCTGCGTGAAGAGGAAGATATTTTTGCGTCAGTCTGGAAATCCCTGCGTAACCGTTGGGCCTGGCTGGCAATTAACCTGATCACCGCATTCATCGCATCCCGGGTGATTGGTCTTTTCGAAGGCTCCATCGAGAAATTGGTGGCGTTGGCGGCACTGATGCCGATCGTGGCGGGTATCGGTGGCAACTCGGGTAACCAGACGATCACCATGATCGTTCGGGCCATGGCGCTGGATCAGGTCAGCACCGGCAACACCTCGCGCCTGATGCGCAAGGAGTTGGCGGTAGGTCTGATCAATGGCCTGGTCTGGGGGGGGGTGATCGGTGTCGTCGCCTATCTGCTGTATGGCAGTTGGTCTCTGGGGGTAGTGATGACTGCTGCCATGACGCTCAACCTGTTGCTGGCGGCATTGGCGGGGGTGTTGATTCCCATGACCCTGGCGCGGCTTGGGCGTGATCCTGCGATGGGCGCCAGTGTGATGATCACCGCTATGACGGACAGTGGCGGGTTCTTCATCTTTCTCGGGTTGGCGACGATCTTCCTGCTCTGACTTATCGACATTAAAAACCCGCCAATCAATCGGCGGGTTTTTTTATGTCCGAATTTCAGGCAAAAAAAAGCCAGCGATTAAGCTGGCTTGAACTTTCGGATGAAATCAGGAAGCGTCTGTGGCCATTTCGGCATCATGCGCAATCAGCGAAACAAGAGCATTCTGCTGACGGTGGGAGAGTTGGCGGAAGCGTTGCAGCAGTTCACGTTCGTGCAATGACAGCTCCGGGCTGTCCAGGCGCATGCTCAATTCTTCGCCCAGCGCGCCTTCCTGAATAAGGCTCTGCTCAAGGCGCGCGATGATTTCGGAGTTCATGCTGCGATGATGATTGCGAGCCACCTCGGCAATGCGTTCACGCATTCCGTCTGGCAGACGTACGACGAACTTGTCAGCCGTACGGCTGGAATAAATTGCCTGTTTCAATGGGCGCATATATTTAACCGGTTAGTTCAGGGGAGCGGTTCTCGGGATTGGCCGCAGGATGTCTGATATGACAAGCGGTCTGGCCAAATGTTCAACCTGAATTGATAGAGGCTCGCATCATGCCTCAAAGTAGCCAGTTCGTTGGCGTCAATTCTGTGACAAATATTGAACTGGATAAAGGCGTTATGCCAGCACCAATTATCAGAAATGCGGACTGGTTTGAAAAGTTTGCCCTGGTCCGTATTGCTGGCCGTTTCCTCTTGCCCGACAGGTGATGTCCTGCGACGCCTGAAGGCGCATGCTGTGCAGATTCGATCAGCGTTCCTTACTTGTACAGGATAGTGGCAATTGGCCGATTTACTAGGGGAAGACGTGCAGTGGGAGGTGATTTCAAGATGGATGGCAGGCTGATTTACTTGATGGGGCCTTCTGGGTCCGGCAAGGACAGCCTCATCGAAGCAGCTCGTGAGCCGTTGCAGACGCTCAATTGTGAAGTGGTGCGTCGGGTCATCACGCGGTCGACCGAATCCGTGGGCGAGGATGCGATTGGCGTTTCCCGGGAAGAGTTCGAGCAACATAGAGTCGAGGGCGATTTCGCGCTGTGCTGGAACGCCAATGGCCTGGATTACGGTATTCCGATCGAAATAGATCAATGGCTCAATGACGGTCGGCACGTCTTGGTCAACGGCTCTCGCGGCCATCTGGCTCAGGCGCTGCACCGGTATCCAACGCTATTGCCGGTTCTCTTGACGGTCAAGGATGAAGAGCTGCGAGAGCGCCTGCTGCGCCGTGGTCGCGAAAGTTTTGCTGAGATTGAAGCGAGGCTGCACCGCAATGGGTTATTCACGGCAGAGGGTTCAATCGGTGACGCGCAGATCCATCGACTCGACAATTCAGGCGAACTGTCCACCACGGTTGCCAATCTGCTGGACCTGTTGAGGATTAACGCAGTACCGGATCGAACTTGATCTTGCGCCCGGCAATCAGCGCCAGCACAAACAGCGCACCGAACACGCCGCTGGCGATCAAAGGCAGGGTGACGACCGTATCCTGGACCACTGACAGATGAAGAACGCCACTCAGTAAGGCGAGGATGAAAAACCCTGCGGCTGATTTGGACATGCGGTGCTCCTGATGGGGGTGATTCAAAATACCAAACGTTCTGAAGAATGAGCCGGCAGCAGAATGCCCTCCTGGCTCACCTCTTGGCTGACAAAGCTGCGCTGATCGCTCATTACCGCCAGTTGAGGTGCTTTTTGCACCTGAAGATAATGAGGCATGCGTTGAGCAACCGGCTGAACACCGCTCTCGGGGGCAAAATGAAAGCCCAGCAGAATCGCCAGAGCGGTCGCGATCGAGAGTAAAAGGGCGCTGTTCATGAGGCTTGCCTTCGTTGTTCTTCGAGAACAGCTAAAGCAGCCCGCATGCCAAGAGTCTAACGGTAATTAAATCCTTTAAAAACAATGGATTAAGATATTTTCACGAAGTGCCTGCATTGCATTTTGCAATGATGGTCTTTTGCGGTGATGCAATTTGCACGGTAAACAAAGCCACGCTCCTGCGAGGCGTCTGCCTACACTTAAAAAGCCCAAAGGACGACATGACAAAAGCAGGCCTGCCCGTTAACATGCACGCCGTCCATCGCACCGCGTTTCTTCGTGGTCGATTTGTGTCTCAGTAGCTCAATTGGATAGAGCATCCCCCTCCTAAGGGGAAGGTTGGCAGTTCGAACCTGCCCTGGGACACCATAAATTTGAAAGCCCCACGCAGAGTGATCTGGTGGGGCTTTTTTGTGGCTGTCTACAGTGGTGGATTCAACTCCAGCCCAACATCAAGCCGTCAGCGTATGGTCAGCCTCCCCAAACCAGGTGCGCACCAGATCGGTACCGCTCGTGCCCGTGTTGGCAAGGACCGCCACATCGGCGAAGTTCGTACCATTGGCTGCGCCATCGACATCCACCTTCACGGTGACGTCGCTGCCGGACTGCGCCAGTTGGACAAAGTCGGACACCTGGCTGGTGCCGTTAACGAAGTTGGCGTTGAGCAGCGCGGAGAGGTCGACTGTGTCACCTTCGGCGAAGTTGTAGTCGAGAATATGGTCGCCGCCTTCATTCACATTGAAGTAGGCGAACACATCGGCTCCCGCGCCACCGCTGAGCGTGTCCTCCCCGCCACGACCCACAATGATGTCGTTGCCGTCGCCGCCACTGATTACGTCCGCCGCCATAGTCCCCACCAGTGTGCCGCTGGATTCGCCGTGGTAACTGACCTGGGTGCCGGCCTCGCCGCCGTCGGTGGCCTGGAAGTCATTCACCGAATAGTGCCCCAGCAGATTCACTTCAGCCCGATGCACACCGTCATCCACCGTCAGCAGGCCGCCGGCGCCAGAGGCGTTGGCGTTGTAGCTGAGTTGGGTGTTGGCGCCGAAGGCGAGATCGCCGAAGGTCAGCATGTCATCGCTTTCCAGACCGAGGATGCCGACCAGCGAGCCCGCCGCTTCGGCCTGTGCGATCACTAGCGTGCCCGCACCTTCGCCGTGGAAGGCGACTGAGGTATGGGCGGTGCCATCGAAGCTCAGGGTTGCGTCGCCGTCGATGGTGGCGCTGCCATTGCCGGTCACGTCGGCCAGCAGGTGCAGGTCGCCACCATTGGCCCACAGGTGGCCGGAGTTGTCGACGGCACTGGCCACCGTCATCCCGCCTGTACCCGTAGATTCCAGCACTCCGCTGTTGGTTATGGTGTGGGTGCCGGTGTCGAGCACCAGGCTGTTCACGCCGCTGGCCAGGATCAGCCCCGCATTGACCAATACCATCTGCCCGGCGCCCAACTGGCCGGCGCCGGAAATGCGGTTGTCGACGTTGGTCAGCACGGTGTCGGCGCTGCCGCCGAAAATCACGTTCTGCGCGCTGTCGGATAGCTGCACCTGACCGCCACCGGTCAAGGTTGCGCCACGAAACAGAATCTCAAGGTGGGTCGCACTGCCGGTGGAGCCGAGCTCGATCGTGCCGCTGTTATGGATGCTGCCACCGAACGGCATGATCGCGCCGTCGGCAATGCTGAGGGTACCGGTGTTGTTGGTGAGCGGGTCCACATCGAACTGGAAGTTCGCTTCGCTCAAGTCCGCCGCATCGACACCTTTGAGGGTGACCGTCTGGTCGGAGCCGATGTTGACTAGCGCATCGCCGTTTGCGTCGTTAGCGATGCTCAAGTCAGCATAACCAGTGACACCGGTGAAGCCGATCAAGTCGATCTTGTCCGCCGCCGCATCGAAGCTATGGATGATGTTATTGCCAATCGGCTGGGCGAACACGAACAGGTCGGCGCTGCTGGAACCGGTGAGGTTGTCGTCCGCTGACAAGGCGAAGATTGGCGAGCCAGGAGCGTAGGCCTCGACGTTGTCACGAATGACTTCGCTTTCCACCGTGCCATCGGCATTGGTCCAGGTCATGGTGACCGGCAAAACCCTGGCGCCCACGAAATCCGCTGCTGTCGTGACCGTCAGTGTGTCCAGGCTGCTCTGGTCCACCGTCCAGGTGCCATTACCATTGTCGGAGCCCTGGTTCAGGGTCCAGCCTGCGGGAAGACCGGAAATGCTCACCGTGGTGACACCTGCGTGAGTCACCGCATCGGCCAGGCCCAGGTTAATCGGGCTGCCGGCAATACCGGCTGGACCGAAGGTATTGTCATGGACAACGATGTCTGAGGCTGTGATGTTAGCGACCCCGGCCAACGTCGTAACGTTGTTCAGCGTTGCCACTTGTACCCGACTCGCCGTATTGCTCCAGTCTGTGTCAAACCAGATTTCGCCCTTGCCGGTCGTCGAGTTGAATACGATCACGTAGGTGTTGGTGGCACCGCCGCCAGTGCCGGTTGTGATCTGTGCCGTCGTCTGCGAACTCGAGTCGATCACATCAACCTTGTTGTCGTCATTGTTGTTGATGTTGCTGATGCTGTTGCGGGTTTGAAAGTCGGCGGAGAGCAGCGCTGTACCGGACGAACTCCCGACGGTTGTGAAGCCGACACCACCCGTCACGGCACCACCCAGGAAGCCAATCTTGTCGGTGTTGTCCGTGTAGTCGGTGATCGTGTCCGTGCCACCGTTGGTGCGCAACCGGAATTGGTCAGCCCCACCATTACCGGTCAGCGTATCGTTGCCCGCCTGGCCGTTGATGGTGTCGGCCCCGCTGCCGCCGCTGATGTTATCGACGCCGGATGAACCATTGATATTGAAGGCTTCGGTCTGGTTGCCAAGGTTGAGCGTCAGCCCGGAAGTCGTCAGCGTCACGTTTTCGATATTGGCGATCTGGGCATTGCTGGTGCTGGTGAAGTTCGCGCTGACGTTGAGCGTATCGGTATTGGTTCCGCCGTCGAGCAGCGTGTCGTTCTGCGCACCGTTGATGATGTCGTTGCCACCCGCCGCACTGATGCTGTCTGCGCCGGTGCCGCCGGTGATGGTGTCGACACCCGAAGAACCGGTAATGGTGAAGCCTTCGGTCTGGTTGGAGAGGTTCAGGGTCGCAGCCGTTCCGATTAATACATTCTCGATACCGGTAATCTGGCCGTCGCTTGTGCTCGTGAAGAGGGCCCCCGTACTCAGGGTATCGGAACCGGTGCCGCCATCCAGCAGTGTGTCGTTGTCAGTGCCAAAGATCGTGTCATTCCCGCTGCCCGCGACGATTTGATCGGCGCCCGAAGTACCAAAGATGGTGAAGCTTTCGGTTTGAGCGTTCAGGGTCAGTACTCCTGACGCTGCGGTGAGTTGTATGTTTTCAATATTCGCGATCTGGCTGTCGCTCGTATTGACGAAGACACTGCCGACATTGAGGGTATCGGTTCCGGTGCCGCCGTCGAGCAGGCGGTCATTCGCCGCGCCGACGATCACGTCGTTGCCCGCGCCACCAAAAATCCAGTCAGCACCGGCACCGCCGGACAGATTGTCCGTGCCACCGAAGCCGTAGATTGCTGTGTCGGAGCTGCCTGCTTGGATGTTGTTGCCCGCGCTCGTGCCGAGATAGAGCTCCACTACGCCCGCCGCGACACTGCCATCTTTCACCTGCAAGGTACCCGACACCACGGAGCCTTGCTCCACGGGGGACAGATTCGTGCTGGCGCCGCTGGTGATCGAGGGGTTGCCGAACGCTGCGGCAAACGGACTCTGCAGCGACAGCGTCGCATTGTCCGGGTCGGCCGCGACGAAGCTGATCGACGTCTCGGTTATGGCCAAGCCAGAAGTCATCGGTGCGTCGTTGACTGCCGACACCGTGACGGTCGTTGTCGCGACATTGCTGGCATGATTGGCCGCCGCCCCATCATCCACCTGGAAGCTAATGGTGCGCGCCGTCGTTGAAGGGTTGTCGCTACTGTTGGAGTAGGTCACCGAGCGCAGTGCGGCCTGATACTGCACCACCGTCGCGGCTCCGGTCAGTGTCAGCACGCCAGTGCCAGCGTTGTAGCTGCCGGTAATGCCATTCTGGTTGGTGAACGCGAGTACGTCTTGACCCGTGGCGAAGTTACTGGTGATCGATACTGTGGCGCCCGTCAGGTTGCTACTGTCGATATCGGTGATCGTCAGCGCCGAGTTGATCGCCGTTGCTGTCTGGTTTTCTGTGTATGACAGCGATCCACCAGCCGTTATTACCGGCGCATCGTTAGTCCCGGTGATGTGGACGGTGACCGAGGTGAGGGTGCCGTCGGTACTGCTCACTGCGAAGGTGTCGGTGTAGGTGGTGCCGGCGGCGAACTCGTTGTGGGCGGAGTCGGCGGCATAGCTCCAGGCACCGTCGGTGCCGAGGGAGAACTGGCCGTAGCTGCCGGCGGTGTTGGACTGGGCGATGAAAGTTGCGGCGCTGTCGACGTCGCTGATGGCCAGGGTGCCGTTGGTGGTCAGTGGAGCATCGGTTTCGGTCAGCGTGACGCTGGCCGAGGACAGCACGGCGGCATCGTTGCTGCCGCTGATGGTTACCGTCACTGCGGTTGCGGTGCCGTCGGCGCTGCTCACCGTGAAGGTGTCGGTGTAGGTGGTGCCGGCGGCGAACTCGTTGTGGGCGGAGTCGGCGACGTAGCTCCAGGCACCATCAGTGCCGAGGGAGAACTGGCCGTAGCTGCCGGCGGTGTTGCTCTGCGCGACGAAAGTCGCGGCGCTGTCGACATCGCTGATGGTCAGGGTGCCAGCCGTGGTCAGCGGGGCATCGGTTTCGGTCAGCGTGACGCTGGCCGAGGACAGCATGGCGGCATCGTTGCTGCCGGTGATGGTCACCGTCACTGCGGTCGCGGTGCCGTCGGCACTGCTCACGGTGAAGATGTCGGTGTAGCTGCTGCCGGCGACGAACTCGTTGTGGGCACTATCGGCGACATAGCTCCAGGCACCGTCGGTGCCGAGGGAGAACTGGCCGTAGCTGCCGGCGGTGTTGGACTGGGCGACGAAGGTTGCGGCGCTGTCGACGTCGCTGATGGTCAGGGTGCCGTTGGTGGTCAGTGGGGCATCGGTTTCGGTCAGCGTGACGCTGGCCGAGGACAGCACCGCGGCATCGTTGCTGCCGGTGATGGTCACCGTCACTGCGGTCGCGGTGCCGTCGGCGCTGAGTACCGTGAAGGTGTCGGTGTAGGTGGTGCCGGCGACGAACTCGTTGTGGGCGTTATCGGCGACATAGCTCCAGGCACCGTCGGTGCCGAGGGAGAACTGGCCGTAGCTGCCGGCGGTGTTGGGCTGGGCGACGAAGGTCGCGGCGCTGTCGACGTCGCTGATGGTGAGGTTGCCGTTGGTGGTCAGCGGGGTATCGGTTTCGGTCAGCGTGACGTTGGCCGAGGACAGCACCGCAGCGTCATTGCTGCCGGTGATGGTCACCGTCACTGCGGTCGCGGTGCCGTCGGCACTGCTCACCGTGAAGGTGTCGGTGTAGGTGGTGCCGGCGACGAACTCGTTGTGGGCGGAGTCGGCGACGTAGCTCCAGGCACCGTCGGTGCCGAGGGAGAACTGGCCATAGCTGCCGGCGGTGTTGGACTGCGCGACGAAGGTTGCGGCGCTGTCGACGTCGCTGATGGTCAGGGTGCCGTTGGTGGTCAGCGGGGCATCGGTTTCAGTCAGCGTGACGCTGGCCGAGGACAACACGGCAGCGTCGTTGCTGCCGAGAATATGCACGGTGACCGAGGTGAGGGTGCCGTCGGCACTGCTCACCGCGAAGGTGTCGGTGTAGGTGGTGCCGGCGACAAACTCGTTGTGAGCAGAGTCGGCGACGTAGCTCCAGGCCCCGTCGGTGCCGAGAGAGAACTGGCCATAGCTGCCGGCGGTGTTGGACTGGGCGATGAAGGTTGCGGCGCTGTCGACATCGCTGATGGTCAGGGTGCCAGCCGTGGTCAGTGGGGTATCGGTTTCGGTCAGCGTGACGCTGTCGGCGGACAACACCGCGGCATCGTTGGTCCCGCTGATATGCACGGTGACTGAGGTGAGGGTACCGTCGGCACTGCTCACCGCGAAGGTGTCGGTGTAGGTGGTGCCGGCGACGAACTCGTTGTGGGCCGAGTCGGCGACGTAGCTCCAGGCACCGTCGGTGCCGAGGGAGAACTGGCCATAGCTGCCGGCGGTGTTGGTTTGGGCGACGAAGGTCGCGGCGCTGTCGACATCACTGATGGTCAGGCTGCCGTTGGTGGTCAGTGGGGCATTGGTTTCGGTCAGGTTGGCGATGTCGGCGGACAGCACCGCCGCGTCATTGCTGCCGGTGATGGTCACCGTCACCGAGGTGAGGGTGCCGTCGGCACTGCTCACCGCGAAGGTATCGGTGTAGCTGCTGCCGGCGGCGAACTCGTTGTGAGCCGAGTCGGCGACGTAGCTCCAGGCACCGTCGGTGCCGAGGGAGAACTGGCCATAGCTGCCGGCGGTGTTGGTCTGCGCGACGAAGGTTGCGGCGCTGTCGACGTCGCTGATGGTCAGGGTGCCGTTGGTGGTCAGTGGGGCATTGGTTTCGGTCAGCGTGACGCTGTCGGCGGACAACACCGCGGCATCGTTGGTCCCGGTGATGGTCACCGTCACTGCGGTCGCGGTGCCGTCGGCACTGCTCACCGTAAAGGTGTCGGTATAGGTGGTGCCGGCGACGAACTCGTTGTGGGCGCTATCGGCGACATAGCTCCAGGCCCCGTCGGTGCCGAGGGAGAACTGACCATAGCTGCCGGCGGTGTTGGACTGGGCGATGAAGGTTGCGGCGCTGTCGACGTCGCTGATGGTCAAGGTGCCGTTGGTGGTCAGTGGGGCATCGGTTTCGGCCAGCGTGACGCTGGCCGAGGACAGCACGGCGGCATCGTTGCTGCCGTTGATGGTCACCGTCACTGCGGTCGCGGTGCCGTCGGCACTGCTCACCATGAAGGTGTCGGTGTAGGTGATGCCGGCGACGAACTCGTTGTGGGCGGCGTCGGCGACGTAGCTCCAGGCACCATCGGTGCCGAGGGAGAACTGGCCATAGCTGCCGGCGGTGTTGGACTGGGCGATGAAGGTTGCGGCGCTGTCGACATCGCTGATGGTCAGCGTTCCGGCGGTGGTCAGCGGGGCATCGGTCTCGCTCAGCGTGACGCTGGCCGAGGACAGCACCGCAGCGTCATTGCTGCCGGTGATGGTCACCGTCACTGCGGTCGCGGTGCCGTCGGCGCTGCTCACCGTGAAGGTGTCGGTGTAGGTGGTGCTGGCGACGAACTCGTTGTGAGCGGAGTCGGCGACGTAGCTCCAGGCACCATCAGTGCCGAGGGAGAACTGGCCGTAGCTGCCGGCGGTGTTGGGCTGGGCGATGAAGGTTGCGGCGCTGTCGACGTCGCTGATGGTCAGGCTGCCGTTGGTGGTCAGTGGAGCATCGGTTTCGGTCAGCGTGACGCTGTCGGCGGACAACACCGCGGCATCGTTGGTCCCGCTGATATGGACAGTGACTGAGGTGAGGGTACCGTCGGCACTGCTCACGGTGAAGGTGTCGGTGTAGGTGGTGCTGGCGACGAACTCGTTGTGGGCGTTATCGGCGACATAGCTCCAGGCACCGTCGGTGCCGAGGGAGAACTGGCCGTAGCTGCCGGCGGTGTTGGGCTGGGCGACGAAGGTCGTGGCGCTGTCGACATCGCTGATGCTCAGCGTGCCGGCGGTGGATATGTCGGCGGCGGCATCGGTTTCGGTCAGCGTGATGCTGGCCGAGGACAGCACCGCAGCGTCGTTGGTCCCGTTGATATGGACGGTGACCGACGTGAGGGTGCCGTCGGCACTGCTCACCGTGAAGGTGTCGGTGTAGGTGGTGCCGGCAGCGAACTCGTTGTGGGCGGAATCGGCGACGTAGCTCCAGGCACCGTCAGTGCCAAGGGAGAACTGGCCATAGCTGCCGGCGGTGTTGCTCTGGGCGACGAAGGTCGCGGCGCTGTCGACGTCGCTGATGGTCAGGGTGCCGTTGGTGGTCAGCGGGGCATCGGTTTCAGTCAGCGTGACGCTGGCCGAGGACAGCACGGCAGCGTCGTTGCTGCCGAGAATATGCACGGTGACCGAGGTGAGGGTGCCGTCGGCACTGCTCACCGCGAAGGTGTCGGTGTAGGTGGTGCCGGCGACA
>Ga0255334_1001226_pt1 | contig 12706 bp, 9 predicted proteins | sample EtOH5_35cm_T3_12_FD_202080 | JGI IMG/M metagenome (GOLD analysis project Ga0255334, IMG submission 202080) | Sandy soil microbial communities from University of British Columbia, Vancouver, Canada - EtOH5_35cm_T3_129 | ecosystem: Engineered > Artificial ecosystem > Sand microcosm > Unclassified ...
CCGACTTGCCCGCGAAGACGTCCGTGAGAACGCTACATCACTTACCGACGAACTCCGCCTCACGCTTGGCAATAAACGCCGCCATCCCTTCCTTCTGATCCTGCGTCGCAAACGCCGCATGGAACACCCGACGCTCAAAACGCACGCCTTCCGAAAGGCTCACTTCGAAGGCGCGGTTGACGCTTTCCTTGACCATCATCGCAATCGGCAACGATTTCTTGGCGATCAGTGCGGCGACTTTCAGCGCTTCTTCCAGCAATTCATCCGCTGGAACGATCCGCGCGACGATCCCGCAACGCTCCGCTTCAACCGCATCGATTAAACGCCCGCTCAGGCACATTTCCATCGCCTTGGCTTTACCGACTGCGCGAGTCAGGCGCTGGGTGCCGCCCATGCCCGGCAGTACGCCGAGGTTGATTTCCGGTTGGCCGAACCGGGCGTTATCGCCGGCCAGGATGAAGTCGCACATCAACGCCAGTTCACAACCACCGCCCAGGGCAAAACCGTTCACAGCAGCGATGATCGGCTTGCGGCGGTTGGCCACGCGGTCGCTGTCGCTGAACAGATCGTCGAGGTAGATCTGCGGGTACGTCAGCTCGGCCATTTCCTTGATGTCGGCACCGGCGGCGAAGGCTTTTTTCGAGCCGGTCAGCACGATGCAACCGATGTTCGAATCGGCTTCCAGACCATCGAGGGCGTGGTTCAATTCGCTGACGATCTGCGCGTTCAACGCGTTCAGCGCCTGCGGACGGTTCAGGGTGATCAGGCCGACACGGCCGTGGGTTTCCAGCAAAATCGTTTCGTAACTCACAATGGACTCCTTCTTAAAGACTGCGCGAAATGACCATGCGCTGAATATCGCTGGTGCCTTCGTAGATCTGGCATACCCGCACGTCGCGGTAGATCCGCTCCAGCGGGAAGTCGTTCAGGTAACCGTAACCGCCGAGGGTTTGCAATGCAGCAGAGCAGACCTTTTCGGCCATTTCCGAGGCAAACAGTTTGGCCATGGACGCTTCGACCAACGCCGGTTTGCCGCTGTCACGCAGGGCAGCGGCGTAATGCACCATTTGCCGGGCGACGGCGATCTGGGTCGCCATGTCCGCGAGGCGGAACGCGACGGCCTGATGCTCGATGATCGGTTTGCCGAAACTCTCGCGCTCACGGGCGTAATCCCGCGCCGCTTCAAACGCGGCTCGGGCCATGCCCACCGATTGCGAAGCGATGCCGACGCGGCCGCCTTCGAGGTTGGCCAGGGCAATTCGATAGCCTTCGCCCTCCTCGCCCAAGCGGTTGGCCACCGGCACTTTGACGTCTTCGAACAGAATCTGGCAGGTGTCGGACGCATGCTGGCCGAGTTTGTCTTCGACGCGGGCGACTTTGTAGCCCGGTGAGTCGGTCGGCACGATCAGTGCGGTGATCCCGCGTTTGCCGGCGCTCGGGTCCGTCACTGCAAACACGATCACCACGCCGGCATTCTGCCCGGAGGTGATGAACTGTTTGCATCCGTTCAGGACGTAATGATCGCCTTCCAGGCGCGCACGGGTTTTCAGGCCGCTGGCATCGGAGCCGGCCTGCGGTTCGGTCAGGGCGAAAGCGCCGAGCATCGCACCGCTGGCCAACGGTTTGAGAAAGCGTTCTTTCTGGTCGTCGTTGCCGTAATTGAGGATCGGCACGCAGCCGACCGAGTTGTGCACGCTCATGATGGTCGAGCAGGCGCCGTCGCCGGCGGCGATTTCTTCCAGGGCCATGGCGTAGGCCAGGTAACCGGTGTCGCACCCGCCCCACTGTTCGGGCACCAGCATGCCGAAGAAGCCCAGTTCAGCCATTTCGCCGATGGCTTCCTTGGGAAAACGGTGCTCACGGTCCCATTCGGCGGCGAACGGTTTCAGCCGTTCCTGGGCAAACTGCCGGGCCGCTTCGCTGATCTGCAGTTGTTCGTCATTGGGAATCATGACCTGTCCTTAAAAAAAGAATCGCATTCCCTGTAGGAGCGAGCTTGCTCGCGAAGAACTTCAGGGCACCGCGTTTATCCGGGCAGCCCTCGTCATCGTTAACGTCCATCGCGAGCAGGCTCGCTCCTACAGCGTTTTGCGTTGGTTTCAGTACAGGCATTCCACGGCCATCGCCGTGGCTTCGCCGCCGCCGATGCAGATCGCCGCAACGCCGCGTTTCAGGCCTTTCTGGCGCAGGGCCGAGAGCAGGGTCACGAGGATCCGCGCGCCGGACGCACCGATCGGGTGGCCCAAGGCGCACGCGCCGCCGTGCACGTTGAGTTTCTCGTGGGGGATTTCCAGATGGGTCATCGCTGCCATGCCGACCACGGCGAAGGCTTCGTTGACTTCCACCAGGTCCACGTCATTCAGCGACCAGCCGGTTTTCTTCATCAGCCGCTTGATCGCGCCGATCGGTGCCACCGGGAACAGGCCCGGCGTGTCGGCGAATGCCGCGTGGCCATGAATCACCGCCAGCGGTTTCAGGCCGCGCTTGTCCGCTTCGGAACGACGCATCAGCACCAGCGCCGCCGCACCGTCGGAAATCGAACTGGAGTTGGCCGCCGTCACCGTGCCGCCTTCGCGGAAGGCTGGTTTCAGCGAGGCAATCTTGTCCAGTTTGGCTTTTGGTGGCTGCTCGTCGTTGCTGATGACGACTTGCTCTTTGCCGACGGTCACGGTCAGCGGCACGATCTCGTCCTTGAAGCTGCCGTCCTCGATCGCCTGCTGCGCGCGGGTGGTCGAAGCGATGGCAAAGGCATCCTGTGCTTCGCGACTGAAGCCGTTGGTTTCAGCGCAATCTTCGGCGAAAGTGCCCATCAGGCGGCCCTTGTCGTAGGCGTCTTCCAGGCCGTCGAGGAACATGGAGTCGAGCACACGGCCATGGCCCATGCGATAACCGCTGCGGGCGCGGTCCAGCAGATATGGCGCGTTGGACATGCTTTCCATGCCGCCCGCCACCACCACATCGGCGCTGCCGGCGAGCAGCATGTCATGGGCCAGGATGGCCGCTTCCATACCGGAACCGCACATCTTGTTCAGGGTGGTGCAGCGGGTCGATTTATCCAGCCCGGCGCCCAGTGCGGCCTGGCGTGCAGGGGCCTGCCCGAGACCGGCGGGCAGCACGCAGCCAAACAGCACTTCTTCAACCGCGTCCGGCGCCACACCGGCGCGTTCGACGGCGGCGCGAATCGCGGCGGCACCCAATTGCGGTGCAGTCAGGCTTTTCAGTTCGCCCTGGAAACCGCCCATCGGGGTACGGACGGCGCTGACGATAACGATTGGATCGTGGGAAAGGGTCATGACAAATCCTCCTTACTTGGCGGCCATGCGCAAGGCACCGTCGAGACGGATCACCTCGCCATTGAGCATGCTGTTATCAATGATATGCCTGACCAGCTGCGCGTACTCGGCCGGTTTGCCCAAACGTGGTGGAAACGGCACGCCAGCGGCAAGGGAATCGCGGACTTCCGGGGTCATGCCGGCCATCATCGGCGTCTCGAAAATCCCTGGGGCGATGGTCATCACACGGATACCGAAGCGCGCCAGTTCACGAGCCGCCGGTAAGGTCAGGCTGACAATCGCGCCTTTCGATGCCGCATAAGCCGCCTGGCCGATCTGACCGTCATAGGCTGCGGCGGAAGCGGTGTTGATGATCACCCCGCGCTCGCCATCGGCGTCCGGTTCGGTTTCAGCGATGGCCGCCGACGCCAGACGCAGCATGTTGAAGCTGCCGATCAGGTTGACGTTGATCACCTGGCTGAAACTGGCCAGTGCATGCGGACCGTTTTTGCCGAGGATCTTCTCGCCACGCACGATGCCGGCGCAGTTGACCAGACCGTTCAGGCCACCGAAGGCTTTGACCGTGGCCTGCACCGCCGCTTCCGCCGCCGCTTCGTTGCTGATGTCCGCGACCACGCTTTGCGCGCCGAGACGTTCAGCCTGGGCCGCGACAGCTTCGGCGTTCATGTCCACCAGCATCACTTTGGCGCCGGCCGCGACCAGCATTTCAGCCGTGGCCGCACCGAGCCCGGAGGCGCCGCCGGTGACGAGAAAAACCTTGTTTTCGATCTGCATCATTGTTTCCTTGGATTCAAGCTGAAACGTTCTTCGCTGCGGCCTCTTGAGCCTTGGCGATTTCCTGGTTGCGCAAGATAAAGCGCTGCAATTTGCCGCTTGGGGTTTTCGGCAACTCGCTGACAAACTCGATTTCACGCGGGTAAGAGTGCGCGGCCAGACGTTTGCGCACATGTTGGCGCAGTTCTTCGGCCAACTCTGGCGCGGCGCGGTATTGCGCGCTGAGCACGACGAAGGCTTTGACCAGTTCGGTGCGCTCCGGATCGGGTTTGCCGACCACGGCGGCTTCGACGACGGCCGGGTGTTCGATCAACGCACTTTCCACGTCGAACGGGCCGACGCGATAGCCGGAGGTGGTGATCACGTCGTCACTGCGGCCGACGAAGCTGATGCTGCCGTCCGGGTTCCACTCGACGGTGTCGCCGCTCAGGTAATAGTTGCCGACGAAGGCTTTGGTCGGTGCGCCTTCGTAGCCGTTGAACCAGCACATCGGCGACTGAGTGCGGTCGATGGCGAGGATACCGGGTTGGCCGACACCCAGTTCCTTGTACTCCTCGTCCAGCACCACGATACGGTGGCCAGGCGAAGCAAAACCGGCGGCGCCCATGTGGATCGGATGATCGAGGCCGTGGTGGTTGCACAGGACCATGCCCAATTCGGTCTGGCCGTAATGGTCGTGAATGACTACGCCGAGGTTGTCGGCGAACCAGCGGATCACTTCCGGGTTCAACGGCTCGCCGGCGCTGCTGACGATGCGCAGCTTGCCTTTGATCGACTTAGCGAACTCATCGCCACCGGCGATCAGCAGACGATAGGCGGTCGGTGAGCCAGTGAGGTTGGTGATGCCGTATTTGTTGATCACCCGGCAGGTGCTTTCGAGGGTGAACGGGCCATCGTAAAAGGTGATCGGATGCCCCATCGCCATCGGCCCGGTGACGCCGAAATAGATGCCGTAGGCCCAGCCCGGATCGGCAACGTTCCAGAACGCGTCTTCAGGGCGAAGGTCCACGGCGTCGCGTGTGTAGCTCTCGAACGCGACAATTGCCTTGAGCGGCACCGACAGCGCTTTCGACGGGCCGGTGGTACCGGAGGTGAACATCAGCAGGAACGGGTCTTCGCCGGTCAGCAGCACCGGTTCGCAGTCAGCGGAATAGTTGGCCAGTTCGGCCCAGAAACTGAAATCGCCACGGACGATGCCTTGGCCTTTTGCACCGCCGACGGTGACGATGGTCGGGCAGTCGGCAACTTCAGCGAGTTTCGAGCGATTGACCGCGTCGGTCACCACCACTTTGGCGTTGGAGCTGCTCAAGCGATGTTCGATGGCCTTGGGGCCGAACGCGGTGAACAGCGGCTGATACACCGCGCCAATGCGCCAGGTGGCGAATACGGTGATCAACAATTCGATATTGCGCGGCAGCAGGCCGGCGACCTTGTCGCCTTTCTTTACGCCCTGCGCCAGCAGGAAATTGGCGAAACGTGCAGCCTTGTCCTGCAAGTCGCTGAAGGTGTACGTCGCACTGGTGCCGTCCCGGCCTTCCCAGAACAGCGCGATGCGACCTGGCAACGCATGCCGGTCGCAACACTCGACACAGGCATTGAGGGCCGTCAGGTTACCCGCGAGTGCGGCGTCGACGGTGTGCTGATAATTGAACTGTGACGTGGCAGACAAATAATCGCGCATTGCCAGAATCCCTCGGTATTTTTATTAGGTTGGGGGAAGCGTAACCAACAGGGAAATACTCGCTCTGCGCGGGGGGTGGGGCAATGGTCAAAGCTATCAAGTTGTCTGACTGGTTTGGCCAAGATCCAACAGATTTGGCGCCTGGTTTGACGCGTTCGCGGGCAAGCCTCGCTCCTACAGGTTCAGTGTTAATCCTGTAGGAGCGAGGCTTGCCCGCGAAGAGGCCCGCCCAATCACCACAAAATCCGGATCAGCTCGCTTCGGTCAGAATCAAACTCCGATAATGCCCCGGATTCGACCCCGACCATTTGCGAAACGCCTTGTAGAACGAGCTCGCATCGGCAAACCCCAGCCGCGTAGCAATTTCGGCGAAGCTGATACTCGGCTCCGCCAGCCAGACAATGGCCAGTTCCTTGCGCACGCTGTCCTTGAGGCCTTGATAGGTCTGCCCCTCCTCCGCCAGCCGCCGCCGCAAGGTCGAGGCCGACATGCACAGTTGCTGTGCCAGAGGTTCGGTTTCCGGCCACTGCTCGGCGGGCAATTGCCGCAAATCGTGCTTGATCCGACTCGCCAGACTCTCCGGGTCGCGGTACTTGACCAGAATATTGGCCGGCGCATGGGCCAGGAAGCGCTTGAGTTCTTCGGCGCTGCGCTTGATCGGCAGGTCCAGGCAATCGGCCGAAAAAATCATTCGGGTGCGCGGCCGGTCGAAACGCAGGTTCTCGGAAAACATCACCTGATAGTCATCACAGAAATCCGGTTCCGGGCAGCGCAACTCGATGGCCAGAATCGGAATCCGCCGCCCGGCCAGCCAACACGCAACGCCGTGAACGATCATCCAGTAGGTGAAATAGGTGAACGCGCGGCGAGGGTCCTGGTCGTCTTCCAGCAGGACGATTTCCGCGAGACTTTGCTGACGAACCAGCTGCGCGGGCAGGTGTTCGAGCATCAACGACAGAAACCCCAGCCCCGAAGTCAGGCCGGCGGCCAGGCTCGGCTGGACCATCGAGCAGCGGCACAGAAACTCCAGGCTGCCGGATTTGAGCTTGCGCGGGTCCATGCCAAAAAACTCATCGTCGCCACGCCGGGCCAGCAACCGCCATAAACGCGCATAGGCCGTGGCCGGGACGCGGGCAACGGCGGACTCCAGCAGCGCCGGATCGATACCGACCTTGTTCAACACCTCATCGGTGGCCGCGCCAGGGGCGCAACTTTGCAACAGCGCTTCACGCACCAGTTGAATGGAAATGGTGTCTTTTTCCGACATTGCGCGGGGTGTGCTCTGTTGTTTGAGTGGAGGGCATAGTAGCGCAGCCGTCCGCTTGGCGCAGATCCCTTGTGGGAGCGGGCTTGCTCGCGAAGGCGGTGTGTCATTCAACATCCATAGTGACTGACATTGCCGCTTCGCGAGCAAGCCCGCTCCCACAGGGGATATGGGTGATGTTGAGGGTTGTTCAGGTTAGGTTCAGGTAAATGTCAACTATTGGCATTTGGGAATGAGTGTCATTATGTTACAAATTAGCACCCTATCTAATTCCACGACGGTGCTGAATGCTTGTTCCTTTTCTGATCATGCTGCGCGAAGGCATCGAGGCCGCATTGATCGTCGGCATCATCGCCAGCTACCTCAAGCAAACCGGTCGTGGCCAGTGGATGCCGGCCGTGTGGACCGGTGTGTTTCTCGCCGCCGCGCTGGCCCTGCTGGTGGGCGGTGGTCTGGAACTGGTCAGCGCTGAGTTCCCGCAGAAACAACAGGAACTGTTTGAAGGTGTGGTCGGCCTGGTGGCGGTCGGCATCCTCAGTTCCATGGTGTTCTGGATGCGCAAGGTGGCGCGTTCGATCAAGCATTCGCTGCATGTGTCCCTCGATCAGGCGCTGGCTGGCTCTAAACATCAGGTGACCGCGCTGATCGCCATGGTGTTTTTCGCCGTCGCTCGGGAAGGCCTGGAAACGGTGTTTTTCCTGCTCGCGGTCTTCCAGCAAAGCGAAGGCCCGGCGGCACCGATTGGCGCCCTGCTCGGCCTGATTCTGGCGATCATCGTTGGCTTCCTCATTTACACCGGCAGCATGCGCCTGAACCTCGGCGCGTTCTTTCGCTGGACCGGGCTGTTCATCCTCGTGGTCGCGGCCGGCATTCTCGCCAACTCGGTACAGGCGCTGCATGAAGCCGGGGTGTGGAATCAGCTGCAAACCGTGCTGTTCGATTTCAGCACCACGCTGCCAATGGACGGCCCGCTGGGCTCGGTGCTGGCCGGGATGTTCGGCTACCAGGACGCGCCCACCGTCAGCACCCTCGGCGCTTATCTGATCTATCTCGTGGTGGCGCTGGTGATGTTTTTTCTCCCGACGCCGGCACCCGCTAAACAGTCTTCCTCCGTTCCCCTGTAGGAGCGAGCTTGCTCGCGATGGTCGTTAACGATAACGCGTGAAACCAGATGCCCAGCGGCGCCTGCAGGTTTTTCGCGAGCAAGCTCGCTCCTACAGAGGGGCGTGCGCCAATGCATTTTTTCCAGTCAGTAAGGGCACCCATGTCAAATCAAGCCCCTCCTCAGGCCTCCCCTCCCCGCGCCTTGCGCTGGGCGGTGGCCGGTTCGGTGATCGTGATGATCGCCGCCGGCGGCCTGTTCTACTACGCCTCGAAAATGGCCGCGGCCAAACGCCAGGCCAACCATGACGAAGTGCTGGTGACCATTCACCCCCACAGCTGCGAACCGAACGCGTTGACGGTGGCGGCCGGTCGCGCCAGTTTCCGCATCGTCAACCGCTCGGATCGCGCTGTTGAATGGGAAATCCTTGACGGCGTGCTGGTGGTCGAAGAACGGGAAAACATCGCGCCCGGCCTGAGTCAGGTGATCAACGCCAACCTGTTGCCCGGCGATTACGCGATCACCTGCGGCCTGCTGAGCAACCCGCGTGGCACGCTGCACGTGACACCTACCGCGGCGTCCGATGCCGCGGCCAAGGCCAGGCCGTCGATGGTGGCTTTCGTCGGGCCGTTGTCGGAATTTCGCGTTTACCTGAGCAGCCAGAGCACCGCGCTGATCAAAGCCGTCACCGCCCTTGAACAAGCCATCGAAGCCGGTGACCTGAGTCAGGCGCAAGCCTTGTACGTCCCGGCGCGCAGAGCCTATCAACGCATTGCCCCGGCCACACAGCGCCTGGCGGAACTGGACAACACCATCAACGCCCGTGCCGATTACTTTGAAAAGCGCGAGCAGGACCCCGGTTTCATGGGTTTCCATCGCCTGGAGTATGCGCTGTTCCAGCAACGCAACCTCGACGGCCTGACACCGGTAGCCCAACAGCTGCTGACCGACGTCACCACGCTCAAGCAACAACTGCTCGCGCAATCGCTGCCCCCGGAACAGCTGGTCAGCATCGTGGTGCGCAACCTCAATAACCTCGGCGACGTGCGCGCCAGCAGCGGTGAAGAAGAACGCTACAGCCACACCGACTTGAACGGTTTCGCCGGCAACCTCGAAGCTGCCCGCAAAGTCGTCGACCTGTTGCGCCCGCTGCTGACCAAGTCCGCCGCCGAACTGCTGCCAACCATCGACAGCGCTGTCGCCAGCCTTGATGCCGAACTCAATGGCTTCAAGGTCAAGGACGGCTATGCGAGCTACGACACGGTCAGCGCCGAAAAGCGCAAACAGATCGCCGACAAGGCCAAGGCACTGGCCGATGCACTCGATGGAATCGATCCCGCCCTTGGCCTTTCCGGCCTCTAGCAGAAGACGACATGTAGATGAACGATTCAGAGCAATTCAACCTCCAGCGTCGCCGGGTATTGATGGGCATGGGGGCCGCCGGTGTGGCATTGGCCGCTTCGGCATTGAGCTGCCCGGCCATGGCCGCCAGCCCCGCGCAAGTCACCGAAGCACCGAGCAGCGACAGGACCGAAGACCACCACGACTTCCACGGCCAGCACCAAAGCGGCATCGTCACCCCGCGCCCGGCGTCGGGCATGTTGGTGTCGTTTGATGTGTTGGCCAGTGACCGTGAAGACCTCGAACGGCTGTTCCGCACGCTCAATGAGCGCATCGCGTTCCTGATGAAGGGCGGCCCGGTGGCGCAGGTCGATCCGAAACTGCCGCCGGTGGATTCAGGGATTCTTGGCCCTGTGGTTACGCCGGACAACCTGACCATCACCGTCTCGGTGGGTGAATCGTTATTCGACGAACGCTTCGGCCTGGCCCACGCCAAACCGAAACGGCTGAGCCGCATGGTCGGTTTCCCCAACGATGCGCTGGAAGCCGATTGCTGCCACGGCGACCTGAGTTTGCAGTTCTGCTCCAACACCACCGACACCAACATCCACGCCCTGCGCGACATCGTGAAAAACCTGCCGGACTTGCTGCTGGTGCGCTGGAAACAGGAAGGCAGCGTGCCGCCCCAGGCACCGGCGAAACCCGGTGTGCCGGCGCAGAGTGCGCGTAACTTTCTGGGCTTTCGCGACGGCTCGGCCAACCCCGATTCCAACGACGCCAAGGCCATGGATCGCATCGTCTGGGTCCAGCCCGGCAGCGACGAACCGGCGTGGGCCGTCAACGGCAGCTATCAAGCGGTGCGGATCATCCGCAACTTCGTCGAGCGCTGGGACCGCACGCCGTTGCAGGAGCAGGAAAGCATTCTCGGCCGGGTCAAAAGCACCGGCGCGCCCATGGGCGGCGCCCACGAAACCGAGGTGCCGGACTACGCCAAGGACCCGGAAGGCAAGCTGACCAAGCTCGACGCGCACATCCGCCTGGCCAACCCGCGCACCGCCGCGAGTCAGGCCAACCTGATCCTGCGCCGGCCGTTCAACTACTCCAACGGCGTGAACAAGAACGGTCAGCTGGACATGGGCTTGCTGTTCATCTGCTACCAGGCCGACCTGGAAAAAGGCTTCATCACCGTGCAAACCCGGCTCAACGGCGAGCCGCTCGAGGAGTACCTCAAGCCGGTCGGCGGCGGGTACTTCTTCACCCTGCCGGGTGTGACGGGCGACCAGGATTTCATCGGCCGCTCGCTGCTCTACTCCACACAAACAAAAGCCACCGCCTAACCAACCCCCAACACGGAACCGTCCCATGAAAAAGTCGCCACTCGCGTTATTGCTGACCCTTGGTTTGCTCAACACCCCGTTTTCGGCTTTCGCGGCGACGGCGCCGCTGGAACTGGTGGGGCCGATTTCGGATTACAAGATCTACGTCACCGAGCAACTGGACGAACTGGCCAGCCACACTCAGAAATTCACCGATGCGGTGAAGAAAGGTGATCTGGCCACCGCGCAAAAACTCTACGCGCCGACCCGGGTTTACTACGAATCGATCGAGCCGATTGCCGAGCTGTTCAGTGACCTCGATGCGTCCATCGACTCCCGTGTCGACGACCACGAAAAAGGCGTGAAAGCCGAAGACTTCACCGGTTTCCACCGCATCGAATACTCGCTGTTCTCCGAGAAGAGCACCAAGGGCCTGGGCGAGCTGGCGGATGGCTTGAACAAAGACGTCAAGGACCTGCAAACCCGCGTGGCCGGCCTGACCTTCCCGCCTGAAAAAGTGGTGGGCGGCGCGGCGGCGCTGCTGGAAGAAGTCGCCGCCACCAAGATCTCCGGCGAAGAGGATCGTTACAGCCACACCGACCTGTATGACTTCCAGGGCAACATCGACGGCGCCAAGAAAATCGTCGACTTGTTCCGTCCGCAGATCGAGAAGCAGGACGCGGCGTTCATTGCCAAGGTCGACAAAAACTTTGCCACGGTGAACAAGACGCTGGCGAAGTACAAAACCAGGGATGGCGGTTTTGAGACCTATGACAAGGTGAAGGACAGCGATCGCAAGGCGCTGGTCGGGCCGGTGAATACGTTGGCTGAGGATTTGTCGACGTTGCGTGGGAAACTGGGTTTGAATTGATTTTTTTGTAGCGTCTGAGCGGGCCCCTTCGCGGGCAAGCCTCGCTCCTACAGAGGATCGCATACCTCTGTAGGAGCGAGGCTTGCCCGCGAAGGCATTTTCAGCCCCTACACATCCCCCTCCTGCTACCATCCCCCGCCAATAATAAAAGCTCACGGAAGACTCACCCATGTCCGCTTCAACCTTCGACCTGCGTCCGCTCATGGTCGCCAACATGGCCTGCACCATGGCAATGATGGCGTTCGTTTCTTTGATCGGGCCCATCGCTCGGGTTTTGGGCCTGGCCACCTGGCAGGCCGGTGCAGCGGTGACGGTGTCCGGGGTGATCTGGATGGTGCTGGCGCGCCCATGGGGTCAGGCCAGCGACCGCTTTGGACGACGACGCATTCTGTTGCTCGGCACTGCGGGATTCACCCTCGCCTATTGGGCCTTGTGCCTGTTCATCGACACGTCATTGCGATTCCTGCCTTCAGCGGCGCTGGCGTTTATCGGGCTGATGCTCGGTCGCGGGCTGATCGGGGTGTTCTATGCGGCGATCCCGGTCGGCTGCAATGCACTGATTGCCGACAACGTCGAGCCGCAACACCGCGCCAAAGCCATGGCCGCATTGGGCGCTGCCAACGCCTGCGGGCTGGTGATCGGCCCGGCGATAGCGGCGTTGCTGTCCCGATATAGCCTGAGCCTGCCGTTCTACGCCATGGCTTTTTTACCGTTGTTGGCGTTCCTGGTGCTGCGTTACAAGCTCAAGGCTCAGGAACTGCATTTGCGCCAGGCACCGCGCAAGGTGCACCTCAACGATCCACGGTTGCGCCGGCCCATGGCGGTCGCGTTCGTGGCGATGCTGTGCGTTTCTGTCGCGCAGATCACCGTTGGCTTCTTCGCGATCGATCGACTGGGCATGAGCCCGGCCGACGCCGCGCAAACGGCCGGTATCGCCCTGACCATGGTCGGCTTCGCGTTGATCTGTTCGCAGCTGGTTGTGCGTCGACTGGAATGGCCGCCGCTACGGCTGATCCGGGTCGGCGCGATAGTCGCTGCGCTGGGGTTTTCCGGCAGCATCATGG
>Ga0255334_1001228_pt1 | contig 12679 bp, 12 predicted proteins | sample EtOH5_35cm_T3_12_FD_202080 | JGI IMG/M metagenome (GOLD analysis project Ga0255334, IMG submission 202080) | Sandy soil microbial communities from University of British Columbia, Vancouver, Canada - EtOH5_35cm_T3_129 | ecosystem: Engineered > Artificial ecosystem > Sand microcosm > Unclassified ...
GTGCATCCGTCCAGGGCAGGGACGGAAACCAACCGGGCAGCACGTACACCGCGCCGACGATGAGGAAGACGAAGTCGGCGATCGCGCCGCGCGCGATCCACGAGCGGTCAGGCCTCTTCAGGGCTTTCAGCACACGCTCGGGTCGGCCAAGATCAAGGATGAGGACGAGGCCACCGATCCCGACGAGCACGAGTCCCAGGACGTCGAGGAGCGGGAGCCCGAGGACGGAGCCCGCGTCCCGCACGGAGAACACGTGCCGAACCATGAACGTCCCCGCGCCGAGGCCCATGGCCCAGAACCACAGAGCGTGCGGGAAGTGCCAGTACGGCTGCGGCACCAGATGGAGCGCAAAGCGGTCGACCGTACGTTCCGACTCGATCAGGAATTTCGCGCCCATGTTCGACCTCCCGGGTCTGGGTCGTGATTGCGCCCTTGCCCGAGGACTCTCTCGTGCAGGGTGCGCGCGACACTGGGACAGAGGTCCCTGAGGGCGCGCCCGGCCAGGGTCGAGAAGTGCTCGGTCGGGAGGGTGCCGCCACGACCGCGGTGCTGCGGCGGCGCTGCCTCGCTCCTTCCGGGTGACACGCTTCAACGACCGCCGGCGCGTTTGAGACGGCGAAGGTCCGGGCCGCCAGCACGTCTGCGCGAGGGGACCGTCGCCAACGACGTGACGGCTACCGAGCCGCTCGCGGAGGATGCCGCCGGCACAGCCGCCGCGGCCGCCGACGCCCGACGGGCGGCGTGGAGGGCGTCGCTGCACTCCCTCGGCACCGACGTCCACGACTGGCTGCTCGCGCACGCGGCGGCGTACGGCTGGGCGTTGCCGTCCTGGGCCCGCCGCAGCGGCTCGAAGCCGGAGCCGGGGCACTGGGAGTACGTCGGGTGACGCCGGAGACGGCACTCCGGCCCTACGCTGTGTGATCGTGGATGATTCGGGAGGAACGGGACAGATCGCCCCGCTCGTGGGACGCGACGCGGAGCTCGACGACCTCGACGGGCTCATCGCCTCGGCGGCGTCCCGCGACGGCGCGGTCGTCTTCCTCGAGGGCGAGGCAGGCATCGGCCGCAGCCGCCTGGTCCAGGCGCTCGGACCCGGTGCGGACATGCTGGGCGTCGACCTCGTCCCCGTCGCGTTCCCCGGCCCCACCGCGGCCGAGCTCGACGCGCTCCTCGACGCCCGCGGCGACCGGCCGCGCGCGCTCGTCCTCGACGACGTCCACCTCGCCGACGACGCCTCGCTCGCCGTGCTCACGCGCTACGCGCACTCCGGCCCGCTGCCGGGCACGCTGCTGATCGTCACGCTGCGGCCCGTGCCGCACCGCGACACCGTGCAGGCGATGGTGGTCGCGTGGGTGCGTGCCGGCGCGCGCAACCTCGAGCTGCGGCCCCTGCCCGCCGCCGCCGTGGTCGAGCTGGCCGAGCTGCTGACCGCCCACCACATCGGTCCCATGCTGCGCGGCGTGCTGTCGACCTCGGGCGGCAACCCGCGCCTGGCCACGGCCGTCGTCCGCTGCGCCGAGCGCGCCGGCGCGCTGCGGCTGTCCGACGACGACGTGATCGACATCGAGGGGCTCGGCTGGCAGGACGAGCTCGACGACATCGCGCGCGGCCACATCGGGTACCTCGACCCGGACGTGGCCGGGCTGCTGTCGCAGGCGGCGGTGCTCGGCCCGTCGTTCGTCGTGCCCGACCTCGCGGCGCTGGCCGACCTGCCGCTGACCGCCTGCTGGCGCACGCTGCGGCACGCGCTCGCCGCCGGGGTCGTCGCCGCACGCGGAGACCGGCTGGTGTTCCGGCACGACCTGGTGCGCACGGCCCTCTACGCCGGGCTCGACCCACGGGTGCGCCGCGCGCTGCACACGCGGGCCGCCGGGACGCTCGGCGACGCCGGCGCGCCGCCGCACGTCGTGGCCTCGCATCTCGAACGCGCGAAGGCGTCCGGGCGCGTCTAGCGTGGACCGGGAGACACCCCGATCGAAGGAGGGCACCATGCCCACGCGCACCGCACGTACCGAGTGGACCGGGACGCTGGAGCAGGGCGGCGGGCAGGTCGACCTGCTGAGCTCGCGCGCCGGCACGTTCGCCGTCTCGTTCCCGCGCCGGACCGCCGACGACGCCCAGGGGGTCACCAGCCCGGAGGAGCTGATCGCCGCCGCGCACTCGTCGTGCTTCGCGATGGCCCTGTCCGGGGTGATCGCCGCCGCGGGCGGCACGCCACGGGCCCTGGAGGTGACGGCCGACGTCACGCTGCGTCCCGACGGCGGGGGCGGGTGGGCGATCACCGGGATCGCCCTGTCGGTGCGCGGCGAGGTGGACGGGCTCGACGAGCCCGGGTTCGTCGCCGCCGCGCAGACCGCCAAGGAGAACTGCCCGGTGAGCAAGGCCCTCGCCGCCGTCCCGATCACACTGGACGCCTCCCTGACATAACCCCCTCCCTCGCGGACCCCCTCCCTCGCGAACCTCCTCCGCCGGGCACCCCCTCCCTCGCGAACCTCCTCCGCCGGGCGCATCGTTCGCCACCCAGCGCGTACGTTCCGGGCGCGGAAACGTACGCGTTCGGCGCCGGACGATGCGCCGGGCGTTGGGGTGGGGTGGGGTGGGGGTTAGGGGGACCTAAGTCCGATGAGGGGAAGGCAAGCCTTTCCATAGCCTCCAGGTATGGATCTGGCTTGCTGCACCGAGGGCGTCCGCGCTCGGATCCTCGACGTCGACGTCGAGCCCGGCATGTGCCTCCGGCTGGGCGAGCTGGGCCTGCGGCCCGGCGCGCTGGTCGAGGTGACGCACGACGCGGGCCGGCAGGGTCGCGTCCTCGCTCTCGGTGCGGAGCGGTTCGCGCTCGACGCCCGCACCTGCGCCCTGATCGCGGTCGAGCCGGTGGTGGCGGTCGCGGTATGAGCTGCCACGAGCCGGCGTCGGCCGCACCGGTCGCCGTCGCGGAAGAGCGAGCCACCGTCGCCCTGGTCGGCAGCCCCAACGTGGGCAAGTCGACGCTGTTCAACGCCGCCACCGGCGCCCGCCAGCACGTGGTCAACGCCCCCGGCACGACTGTGGAGCTGGCCACCGGAGTGTGGAAGGCGGCGGACGTCGCGCTCGTCGACCTCCCCGGCGCGTACTCGCTGCTGGCCCGGACGCCCGACGAGCAGGTGACGGCCGACGCCGTCGCCGGCGCGGGCCGCGCGGGCAACGTCGACCTCGTCGTCGCGCTGGTGGACGCCACCGCGCTGGCGCGCTCGCTCTACCTCGTCGGGCAGGTCGCCCGCGCCGGGAAGCCGGTGGTGGTCGGCCTGACGATGCGGGACGTCGCCGCCGCGCGCGGCGTGGTCGTCGACTCCGCGGACCTCGCTGCCGTGCTGGGCGTCCCCGTGGTGGGGCTCGATCCACGCACCGGGCAGGGCCTGGGCGAGCTGGCACGCGCCGTGCAGGGCGCCCTCGCGGCGGCGCCGCGCATCGTCGGGCCGGAGACCACGCCCGCCGAGGGCGACGACCGGCGGCTCGCCGAGGCCGAGGCGCTGTTCGCCTGGGTGCAGCACGTGCTGGGTCAGGTTCAGCACACCGTCGACCCCGCGGTGACCAGGGTCCGCCGCACGCGGTCCGACCGCGTCGACACCGTGCTGCTGCGGCCGTGGGTGGGCATCCCCGTGCTGCTCGCCGTGATGTGGTCGCTGTTCCAGCTGGTCACCGTCGCGGCGGCCCCGCTGATGGACTGGGTGGACGGCGCGGTCAACCGCTGGTTCGGCGGCCTGGTGTCCGGGTGGCTCGCCGGGGCGCCGGAGTGGATCGGCGGGTTCCTCGTCGACGGCGTGCTGGCGGGTGTCGCCACGGTGCTGTCCTTCGCGCCGCTGATGGCCGTCATGTTCGTCGCGGTCGCGCTGCTCGAGGACTCCGGATACCTGGCGCGGGCGGCGTTCGTCGCGGACCGCGCGATGCGCACCATCGGCCTGGACGGCCGGGCGGTGCTGCCGCTCGTCGTCGGCTTCGGCTGCAACCTGCCCGCGCTCGCCGCCACGCGCACGCTGCCGCACGCACGCCAGCGGCTGCTGACCGGGCTGCTCGTCCCGCTGACGAGCTGCACGGCCCGCCTGACCGTGTACCTCGTGCTCGCGGCCGTGTTCTTCCCGGACAACGCCGGCACCGCGGTGCTCGCGATGTACGTGCTGTCCGCGCTGCTCGTCGTCGGCCTGGGCGCGCTGCTGCGCACCACCGCGTTCCGGGACCTCGAGCGGGAGCCGTTCGTGCTCGTGCTGCCCGCCTACCAGCGGCCCCGGCTCCGCGCGATCGCCACATCGACGTGGGTGCGTGTGTGGGCGTTCGTCCGCAAGGCCGGGACGATCATCGTCGCGACGCTCTCCGTCGTCTGGGTGCTGATGGCGCTGCCGGCCACGCAGGGCCGGACGATCACGGACGTGCCCGTCGAGGACTCGGTGTACGGGCGGGTGGCCGAGGCGATCGTCCCGGCGTTCGCCCCCGCGGGCTTCGGCGACTGGCACGCCTCCGCCGCCCTGATGACCGGGTTCGTCGCCAAGGAGGTCGTCGTCGGCTCGATGGCGCAGACCTACGCCGTCGCCGAGCCCGAGGACCCGACCCTTCCCGGTGACCTCGGCACCCAGCTGCGCGCCACGTTCGACCGGACCTCGGGCGGGGCGCCCGGCGCCGCGGCCCTGGCGTTCATGGTCTTCGTGCTCGCCTACACGCCGTGCGTCGCGACCATGGCCGAGCAGGCCCGCCTGTTCGGCAAGAGGTGGATGCTCGCCTCGGTGGCCGGCTCGCTGGTGCTCGCGTGGGCGCTCTCCGTCGCCGTGTTCCAGGTGGGTCGACTCCTGTGACCCTCACCCTCGCCGAGCACGGCAGCTCGACCCGAGCACGGCAGTCCCACGTGCCGGGCTCGGGTGGTGCTGCCGGGTTCGCGCAGGTGCTCGCGCTCGTGGACCGCGGGTTCACCGCCGAGCGGGTCGCGTCCGTCCTGGGGGTGTCCGACGAGGTCGTCGGGCTCGCCCTGGAGCACGCGGAGCGGCTCGGGCTCGTCGTGCTGCCCGGCGCCGCGGCCGCGCCCTGCGGGACCGGCTGCGCCACCGCCGCCCTGAAGCCGGCCGCCTGCGCCGGCTGCCCACTGGCCCGCTGACCCGCCCGCCCACCCCGCTCCCGCCGCCCCACGCCCGCCCCGCGCCGCCCCACGCCCGCCCCGGGCCGCCCCGCCCGCCACATCGGTGTTTCCCTGCCGGATCGGTGCATCGATGCACCGATCCGGCACCGAAACACCGAACTGGCGGGGAGAGGGCGGCGAGGGGTGTCCGCCAGGGCGCACGCCGCCGCGGCCCGCCCGGGACGGGTGGCAGACTGCGGCGCATGGCGTCCCGGGCGGCCACCGCGCCGATCACCGACCAGGTCGTGGGCCTGGTCGCCGACCTGAAGTCGGCCGTGCGCGGCGAGGTCGACGCCTCCGCCCGCCGCCGAGCCGAGTTCTCCACCGACGCCTCGAACTACCGCGTGGTGCCGCAGGTGGTCGTGTTCCCGCGGGACCCCGAGGACGCGCTCGCCGCGCTGGAGGTGGCCCGCGCCGGCGGGGTGCCCGTGACGGCGCGGGGCGCGGGGACGTCCGTCGCCGGCAACGCCGTGGGCCCGGGCGTGGTGCTGGACCTCTCCCGGCACGTCAACCGCGTGCTCGAGCTGGACCCGGAGGCGGGCACCGCCCGCGTGGAGCCGGGCGTGGTGATGGCCGCGCTCCAGGAGGCGGCGGCGCCGCACGGCCTGCGGTTCGGTCCCGACCCGTCGACGTGGACCCGCGCCACCCTCGGCGGGATGATCGGCAACGACGCCTGCGGCCCGCACGCGGTGGCGTACGGGCGCACCTCGGCCAACGTGATCTCGCTCGACGTCGTGGACGGGACGGGCCGGCGGTTCGAGGCCGGCGCCGGGTCGCCGGCGGCGGTGCCGGGGCTCGACGAGCTCGTCAAGGCCAACCTCGCCACCATCCGGACCCGGCTCGGGCAGTTCGGCCGCCAGGTGTCCGGCTACCAGCTGGAGCACCTGCTCCCGGAGCGCGGCACCGACCTCGCCAAGGCGCTCGTCGGCACCGAGGGGACCGTGGTGACGGTGCTCGGCGCGACGGTCCGGCTGGTGCCGCTGGCCGCCGCGCCCGTGCTCGTCGTGCTCGGCTACCCGGACATGGCCTCGGCGGCCGACGACGTCCCCGCGCTCCTCGCCCACGGCCCGCTCGCGGTCGAGGGGATGGACGCGCGGCTCGTCGACGTGGTGCGCCGCGCGAAGGGCGCCGCGGCCGTGCCGCCGCTCCCCGACGGTGGCGGGTGGCTGTTCGTCGAGGTGGGCGGCGAGTCGGCCGGCGAGGCGATGGCCGCGGCACGGGCGCTCGCGGCCTCGTCGGCCACCAGAGCCGTGCGCCTGTTCCCGCCCGGCCCGCAGGCCACCCGGGTGTGGAAGATCCGCGCCGACGGCGCCGGCCTGGCCGGCCGCACCGCGTCGGGCGAGCAGGCGTGGCCGGGCTTCGAGGACTCCGCGGTGCCGCCCGATCGGCTGGGCGCGTACCTGCGCGAGCTCGAGGCGCTGATGGCGCAGCACCACCTGGACGGCATGGCGTACGGGCACTTCGGCGACGGATGCGTCCACCTGCGCCTCGACGTGCCGCTGGAGCGCGACGGCGCCGCGTTGCGGTCCTTCATGGTGGACGCCGCGCACCTCGTCGCCGGGCACGGCGGGTCGCTGTCCGGCGAGCACGGCGACGGGCGCGCGCGCTCCGAGCTGCTCCCCGTGATGTACCCGCCCGAGGTGCTCGACCTCTTCGGCGCCTTCAAGCAGCTGCTCGACCCGGCGGACCTGCTCAACCCCGGCGTCCTCGTCCGGCCGCGGCCCCTCGACGCGGACCTGCGACGCCCGGCCGCCCACCGGCTCGGGGCGCTGGGCTTCGCGTTCGCCGAGGACCACGGCGACCTGACCACCGCCGTGCACCGCTGCGTCGGTGTCGCCACGTGCCGGGCCGACGAGTCCGCGTCCGGCGGGTTCATGTGCCCCTCCTACCTCGCGACGCAGGACGAGAAGGACTCCACCCGCGGCCGCGCGCGCGTGCTCCAGGAGCTGGCCAACGGGTCGCTCGTGTCGCGCGGCTGGTCCTCGCCCGAGGTGCAGGAGTCGCTCGACCTGTGCCTGGCGTGCAAGGCGTGCTCGTCGGACTGCCCGGCCGGCGTGGACATGGCCCGGTACAAGTCCGAGGTGCTGTACCGCGCCCACCGCGGCCGGGTGCGGCCCGTGTCGCACTACGCGCTGGGCTGGCTGCCGCGGTGGATCAGGCTCGTCACGGCCGTACCCGGGGTGTCGTCGCTGGCCAACGCGGTGCTGTCGGTCCGTCCGGTCGCGCGTCTCGTGCTGCGCGCGGGCGGGATGGACCCGCGGCGGCGGATGGTCCGGTTCGCTCGTCGGCCCTTCCGCCGCTGGGCGCGGGGGCACGACGAGGTCCGCGTGGTGAGCCGGCCGCACCCCCGGCCGGATGCCGCGACCCAGCGGTTGGTTGCGGCTGCCGGCCCTGATCCGCAACCAACGGCTGGCTCCCCTCGACCGGCCACCGCGCGCCAGAGCCTGGTTGCGGCTGCCGGCCCTGATCCGCGACCAACCGCTGGCTCGGGAGCGTTGGGCGGCGCGCGGCCGCCGGTGCTGCTGTGGACCGACTCGTTCAGCGACAGCCTCGCGCCGGACGTGCCCGTCGCGGCAGTCGCGGTGCTGCGCGCCGCCGGCTACGAGGTGCTGGTGCCGGACCACGACGCCTGCTGCGGCCTGACCTGGATCACCACCGGCCAGCTCGACGGCGCCAAGCACCAGCTGCGGCACCTGCTCGACGTGCTGGCGCCGTTCGCGGTCAACGGGATCCCGATCGTCGGGCTCGAGCCCTCCTGCACCGCCGTGCTGCGCTCGGACCTGCTCGACCTGCTGCCCGACGACCCCCGCTCGGCCGCCGTCTCACGCGCGACCCGCACGCTCGCGGAGCTGCTGACCGCACCGGCCCCCGCCGGCCCCGGCGACCGGTGGACGCTGCCGGACCTCTCGGGCGTCACCGCCGTGGTGCAGCCGCACTGCCACCACCACGCGGTGATGTCGTTCGCGGCGGACCGCGCGCTGCTGTCGGCGGCGGGTGCCTCGTTCTCGACGCTCGCCGGGTGCTGCGGGCTGGCCGGGTCGTTCGGGATGGAGGCCGGCCACTACGACGTCTCGGTCGCGGTGGCCGAGCACGCCCTGCTGCCGGCGCTGCGCGACGCCGCTCCCGGCGACGTCTACCTCGCCGACGGCTACTCCTGCCGCACCCAGGCCGAGCAGCTCGCCGGCGTCCAGGGCGTCCACCTGGCCCAGCTCCTGGCCGCGCACCTGTAGCCCCAACCCCCGGCGAGCGCATCGTTGGTGGCCGAGCGCGTACGTTCCGGGCGCCGGAACGTACGCGCTCGACGGCGAACGATGCGCCCGGCGGAGGCGGGGTGGCAGGGTGGGGGGATGTTGGTCGCCTTCTCCGTGGCCCCGATGGGGGTCGGCGAGTCCGTGTCCGGGGCCGTCGCCGAGGCCGTGCGCGTGGTGCGGGAGTCCGGGCTCCCCAACCGCACCGACGCGATGTTCACCACCATCGAGGGTGAGTGGGACGAGGTGATGGACGTCGTCCGACGAGCGGTCGAGGCCGCCGGCGAGGGCGCCGGCCGCGTCTCGCTGGTGCTCAAGGCGGACATCCGTCCAGGTCGCTCGGGGGAGCTGACCGCCAAGGTCGACCGGGTGGAACACCTGCTCAGCGGCGGGTGACGGCCCGCACGAGGCTCACCCCGTAGGTGGACACGCCCGGCTCGCGGCGCTGCGTTCCCCGGTCAGCGGTGCCCGATATGGGAAGGTATGGGCGCGCAGGGGGAAACGCGCACAGCGCAGGAGGACTACGGGGATGCCGATCTTCGAGCCCGACAGCGGGAGGCAGCGGCTCGTCCAGCCGATGCAGCCGCTGGCCGGGTCGTTCCTCGGCGAGGTGCGCACTCTGCTGGCCGAGCACCTCCCGGCGGTCGTCGGCGAACCTCTCTTCCCCGTCCGGTACCGCACGTCTCTGCCCGAGCACGCGGACGTCCCCGAGATCCTCGCGCTCGACGTCACGGGGCGCCCGGTGGTCATCTCGGTCGCCCAGGTGGTCGACGACGGCGCGATCGTCACGGCCCTGCGCCACGCCGGCGCCGCCGCCAGGCTGACCACCGCGGACCTGACGCGCGCCTACCACTCCGACCCGACGCGGTTCTCCGCGGACTACGCCGCGTTCCGGGAGCAGGTGCCGTTCGCGCGGCCCGCCGAGCTGCGGTACGGCATCCGGCTGGTGCTGCTGTGCTCCGAGGTCGCGGCGGAGGCGATCGACACGCTGGCCGCGGTGCGCGGTCCCGGGTGGCCGGTCAAGGTGCTCCAGGTCGGGGTGGTGCGCGGCCCGGAGGGCCACCGGCTGCTCGACGTGTCCCCGCTCGCCGCCTACGAGCAGGCGCGCCGCTCCATGGAACCCACGTCGCTGCGGCTGGTGCACACCACCGACGCGAACCCGCCCGCGCCGCCGCCGCTGCCGAGCGCGCCTCCCGCCGCGGCGGAGAACGCGGCAGCCGTCGCGATGAACCCCGCCCCGCTGATCCCCACCCAGCCGCCGCTGACGCACCCGGGCTCCGCCTCGCCGAGCCGCCCCGTCGCTCCGGCGATACGCCCTCCGGCCCCGCTCGCCACGATCTTCGCGGCCGCCCGGCACGAGACCACCTCGGCCCTGCTGGCCGAGCCCCACGTGCTGGCGCACCCCGAGCCGCCCGCCGTGGCGCCGGCGCCTCCCATTGCCTCGCCCGTGCCTTTCGTCGAGCCGCACGCGCCGCTGCGCGAGCTCGTCGCGCTGGCCACCGTGGTGCGGGCACCCGTCGCGCTGGTGTGGGTGCGCGAGCGGCGCGGGCAGCGCCTCGAGGCGACGCTGCGCCGCGACGGGCTGATCCAGCTGCCGGACGGCTCGGTGTTCGCCGACCCGGACCTCGCCGCCGCCCACGCCGCGCGCAGCGAGAGCACCGTCGACGGCTGGCGGATGTGGCGGCTGGGCGACGGCGGCCCGACGCTCGCCGAGACCCTGGGCCGGTAGGGCTCAGCCCCAGCCGTACCCCGCGAGCCAGCGGTCGATCTCGGCGTAGAACCTCGCGCGCACCGGCGGCGCGGACAGCGACAGGTCGTGCAGGCCGCCCTCGATCCGCACCACGGTCACCACCCGGCCCAGCTCCACCGCGCGGCGCGCGATCAGCTCGACGTCGAGGACCACGTCGGCCGCGCGCATCTCCTCCGACCAGCGCGGGCTGATCAGGCTCCGCGTCGAGGCGAGAACCAGGACCGGCGCGCCGACCGACAGGCCGCCCGCCACGGCGGCGTGCCCGTCGAGGATCGCGCGGAGCCACCCGGCGCGCACCGGGAACGCGGGGGAGGGCTTCCAGGTCTCGTCGTACTCCCACTCCCCGCCGTCCGCGCGCCGCACCGCGCGCGCCCAGAATCCCGGGTCGATGTTCGGCAGCGCCGCCTTGGGCTGGAACGAGGCGAGCTGGCGGATCGCCGGCGCCGAGACGTGCCGCAGCACCGACGACCCCTGCAGCTCGAGCCACGGGCTGTTGAGCACCAGCCCGTCGACCGCACCCGGGTGCCGGTCCGCCCACAGCGCCGCGATCAGCCCGCCGGTCGAGTGGCCCATGATCATCAGCCGGGAGGCGGCGCCGTGGTGGCGGCGGATGACCGCGACGGCGGCGTCGAGGTCCTCGTCGTACGCCGCGAGGTCCGCGACGTAGCCCGGCGTCTGGCCCGGTCGGAGGCTGCGGCCGTGCTTGCGCAGGTCCAGCGCGTAGAACGCGGCGCCGTGCGCGTGCCAGTACCGGGCCACCTCGGTCTGGAAGAAGTAGTCGGACCAGCCGTGCAGGTAGAGCAGCACGCGGGCGGCGCGCTGCGGCTCGGGCGTGGGCGGCGCATAGCGCACCAGCGTTGCGGCGACGGGACCCTCGTCGTCGTCGGCCAGGTGGAGGGTGCGCGCCTCGAAGCCGTCCCCGAGGACGTCCGGCCGCCACGCGCTCATGGCGTCACGACCACCTTGCCCATGTGCCCGCCGCCCGCGAGGCGTTCCAGTGCGGCGCGCGCGTCCTTCAGGGCGTACGACGAATCAACCAGCGGCTCGACGTCGTGGTGCGCGACGAAGGCGACCAGCTGCTCGAGCTCGTCGAGCGTGCCCATCGTCGCGCCCACCACGGCGATCTCCTGGAAGAAGACGCGGCTGATCTCCATCGCGGCGGGCTCGCCCGTGGTGGCGCCGACCACCACCACCGTCCCGCCCGGCTTCACCGTTCGCATGGTGTGCGACCACGTCGCGGCGCCGACCGTCTCGATCACCAGGTCGACCCGGGGGACCCGCGCCCCCGGCTCCACGGCCGCTTGCGCTCCCAGTGCCAGCGCCCGCTCCCGCTTGCCGGCGTCGCGGCTGGTGACGGTGACGTCCAGCCCTGCTCTGGCCCCGAGGATCGTCGCGGCCGTCGCCACCCCGCCGCCGGCGCCCTGCACCAGCACGCGCTGACCCGGCCGCGCCCGCCCCGACCGGAACAGCGCCCGGTAGGCCGTGAGATAGGCGGTGGGCAGGCACGCGGCGTGCTCCCAGCTGAGGGTCCGCGGCTTGGCGACGAGATTCGTCGCCGGGACGGTGACGTACTGGGCCAGGGTGCCCTGGTACCTCTCGGTGAGGATGCTGCGCGGCTCGCCGGGCGCCACCGCCTGGCCCGCCGGGGCGTCCGGGCCGCCGATCACCGCGTGGACGATCACCTCGCCGCCGTCCTCCGTGGTCCCGGCGCCGTCGCAGCCGAGGATCATCGGCAGCCTGTCCCCGCTCAGGCCGACGCCGCGCAGCGACCAGAGGTCGTGGTGGTTGAGGGCGGCCGCCCTGACCTCGACGCGGACCCAGCCGTCGCGGGGCTCAGGCTCCGGGACGTCGCCGACCTCCAGCGCGGACAGCGGGTTCTCGGCGGAGGTCCGGGCGGCGTAGGCGGCGAGCACGGGGTCAACCTATCGGCGGGCGCCGACGAGCGCCGGGCTCAGCTCAGGACCTCGCAGCGGGCCCGGTGGCCGGGCGCGGACGCGAGCTTGGCGTCCAGTGTCAGGAGGGTGGCATCGAGCACTTCCGCCAGTGCGAGGTAGGCGGCGTCGTAGGCGGTGACGTCGTCGCGCATCTGCCAGATGCGCGAAAGCAGCGGCTCGTGCGCGTGGAGGCTGACGTCGAGCGCCGCAAGATCCTCCAGCGCGAGCGCGCCCCTCGCTGCGTCCAGGTGGCCGGCGGCGACGTACCGTCGCACGACCTGGGCGACCTCGATCGTCAGCAGGTGCGGGGCGTGCAGCGTCTCGTCGGGGTCGGCGATCCGGGCGCGCACCAGGTCACCGAGCGGGCGACCGAGCAACCACTCCGCCGCCGCCGAGGCGTCGAGGACGATCACCTCGAGTCTCGCTCGGCGCGTACCGCGGCCGCCGTGCCTTCGCCCTCCGTCATCCGTAACCGAGCGGCGACGCGCTCGAGCAGCTCACGTCGCGTCGGGCGCTCGAGCGATCGGCGCAGCTCGGCGAGCGCGAGCTCCGACAGGGAGACGCCCTCCATCGCGGCGCGTGCCTTGAGCTGACGGTGCACGTCGTC
>Ga0255334_1001229_pt1 | contig 12665 bp, 9 predicted proteins | sample EtOH5_35cm_T3_12_FD_202080 | JGI IMG/M metagenome (GOLD analysis project Ga0255334, IMG submission 202080) | Sandy soil microbial communities from University of British Columbia, Vancouver, Canada - EtOH5_35cm_T3_129 | ecosystem: Engineered > Artificial ecosystem > Sand microcosm > Unclassified ...
GCGAAGTCGATGTCGCCATCTCCCGGCACGGTGAAGGTGCCGTTGATGATGCAGTCCGGGAAGCTCCACAGATTGTTGCGCGCCAACTGCACTACCGGTTTGCGCACGTCCTTGAAATGCACGTGGCAAATGCGTGAGATGTGTTTGCGCAGCACCTGCAAAGGTTCACCGCCCCCCATGTAGCAATGGCCCGAATCGAACAGCAGGCCGACTTCACTGCCGGTCAACGTCATCAGGGTGTCGATGTCCGACGGGGATTCGACGTAGGCGCCCATATGGTGGTGATACGCCAGACGTACACCCTGCGACAGGGTGAAGCGCGCCAGCTCGGTCAGTTTGTCAGCGTATTCCTGCCACGCCTGTTCGGTGTGAAAACGCGGGCGTTCGACCAGAGGAATACGTTGCCCTTGAATGGAATCGGCGACTTCACCGTAAACCAGCACCTTGGCGCCATTCTTCGCCAGCAGCTCGACATGGCTGGCAATGGCGTCGATTTCCTCGGCCACGGAGCGGCGTGCCAGGCGACTGGAATACCAGCCGGACACCAGCGCCAGGTCATACGGGCGCAGCACATCGCCAACGCCTTTGGCGTCCTTGGGGAATTTGCCGTTGAGTTCGAAGCCTTCGTAGCCGATCTCCTTGCCTTCGCCGAGGGCGGTGCTCAGCGGCGTCTCGCCACCGAGAGACGGCAGGTCGTCGTTGCTCCAGGAGATCGGGTTGATGCCAATTCGGATAGCGGGCATGGCTGCACCTTTTATTGTTTTCTGAGTTTCCGTTGAGTCTGAGGCCGCCTTCGCGGGCAAGCCTCGCGCCTACGGGAAGCTACGGCGATCTGTAGGAACGAGGCGTGCCCGCGAACAACGATAACGTGGTGTCGCGTCAAGCGCGGGCTGTACGCCAGGCATCGATCAATTCGACAAACGTGCCCTGCACCTGTCGAATCAGCGCCTCGTCGTCGATTTCCCCAGCCAGCCACGCACGGCTTGGTTCCTGAAAAATCGTCCGCCCCACGGCGAACCCTTGGCATGTCCGGCTCTGGCTCGCCTGTTGAAAGCCTTCGGCCAACGCCGCCGCCGGGGCATTCAAGCCCAGCAACACCACGCCTCGGCAGTACGGATCGCGCTCCTGGATCAGTTCGTCGAGTTGCTTCCACTCCTCGGCGCTCTGGGCTTCGATCTTCCACCACGCCGGGTAGATGCCCAGGTTGTAGAGGCGCTTGAGCGCGCGATACAACACGTCCGGGTGCGTCGAGGGATGATCCTTGGGCGGGATGATTTCCAGCAGCAGTTCATGACCGCTGACTTGCGATGCCTGGTACAAACCCTTGATCTGCGCTTCCTGCTCCAGACGTAGCATTGGCTCGTCGTCCGGGTGAAATTGCACCAGGCATTTGATGATTTGCTCTTGCGGCCAGGCAATCAGGTTGCTGCCGATCGAACGCCCGTGTTCGAAGGCCAGTGGACGGGAGTTTTGTATCTCGACCGGCCGCGCCACCCACCAACCACGACCGGTGGCCGCGTTCAGCGAGTCCTGGCCGAAGCGCTGGTCCGCCAGCAGCCCGACATCGGCCTCGATGCCCTGCTCGCGCAAATCGCGTTCGACCCGCTCCACGGCTTTGATAAAGAGTTGTTTGAGTTCGCTGATGACGCCGAGGTCGCGACCGCCCTTTTGCGCCAGTTCCACCAGTTGCCAGCGATGGTCGAAGGCAAAGATGAACAGTTGCTTCCACGGTTTACGCGACACACTGACCTGATGCAGGCGTTGCAATGTGGTGTCCTGATCCGGCCGGGTAATCGGCACCGGACTGTTGAACAGGTAATCGAGTTCGGCACGGGTCGGCATCGCCGGGGCGCAGGCATGACGTGACACCACCAGGCCACCGCAGGCATTGGCCAACCGGCAGCAATGCTCGTCGCTGGCCTCCTCCAGCCAACCGCTGAGGAAGCCAGACATAAAGGCATCACCGGCCCCCAGTACGTTCAACACTTCGACCCGCACGCCGGGATAAATCGCGCCATCTTCCAGACGCTCCGGGATCACCCCGTGAATCACCGTGCAGCCTTGCGGGCCGAGTTTGACCACCAGGGTCGCGTCACTCAATCGACGGACATTGCGCAGCGCGGTGAGCAAGTCCTCGGAACCACCGGCAATAAGAAACTCTTCTTCGGTGCCGACAATAAGATCGAAACGCGGGAGGATTTTCTGCACATGCTGACTGACGTTCTGGTCGGCAATGAACCGGGTTTCGCCATCGGCCTTGCCGGCAAGCCCCCACAGGACCGGGCGGTAGTCGATGTCCAGAACCCGTTTGACGTTGTGTTTTTCGGCATAGTCCAGCGCCTGGATGCTCGCCTTGTAGACGCCATCGGTGGAGAAATGCGTGCCGGTGATCAGCAAGGCTTTGCTGGAGGCGATAAAGGCTTCGCTGATGTCTTCGGCCCGTAGCGCCATGTCGGCGCAGTTTTCGCGATAGAACACCAACGGAAAGGTCTCGCGGTCCTTGAGGCCGAGCAACACCATCGCCGTCAGGTGCTCCGGATCAACGTTGATACCGCTGGTGTCGCAGCCTTCGCGGGCCAGGGATTCGACCAGGAAACGTCCCATGTGGTCGTCCCCTACCCGGCTCAGCATCGCCGACTTGAGCCCCAACCGGGCGGTGCCGAAAGCGATGTTGGCGGACGATCCACCGAGGTACTTGGCGAAGCTGCTCACATCCTCCAACCGCGCCCCGACTTGCTGCGCATAGAGGTCGACACCCAGTCGCCCCAGGCAAATCAGATCCAATTGGCGTCCACTGGCAAAACGAGTCTGGCCCATGCTGGCTCCTGTTATTTTTATCAGCCTGTGTTCAGGACGATGACCGTGCCGAACACTCTTGGTGGATGCAGACTAAAACGACCGGGACCGAACAATCAATAATTATTCCAAATAATTTTTACGTGGAATATTTTTTCCAATAAGCTTCATTACAAGCACTCCAGACGCGGTGCATCGTTTCAGCAAGCCTCACACTACCGCAAGCTCATGATTTTGTTCGGGCCTACCCTGTAGACTGCGCACAGCCAACCTATTGTCCTGGGACGCGGTGAAACATCGTCGCTATAAGAACAAGCCAAGAACAAGCCAGAAGGATTCCTTATGTCCCGCACCGATCAGCCGGATACGACCGAGAGCACGCCCGAGAGCGATCTTGTCAGCCCCCCGATCAATGCCGAGCGCCTGCTGCAGCTGATCACCAATGAATACGAAAGCCTGCCGCGCCAGCTCAAACGCATTGCCAGTTACATGAGCCAGCAGAGCGACCGGATCATGGTCGACCGCATCAGCGACATTGCCCGCGAGTGCGAAGTGCATCCGTCGGCCATCGTGCGGTTTTCCCAGCGTTTCGGCTTCAGCGGTTTCAGCGAAATGCAGGCATTGTTCCGCGAGGCGTATACCCACAAAACCACGCCGGTACAGAACTACCAGCAGCGCATTCGCAGCATGATCGCCAACAAGTCGCAGAAAGCCAGCGGCGGCGACCTGGCGCGCGAGTGCATCGACGCGACCCTGTCGGGCATCGAGCGACTGGGGCTGGAACTCGATGACCAGGCCTTCGACAAGGCCGTGGACCTGGTGGTCAACGCCGACAACATCTACGTTGTCGGCGTGCGCCGTTCGTTCGCGGTAGCCGATTACCTGGTCTACAACCTGCAACACACCAACAAGCGCATTCACCTGGTGTCAGGGCTCGGCGGCAGCTACCGCGAGCAGATGCGCAGCGTGCGCGCCAATGACCTGGTGATCGCCATCAGCTTCACGCCATACGGCAAGGAAACCCAGCACTGCCTGCGCATCGCCCAGCATCATCAGGCGAAAACCCTGATCATCACCGACAGCAATCTCTCGCCCCTGGCCAAGCGCGCCAACACCCTGCTGCTGGTCAACGAAGGCAGTTCGTTTGCGTTCCGTTCATTGAGTGCGACCTTGTGCCTGTGCCAGGCGTTGTTTATCGCCGTGGCCTATCGACTGGAGTTGAAGGTCGATGAGATTCACGAACAGGTCGGGTTCGACGACTGACTCGGACACGGGTGTTACGGCTGCGCGTACGGCGACTCAGCGATCACGTGTAAATATTTATTCTAAAAATTGAAACAAGAGAATATTTATTCTATAAATTGAATCTCTGAAAACAAGAATCCAAAGGATCCTGTCATGCGCGAACTCGGAATCGGACTTATCGGCACGGGTTTCATGGGTCGTGCCCATGCCCTGGCCTTTCGAAACGTCAGTGCGGCATTCGAACAGCCCTTCACGCTTCGCCTCGCCGCCCTGGCCGACGCCGATCCCGTTCGTGCGCAAGCATGCGCCACTGCCTGGGGCTTTGAGCAGGCCCATGGCGACTGGCAGCAATTGATCGACGACCCCAAGGTCAACCTGATCGCCATCACCACCCCCAACCATCTGCACTACCCGATGGCCATGGCTGCTCTTGCCGCTGGCAAGGCGGTGTACTGCGAAAAACCGCTGGCGGTGAACCTTGAACAGGCGAATGCCATGCACGTGGCGGCCAAGGATGCCGGGGTGGTCACCCGTGTCGGCTACAACTACCAGCACAACCCGATCATCGGCCTGGCACGTGAATTGATTCTGAGCGGCGAACTCGGCGAGATCATCAGTTTTCAAGGCGAATTCAGCGAGGATTTCATGGCCGATCCGGCGTCCCCCTGGTCGTGGCGCTGTGAGGCCGGGCATGCCGGCGGGGCATTGGCGGATCTGGGCAGCCATTTGCTCGCCATGGCGCGCCATCTGCTGGGTAATGTCGAAGCGGTGTGCGCCGACTCCCAGACCGTGCACTGCCAGCGCCCGATCACGGCCGGTAGCCAGGATCAACGCAGCATTGCTGTCGACGATCACGCCCATGCCTTGCTGCGCTTTGCCAGCGGCGCCCGTGGCACCTTCAGCAGCAGTTGGCTCAAGCACGGCTACAAGAATCATCTGAGCTTCGAGATCAGCGGTACCCGAGGCACCCTGGCGTTCGATCAGGAGCGTTTGAATGAGTTACGCCTGTGCCGCGCCGGCCAGGACGGTTTCCAGCGTTTACTCGCCGGACCGGACTTGCCCGGTTACGCAGCGTTCAGTCCAGCACCGGGGCATCAGTTGGGCTACAACGAGTTGAAGACGCTGGAAGTGCATGAGCTGATCATGGCCTTGGCCGGCCACGGACAAGCCGGCACCGATTTCGAGCAAGCTTTTGAAGTGGAGCGACTGGCGACGGCGATTCGATTGGCGGCGCGGGAACAACGCTGGGTCAATATCAGCGAGATCTGATCGCAATAGGCGTTGAAGAACGCCAATCCCTGTGGGAGCGAGCCTGCTCGCTCCCACAGGGATTGCTGTTAGCCCGACAACCGGGTCAACAGCACTTGGGCCCGGCCTTGCTTCCGTACCGCGCTTCCTGGCGTTCCCGGAAGAACACCTCGTAACTCATCACCGGTTTGTCCGGATGTTTGGTCTGCATATGCTCGACGTAAGTATCGTAGTCAGGCATGCCGACCATCAGGCGCGCGGCCTGACCGAGGTATTTACCGAGGCGACTCAGGTCATTGAACATGCTGCACTCCTCGATCACGCATTCGGCATAGCCTGGAATGGCGCTTCTTTATCCGTGCGCTCCTTGGTTCCCCACGCGGCAATGCCGACCTTGAGGGCAAAGAACAGGATGCTGAACACCACCAACAGGAACAGCGCGGTCAACGTCGCGTTGGTGTAGGCGTTGTAGATCACGTGCTGCATCTGCTCGATGCTCTTGGCCGGCGCGAGTACCTGACCGTTGGCCAAGGCATCGCTGTACTTCTTGGCCAGCGACAGGAAGCCGATGGCCGGGTTGGCGTCGAACAGTTTGATGAAGCCGGCGGTGGTGGTGCAGATCAGCAGCCAGACCGCAGGCAGCATGGTCACCCAGACGTAGCGCTGGCGCTTCATTTTGATCAGCACAACCGTCGCCAACATCAGCGCGATACCGGCCAGCATCTGGTTGGAGATGCCGAACAGCGGCCACAAGGTGTTGATGCCACCCAGCGGGTCGATCACGCCTTGGTAGAGCAAGTAACCCCACATCGCCACACAACCGGCGGTGGCGATCAGGTTGGCGGTCCAGGATTCGGTGCGTTTCAGCGCCGGCACGAACGAGCCGAGCAAATCCTGGAGCATGAAGCGACCGGCACGGGTGCCGGCATCGACTGCGGTCAGGATGAACAGCGCTTCAAACAGGATCGCAAAGTGGTACCAGAACGCCATGGTGTTTTCACCCGGCAGGACGTGGTGCAGGATCTGCGCGATACCGACCGCCAGGGTCGGCGCACCGCCGGCGCGGGCCAGGATGGTGGTTTCACCGATGTCCTTGGCCACCGCTTGCAGCGCTTCCGGGGTAATTGCAAAGCCCCAGCTGCTGACGGTCTGCGCAACCGAAACAGCATCCGCGCCGACAATCGCCGCTGGGCTGTTCATGGCGAAATACACGCCCGGATCGATCACCGATGCCGCAACCATGGCCATGATGGCGACGAAGGATTCCATCAACATGCCGCCGTAACCGATGTAGCGGGCATGACCTTCACTGGCGAGCAGCTTCGGCGTGGTGCCGGAAGCGATCAGCGAGTGGAAACCCGATACCGCGCCACAGGCAATGGTGATGAACAGGAACGGGAACATACCGCCCTTCCACACCGGACCGGTGCCATCGATGAACTGGGTCAGTGCCGGCATTCTCAGCTCGGGCATGGTGATCAGAATGCCGATCGCCAATGCCACAATGGTGCCGATTTTCAGGAACGTGGAGAGGTAGTCACGCGGTGCCAGAATCAGCCACACCGGCAGTACCGCGGCAACGAAACCGTAGCCGATCAGCATCCAGGTGATTTGAATGCCGGTGAAGGTGAACGCCTTGGCCCAGACCGGGTCCGCGGCAATCTGCCCGCCCAGCCAGATCGAGCCCAGCAGCAGGAACACGCCGATGATCGAGATTTCACCGATGCGGCCCGGGCGGATGTAGCGCATGTAGATGCCCATGAACATCGCGATCGGGATGGTCGCCATCACGGTGAACATGCCCCAAGGGCTTTCGGCCAGGGCTTTTACGACGATCAGCGCCAGCACCGCGAGGATGATGATCATGATCAGGAAGCAGCCAAACAGCGCGATGGTGCCGGGGATGCGGCCCATTTCTTCACGGACCATGTCGCCCAGGGAGCGGCCGTTGCGGCGGGTGGACATGAACAGGACCATGAAGTCCTGAACCGCACCGGCCAGCACCACACCGGCGATCAGCCAAAGCGTGCCGGGCAGATAGCCCATCTGCGCCGCCAACACCGGACCGACCAGCGGACCTGCGCCGGCAATGGCTGCGAAGTGGTGACCGAAGAGCACGTGTTTGTTGGTCGGAACGTAGTCCAGACCATCGTTATTGAGTACGGCGGGAGTGGCTCGATTGGGGTCCAGTTGCATCACCTTGTTGGCGATGAACAGGCTGTAGTAGCGGTATGCGACGAGGTAGATGGCGACGGCTGCGACTACGATCCAGAGGGCGTTGATCGCTTCGCCGCGGCGCAGGGCCACGACACTCAGCGCAATCGCTCCCAGAACAGCCACGGCAAACCAGGCGAGGTGTTTAGCCAGACGGGGCATAGCGTGTCTCCTGCCGACAGCTTGTGACTGCGGCGGTAATTTTTATAATTGTGTCCGCTGTGCGGAGCTGGCCCAATATCCGCGCATGCCGTCTACAAATAAATCCGCGTTACTACGTACGCGCTCTCTACGTAGTTCTACGTAGAAGCCGCCAATCTGTCTGCTGAAATGCAAAACCCTGTGGGAGCGGGCTTGCTCGCGAAGGCGTCGGGTCAGACAACATTAATGTCGACTGATACACCGCTTTCGCGAGCAAGCCCGCTCCCACAGGAGGTTTGCATTTCATCCAAGCCGCAGGTCATTCCGTCCAGCAACGCTACTGGACGCGCGTGTCTTTGGCATATGATGCCGGCCTTCGCCTAACGCCGCCCCTGTAGGAGCGAGCTTGCTCGCGATGGTCTCAAGAACAACGCGTGTATCCAGCAAACACGCGTTTTCGTTAACGACCATCGCGAGCAAGCTCGCTCCTACGAAGTTCTCAGGAGCCCAGATGCAGCTCAAACACAAAATCGTCGCGCTCGGGATTCTGCCGCTGGTGTTGGCGATCGCTGTCATCTGTGGGCTGGTGATTTCCCTGAACCGCCAGGTGGGTGATCAACAGGCGCAATTAATCGAAGACAGCATCCTGGCGAGCAAGCGCGCCGAACTGAAAAACTACGTGGAAATGGCGCAAAGCCTGATCGCACCGCTGTACGACGACGGCCACGGTGACGAACACGCCCAGCAACGAGTGCTGGAAGAACTGCGCAAACTCAGCTTTGGCATCAATGGCTACTTCTTCGTGTACGACCGCGAAGGTCGCAGCCTGATGCACGCACGGCAGTCGGAACTGGTCGGCCAATACCTGTGGGACATGAAGGACCCGCACGGCCTGCCGGTGATTCAGGCATTGCTCAAAAGTGCGCAATCGGGCGAAGGCTTTCAACGCTACGCCTGGAACAAGCCGTCTTCCGGCCAGGTCACCGACAAGCTCGCCTATGTGGTGATGCTGGATCACTGGGGCTGGATGCTCGGCACCGGCATTTACCTTGAGGACGTCGAACGCGCGACCCAACAGGCGCGTGACGAGGTGGCCCAGGGTATCCGCAAAACCATGCTGGCGATTGCCGCGGTGGCGCTCGTGGCGGTGCTGTTCGTGTTTGCCAGCGGCATGACACTGAACGTCAGCGAGCACCGTCTGGCCGACAAAAAACTGCAACGCCTGACCCAGCGAATCGTCAGTTTGCAGGAGGAAGAACGCTCGCGGGTTTCCCGTGAACTGCACGATGGCATCAGCCAGGTGCTCGTCTCCATCAAGTTCCAGTTCGAACTTGCCAGCCATGTGCTGGAAAATGGACAAGACAAGGGTTTGAGTATTTTAAGAGAGGCCACGGAACGACTCGGCGAGGCGATTGGCGAGGTGCGCAGCCTCTCCCACGACCTGCGCTCATCCTTGCTCGACACCCTGGGGCTGTCGGCGGCCATCGGTCAACTTGCCGAGGAATTCGAGCAACGCAGCGGCCTCACCGTGACCTACAACGACAACGAATTCGACTGCCATCTGGTCGATGGCGCGGCGGTTTCGTTGTTTCGCATTGTGCAGGAAGGCCTGACCAACATTGAACGCCATGCACAGGCAAAAAACGTTTCCATCAACCTGCACGGTTCTGAAGAATCCATCCGGCTGACGGTGATCGATGACGGTATCGGCTTCAACGTCGCCCAGGTCGAACGTGGCCATGCCGGCATCGGCCTGCGTAATATCCGTGAACGTGTCGAGCACTTTGGCGGTCGGTTCGAGCTGATCTCGGTGCCGGGAAGAAGTGAGCTGGACGTGCTGCTGCCCATGAAAATGCCCGGCACAAAACGCTGATCAGACAATAAGAGTGAATGCCCGTGATAAACCTGCCCTCCCCGATCCGCGTCGCCCTGGTCGACGATCACTCCCTGGTTCGCGACGGGATCAAGGCGCTGCTGTCCGTCATGGCCCCGCTGGAAGTGGTGGGTGAAGCCGAGAATGGCGCGGACGCCATCGAGATGGTCGGACGCTGCCAGCCTGACCTGCTGCTGGTCGACATCAGCCTCAAGGACATGAACGGGCTGGAGCTGACCCGGTTGCTGCGCAGCCAGTACCCGTCGCTCAAAGTGCTGGTGCTGAGCATGTACGACAATTATGAATACGTGAGCGAGTCCGTGCGTTCGGGTGCCAGCGGCTATGTGCTGAAGAACGCGCCGTCACGGGAAATCATCGCCGCCATCGAAGCCATAGCCAGCGGCGGCACGTTCTACAGCGCGGAAATTGCCCAGCGGCTCATTGCTGATAAAAGTACCGACAACGAGCTGACGCCGCGTGAAAGCCAGGTGTTGTACAAAATGGCCCAGGGGATGAACAACAAGGAAATGGCCCGCGACCTCGACATCAGCGTGCGCACGGTTGAAACCCATCGCCTGAGCATCCGCCGCAAACTCAACATCGACAAACCGGCGGCGCTGGTCAAATACGCCATCGACCACGGGATCATTTCCCCGTAAGCCTTACGCCTCCTACAGGATCGGGGGCGTTGCCGATTTTTTATCTGAGCCACCGGAGACACCCGTGCCACCGTTGACCACCCGCGAGATTTACCAGCTATTGCGCGACGCCGCCCTGGAGGTTCGTCCCTTGCGGCTGATAGGCGAATCTTCCGCATCCGGCCTGGTGCAGGCCGACATCGAAGGTTGGCAGCTGACCCTCGACGTAGACGACAACCACTTGCGCCGCTGCCAACGCTGCCTGAGCCCGGACGGCCGCGAGGGCCTGTTCGACAATTGGCAACGTTACGGCACCGACCCGGTCAGCCTGCTCAGCACCTGGGAACTGGCACAGATTGAACGCCTGCTGACCGAGTTCAAAAACGCGGTTTGACCGCCTTCCAGTCCGGTTTGTAACGCTGCATCTGCTTCACGTCATCGCGCTGGCGGATGCCACAGGTCAGGTATTGGTCATGCAGCTTGCCCAGTTGATCGTGATCCAGCTCCAGACCCAACCCCGGCGCGCGCGTGATTTTCACGCAGCCATCGACGATCGGCAGCTTGCCGCCCTTGATCACTTCTTCATCCGGCTCCTGCCACGGGTAATGCGTGTCGCAGGCGTAATCCAGATTGGGCACCGCGGCCGCAACATGCGCCATCGCCATCAGGCTGATGCCCAGGTGCGAGTTGGAATGCATCGACACGCCAAGACCAAAGGTGTCGCACATTTTCGCCAGCGCCTGCGTGTCGCGCAGCCCGCCCCAGTAATGGTGATCGGCGAGGACAATCTGCACGCTGTTCAACGCCACGCTACGCCGGAACTCGTCGAAATCGGTGACCACCATGTTGGTCGCCAGCGGCAGCCCGGTACGCTTGTGCAACTCGGCCATGCCGTCGAGGCCCGGCGTCGGGTCTTCGTAATATTGCAGGTCATCGCCCAGCAATTCAGCCATGCGAATTGACGTTTCCAATGACCAGTTGCCATTCGGGTCAATGCGCAGCGGGTAACCGGGGAAGGCCTTTTTCAGCGCCTTGATGCACGACACTTCGTGCTCCGGCGGCAGCGTGCCGGCCTTGAGTTTGATGCTCTTGAAACCGTAGGCCTCGATCATCCGCCGCGCCTGGGCAACGATCTGCTCTTCGTTCAGCGCCTCGCCCCAATTGTCCGGTTTGTACGGCGAATCGACATGCTTCGCGTACTTGAAAAACAGGTAGGCGCTGAAAGGAATCTCGTCGCGAATCGCCCCGCCCAGCAAGTCCACCAACGGCACGTTCAACGAATGCGCCTGCAAATCCAGGAACGCCACTTCGAACGCCGAATAGGCGTTGCTCACCGCTTTGCTGGCATGGGAGCCCGGTGCCAGTTCCGCGCCGGCAATGCTCGCCGGTTTGTTCGCCGCCACGGTAGCCTGGACGATGCGCCGCAGTTGATTGAGGTCGAACGGATCGAGACCGATCAACTGCGATTGCAGTTGCTGCTGGATCAACAGCGCCGGCGCATCGCCGTAACTTTCACCGAGACCGAGGTAGCCATTGTCACTCTCGATTTCGATGATCGAACGCAACGCGAACGGTTCATGAATCCCGCTGGCGTTGAGCAGCGGCGGATCACGGAAAGCGATGGGGGTGACGGTGACTCGTTTGATTTTCAAGAGGCTGCTCCCTTTGGACCTGAGCTCAAGGCTTGATGACTGACTGATTTTTCTGACGCTGCGATGTCGGCAGGTTGGCCGCTCAGCGCACGAACGGGATCACCACGCGGGGCGGTGCGGGCAAAGAAGATCACCACCGCCGCCACCAGCGAGGTGGCCGCCAGCCCGTAGAGACCGCCCTCGATGGAGCCGGTTTTTTGTTCGAGGAAACCGAACGCCGTCGGGGCGACAAAGCCGCCGAGGTTGCCGATGGAGTTGATCAACGCGATCACCGCAGCGGCGATGCGCGCATCCAGATAGCCTTGCGGAATAGGCCAGAACAACGCAGAAGCGGCCTTGAAACCAATCGCGGCAAAACAGATGGCGACGAAGGCGAAAACCGGCCCGCCAGTGGTGGACATGAACATGCCGAACGCAGCGATCACCAGGGTCAAGGCAACCCACGCTTGCTGGTGTTTCCATTTGCTGGCCATGGCGGCGAAGCCATACATCGCGACGATGGAAATGATCCACGGAATCGAGTTGAACAGGCCGACCTGGAAGTCGCCGAGGTTGCCCATTTTCTTGATCATGCTCGGCAGCCAGAACGTCGCGCCGTAGATGGTCAGGGCAATGGAAAAATAGATGAAACAGAACAGTGCGATCTGCTTGTCGGCGAGCAATTTGAACATCGACGGCTTGACCGTCTGCGTGGCTTCGCGGGCCTGCTGTTCGAGGGCGATGGCGCCCACCAGTGCGTCCTTTTCTTCCTCGCTCAGCCAATTCGCCTGGCGTGGATGGGACTGCAACCAGAACCAGACAAACCCGCAGAGCACGATCGAGGCGAAGCCTTCGATCAGGAACATCCATTGCCAGCCG
>Ga0255334_1001230_pt1 | contig 12660 bp, 11 predicted proteins | sample EtOH5_35cm_T3_12_FD_202080 | JGI IMG/M metagenome (GOLD analysis project Ga0255334, IMG submission 202080) | Sandy soil microbial communities from University of British Columbia, Vancouver, Canada - EtOH5_35cm_T3_129 | ecosystem: Engineered > Artificial ecosystem > Sand microcosm > Unclassified ...
GCTACGCCGGCAAGGCCACGAACGGCGCCGTCCTGATGCGGCAGGCAGCCGAGACCGAGGCGCCTCCCGTGGGCCCAATGTCCGTCGAAGACCGCAAGCGCGCCGACATGGCGGCCAAGCTGCATCCCACGCTGATGGCGGCAGTCCAGTGCCTGCAGGGGAACGTCAAGAAGCCCTGCGGCCCGGCGCCCGGCTCCAAACTCCCGCTCCAGATCTGGCTGGCGGAGAAGTCGCCGGCGGTGCTGGCGCAGCTGAAGGCCCTGGGCTTCGAGCTGGTGCTCGACCCCAAGACCGCCAAGCTGGTGATCGGCCGCCTGCCGGTGGAGAAGCTGGAGGCGCTGGCCAAGCTGGCGGTGGTACGCTACGTGGCGCCTTCTTCTTAACATCCCGAGCCCGCTGAGGCGGGCGAGGGAACCCTACCCGGCCAGCGCTGCCGAGGAGGGAGTAGGGCTCCCTCGCTTCGCTCGGGATGTAAAAAGCGAGACCGCCACTGGGATTGAACAAAAGGAGAAACCATGAAGACCGCCACTCTGCTGCTCGCAACTCTGACCCTGGCCGCGTCCGCCGCCTTCGCCGCCGACGCCAGCCAGCCCGCGCTCACCATCTACAACCAGAACTTCGCCGTGGTGCGCCAGACGGTGCCGCTGGAGCTGAAGCTGGGCGTCAACGACGTCAGCTTCACCGGGACCACGGCGCACCTGGAGCCCGACTCGGTCGTGCTGCGCGACCCGGCGGGCAAGGTGCCGCTGCTGGTGCTGGAGCAGAACTACCGCTCCGACCCGGTCTCGCAGGAGCTGTTGCTCTCGCTCTTCGAGGGCAAGACCATCGACTTCCTTATTCAACGCCAGGACCGGAACGAGATCGTTCCCGGCAAGATCATCCGCTCGGGCTACGCGCCGCACCAGGCCGGGCTCACGCGCTACGGCCAGCAGTATTACCAGGCGCAGATGGTCCAGGTGGCCAACACCGCGCCCATCATCGAGATGGAGGGCAAGCTGCGCTTCGGCCTGCCCGGGCTGCCGCTGTTCCCCACGCTGGGCGACGACACCATCCTGAAGCCCACGCTGAAGTGGCTGCTTGAGACTGACCGCCAGGCCAAGTTCGACGCCGAAATCTCCTATATCACCGGCGGCATGAGCTGGGAGGCCGACTACAACATCGTGGCTCCAGAGAAGGGCGACACCATTGACGTGGTGGGCTGGATCACCATGGACAACCAGAGCGGCAAGACCTTCGACAACGCCATCATCAAGCTGATGGCGGGAGACGTCTCCAAGCTGCAGCCGCAGCAGGTGGTGCAGTACGCCATGGCAGGCCGCGCTGCCGAGGACGCCATGCGTCCCGCCGTTCGCGAGAAGGCCTTCGACGAGTTCCACCTCTACACCCTGGAGCGCGCCACCACGCTGCACGACCGCGAGACCAAGCAGGTGGAGTTCGTCCACGCCACCGGGGTGAAGTCTCAGCGCCTCTACGTCTATGACGGCGCCTGGATCGATCCCAACCAATACGGCGGCTGGAGCATGGAGAACATCCGCCAGGACCGCAACTACGGCACCAAGTCCAATCCCAAGGTGTGGGTGATGCGGGAGTTCCAGAACTCCGAGGCCAACCACATGGGGATGCCGCTGCCCAAGGGCCGGCTGCGCTTCTACCGCCGCGATGACGACGGCCGCCTGGAGTTCACCGGCGAGAACGTCATCGACCACACCCCGCGCGACGAAACCGTCCGCGTCTACACCGGCGACTCCTTCGACCTGCGCGGTGAGCGCACTCGCACCGACTTCAAGGTGGACGAGTCCAAGGACTGGCTGGATGAGTCCTTCGAGATCAAGCTGCGCAACCACAAGAAGGAGCCGGTCGAGTTCCGCGTGATCGAGCACCTCTACCGCTGGACCAACTGGACCATCTCGGCCAGCAGCTACAAGTTCAAGAAGACGGACAGCCAAACGGCCGAGTTCCGCGTAACCGTCCCGCCGGACGGCGAGCGCATCATCACCTACACCGTGCACTACACCTGGTAGCGTCTTTCTCCAACATCCCGAGGTCGCCCCGGCGACCGAGGGAGCCCTACCCTGACGATGCAGTTAGCTCCGGGTAGGGCTCCCTCGCTGCGCTCGGGATGTAAGGCACACAGGTCCTCTACGGCTTGTAGCTTTCCGGGTCTTCTCCTTCGTGGCCGGCGGGCAGCAGCGGCGCCGGCGTGAGGTTGTAGCTACCTTACGGCATGCTTGCGAACGGCGCTGGGGCTCACCGCCGCGCGGGTGTGATACAACACTCGGTCGCCGCATGAAGATCACCCCTACCTGGCGCGTCGGCGTCCCGCAGGTCTACGCCACCCTGCTGTTGCTGGCCTTTCTTTGCCTTTGCCTGTGGCGGGCGGAGAGCCGTCCGCTGGACGGTAACGAGCGCGCCGAGCTCGAGACCGGACGCTGGCTGTGGCGGGGCCAGCCCATCCCGGCCGACGCCGTCGAGCCCCCGCTGAGCGCACTGCTGGCCTCCGCCGCGGCGGAGGCCTCCACCGACCCGCTCGCCCCGCGCGTCCCGACGATGCTTTTCGGGTTGGCGCTGGGGGCCTCCGTCTGGTACGTGGCGCGGCGGCTCTACGGCAACGCCGGCGGCTACGTCGCGCTGGCCCTTTACTGCTTCTCCCCGCAGACCATCTCGCGCAGCGCCCGTGTCGATCCTTTGGTGCTGGCCGCGTGGGGATTCTTCGGAGTGATCTTCACCGCCATCGGCGCCGCGCACACGCTGCATGCGCCCGTGGCCAACCGGGTGTGGCGCACGCTGCTGCTCGGCCTGGCCATCGGATTGGGGACGGGCGCGCAGTTCTTCGTGGTGCTCGCCGTCCCGGCGGCGCTCGCCTTCATGCTTTACCTGGTCCCGGGTCGCCGCTCTACGGCGGCCGCGATGGCTGCGGCCTCGCTGGGCGTGGGCTTCTCCATCCTGCTGGCGGTGTACGGTCTCGATCCGCAGGCGCTGGCCGGCGGCCTGCGCCACGCCCAGTGGCTGGGCTTCGAACCCGGCCTGGCGGCCCTGCGGCTGGGGAATCTGGCCGCGCCCGCTCAGCTGCAGAACTTGGCGGCTGCCGCGCTGGCCGCGAGCGCAGTCGGCATCTACGCCCTGTGGTCCCGCTGCCGCTACTTCGGGAACACCGCGCCGCTGCTGGTGGCCGCCGGACTGGGCGCACTCGCGCTGTTCGCTCCCGCACCTTCCCGCTTCCTCCTTGCCGCCCTGCCCTTCGCCTTCGTCTTCATCGGCGGCATCGTTGCCGATCTGCTGGAGACCTCCCGCCGCAAGCTGGCGCTGGCCGCGGTGGTTGCGCTCCTCCTGGGCCACGCCGCCTTCAGTTTGCGAATCCTACTGAGTGGTTGACCTCCCGAAGGCGCCACCCCGAGGCGGCGAGGGAGCCCTCATTCTTCGCATCCTTGGGCTGCTTCGCAGTATCCTATGGAGTATGAGACGCCTGCTGGCCATCGCGTTCCTGGCGGCTCTACCGGCCGCGGCCCAGATCCATGGGGTGCCGCCCTCGGTGACTTCCATCACCCCCACCCGCAGCACTCCTGGCGTTCCCGCCAGCGTCACCTCGCTCGGCCCGAATGGCTACGGCAACCGCTGCTGCAGCGTGGGCTTCCAGTTCGGAACGGGACTGCATCGCGGCGGCTTCGGACACGGCCGGCACAGGCGTCCCGTGGTGGCCGTGCCCTATTACTACTATCCCTACTACGCGGCCTATCCCGACGCCACCCCAGCGCCCGCCCCCACCCGGGAGTACGAAGCCGAGGACGAGGAGCCGCCCGCGCCCACCATCTACGAACGCCGCTCGCGCGTTGCCTACTCCTCGGGCGCAACCGACGAAGGCCGCTACGGCCAGCACTACACCGACCATCGCGAGGAAGAGCGCGGCCGGGCGAAAGCGGAAGCCCGATCTGAAGAAGAGCGTTCGGCAGGCCCGGCAGAGAACGCGAAATCGCAGAAATCGGAAGGCAAGCCGGAAGAGCAGGAGCCGGCCACGGTGCTGGTCTTCAAGGACGGCCGCCACCAGGATGTGAGCAGCTACGCCATCTCCGGCGACCTCATCTACGATTTGGGCAACGGCCGCGCCCGGAAGATCCTGCTGGCCGACCTCGACCTCGCCGCTACCGTGAAGCTCAACGACGAGCTGGGCAACGACTTCCGCCTGCCCGTCCGGCCTGCCAAACAGAACTGAGCGTTCTTTTCTTTACATCCCGAGCGAAGCGAGGGAACCCTGCTCTTCCCTCGGCAGTTTGCATCGGGGAGGGCTCCCTCCGGCTTGGCCGTCGGGATGTAGACCAACAAACCCGGATTTTCTGAGGTTTTCCACAGGCCTGCACAGCCCGTTCCCGTGCTATAATTTTACTTGCTTTTCTGGCGCGTAACATCCAGCAAAAACAACGACTTAGCTCACGCGCGACCCTACTGAAATCGGGCCGCGAACGCACTCAAACTGTGAACAGAAAACCGACGACTGAGAAGTGACTCTCCACGGCTGACGAACAGAATCCGCAACGGACGGCGTTTTGCGGGCGTTTGAGCCCGCAGCCGTCATCCTGAGCGGAGCGAAGGATCTCATGGCTGACGAAAGCAACCAACTTCCACTGACTCCCCCCGGCGAAGGCGGAGGCCCCACCGGCCCCGGCGCCGCCAATCTCCAGCCCATCAACATTGAAGAGGAGATGCGGCGCAGCTATTTGGATTACAGCATGTCCGTCATCATCGGGCGCGCGCTGCCCGACGTGCGCGACGGGCTGAAGCCCGTGCATCGCCGCATTCTCTACACCATGCAGCAGATGGGACTGGCGCCCAACAAGGGCACGCGCAAATGCGCCCGCATCGTCGGCGACGTCATGGGCAAGTACCATCCCCACGGAAATCTGGCGGTGTACGACGCGCTGGTGCGGTTGGCGCAGCCTTTCGCCATGCGCTATCCGCTGGTGGACGGGCAAGGCAACTTCGGCTCGGTGGACGGCGACCCGCCGGCCGCCGACCGGTACACCGAAGCCAAACTCACGCGCGTAGCCATGGCGTTGCTGGAGGACCTGGACAAAGAGACCGTCGACTTCCGGCCCAACTATGACGGCAACGAAGTGGAGCCCGACGTTCTGCCCACGCGCATTCCCAATCTTCTGGTCAACGGCTCCAGCGGCATCGCCGTGGGCATGGCCACCAACATCCCGCCGCACAACCTGGCGGAGATCGTGGACGCCACCATCACGCTGGTGCAGGAGCCGGCCACGCCGCTCAAACAGCTCCTGAAGATCGTGCAAGGGCCGGACTTCCCCACCGCCGGCTTCATCAACGGGCGCAGCGGCATCGCGCAGGCCTACCAGACCGGTCGCGGCCGCTTCCTGATGCGCGCCAAGGCGGCCATCGAGACCTTTCAGAAGGACCGCCAGGCCATCATCGTCACCGAGATCCCCTACCAGGTGAACAAGAACACGCTCATCAAGCGCATGGCCGACCTGGTGAATGACAAGATCATCGACGACGTTTCCGACATCCGCGACGAGAGCGACCGCGACGGCATGCGCATCGTCATCGAGCTCAAGCGCGGCGCCGAGCCCCAGATCATCCTCAACCAGCTCTTCAAGCACACCTCCATGCAGGAGAGCTTCAGCATGATTTTCCTGGCGGTGGTGAACGGCCAGCCCAAGGAGATGGGCCTGATCCCCGCCATCCAGCACTTCATCGACCACCGGGTGGACGTGGTGCGCCGCCGCACCGCCTACCTGCTGGCGCGCGCCAAGGAGCGCGAGCACATCCTGGAGGGCTACCGCATCGCGCTGGACAACCTGGACGCGGTCATCAAGCTCATCCGCGGCTCGGCCTCGCGCGAGGAGGCCAAGCAGGCCCTGCTCGACGCCAACTTCAAGATCCTGGACAAGGAAGCGGCGCAGCACGCCGGCGGGCGCGGCAAGCTCACCGCCCGCCAGGCCGACGCCATCCTCGAACTGCAGCTCTACCGCCTCACCCGGCTCTCCACGGAAGAGATCCTGAAAGAACTGGGCGAGATCCGCGAGCGCATCGCCGAGTACGAATCGATTCTCGCTTCCGAGCGCAAGCTGCGCGGCGTCATCGTCAAAGAGCTGGAAGAGGTGAAGAAGAACTACGGCGACGCCCGCCGCACCGTCATCCAGGACGAGGCCGAAGAGATCACCATCGAGGACCTGATCGCCGACGAGCAGGTGGCGGTCACCGTTTCGCACTCCGGCTACCTGAAGCGCACGCCCATCTCCACCTACCGCCAGCAGCGCCGCGGCGGCAGCGGACGCACCGGCATGCGCACCCGCGAAGAAGACTTCGTCGAGCACCTGTTCATCGCCTCGACGCACAGCTATCTGCTCATCTTCACCAACACCGGCCGCGTCTTCTGGCTGAAGGTGTATGAGGTGCCGGACGTGGGCGCCGCGGGCAAGGGCAAGGCCATCAATAATCTTGTCGCGTTGCAGCCGGGCGAGAGCGTACGCGCCCTGCTCGCCGTCCGCGACCTGGAGGAACAAGGCAAGTACGTCTTCTTCGCCACCCGCAACGGGCAGGTGAAGAAGACCGAGCTGAAGGATTTCTCCAACGTGATGTCACGCGGCATCATCGCCATCGGCATCGAAAAGGACGACGAGCTGGTGGCCGCCCGCCTCACCGACGGCAAGCAGATCGTCTTCCTGGCTTCGCACGAGGGCCAGGCCATCCGCTTCGACGAGGAAGACGTCCGCCCCATGGGCCGCCCCGCCTACGGCGTCCGCGGCATGGACCTGGAGAAGAAGGATTACATCGTCGGCATGGCCATCACCCCCAAGAACGGCAAGCCCCCCGCGGGCAAAGCAAAGCCGGGGGAGAAAGAGCCTGCCGCGCTCATCCTCTCCGTCACCGAGCACGGCTACGGCAAGCGCACTCCGGTGGAGGAATACCGCCTGCAGTCGCGCGGAGGCAAAGGCGTCATCAACGTCAAGACCACGGAGCGCAACGGCCGCGTCTCCGCCATCCTGCTGGTGGACGAGCACTCGGAATCCATGCTCATCAGCCAGTTCGGCAAGATCATCCGCATCGACACCAAGCAGATCCGCGAGGCCGGCCGCTCCACCCAGGGCGTCCGCCTGCTGAACCTGGAAGGCGGAGACAAGGTCGCCGCCGCCGTCGTCATCCCGGCGGAGGAAAAAGAGAACGGCAACGGCGGCCTGCTGCAGTAGCGTCTTCGCCGCGGATACACGCGGATGACGCGGACTTGATGCCTGCTCACTCCGCCGTGTCCACGAAGTTACTCCATTGACGCGCCCCGCCGCCCGGGGTAGCCTCTCCCGCGAACCTTCCCCCAAGGAGAACTCGAATGGTCTACCTGACGCAGTTGTGGCTTCCCATCCTCGTTTCCGCGGTCATTGTGTTCGTGGTGAGTTCCATCCTGCACATGGTGCTGCCCCTGCACAAGAGCGACTACCGCAAGCTGCCCGACGAGGAGAAGGTGATGGACGCCCTGCGCGCCGCGGGCGTCACCCCCGGTCCCGGCTACCACTTCCCGCACTGCGACCACAAGGACATGAACAAGCCGGAGATGCAGGAGAAGTTCAAGAAAGGGCCGATGGGTTTCCTGACCATCTTTCCCAGCGGGCCGCCGAACATGGGAAAGTTCCTGGGTCTGTGGTTCCTCTATTGCCTCATCGTCGGGATCTTCACCGCCTACCTGACGGGCCGCACGGTGGCGCCCGGCACGCAGTATCTGCTGGTCTTCCGCGTAGCCGGCACCGTGGCCTTCATGGGGTACGGCCTGGGGCACTTCGCGGATTCGGTGTGGAAGGGCCAGACCTGGGGCGTGACCTTCAAGCACATGTTCGACGGCCTGATCTACGGCCTGCTGACCGCGGGAACGTTCGGCTGGCTCTGGCCGCGCTAAGGCAGCCGGCGGCTGGCAGCGCGCAGGGAAAGCAGATTCCTCGCCTGCGGGCTCGGAATGGCAAGAGCGGGCGGGTCGTCCGCGAGAATCCGCGTCCCTCCGCGTTGGATCCGCGGTAAGCCTTACCTTCCCGCCCCCGACGCCGGCTGCGCGCCCTGGCGGATGATGTTCATGGCCAAGGCGATCATGCTGCCGACGTCGCCGGCGTTGGCCGGCAGGATCAGGGTATTGCCGGCCTTGGCCAGCTCGCCGAAGCGCTGGATGTACTGCTCGGCCACGCGCAGTTGCACCGCCTGGTAGCCGCCCGGGGCCTGGATGGCGTCGGCCACCTTGCGGATGCCCTCGGCGGTGGCGGTAGCCACGGCCAGGATGGCGGCGGCCTCGCCCTCCGCCTCGTTCACCTGCTGCTGGCGGCTGGCCTCCGACGCCTTGATGACCTGCTGCTTGTCGCCCTCCGCCTTGTTGATGACGGCGTCGCGCGCGCCCTCGGAAGTCAGCACCGTGGCCCGCTTCTCGCGCTCGGCGCGCATCTGCTTTTCCATGGCCGCCAGCACTTCCCGCGGCGGCGTGATGTTCTTGATCTCGTAGCGCAGCACCTTGATGCCCCAGGGCTCGCTGGCCTTGTCCAGTTCGGTGACCACCATGGTGTTGATGTGGGTGCGCTCTTCGAAGGTGCGATCGAGGTCGATCTTGCCCACTTCGCTGCGCAGCGCCGTCTGCGAGAGCTGGAGGATGGCGAACTCGTAGTTGGAGACGCCGTAGCTGGCCCGCTGCGGATCCAGTACCCGCAGGTAGATGATGCCGTCCACCGCCACCTGCACATTGTCCTTGGTGATGCAGACCTGCTCGGGAATGTCCACCGGGCGCTCCTTGAGCGAGTGCCGGTAGCGGATGCGGTCCACGAAGGGTGTCAGGAAGTGCAGCCCCGCGCCGAAGACGTTGTGGAAGTTGCCCAGCCGCTCCACCACGTAGGCGCTCTGCTGTGGCACCACCACCACCGCCTTGATGATCAGCACCAGCACCACGAACGCCATGAAAACGAATGCGATCGTGCTTCCGTCCATAAGTCCTCCCGCGGCGCGGGCCGCCTACTCTCCCCGCACCAGAAGCGTGATGCCTTCTACCTTCTCTACCCGGCAGCCTTGCCCAGCCTTCACCGGCGCATCCCCCAGGTTGCGCGCCTGCCAGGGGGAGCCGCGCATCTCTGCTTTGCCAGTGGCGCCGGCGGCGATGTCTTCGGTGGCCACGGCGCGCTCGCCCAGCATGGTGTCCTGATCCTTGCGCACGTTGATCTTCAGCCGCTGTTGCAGCGGCTTGCGCAACAGGGCCATGGAACCCAGCGAGACCACCGAGAAGGCCAGCCACTGCATCCAGGCCGCGTCGATCACGTGGAAGCGCACCAGCCCGCCCACCACGATCGCGCCCACCCCGAAAAACATCAGGAAGAGCCCGGCGCTGACCATCTCCGCCGCCAGCAGCACGAATCCCAGGATGACCCACACCCACCACTCCATGTTCGCCTCTCCCGGCGCGCTTTTTGCGCGGCGCAATCCTACCACCTAGGGCAAGGAATCCGCGCAAATCCGGGCCCAGCCGCGATAAGCTTTCCCCATGCCCAAAGTCACGCTTTCCGAGAAGTTCGCGAAGTTCAGCGAGCACTGGTCGCCCAAGATCGTGGGCGAGGTCAACGACTCCTACGTCAAGCTGGTGAAGTTCCAGGGCGAGTTCGTCTGGCACCACCACGAGCACGAGGACGAGCTCTTCCTGGTGGTCGCCGGCGGCTTCACCATGCGCCTGCGCGATGGCGACGTGGAGCTGAAGACGGGGGATTTCTACATCGTGCCGCGCGGCGTGGAGCACTGCCCCGTAGCCCGGGAAGAATGCCAGGTGCTGCTGCTCGAGCCCAAGACCACGCTCAATACCGGCAACGTCCAGAACGAGCGCACCCTGCCCGAGCTGGAGCGGCTGTAGAGGCTGGCTGTAGAGACGCGGCCCGCCGCGTCTCTACCCGGGTTTGACCGTTTTCCACCGCGCACGATAAAATAACTGGGTTTGCCTGTAGCACCCAATCCCTACAGTCAACGGTTTCGGCCAATCGGGGAGGCATTGTTATGTACGCGGTCATCCGCGCCGGGGGGAAGCAGTACCGGGTCGCCCCTGGAGACGTAATCCGGATCGAGAAGACGCAGGCGGAGAAGTCCGGCCCTCTGGAGTTCACGGATGTGCTGGCGGTCTCGGCCGAGGCGGGGCAGATCGCGCGGCCGCAGGGCGAGGGCGCGCGCGTGCTGGGAGACATCGTGGAGCAGGGCCGCGCCGACAAGATCCTGGTCTTCCACTACAAGCGCAAGAAGCAGTACAAGAAGCTCGCCGGACACCGCCAGCCCTTTACCGCGGTGCGCATCACCGAGATCGCCTTCGACGGCCACAAGTTCACCGCGCCCGAGCTGCCCGCCAAGAAAGAGAAGAAGGAAAAGAAGGCGCGCCCGGCGCATGCCGAGCCGCAAGCTCACAAAGCCGAGCACAAGGCGGAACATAAGGCCGAGCACAAAGGGCACGAGAAGAAGGCCGCGGCACACAAGGGCGAGCACAAGGCCGAGCCCAAGCCGGCCAAGCACTCAGCCAAGAAGTCGGATTCGAAGCACAAGAAGAAGTAGATTCCAGGTTTCGCCGACGGCCAACGGCCAAGGGCAGGTTTTTATGGCACACAAAAAAGTGACGGCGCTTTCGCGGGCGTCTGAGCCCGCGGCCGTCATCCTGAGCGAAGCGAAGGAGCTCGAGGTGGAAAATGGCGCATAAAAAAGGTCTTGGAAGTTCAAGAAACGGCCGCGACTCCAACGCGCAGCGGCTGGGAATCAAGGCTTTCGGCGGACAACTGATCTCCGGCGGCACCATCATCGTGCGGCAGCGGGGCACGCGCCTGAAGCCCGGGCTGAACGTGGGCCGCGGCAAGGACGATACCCTGTTCGCCAAGGTCACCGGCATCCTCAAGTTCGTGGACCGCGGCTCCATGGGAAAGTTCGTCACCGTCGATCCGGTCCCCGACCCCGCCAAGGCGTAAAGTCCCTTTCACCGCAGAGGCGCGGAGACGCGGAGGATTCTCAAGTTATGGCCTCGCCCCAACGCGAGGCCATTCGTGCTTTTGGTGGGCTGCCCCCGGGGGCTCTCCAGGGTTAAGCCAGTTGGCGTGGCGAATCTGAGACAATGAGGCGGTTTTCTCCGCGCCTCTGCTTCTCCGCGGTTAATCGGAATGTTCATCGACGAAGCCAAAATCCGCGTGAAAGCCGGCGACGGCGGCAACGGCTGCATGGCCTTTCGCCGGGAGAAGTTCGTCCCTCGCGGCGGGCCCTCGGGCGGCGACGGCGGCAAGGGCGGCGACGTCATCATGGAGTCCAGCGAGCGCCACAACACCCTGGTCCACTTCCGCTTCAATCCTGAGTACAAGGGAGAGCGCGGACGCCACGGCGAGGGCTCCAACAAGACCGGGCACGACGGCGCCGAGGTCGTCCTCAAGGTCCCGGTGGGCACCATCGTGTATGACGAGGAGACGGGCGAGCGGGTGCACGATTTTTCCCGTCCCGACGAGCGCCTGGTGATTGCGCGCGGCGGGCGCGGCGGACGCGGCAACGCCCGCTTCGCCACCTCCACCCATCAGGCCCCGCGCGAACACGAGCTGGGACACCACGGCGAGGAGCGCGCCCTCCGCCTGGAGCTGAAGCTGCTGGCCGACGTCGGACTGGTCGGGTATCCCAACGCGGGCAAGTCCACGCTCATCTCGCGCGTCTCCGCCGCGCGCCCCAAGATCGCCGACTATCCCTTCACCACCCTCCAGCCCAACCTGGGAGTGGTGGCGCTGGGCGATGACACCCATCCCCTGAGCTTCGTGGTCGCCGATATCCCCGGGCTGATCGAAGGCGCGCACCTGGGCGCCGGGCTGGGCACGCAGTTCCTGCGGCACATCGAGCGTACCCGCCTGCTGGTGCACCTGGTGGACATCTCGGACGCGAGCGGCCGCCCCGACCCGGTGGCGGATTTCGAGGTCATCGTCGAAGAGCTGGCCAGCTTCGGCGCCGGCCTGGAGAAAAAGCCCATGCTGGTGGCGGCGACGAAAATCGACGTCGCCAACAAGGACAAGCTGGCCAAGCTCAAACGCCACTGCAAGAAACTCAAGCTCGCGCTCCTTCCCATCTCTGCGGTCACAGGCGAAGGCATCGACAAGCTGAAGTACGCGGTGGGCGAGCAGGTGGAAAAGTTGCGGCGGCGGGAGCAGAAAGAAGCCGCGAGCGCGCAGCGGTCCGCGGTCACCGAGTAGAGCCGGCCAGCGGCTACTCCTCTTCTTCCGATTCCAGCCCGGCGCGGCTCAGCAGGCCGCGCAAGTTGCTCTCCCCGCCGCCTCCGCGCTGCATGGCGGCGATGTTTCCCTCGCGGTCGATGACCACATAGATGGGGTACTGCGTGGCGGCATACATGGCGGCGAGGTTGGTGTCGTCCGTGAGCACGATGCGCACCGTACGCGGATTCTTCTCCAGGAACCTCTTCACCGTCTTCTTGGATTCGCCGACGTCCACGGCCAGCACCACCAGGCCCTTGGGCGCGAATTCCTTGTCGATCTCGTCCACCAGCTGCTGTTCGCCGGCGCACACCTGGCACCAAGTGGTCCAGAACTGGAGGAGTACGACCTTGCCCTTGAGCGATTGGTTGTTGAAGCTCTCGCCGGACATGGTCCTGGCGGTGAAGCGGGGCGCGGGCTCGCGCGGCTTGGA
>Ga0255334_1001231_pt1 | contig 12624 bp, 14 predicted proteins | sample EtOH5_35cm_T3_12_FD_202080 | JGI IMG/M metagenome (GOLD analysis project Ga0255334, IMG submission 202080) | Sandy soil microbial communities from University of British Columbia, Vancouver, Canada - EtOH5_35cm_T3_129 | ecosystem: Engineered > Artificial ecosystem > Sand microcosm > Unclassified ...
ATACACCCTCAGGTCCAGGACATCAAGCACCGACACGCCCGAACCCGCAGACCACAGCCACAAACGGCCCGCCAGAAGATCAGCCGGGCACGCTCACAACCGAGCCAGCCCGGAAACTCCCGCTAGCAAGGCGGGGGCCGTCCCGAGTGCCCCCGCCCCAACTCGGGAGGAGCGGGCAGATGGTGCTGGGCGCGATCAACCTGGCCGGCCAGTGGACGGCCCTGTGGACCAAGATCAACCAGGGCGACTGGGCGACCCTGTCCCAGCTCATGACGTGGGTCGGGATCGTGCTCATCGTCTTCGCGGTCGGGAAGTTCCTCTGGGACAAGCGCCGCGGCGGTGGGGGCGGGATGGGCTGCGGTTCGACGTCCGTGGTCGTGGCCGTCGTCATCGGCGGGCTGCTGTCGGGCCCCGAGGTCATCATCCCGGTCGTGCTCACGATCGCCGACCTGCTGGTCAACCTCGTGGTGCGGATCCTGCCGGGCGGCGCCGGCTGACCGGCACCGGCTCGGCGAACGGGGCGCGACTCTTCGGGGCCGCGCCCCGCTGTCGTTCGTTCGGGGTGGGGTGCCCTACCGCCGCCCCGTCAGCTCGCCGAATCGCTCGTACGCCTCGGGGTCCTTGGCGATCTCGAGCACCGCGATCTCACGTCGCAGCTGCAGGCTGGCCAGCTCGGCAGTGTCGCCGGCAGGCACCGCATTCGACAGGATCGCCCGGCCGACTAGGTCGGTCAGTGGCTGCCCGATCGCCTTGCGGAAGTTGAACCCGAGCAGCTGCAGCACGGTGACGGTCTCGACGGACAGGACCGGCTCGAGTAGCTTCATCATCTCCTCGACCTGAGCCGACCCTCCGGCGGCGCCGGACTCGGCCAGCTTCTTGATGACGGGCAGGACGCTCGAGGTGATGTAGGCGACGTCGTCGGTGGAGATGCGCTGCGCGACCAGCTCGTCCTGGTACGCCTGCGCGATCCGGTGGATCTCGGCTTTGTCGGCGATCAGGTCGTTCACGATCGACTCGAGCTCGGCGATCGTCTGTTGATCCTCCCTTCGCGCCTTGGCCGCGGTGATGCGGTCCGCGATCAGCCGTGCGGTGTTGCGGATCGCAGACTCACCGAGCTGAACGCTCAGGGCCTGGAGGTCGGGGTCCATCTCGTCTCCTTCGACTGGTGTCGGTGGGCAGCGCGATCGCGGCCGCCCGGGTGGGGTCGCTCAGATGCCAGGGTGCTGCGGCAGGTCGAACCGCGGCGTGTGCTCGCGCGCCACGTCCTCGAGCGCGAGAGCGACGGGCTCGGTCGCGACCTTGGTGGCGCACACTTCGTCGATGCGCTTCATGTGGCGCCAGGCGGCATCGCGTAGCGAGGCACGACTCGCGTTGCCGGCTACCGGGTTCGCTTCGTAGACCTGCTCAGCCCAGGTGCGGGCATCTCGTCGCATCGCGGCGGCGTGCGTGTCCTTGAGTGCGGTTTGCAGCCGGTTGGCCGCCTCCCAGACCGCGCTGTCGCCGCGGTAGGTGCGGAACTGCTCCGCGAGCTCAGGGTGCCGCTCCGCAAGGTGCTCGGTGATCAGCGCACGCGTCACGTGCACGGTCCGGTGGTCGCCGATCGACACAGTCTCCGCGAGATGGGCTATCGCCTCATCGACGGCGGCCCACAGTTCTGCGTCGACTTCACCGTCACCCTGCTCATCGTCGCGTCCTGCGTGGCGCTGCTCCATCTCGCCGAGCTCCTCCTGGGTGATGAGCGAGACGACGAGCCAGACGGAGCCGACGAGGTGCAGCGTGAACCCGCTCTCGTCGCCCGGGGCCGTGAGGGCGACCTGGGGGTGCATCGCGTCGACGAGCGCACGGACTGTCGTGACCTCGGCGCCGTCGATCGCGACGAGCACCGTTCCGTACTGGTCCTCGGGCGCCGCCACGCCGATGACTGCGTCGACGACCGTCACTCCAGCAGCCCGCACAGCATCGACGATCGCGCACCTGATCTGCTCGACGGTGGTCATGGAACGAGCGTGGCACCGAGCAGCGACATCTCGCGGGCATTCGGCCGCGCTGGTTCACGACTCCGTGCCGTCCGCCTCCTGTAGCGCCGCGTGGAGCTCGCGGACCGCGAGGGGTGTCGGGCCAGGCAGCAGGTCGATGCCGAGCGTCGCGGCCCACTCCCGCATCTGGCCGGCCTCGGTGAGCGGCCTCCCGTGTCGTCGTGGTGCGGGTGCCGATGCAGGCGCGGGATCGGGTGCCGGCTCGAGCTCGACCGTCTCGAGCAGCGGCTCCGGCACGACGGCCGCCGGGCCCTCCCAGAGCATCGTCTGGTGCTCGTCGAAGGCGTGCTGGATCTCGTCGGGGATCGGTCCGCCCGGCTCGAGCTCGACGCCGAGTTGTGCTCGCGCCCAAACGCGCACGACGCCGGTTCGCGTCATGCGGACTCGTCGCGACCGTCGGTCGATGTCCGCCTCCGCGAGCCGTCGTCGGGCCTCAGCGCGCACGCCGAGCGCAGCGATCAGCGCGGCGCGGTCGAGGACTCTGCGGGGCACGTCGGCATCATCGGCGGACGGGCGGCGGGCCTGAACGGCCGCGACATGCCGCACATGTGCGAAACGTGCTCACCCCGGTTTCGGACAACCCCCGGCCGTCCGCGTCGCTGACGTGGACCGGCGCAGTCGGCGAGCCAGCCGCTGATCCCGCTGCTGCGAACCTGCTGGTCCACTCCCGTGCGCAGGACGCCCTGGCGCCGCTGGCCACCGCCGGTCTGCTGGGAGCCGGTCCACGGCTGGTGTACCTGGACCCGCCGTACCGGACGGGACGGCAGTTCGGTGCCTACGACGACCGCGCCGGCGCTGACGAGTGGTTGGCGATGATGCGCGAGGTGCTCATCGGCGTGCACGAGGTGCTGCGGGCCGACGGTTCGGTCTGGGTGCAGGTCGACGACCGTGAGGCGCACCGGGCACGGTCCCTGCTGGACGAGGTGTTCGGTGCTGGGAACTTCGTCGCCGACGTCACCTGGGAACGCAAGCGCAAGCCCAGCTTCCTGCACGCGCAGGTCGCCCACGTCACCGACCACATCCTGGTGGCCGCCAAGGACCGGAGCCGACTGGACCGTTTCACGACCGGCGAGCAGGTGCCGGTGCGCCGCGTCCCGCTGCACCACCCCGGTAACGGGGGCTCGACGCTGACCTTCCCGGCCGCCGCCGTCGAGCTGCCCGGCCCGGACCGCACGATCCCTGCCGGCGACATGTCGACGCCGTCGGTGAGCACCCGGCTGCTGCAGGACGTGCGAGTGGTCGGGGGCCGCAACGTCGACCCGCTCGTCATGGAGGGGGCGTGGCGCTGGACGCAGGACCGGCTGGACGCCGAGCTGGCTGCCGGAGTTCAGGTGCGCGCCCCGCGGCTTCCGCTGCGGCCGCAGGCGATCACCGGGTCGGGCAGCCGGACCTGGACGAGCTTGTTCACGCGCGCGACCGGGATGGCGACCAACGAGGACGCGGCCGAGCACGCGCGGGCGCTGTTCGGCAGCGCGCCGTTCGACACCCCGAAGCCGGAGGAGTTGCTCGAGCGGATCGTGTCGACGGCCAGCGCGCCCGGCGACCTGGTCATCGACCTGTTCGCCGGGTCGGGCACGACGGCCGCCGTCTGGCAGAAGCTCGGCCGGCGGTGGATCAGCGTGGAGATGAGCGCGGACGTGATCGACCGTTTCACGGTGCCGCGGCTGACTGCGGTCGTCGAGGGCCGCGACGACGGCGGGATCAGCGTGCGCCGCACGGTGTCCCCGAACTACCCGCTGCCGGACGGGTGGAGCCCACGCGACGCCCGCCGCACCGGCCAGTGGATCGCGCAGATGGCCGACGCCGGCGCTTTCGACTTCCTAACGCCCGCCCAACGCGACCAGGTGGTGGCCACGGTGCGCGAGGCGTCGACGACCGTGAGCGAGGAGCGGGTCTGGTCCGGCGGTGGCGGGTTCCTCGTCGGGACACCTTTCAGGAGCTAGCCTCCCTTCTCCTTCTCGTCGCTAGCAATAACACCGTAGATAGTTTCTGCTATCCTCGATTATGCAAGATCGTATCGGTCTAACAGGGAGTGGTCATGGCTGGGCGTCCGCCCGTTGCGGTCACGCGCGCGCTGCGGAGCCTCGGCGAGCATCTGCGCCGGTGGCGGCAGCTCAACGGCCTTACTCAGGCGCTGCTCGCCGAGCGGGCGGACGTGTCCGTGCCCACGGTCCGCGCCATTGAGACGGGTGCGCCCGTGAGCACGGAGAGCCTCGCACGCGTGCTGCGGGTGCTCGGGGTGCTCGACGGCATCGTCGCAGCGGCAGACCCGATGTCCACCGACGTCGGGCGGCTGCGCGCAGACGAGCGACTGCCGCAACGCGTGCGGAGCCGGCGATGACCGCGCCCGGCCCCTACACGTTGCGGCTCGCACTACCGGACGGTGACGAGGTCGACGTCGGCACGCTACGGGTGAACCGCGGACGTGGACGCGAGACGTCCCTGTTCACGTACGCCGAGTCGTACCTGCGTGACCCGCGCCACTACGCCATCGACCCGGACCTACCCCTGACCGCCGGCCCCATCGCGACCGGACCGAGTCGGACCATGTTCGGTGCGATCGGCGACTCGGCACCCGACAGGTGGGGACGGAACCTCCTCAGACGCGCCGAACGTCGCGCCGCCGCCGACGATGGCCGCACCGCGCGCGAGCTCATGGAGTCAGACTTCCTCGTCGGCGTCCATGACGACCTTCGGCAGGGTGCCCTGCGGTACGTCGATGCCTCGGGCTCCTACGTGGCCTCGACGCAGGGGGGTGTCCCCCGGATCGTCGACCTACCCCGGCTGCTCTCGTTGACCGAGCGCGCGTTGAAGGATCCCAACCTCGACACCGATATCAAGGACCTGATCGACGCTGGTTCCTCGCTCGGTGGCGCGCGGCCCAAGGCAGCCGTCCGCGACCACGACGACACGTTGCGCATCGCCAAGTTCCCGCGTACTGGTGACGGCGCCGACGAGTGGGAGGTCGAGGCATGGGAGAAGATCGCGCTCGACCTCGCCGCCGCCGCCGGCATCACGGTGCCCCGGAACCATCTCGTCAAGGTCGCTGGACACAGGGTTCTACTGCTGGACCGGTTCGACCGTGACGGTGAACGTCGTATCGGCTACGTCAGCGCCATGACGATGCTCGGCCTCGCGGATGGTGACGACCGCGTTCCCCTCGCCGAGCTCGCCGAGCAGATGCAGGTCGACTCCGCGGCGCCCGAGAACGACCTGCGCGAGCTGTACCGGCGAGGCTTGTTCGGCCTGCTCGTCTCGAACACCGACAACCACGCCCGCAACCACGGATTCCTCCGCACGTCCACCGGATGGCGGTTGTCACCCGCCTTCGACATCAACCCGAACCCGGACGGCAGAGCCTTCGCGATGCCTCTCGACCCCGGCGGCAGCGACGACATCGAGGACGCCCTAACGATCGCGGACACCTTCCGCCTGACCCGCACAGAGGCGATCGACGAGCTGCGCCGCGTCCTTGAAGCGGTCGAGGGTTGGCGTCGCAAGGCAGCCGATATCGGGGCCGACCCCCGTGAGGTGACCCGCATGGCCGCCGCGTTCGAGTCTGGGCGCACAGAGCAGGCCCGCCGCATCATCGAACGCGGGTCTGGCGACGGCGGCCCGCCCGCGCACCGCCGTCCGTCGGGGCCGCAGCCACGTCACCCGAAGGGCACATCGAGCGGAGGCCAGTTCGCCGTCACGCCCAAGACCGAGCCGGACGTGAGCTTGTAGCTACCGCGCGTCGCCGACCGGTGCGATCGACTCGACGCCCCCGGCCTCATCGACGACGTAGACCGTGATCCCGAGCAGCTCCCGCACCGCCAGCGGCACCCGCAGCGCCGCCGTACGGGCCTCGGTCGGCACGACGACGCCGTACTCGGCGCCCAACGCGTCGTCGAGCGGGTCGCGTCGTAGGAGCTGGCCGTACATCGTGTCGACGTCGAGACCCATCGCCGCGGTGCGCCGCTTCGCCTCGGCGTAGAGCGTCCGGTCGCCTCGACGTGCGACGACGTCGCAGTAGTCGACCTCGCGTCGGACCGCCCACCCATCGGCCTCCAGCCATGCGACGAACGCCGCGATCACCCGCTCCTCGTCGCCCCGCACGTCGTGAAGGTTAGCGATGCGTGCGGGAGCACTTTCGGCGAGGCGAGCGTCCCTAGACTCTTGTGCAGCGCGGAGGTCGACGGAGGGGGAACCGACCATGGCCCAAGGGGGCTTCGGTGAGTAGCAGCGCGCCCCTCACTGACGATGTCGTCTCGGCCATCGCGGCCTTCTTCCTGGGAGGGGCTGGGCCGCGGCACAAGCTCATCAGCGATGTGCTGACCCGGACCGGCTACGGCGACGACTGGGTGTACGGGGCGCCGGATGCGGCCAACAAGGAGACGCGCGTCCGTGCCGCGCTGCACGCGGCTCGTCGCCAGCCCGTCCGATCCCGAGAGCTCCTTGAGGGTTTGCTGAGCCTGCTCCGCACTGAGGGGCTCATCGGCGCGCCCGAGGCGGAGCGCACCGAGGACGAGCTGCGGCTGCGGCAGGCGTTGGGTCGAGCGAGCTGGTACCTGGACGACGACGGCATGCTGCGGCCGTTCGGCGGCATCGACCTCGAGACAGGCGGCCGAGCCGCGCTCGACGAGCAGGTGCACCGGCTGCGGGCCAGTGCAGAGGATCCGGCCCTGCTGATCGGCACAGCCAAGGACATGCTCGAGGCGGTCGCCAAGTTCGTGCTCGAGGAGCTGGGCATGACGGTGCCGCGTTCGATCAACTTCGACGGGTTGTGGCACATCGCCCGCGAGCGGCTCGGACTACTGCCCGAGCGAGTCGACCTGTCCCAGCCCGGCGGGGAAGCGATCCGGGCGATCCACCAGTCGTCGTGGACGATCGCGCAGAACGTCAACGCGCTCCGCAACTTGCAGGGGACGGGCCACGGCCGGACGCTTCCCACTGGTGTCTCGGAGGATCTCGCCATGCTGGTTGTTCGAGAGGCGTGCAGCGTCGCGGAGTTCATGCTGCGGCAGCTCGACCGTCAGATTGGGCGCGGCTAGTTCCGCCGCTTGACGTCATCGGCCAGAGAAGGCAGTCCGCGTTGCGCAGAGGGCGTGGAGCGTCGTCGTTCACGCTGCGCCCGTTCCCACTCGGCCTGGCGTCGCAGGCCGACGGCGCTCTGCGTCCATGCGAGCTTCACTCCTGCCTCGGCGGCTATCTGCTTGAGCCGCGTGCGGGACCGATGGTGTCTGTCGAGCCGGTCCCAGGCCCGGCCAGCGAGCAGGAGGTAGACGAGCGCGACGCTCATGACGTTGTCGCGCAGCCACTGCTTGGGTGCGGCCGCGAGCTGTACGCCGACGGGGTGTTCGGCGGTCGGGTCGACGGTCCTGGCGTACAGGTCGACTACCGCGCCGTCGGCATGGCTGACGGACGACAGCGCGCGGTACATCGCGTAGGTGGACTTGAGCCCCTCGAGTTCCTCGCACCGTTGCCAGAGCTTCTCGCCGGACTTGCCGGCGTCGAGGTCCAGCTCGTCGATCGTGGCCTGCCATTTTGCGATCGAGCCGTCGTCCGGCACGCCCGCGTCGAGGAAGTTCTTGAGCACCAGGAGGCGACCGCGAGCCTGTTCCTTTGCGACCGTCTTCGCTGCGCGCGCGTTGTACTTCTCGACCCACATGGCGGTTACGGCGCACTCGAGCATCTGACGCACGAGGGGAACCATCGTCGGCTCACCGCCGACGTCGTCGAGCGACCTGACCGCAGCCGCCAGCGAGTAGGTGTGTGCGGCGAGACCGAAGACCGTCAGGCCGACGGCGTCGGAGTCCCGGCGGAGCACTTCGACGGAGTCGTGTGGATCGTCGCGCCACAGTCCGACGAGCTCGTCGATCCGTGCACGCACGACGTCGGGCGGCAGCCCCTTTGTGGCCACGGTCCGTATTCTGCTCGGCTCCGCCGACAGAGGGCGGCCGTTTCGAGACTCAGCCGGTCTCGGCTCGCCGGACCCGAGTCAACTGGGCGGCGACCTGCATGGCGGGCGTGCCGCTCTCGAGCAGCTCGAGCACTGTCATCCCGCCGACGATCTTCGCGAGGTCTGCCGGCTCGATCTCGGCGTCCTCGCACTGGCGGGCGAGGTGCGCGTCCCGACGGCGCATGTGGTGCGCCAGCCAGGCGTCTCGCTGCTCGTCGGTGAACCCGAGCTCGGCCCATGCCGCCTCGTCGCCGGCAGCGCTCAGCTCGTTGACGAAGTCGTGCCCGTGGTCGCGGCGCCACTTGGCTGCCTTCGACTCTCGCTCGCGGCGGACCATCTGTCTGTAGCGCTCCCAGGCCGCTTCTTCGGCCTCGATCTCCGCGCGGGACTTGCGGAGGTTCGCGAGGATGACGCGTTCCTCTTCGGTCAGGTGGTCGCCGCGGCGAGCCCACAACCTCGATCCGAACAACTCGAGGGCTTCGCGGCGCAGCTCGTCTGCGCGCTTCGCATCGGCGTCCGCGGCCTCGTCGAGGATGCGCGCGACGTCCGGGTCCTGTTGGACGACCGCGCCGGTGTCCATGAGGGCCGCCACGACGCGGCGGGCGACTGTGTCGGGCAGGTGTGTGTCGGCCTGCGGGCTGCGCACGCCCGCGGCTCGCGTAGCCTCGAGGACCTCGTCGAGCTCCAGGAACGTGACCGAGGCGATCTCCGCCGGCGTCATGGCTCCTCCTCAGGAGTGGATGGGCGCATCCTCGCTCACGCCACCGACACCTCGGCGTCAGCCGGAGCACCACACCCGCCGCGCGAGCGGCGGTTCGCGCGGCGCTAGCCAGGCGGCTCTTGGGCGAAGGCGCCGCCGGCTGCGGGGCATACCGATGAGCTCCCTCCCTCCCGTCCTCCCGGCGCCGCCGCTGGTGCGGCGGCTAGGTCGTCGGTCGTCCGCTCGCTGCTCGGCCCCGCTGGGGCCTGCGCTGGTGGCGGCCCGCTGTTCGGTGAGGTGTGCGCTGTGGTGACCGGGCCAGGTGCCGGAAGTGAGCCGCCGTGCTCGCGGCGCTCCTGCTGTTCGTGTCGTCGACCCGTCCCGGATCGCTCCGTGCTCGCTGCTCGAAGGTGGTCCTCCTCGCTGCGGTGACGGTCTTCTGGCGTGCTCAGTGACCCCGTCTCCTGCGCGGGGTCTCCTGCGCGGGGTCTCTTCGTCGTCGGACCGGTTCGTCGAGTCGATCCACTGCCTGGCCCAGCTGGCCCGCCTCGCTGGCCCACGGGTGGTTCGCGAACCAGCACGCCCTGCTGGATCGGACCACCGGGCCGGGCCGGCATAGACCACTGGATCGCGGACCGGACCGCGGACCGGCCCGACACGGTGGACCGGTCCAGCGGACCAAGGGGGCGGACCACACACCCCGGCGTCGCGATGGGGGATGCTGCTGGACGAGGCTGTTTGCGACGGAGCGGTGACCGACTCGTCCGGTGGTCAGCTGGCGGTGTTATCGGTGGTCTGCACCGGCAGTGTGGCCGCAGCGGCACGTTGCCTCCCGGCACGCCATGCGGTGGGATTCACCTGTGGCAAACGAGCTGAGCCTCCCGGACCTGTTGAGCGCGTTGCGCGGGGAGCGATTCGACGGCAACCCTCAGAAGAGTTTCAAGGTTCGCCCGGCCAACGAGTTCTTCGTCGCGCCCGAGCTTCAGGTGAAGTTGGGCCTAGGCGATCTCGGTGCTGACGTCGTCTTGGTGTCAGCGCGCGGAGCGGCCGGCAAGAGCACCACCGCGCAGCAGATGTCCCACGACCTCGGCGTGCCGCTCTGGAAACTCGAAGAAGACGCAGCAGTCAGCGCCACTGCGTTGTCGTACATCATCGGTCGCTACATGGACACGGTCGAGGTGGAACAGGCCCTTGAGCGGATGGAGCGCCCGACCATCCTCATCGACTCGCTCGATGAGGCGCGCGCGAGAGTCTCGGGCACCTCATGGACCGAGTTCATGCAGTCCCTTGTGCACTTCACCCAGCACGGCCTCTGCCCCATCATCCTGGGTCGTGAACGCACGCTCGAGGAAGTCTGGCTGACCCTGGATGACGCTGGGGTTCAGCTGGCGTGGCTCGAGATCAGCCACTTCGGCCCGGGCGGGCGCCGGACCTACGTCGATGGACAGACAGTGAGGAAGGCGCGAAACGCGGAGGTCCTCCAGCACCCGCACTACGAGCCTGCCCGAGAAGCGATCCTCAGTTCTCTCGTCGGCTCCATGTCCGGCGAGGCCGCGGACATGTTCGTTGGCTACGCGCCGGTCCTCGATGCGGTCGCGACGGTGCTTGCCCGGGACAACCTGTTCACCGTTGCCCAGACCTTCGATGCTGCGCAGGGCGGAGTCCGGGCGATCGAGGAGCTCCGGCGGATCCTGAACCGACTCCTGGAGCGGGAGCAAGGCAAGGTCGGGCCTCTCGCCACAGACCTGGGCATCGATCCCAGGGCCGCCTTCACACCAGCCGAGCAGGTTGCCTGGCTCGCCAGCGAACTGTTGAACGGTCCCGAGCCAGCACTCGACTTCATCAGTGAGCCGCAGCAGCGGGAGATGTACCGCAAACAGGTTCGCGAGTTCCTTCAGGGCCATCCCTTCCGGTCGGGCGAGGGCTGGGCGAGCACTGTCTTCGCCGCGTACGTCGCGTGTCTGCGCTTCGACTCCACGCCGGGAGCTGACCTCCTCCGGGTGGGCAACGACTCGGGCCTGCTCTTCGACTTCTTCTCTCTCGACGGGTCGGGCGAGTTCATCGACGAGGAGCAGTTCGGCGCACTTCACGCATCCATCACGGCGGGTGAGTTCAGCGGAGTCAGTGCGAACGTCGCAACGAGGGAAGAGGGCGTCGGCGAGCACGAAGCGATCATGCACGTCGTCCGGGCGGGCGAGTCCTCGGAGCTGCGTCTCAAGCTGCTTGCTGCGACCCCGGACGCGCTTGCCCTCTACGGACCGCTGGAAGCGCTCACGGTCGTGACTGACAGCGGGGTGGCCATCCCAGCCCGGCGGCCGGTGACGGTGCTCGGCCCCGATCTGTTCATCTCGTGCGGTGCCCTCCTGATTGAGGGGCTCACCGTCGAGTTCGCGCACAGGGCCGTGCCCGCCGGCGATGGACTGCAGAGCGGCCAGGTGGTCCTGCAGGTCTCCGGGGAACTCGTCCTTCCGCCCGAGATCACCCGCGAGCCGTTGCCTGGTGACTTCGAACTGGCGGTCCCGGAGTCGGCTGTCCTGCGCTACCCGTGGGTGAATTTCAGGCAGGACCTCGTGGACGAGAAGTCCGCCAACCCGAGCGGAAGGGCTGAGCGCTTCCTGAACATGCTCATGAACCTCGCGCGTTCCCACGGCCATTCCGGCGATCGGGGCTGCTACACGATGAAGCTCCAGGGCCGGCAGTCGGTCAAGGGAGAGGAGTTCACGGCCGTCATCGCCACTTTGCAGCGGTTGGGCGTCATCCGGCTCGACGGCGACATGGTCTACGTCACCGCGGAGTTCGAGGACCACCGATTCAGCGGCAAGACGCAAGCTGGGCAACGACTGCTCGCAGACGTCTGGGACGTCTGGGGGCCGGTAGTCGCCGAGCTCGAGAAGGACCTCCGCTAGCCTGCCCTTCTGAAGGCGCGACCTCGGGCAGGACGCCGACGGCAGGAACCTTGTTGGCGGTCTTGCTGCAGGTCAGGTGCAGTGAGTGGGTCACGGCGGCTTGAAGTGTGTGGTCGAGCCTCGAGACGCCGCTAGAGTCGTGCCGCTGACCGTCGGGGGTTGGGGTTTCGTCACCACCCCGCTCTGTGGCTTCGCTACACCGTCTGACCTGCGAGAGCGCTGGCAGAGGCGGGGCAACTCGCCAGGAAGTCGCCAGAAGGTCCGCGGCGGACTGGTCCGTGCCGGGTCGGGCAAGGGCACCGGTCCGGTGCTGCAGGAGGTGCCCAAGACCGACAGCTCGGTCCTCACCCGTCCGCTGCCTGCCTTCGTCGTCGAAGCGCTCCGAGCCGCGATGGCGCTGCCTCTCGATCCTGGCCATGACGACCCGGTGTTCCCGAACCTCAAGGGCGCGCCCCGCCAGCCGTCGGGTGTGCGCCGCGAACTCAAGACCCTGACAGCCGGCACCGAGTTCGAGACGTCGCACACCCACCTGTTCCGCAAGAACGCGGTCACGCAGACGGCGCGCGAGATGGGGCTCGAGGCGGCTTCTGAGCTCGCCGGCCACTCGGACACTCGGGTGACGAAGAGCCACCACGTAGCACCGGCTAGCGTTGCCCCGGACGCTCGCGCTGCTCTCGACAAGCTGGCGTGAGCCACACCGCTCCGGCGCTCGCCAAGAAGTCGCCAATTAGTCGCCAGAAAGTCCGGCAGACGGCGGCATTCCGAAGCATCGCGGAGCAAGCGTCAGAAGCCGAACAGGCAGGTCAGGGCACTTATTGGCGACCACCGGCAAAGGCGGGGAGAGCCCGTTTCAGAACCCACCGTCTCCGCTCCGGGGCAGTGCCAGACTGCCCCGTCCGAAGTGACGAAGCCCCGCCAGGCGGCGCCCTGACGCGGGTCGTCCCCGCACCGGGAGCGGCTGGCAGCGCCGCGCGCCGGCTCCAACCCGCCACCCGCTCCCTGGCTCTGGGCGGTCGCGAGTGCGCCCTGTGTCGCGGATCT
>Ga0255334_1001232_pt1 | contig 12609 bp, 12 predicted proteins | sample EtOH5_35cm_T3_12_FD_202080 | JGI IMG/M metagenome (GOLD analysis project Ga0255334, IMG submission 202080) | Sandy soil microbial communities from University of British Columbia, Vancouver, Canada - EtOH5_35cm_T3_129 | ecosystem: Engineered > Artificial ecosystem > Sand microcosm > Unclassified ...
TGCCATGCGCTATTTCAGTTCTACGTAGCCGACGGCCGCTTGTCCTGCCAGCTTTATCAGCGCAGTGCTGATTTGTTTTTGGGCGTGCCCTTCAACATTGCTTCTTACGCTTTACTCACTCTGATGGTGGCAAAGGTCTGTAACTTGACGCCCGGCGAATTTATTTGGACGGGCGGCGACTGCCATATCTATTTAAACCATAGGGAACAGGTGAATACTCAGCTAAGTCGTACACCCTATCCCCTGCCCAAGATGGTGCTCAATCCTGACATCACCGATTTAGCCGCCTTCCGTTACGAGGATTTCGAGCTGCGGGATTATCAATTCCATCCGGCGATCAAAGCGTCGGTAGCGGTTTGATATCGGCATGGCATCACCCCCTCGAATCGCCCTGATTGCCGCCATGGATAACCATCAAGCCATCGGCCGTGCGGGAGCGCTGCCGTGGCGTCTGCCGGCCGACCTGGCCTATTTCAAAGAAGTCACCTTGGGCAAACCCATCATTATGGGCCGCCGCACCTTCGACTCGATTGGTCGTCCCCTACCCGGCCGATGCAATATTGTCTTGAGCCGTGATCCGGCGTTTCAGCCTGCGGGCGTTTGTGTGGCCGCTGATCTGAAAAGTGCGTTGGCTGAGGCTGCTAGCCGGGAAAGTGACGAAATTATGATCATCGGTGGCGCGGCCATCTATCAGCTTGCACTCCCACACGCTAATCGGCTCTACCTGACCGTTGTGCAGGCTGAGGTACCTGATTGTGACGCTCACTTTCCGTCCATCGATTGGCCACAATGGGAAGAAATTCGCCGCATTGAGCGGCCAGCGGACGAGCGTAATGCTTACCCTATGAGTTTTGTAGTGCTCGACCGATTAACCAGACGCCTGCCCACACCGTGAGTTAACGCGTATTAATCTTGGCGGGGATATGCCGACGAGTAAGCTGGACAAGGTAGGCTAACGTAAGCTTGGCTAAGATCAGCCGCATCCAGACGCAGCGCGGTCAGACTGCCGCCCCAAACGCAGCCGCTGTCCAGACAATAGATGCCTGGCCTATTCCCCAGACCCAGCGTCGACCAGTGGCCAAACACAATCTGCAGATTTTGATTGGCCCGACCGGGCACGGCAAACCAGGGCATCAGCTCCGCAGGCTGACGGCCGGGCGCGTCTTTGCTTTCTAGATCAAGCCGGCCATCCGCCGTACAGAAACGCAGCCGAGTAAAGGCGTTGATGATATAGCGGTGGCGATCCTCACGCCTTAACTTATTATCCCAGCGATCCGGCGTATTTCCGTACATATGCTTGAGAAAATTCTCCACCTTAGGGCCGCGCAACAGGGTTTCTACCTCGTCCGCGCACTCCAGGGATTGCGCTAAATCCCACGACGGCGGCAAACCGGCATGAACCAAGGTAAATCCCAGCATTGAGTCGTGATGTATCAAGGGCTGCCCGCGCAGCCAATCCATCAACTCATGGCGGTCAGACGCGGCAAGGATTGGATCAAGCGTGGGGTTAGACTTTGCAAGCCCGTAGTGGATTGCCAAAAGGTGCAGGTCGTGATTACCCAGCACGGTGAGGGTACTCGCGCCCAGATCACGAACAAAGCGCAGAGTTTCCAAAGATTCGGTGCCTCGGTTGACCAAATCCCCAGTGAGCCACAAGCGATCTTGCGCCGGATCAAAGCGGATCAGTGCCAGAAGTTGCTTCAACTCCGACAAGCATCCTTGAACGTCACCGACGGCGTAATAGGCCATGCACTTTTCTCCAAGTTACTTTTCCAGGGCAATGGCATTGGCAATGGCCGCAAACTCTGCCGGCGCCAATGTTTCTGGGCGGCGGATGGAATCGATAGCCAGATCACTTAAGGTATTCGCGCCGATTAGTCCGCTGAGCGCGTTGCGCAAAGTTTTACGCCGGCGTGAAAAGGCCTGGCTTACCACCTGGTTGAATAGTTCTGGCGAGGTTACCTGGAAGGGCGGCGTGGTATGGGGAATCAACCGGACCACGGCCGAATGTACCTTAGGGGGTGGATTAAATGCCCCCGGACCGACGACAAACAGGGGCTCAACCTCGCAACGCCACGCCAGCATGACCGACAAACGCCCGTAATCCGAGCCACCGGCGCTGGCGGCCATGCGGTCGACCACTTCCTTTTGCAGCATAAAATGCATATCGGCAACGCAGGCGGCCTGATCCAACAAATGAAAAAGCAGCGGCGTGGAGATGTTATAGGGCAGGTTGCCAACGACGCGAAGTCGTCGCCCTGCCGCTAACTTTGTAAAGTCAAAACGCAACGCATCCGCCTGATGGATATGCAACTTACCCAGCCCTGCGCAAGTCGCCTCCAACAGCGGGATGATGTCTCTATCGAGCTCCACCACGTCCAGCTCGCCGCAGGCTTTCAGTAGTTCTGTGGTTAACGCGCCCAAACCCGGCCCAATCTCAACAACCGCTTCACCGGGCAGCGGATTGATGGAGCGCACAATGCGGGAAATCACGGTGGGATCGTGCAAAAAATTCTGGCCAAAGCGCTTGCGAGCCTGATAACTCATGATGTGCTCACCATACGAATCGCTTCGTTAACGGCGGCTTCCAAGCTACCCACATCAGCCCGACCGGTGCCGGCCAAATCGAAAGCGGTGCCATGATCGACGGAGGTGCGGATGATGGGCAACCCCAAGGTCACATTAATGGCCTGGCCAAAGCCAAGGTATTTAAGCACGGGCAAACCTTGATCGTGATACATCGCCAAAACGGCGTCAACTTGCGTCAATCGGTGTGGGGTAAACGCGGTATCTGCGGGCATGGGGTCGGTCAGATCAAATCCCTCCGCACGCAGGGCCGTAATGACCGGCTGGATAATGTCGCGGTCTTCTGTCCCCATATGCCCACCTTCACCCGCGTGCGGGTTAAGACCCAGCACCAAAATGCGCGGCCTGGAAAGACGATATTTGGTTTGTAAATCGTGTACCAGGGTACGCAGGGTTTTGGTTAGATGCTCGGCGGTGATGGCATCGGCCACGGCTCGCAAAGGCAAATGGGTGGTGACCAAGGCGACGCGTAACCCCGGCGCGGTGAGCATCATGACCGGCGTACCCCCGGTGAGCTGAGCCAGAAACTCCGTGTGACCGGTGAATGGATATCCTGCATCGGCGATCACACCCTTGTGAACCGGCCCGGTCACCATCGCCGCAAACTCGCCAGACAAACAACCCTGAGCGGAGCGCTCCAGTGTTTGCAACACGGAGTGCGCATTGGCCACATCAGGCTGCCCGCATTGGCTGGCCACCGCCAGAGGGATGGGTAAAAGCCGCAAACAGCCAGGACGCTGAGGTTCGGGCAAAGCCCTTGGGTCGTAATCGATCAATGTCAGCGGCAACCCGATCTGGTGGGCTCGATCTGTCAATAACCAAGGATCCCCCACAACAATCAACTCGGCGGCATGGGCTGTTTGCGCCAACTTGACCAACAGCTCGGGGCCGACCCCGGCCGGCTCACCTGGCGTCAGCGCTAACCGAGGAAGCGTCATAACCCGGGCGGCGGGGCGTCGAGACGGATTTCCACAAAGGCTTCGTTGCGCAGGCGACGCAACCAATTGTCGGTTTCTTCACTCATTTTTTTACGGAACAGAGCCTCTCTTGCCTGGTTTCGCATGGCTGATCCAGATACATTTTGACTACGCCGATCAATAACCTGGACGATGTGCCAACCAAAATCGGTTTTAAACGGCTGGCTGATTTCTCCCGCCTTCAAGCTGGCCATCGCCCGCTCGAAAGGCTCCACCGTTGCGCCGGGAGGAACCCAGCCCAGATCGCCGCCCTGCTCTGCGGAGCCGCCATCCTGGGAGAATTCGGTAGCCAGTTTAGCGAAGTCTTCCCCGCTGAGTATCCGCTGCCGCAGATCCGCCAATTGCTTATTCAATCCCGCCTCCGTCTGGCTGGTGGAGCGCAGCAGGATGTGGCGGGCATGGGTTTCTTCGAATACGCTGTCGCCACCACGCTGATCAACCAAGCGAAACGCATGATAGCCGCTGGGGCTGCGCAGCAAGGAGCTGGATTGACCTGGCGTCATGGTTTTGACTGCCTCAGCAAATAGACCCGGCAAGGTATCTGCCATGCGCCATCCCAAATCACCGCCACTCACATTTTCACTCTGCCCCTGGGCCATCACCGCCTGAATGCTCGCACCGGTCGATAATTGCTGACGCAGACTTTCTGCCAGGTTTTCCAGCTTTGCTCTGTCGACGGCACTGGCGTTCTCAGAAACGGGAACCAGGATGTGCTCTATCCGATATTCATTGTTCTCACCAACGTCCATCTGCTCCAGCAAGCTGTCCACTTCGCGATCCGTAATCACGATGCGGCGTTGGATCTCGCGCTGCCGGAATTGCTGAACGGCGATCTCGTCACGCAATTCGGTACGGAATTTCTCGAAACTCATGCCCTGAGCGCGCACGCTGGCAACAAACTGATCCGGCGTCATACCCCCACGGCGCGCCATGTTGGCAATGGCCTCATTGAGCTGTTCTTCGGTGACTTTGATGCCGGCTGCCCGGGATTGCTGCGCTTGAATCTTGCTGATGATCAGCTGCTCAAGCACTTGCGCCGTCAAACGATTTTCTGGGGGTAGTGAGGCATTGCCGGCCGCATATCGGGCACGCACCTGCTCAATGCCTTGGGTAAGCTCACTGCGCAGCACGATGTCGTCGTTGACCACCGCCACAATCCGATCCAGCAGAACCTGCGCGTAACTTGCAGAAAACGGCAGCATCAGCACCATGGCAGTGATGACGATAGAACGGCCATAGCGGCCGGTGAAAGAGATTTTTGTACTAATAGCCGATTGCCCCACGATTTAACATTTCCTCAAGTCCGTTGCCGAAGCTGGATAATCCCTTAAGTTCTACTTGCAGGATAATCGCCGTATTTTCCTTGCCCGTTGCGCGGGCGATGTAGTCATGCCTGGCCAGACTGATGGCCCAGCAACAACTCTGATACTGTAACCCGACCAAGGTTTCCACGTCGCGGTCATCCTCCAGCGAGCGATTCCAGCGACCAACCGACCGCCAGCGCTCCGTCAATGGCCAGGCAGCCACTAAATCCAGTTGTTCTATGGGTTCCAGAAAGTCGTTTCGATGCCGGTAACTGGCCCCCAACAACCGGCCGTTACCGGTGTGATAACGCATACCCGCTGCGTATTTGGTCATGAAGCCCTGCTGGGGCTCCCATTGTAGCTGAATGTGACTGCTGATTCTCTGATTCAGATTAACGTCCATTTGCCCAAAAATGTCAGAGTATTTTCGCTCATCAACGGCCTGCCCTGGGAAGACCACCGCCTGCTCTTCAAGCCGATAAATCTGACCGATATTTAACGCGGCAACCTCACTGCCATTTTCTGCATCAAGAAAGCGTGAAGTCAGTGCCGCACTGACTTGATCAGCATCCGCAATACGATCCGGACCGGTAAATTTATTCTCGCTGAACAGGCTGAACCCGTCCAGCTCCATCGGCTTAGTGTCGAAAACGGGCAAATCGTCCTGGGTGCGCACAGGGACATACAGGTAATAAAGTCGCGGCTCCAGAGTTTGCACCCAACCTTGTTGCCGCAGCGTGATATCGCGCTCCATAAACAAACGCGCATCAACACTGCCAATCGGCAAACCGCGCTCACGATAATCGTCTTCTAAGCCCGTTGATTCGGCCAGATTATAGCTGGTGTAACGATAAGCCCATCGCGGGTAAATTGAATAAGCCGGCCGAATCAACGGGATACCAAGTCCGGGTTCGATATCAACCCGATCACCCTGCCACTGTTCTGCCTGACTAAAACGCACCACCTCACTGCGCAAATCCCACGCCACTAGATTCTTCACCCAGGTAGGGTTGCGAGTATCCAGACGTAACTGCGGCAACCGCTGATAGGGATCCGGCTGTGTTTGGAGAGGGTCCACCACCTGGAAGGATTGGACACGCAGCAAGCCACTTAAATTCTCACTGTCGTAACGGACGTCGCCACGCTGCTCCAGCGAACGGATACTGGAGATACTCAACGCATTACCTAAATCCTGAAAATAAAAAGAATCGGTGACTCGCGCGGCATCTGCCGACAAACTCCAGTTTTTGGACAGGTGGGTCTCACCTTCAAATGAGGCAAAACTGCGGCTATCGCCAGTCACCGTATCGCTATCCAGGTATTCACCGTAAAGCTTACCCTGACTGGACCGCGTCAGAAAACGATATTCCGTCTGCAATTGTTCGCCGCGCTTCTCCATCCAGCGGCCGCTGATCGTTGCATCCTGATTGGGAGCAATGTTCCAGTAATAGGGGGCGATGATCTCCGATCCCCGGTAATTAGACGTGGCAAATTTTGGCGCCAATAATCCGCTGGTTCGATCCTGGGTAACCGGAAACGTCATCACCGGCAGATAAATCACCGGGACATCGCGAATCCGCAGCGACGCGTTACGCGCAATGCCTTGATTGTTTTTCTGATCGATGCGCATGCTCTCCGCGCGAATCAGCCAATCGTTTTTCCCCGGGGGGCAGGCGGTGTAGCTGACGCTGGAAAAATGACTGATCCCGTCCTCGGCAATCTCGCCCTTCCTCGCCTTGCCTCGGCCAGCCTGTTCACGCAAAAAGAATTTGGCGTGATGGAATCGACTTTTTTTGTTCTTCGCATCCAGCGTCACCGAGCGTGCCAGAATATCCATGTCCTTACCTAAGTAACGAACACCCCCGCTGGCCGTCACTTGTTCGTTGACAGAGTCAAAACGCACCGAATCGGAGTACAATCGATGACCATCCGACTGCAAAAAAATACCGCCCCATAACACACTGGTGCCTGGGTTAATCAGCTCCGCTTCGGTGGCCGAGACATACACCTGCCCCGGCTCAAGCGACATCATCGGCGTACTCTCACGAAGCACAGACAGCGGGTCGGCAATCTCACAACCCTTTAGGGTCGGGAACTCACCCGCCCTTACCGAACTCGTCACCGTTAACGCGAGCAGCAGCAGGCCTCGAAGGCAGGCTAAAAAGATTTTTTTTCCTTGATATGCCACAACACAATCCTGCGCCCGGTCTTTTGAGGTACCATGCATTTTGTCTATGGGTGGGAAGACCAGTGGTGAGGGCAACCCTAACAGGTTCCGCGCCTTGAGTCATCCTTGTGCTTGGTCACGGTTTCTAATGGTACGCTATACAATGTCGAATGACCCGCGCCTTAATGACCTTAAAGATTGGCTAAAAGACATTCTCGGGCGACAACCAGAGCGCATTACGCCGCTTGCTGGCGACGCCAGTTTCCGGCGTTATTTTCGAGTTAGCCAGGCCGGAAGATCCTGGGTGATCATGGATGCGCCGCCCGCCAGAGAAAATTGCCGGCCCTTCGTGATGGTGGCCAACGAACTCACCGCCATGGGCTTGGTTGTACCCAAAGTTCTGGCCTGGGATGAGTCTCAAGGATTTTTACTGCTGAGCGACCTGGGCGACGAAACCTACCTCACCGCCCTACAGCGTCACGACGCGGATCCATTATATCGCAGCGCCATCAACGCTCTGGTTCGCATGCAAGCTCTCGGCAAAGACGCTTGCATGCGCCTGCCGGCTTACGATGACCAACTACTGCATAAAGAGATGGGACTATTCAGAGAGTGGTTTTTGACCTGGCATCTCGGACTGGAACTAAGCCCTGAACAAACCGCTGATTTGGATCAGGTCAACCGATTCCTGGCCGAAACAGCGCTGAATCAGCCCCAGGTATTCGTCCATCGCGATTATCATTCGCGGAACCTGATGGTACAACCCGACGGTGCACCGGGGATTATCGATTTTCAGGATGCCGTCGCCGGCCCCATCACCTATGATTTGGTTTCACTGTTGCGCGACTGCTACGTTGCCTGGCCGGCGGAACGCCTGCAAGGCTGGTTAAAAATTTACTACGAGCAAGCCACCCAGCAAGGTTTACTGGACGGGATAGGTTGGAGTGAGTTCGTGCGGATGTTTGATCTGATGGGCGTGCAACGCCACCTTAAAGCCGTGGGCATTTTTTCCCGGCTGTATCACCGTGATCACAAAGCCGGCTACCTCGGCGACATCCCCCGCACCCTGGGTTATCTGCACACAGTCAGTGGTCAGTATGCTGAATTAACACCCCTGCATAACTTACTGTCCGCATTGCCGGATCGACCAGCCCCATGACCGTCATGAAGGCGATGATATTGGCGGCAGGCCGAGGCAAACGTATGCGTCCCCTCACCGACCACACCCCAAAGCCTCTGCTGCCGGCAGGAGGGCGGCCGCTGATTGGCTGGCATTTACGCAAACTTCAACGCGCCGGGTTTCGCGACATCATTATCAACCTGTCGTGGCTTGGCCAGCAGATCAAAGACGCCCTGGGCGACGGTGATGATTACGGCGTGCGCATCCACTATTCCGAAGAAGGTGAACACGCGCTGGAAACCGGCGGGGGAATCTTCCGCGCTTTGCCGCTGCTCGGCGATGCCCCGTTCCTGGTGGTCAACGGCGATATTTGGACCGAATATCCCCTGGAAAACCTTAACCTTGCACAAGGTTTCCTGGCACATCTGGTGCTGGTCGACAATCCCAACCACCATGCCGATGGCGATTTTTCTTTAGTAGGTGAACGGCTGGCGAGCAGCGGAGCATCCCAGCTGACTTTCTCGGGAGTCGGCGTCTACCATCCCGATTTATTTGCCGATTGCCAGGCCGGCGCCTTCCCCTTATCGCCCTTGTTACGAGAGGCGATGCGGATGGGCAAGGTGAGTGGCGAACATTATCGCGGCTACTGGCTGGATGTGGGTACTCCACAACGCCTGGACGAACTGGAACGTCATTTTGCCGAAAGATCGGACAAATAACCGTCACCCAGCTGATACATCTGCCGGCGTATCCAAATTTGCCGTGATCGAACGTAAAGCGACGGACGGGCGACGTGGTACTTCCGAGGATTAGGCAAAACGGCCGCCAGCAATGCTGCCTGCGACGACGATAACTGGCTGGCCCGACAGCCAAAATAACGCCGACTTGCGGCCTCCACACCATACACGCCTGGCCCCAGCTCCACCACATTCAAGTAAATCTCAAGTATCCGTCGCTTCGGCATAACAATTTCCAACCACGTCGCATACCAGGCTTCCAGCGCCTTGCGTATAAAACTACGGCCTGGCCATAAAAACAAATTCTTTGCCGTCTGCTGAGTAATAGTGCTGGCGCCGCGAAGCCGCTCGCCATCGTCGTGTTCCAGCAACGCTTTCTGAATGGCATCGAGATCGAAACCATGATGCTCGGGGAAACGCTGATCTTCAGCCGCCACCACCGCCAATGCCGCCTGCGCCGAGATTTGCTCCATATCTACCCAACGATACTCAATATTGTCGCCAAAATCTCGAAGCATGTAGGTAGTAAAAATCGGGTCGATAAAGCGCAAAGCCACCACCGGCAACACGCTCATCAGCAGACCGAGGGCAACCCAGCGCGTCAGGCGAAGCAGCAATCGTTGGGTCTTTTTCTTCACGGAATGCCCGCCGTCGCAACGATGATTAATTTAGGTGGAAAAAACGCCGGGCGTTTTCGCCGGTCAGCGCCGCCAGCTCGTCCTCATCCTGCCTCCTTACCCGCGCTAGCGTGTGCAACACGTGAGGAAGATACGCCGGCTCGTTGCGTCGGGATCGAGGGCGGGGCGACAAATCTCGCGGCAACAAATAAGGCGCATCCGTCTCGATCATCAATCGATGATCAGGGATCAGGCTGACCATATCGTGCAGATGCGCGCCGCGGCGCTCGTCACAAATCCAGCCCGTCAGCCCAACGTACAAATCCAAGTCCAGATAAGCTCGCAGCTCATCCTCCGTGCCTGTAAAGCAATGCACCACCGCCGCCGGCAACTGATCACGGTATTTACGGATCAGGCCAATAAAGTCCTCGTGCGCCTCTCGCTCGTGCAGAAAAACCGGCCGGGCCGTTTGCGCCGCAATTTGTAGTTGAGCTTCAAAAATTCGCAGCTGATCGGCACGCGGCGAGAAGTTTCGATTATAGTCCAGCCCCGTCTCACCCACCGCCCTAACCTCTGGCTGGTCGATCAGCGCCTCAATATTCAGCAAATCTTCGGGGCCGTGAGTGGCCGCGTGATGAGGATGGATTCCGGCCGTACAAACCAAACGCTCGGGATAGTCTCGGCACAATGTAATGGCCTGCCGACTGTCCGCAAGGCTTGATCCCGTTACCACGATACGACTCACACCCGCCATGGCCGCCCGCCGCAAGACATCGCCGATATCCCTGGCGAACGAATCGTGCGTAAGGTTCGCGCCGATGTCTATTAACGGGCCCGTCATTCGTTGGTTACTCGGGATTTACAGTTTCTTCCGGACAGTCGCCGACACCGCGTAGCCAAGCGGAATTAATCCGCCCAAACCTGCAATGGCGGCGGCCACCCACGCACTCAGCGGAAAGGGTGCGGGCTGATGAAGAAAATAATGCCCCAGCACCAAGGCGGCACCGGATTCCCACAACACTGTAGCGGCCATGCCTACCAGCATTAAGCTACGCCGCAGAGTCACCGGGCCTTTGGCGCGTTTGACTGCCCAACGCCAGCGCATTCCCCAAAAGGCCAGCGCCAGCATGGCCACGCCGGACAAGCTCAATAAATAGGGATTGAGCAGATAATCCTTGCGTAGCGCCGCGTCGGAGGGATTGGTCGGGTCAAAATAAACGAAAACCACCATGCCGGGCCGATAATCGTCGGCAATTCTCTGTGCCTCGCTCTGGCTCATCGACACGTGGGAAGTGCTGTACCGATTGGATCGATACAAACCTTCTTGCCACTCATAACGAAGGGTAATCGCGGGGCGATAGGATTGGTCACCGGAGCCAGCCACTTTAGATTCAATCACTTCAGCGCGAATTTTCGAATAATTCACCAACCGTCGATGTTGCTCGAAAATGGTGTCGCCGGACCACATTAAAATCACCAAGGCAACAATCAATGACAACCCGCCACTGGCCGGTGCGGGTAGACGCGGCAAACGGGGTTTGCTGGGCTCTGACGAGCCGGTATTGGATGAACTCAAAATCAGAACCCCGGCGGCATGCGCCCACTCATCAACTGCGACATAAAGCCGCGCTTATTCATGTTTTTCATAATTTTCTGCGTTTGTTCAAACTGCTTAAGCAAACGATTAACGTCCTGCACCTGCTGCCCTGAGCCCAAGGCAATGCGCTGCTTGCGCGACGCTTTGAGAATCTCGGGTGAATGACGCTCGGTGGGAGTCATGCTATTGATAATCGCAATCATCCGCTTGACCACGCGGTCATCCAGCTGCGCCTTGGCCTCTTTAGGCAAACTCTTAGCGCCGGGCAATTTATCTAAAATACCCTGCATACCGCCCATGCTAAGCATTTGGCCCAACTGATCGCGATAGTCTTCCAGGCTGATGGCTTTGCCTTTCTCCACCTTACGAGCCAGCGCCTCAGCTTTACCTTGATCAAGCTTGCGATGAGCATCTTCAACCAAAGTCAGCACGTCACCCATATCGAGAATGCGCGAGGCCAATCGATCCGGATAAAACGGCTCCAAGGCCTCGGTCTTTTCACCCACACCCATAAACTTAATGGGCTTGCCGGTGATATGACGAATCGACAACGCTGCACCACCGCGCGCATCACCATCGGCCTTGGTCAACACCACACCGGTCAGCGGCAACGCTTGATCAAAGGCTCGCGCCGTATTGGCGGCATCCTGGCCGGTCATGCTATCAACCACAAACAAAGTCTCGATAGGGGACACCGCCGCGTGAATACGCTTGGCCTCGTCCATCATACCTTCGTCTATGTGCAGACGACCGGCGGTATCGACAATCACTACATCGAGATAGCGCAACTGCGCATGATTAACCGCATCAGCAGCGATTTTCACCGGATCCTGGCCCACCTGACTGGGGAAAAACTCAACCTTCACCTGACCGGCTAACATCTGCAACTGCTCGATAGCGGCCGGGCGATAAACGTCGCAACTCACCAGCAACACCCGCTTTTTCAAGCGTTCACGGGCATAACGTGCCAGCTTGGCAGCGGTGGTGGTTTTACCCGACCCCTGCAAGCCCGCCAGCATGATGACGGCCGGCGGACGAGTACGCAGATTCAGCTCGGAGTTGCTGCCGCCAAACGTGCTTACCAGCTCATCGTAGACGATCTTGATAAACGCCTGCCCCGGCGACAGACTGGTGGCCACCTCCGCCCCCACAGCGCGGCTGCGCACATGCTCGATGAAATCCTGAACCACCGGCAAAGCCACATCGGCGTCTAACAGCGCAACGCGCACATCGCGCAACGCATCCTGGATGTTTTCGTCAGACAACCGGCCTTGGCCACGCAGGTTTTTGACAACACGAGTCAGTTTTTCGCTTAAATTATCAAACATAGCTACCGTCTAGCAGGGGGCGTGCCCCGTCAAATGGATAAGTGGGTATCGGCGACTCAGAACAAGGCGCCAACTGTGAGGGTTACAACTATAACTCATTCCGGAATGATTGGGACACACTCCGAACCGCCCGTGATTAAGCCAACAAGGAAACCGCTTCAACCACCCGCCAACAT
>Ga0255334_1001233_pt1 | contig 12599 bp, 10 predicted proteins | sample EtOH5_35cm_T3_12_FD_202080 | JGI IMG/M metagenome (GOLD analysis project Ga0255334, IMG submission 202080) | Sandy soil microbial communities from University of British Columbia, Vancouver, Canada - EtOH5_35cm_T3_129 | ecosystem: Engineered > Artificial ecosystem > Sand microcosm > Unclassified ...
ATCGCTCAATCCCAGATCAGGGAGCCGACTGACCGCCATCCTTGCCATCCGCCACACACCAACTCCGCAACGCTGGCAGAACCTCGCGAATCGCGCCTATAGCGAATTTCAGATTCAGGACACTAGCGCCAAGGGCGGAGCCCTGGACGAAACCCCCTGGGTGAAACCCCCCTGGGTGAAACCCCCCTGGGTGAAACCAAAAAATGGGTAATATCGTAAGATGGTAAGGGCGTAAGGAAGTAAGGCGGGGCAAGGCCAGCGTGCCATTTGCCAATTGTCATTTGCTCCGCCGCTCCGGCGCCGCCTATCAGCCGATCCGATGCAGATTGATCCGAGCCTCCCGCGGCGCCTGGTCGCGGCGCAGTTTCCCCAATGGGCGGGGCTGCCGGTCGTGCCGGTGGCGCGCGGCGGCTGGGACAACCGGAGCTTCCATTTGGGCGAGGCGATGCTCCTTCGCCTCCCCAGCGCCGCCGCCTATGCGCCGCAGGTCGAGAAGGAGCAGCGCTGGCTGCCGGTGCTGGCGCCGAAGCTGCCGCTGCCGGTGCCGGTGCCGCTCGCGATGGGCCGGCCGGGGCTGGGCTATCCCTGGCCCTGGTCGGTGTATCGCTGGATCGAGGGCGAACCGGCCTCGGCCGCAAGCACGGCCGATGGCACGGGCCTGGCGATCGGGCTGGCGCAGTTCCTCCGCGGCCTGCAGGCGGTGGCAACGGCCGGCGGCCCCCCGCCGGGGGCGCATAACTTCCATCGCGGCGGCCCCCTGGCCGTCTATGATGGCGAGACGCGGGAGGCGATCGCGCGGCTCGGCGACAGTATCGACGGCGCGGCCGCCACCACCGCCTGGGAGGCCGCGTTGCAGGCGGTCTGGCCGGGCCCGCCGGTGTGGCTGCATGGCGATGTCAGCCCCGGCAATCTTCTGCTGCGGGACGGCCGCCTCGCCGCGGTGATCGACTGGGGCATGCTCGCCATCGGCGACCCCGCCTGCGATCTGGCGATCGCCTGGAGCTTTTTCGGGGGCGAGGCGCAAGCGGCGTTTCGCGCGGCCCTGGCGCCCGACGCGGAGAGTTGGGCGCGCGGTCGCGGCTGGGCCTTGTGGAAGGCGCTGATCGTGCTCGCCGGCCTGGCCGGCACCGATGCGACCCAGCGGGCCGCATCGCGCGCGGTGCTGGATGCGGTGCTGGAGGATGCCTCGCGCTGAACCGGGGATCGGCGGCCGGCTACAGCCGCCGCAGCCCGGCCGCGTAGCGCCGCCAATTGGCGACATAGCCGGCCGCCGAGTGCCGCAGCCCGGCCTGGGCTTCCTCGCTCAGCACCCGCACCGCGCGGGCCGGGGCGCCGACGATCAGGCTGCCGTCGGGAAATTCCTTGCCTTCGGTGACCAGCGCATTGGCGCCGACCAGGCAGCCGCGGCCGATGCGCGCGCCGTTCAGCACGGTGGCGCCCATGCCGATCAGCGAGCCCTCGCCGACCGTGCAGCCATGCAGGATGGCATGGTGGCCGATGGTGCAGTCCGCACCGACGACGATGGGGAAGCCCTTGTCGACATGCAGCATCGCGCCTTCCTGGATGTTGCTGCGGTCGCCGATCACGATGGGTTCGTTGTCGCCGCGCAGCACGGCGCCGAACCAGATGCCGACCTCATGGCCCAGGCGGACGCGGCCGATGACATGGGCGTCGGGGGCGATCCAGTACTCTTCGGGCAAGGTCGGGATGTGCTCGTCGATCGCATAGGCGGGCATGGCGTTTCCTCCGGAGCCGGCATCATCGGCCAGGACTCGGCGCCGGGGAAGCGACAGGTCGGTGCTACGTCATTGAAAGGTAATCGGCCTGTCTTCGCCGCATCACCGGCCATCGGCAAACAGCGGCCGCCAGGGCCCCGGCCGGGGCCGCCATGCCTGACGAGGATTTTCGCAGATGCTGATGAAACGCCTGATCGGGGCCGCGCTCGGCGCCTCCGCCTTCCTGGCCGTCGCCGCCGGCGGGGCCGAGGCCCAGACCCGCCAACGCTTCGAATTCTGGTACGGGCTGACCGGCCAGCTTGGCGAGCGCATCGCCGAGCAATGCAAGCGCTTCAACGACAGCCAGACCCGGTTCGAGGCGGTCTGTGTCGGCCAGGGCGGCTATGATCGCGCGGAACAGAACACCATCGCCGCCTTCCGCGCCCGCCAGCAGCCGACGGTCGTGCAGATCTATGACGCGGGCACCGTGAACTTCATGCTTTCGGGCGCCACCTACAATGCGGTGGATTTCGCCCGCGACTTCCACATGAACATCAACTGGGCCGATTACTTCCCCGGCGTGGCCTCCTATTACGCGACCTCGAAGGGCGAGATGTGGTCCTTCCCCTACAACTCCTCCTCGGCGGTGATGTATTGGAACCGCCAGGCTTTCGGGCAGATCGGCCGCAGCGAGGCGCCGGCGAGCTGGGAGCAGCTGGAACGCGACATGCGCGCGCTGAAGGCCGCGGGCCATGCCTGCCCGATGGCGATCGACTTCGACACCTGGCAATGGGTCGAACAGTTCCTGGCCGCGCACAACCTGCCGATCGCCACGCGCGGCAATGGCTATGCCGGGCTGGATGCCGAGCTTGCCTTCAACCGCGGGCTGCTGCCGACGCATCTGGCGAACATGAAGCGCTGGCTGGATGAGGGGCTGCTGCGCATCCAGACCGCGCAGACCGGCAAGACGCTGATCCAGGCCTTCGCCGACGGCTCCTGCGCGGTGACGATGGCCTCCATCGCCAATCACGGCGTGGTCGGTTCCACCGCGGCGCCGGGGATGGAATGGTCGGTGGCGATGATCCCGGTCTATGAGGCCCATGCCCGCCACAACACGATGGTCGGCGGCGCCTCGCTCTGGGTCATGCAGGGCAAGTCTCGCGGCGAATACGAGGCCGCGGCCGCCTTCCTCGATTGGGTCGCGACCCCGGCCGAGGTGCAGTGGATCCCGAATGTCACGGGCTACATCCCCATCACCATCCCGGCCTACCAGGCGATGACGGCGGCCGGCTTCTATAGCCAGCCGCAATATGCCGGGCGCGAGATCGCCATCGCCTCGCTGAGCTTCACCCCGCCGACCGAGAATACCCGCGGCATTCGCCTCGGCAATTTCACCTCGATCCGCTCGGAGCTGCAGTCCGAGCTTCAGGCCGCCTTCACCGGCCAGAAGCCGGTGCAGCAGGCGCTGGACGATGCCGCCGCCCGCGGCAACCAGATCCTGCGCCGCTTCGAACAGACCATGCGCGGCCGCCAGCTGCCCTGATCCGCCGGAGGGGGCGCCGGACCGGCACCCCCTCCTCCTCTCCCTGATCCGGTGGAGCCCGCATGAGCGGCAAGCGCGTCACCTTCAACCAGCTCTGGCTCGCGATCCTGCTGATCCTGCCGCAGATGCTGCTGGTCTTCACCTTCTTCTACTGGCCGGCCGGCGAGGCGCTGTTCTGGGCCTTCACCCTGGAACCGCCCTTCGGCGGCAACCTGCAATGGGTCGGGATGCAGAACTTCCTGACCGTGTTCGAGGACCCGCTGTACTGGAATTCGGTGCAGCGGTCGCTGCTGTTCGGCCTGTCCAGCACCGCACTCGCCATGCTGTTCGGGGCGGTCCTCGCGTTGTTCGTCGATCGCCAGCTCACCGGCTACAAGGCGTTCCGCTTCCTGTATTTCTGGCCCTATGCGGTGGCCGCGCCTGCGGTCGGTCTTGCCTTCCGCTTCATCTTCGCGCCCGAGGCCGGCTTCATCTCGGCGATCAACCAATGGTTCCCGGGCTTGTGGAATCCGGCGCTGGATGGTGCCGATGCGATGGTGCTGATCGTGGTTGCGAATGCCTGGAGCATGATCGCCTACAACTTCATCTTCTTCCTCGCCGGGCTGCAATCCATCCCGCGCAGCCTGCTGGAGGCGGGCGCCATGGACGGCGCCGGCGTGCTGCGGCGGATGCGCGACATCCAGCTGCCGCTGATGGCGCCGACCGTGTTCTTCCTGGTGGTGATCAACATCACCGACAGCTTCGTCAATTCCTTCGGCATCGTCGACATCACCACCGGCGGCGGACCGTCGCGGGCCACCGACCTCATGGTGTTCAAGATCTATTCGGACGGCTTCAAGGGCAAGGACTACTCGCTGGCCGCGGCGCAATCGATCGTGCTGATGCTGCTGGTGGTGGCGCTGACCTTCATCCAGTTCCGCTACGTCGAACGCCGCATCCACTATACCTGAGGCGTGGCGCAAATGGTCGAACGCACCCCCATCCTGAACATCGTGACGCATCTGATCCTGCTGGCCGGGCTCGTGATGCTGCTGCTGCCGCTGTGGATCGTGTTCGTCGCCTCGACGCATGATTTCCGCACGGTGAACACGGTGCCGATGCCGCTCTGGCCCGGCAGGCATCTCATCGAGAACTACCTCTTCACCTGGCAGCAATCCGACTTCGGGCCGAAGATGCTGAACAGCCTGGTGATGGCGATGGGCGTCACCATCGGCAAGATCGTGATCGCGGCACTCTCGGCCTATTCCATCGTCTATTTCCGCTACCGGCTGCGGATGGTGTTCTTCTGGCTGATCTTCATCACGCTGATGCTGCCGCTGGAGGTGCGCATCGTGCCGACCTATGCCGTCGCCGCCAATGCGCTGCGGCCCTATCAGGAGATCCTGAACCTGCTCGGGCTCAGCCTGGTGCTGCCGGAATGGAGCCTGCTGAATTCCTATGCCGGGCTGATCCTGCCGCTGATCGCGACCGCGACCGGCACCTTCCTCTATCGCCAGTTCTTCCTGACCGTGCCCGAGGAACTGGCCGAGGCCGCGAAGATGGATGGCAGCGGCCCCTTGCGCTTCTTCTGGGACATCCTGCTGCCGCTGTCCAAGACCAACATGGCGGCGCTGGCGACCATCATGTTCGTCTATTCCTGGAACCAGTACCTGTGGCCGCTGCTGGTCGTCACCGACCCGAGCTACGGCACCGCGGTCATGCAGTTGCAGCGCATCGTGCCGGGCCCGCTGTTCGGCGAACCGCCGCGCTGGCACATCGCGATGGCGGGCACCCTGATAGTGATGCTGCCGCCGCTTCTCGTCGTCATCTTCATGCAGCGCTGGTTCGTGCGCGGCCTGATCAGCCAGGACAAGTGAGCCCCCATGGCCGATATCACCCTCTCCCGCGTCACCAAATTCTACGGCAGGACGCAGGTCGTGCATGGCGTCGACCTGGAGATCGCGCATGGCGAGTTCATCGTCATCCTCGGCCCCTCGGGCTGCGGCAAATCCACGCTGCTGCGGATGATCGCGGGGCTGGAGGCGATCAACGCCGGCAGCATTTCCATCGCCGGCCGCGTGGTGAACGACCTCGAACCCCGCGAACGCGGCTGCGCCATGGTGTTCCAGAACTACGCGCTCTATCCGCATATGACGGTCGGCGAGAACATCGGCTACTCGCTGAAGGTCGCCGGTCGCCCCCGCGCCGAACGCGTGCGCCGCATCGAGGAGGTTGCGCGCATCGTCGGCCTCGATGAATTCCTGGACCGCCGCCCGGGGCAATTGTCGGGCGGGCAGCGGCAGCGCGTCGCGATGGCGCGGGCGATGATCAAGGAGCCGCAGGTCTTCCTGTTCGACGAACCGCTGTCCAACCTCGATGCCAAGCTGCGGGTGCAGATGCGGATCGAGATCCGCCGCCTGCACCAGCGCCTCGGCGGCACCTCCGTCTTCGTCACGCATGACCAGATCGAGGCCATGACGCTGGCCGACCGGCTGGTGGTGATGAATGCGGGGCGGATCGAACAGCTCGGCTCGCCGCGCGAGATCTATCGCCGCCCGGCGACGCTGTTCGTGGCGGGCTTCATCGGCTCGCCGGCGATGAACATCATGACGGCGCAGGTGATCGGGCCGGGCCAGGCCGTGCTGGAATCGGGGCTGCTGGTCGGCTTCGACCCGGCGCTGGAAGTCGCCGCCGGCATGACCGTCGCCCTCGGCATCCGCCCGGAGGAGGTCGAGACCGGTGCGACCGGCACCACCACAATCCCCATCGAATTCGTCGAGGAGCTAGGCGCCGGGCACCTCGCCCATGGCAGTTTCGAAGGCGGGGATTTCGTGGTCAGCCTGCCCTCGGGTGTCGAGGCGCCGCGGGGCGGGCGGCTGGCCATCCACCTGCCGCCGGCCGCCGTGCATCTGTTCGACCCGGTGAGCGGAAGGCGGATCGGCGTGGGTGGCGCGCCGCGCCAGGCGCCGAGCCCGGCGCGCGCCGAGGCCTGAGCGGAAGCGGGCTCTGCGCCAGCCAATCCGGCGTCAGTCCGCGCAGCCGAGCAGGGCGTGCATGCGCGACACCCGAAACGCGGCCAGATCCGCCGAAATCTCGCTGAAGTCCCGCTCCTCCATCGCCCGGGTCACCACTGCCTTTGCCCATCCCGGCATCACCGTCGCCTGATCGATGGCCGCACGCACCGCATCCTCGCTGACCAGCTGGGCTGCAGTGTCGAAAAGGTGGCGGTCCTCCAGCACATCGGCGATGGCGGCATTGGTGGCGGCGTTGCAACGGCAGGCAAGATCCACCGTGTATGGGAAGACACCGCTCTGAACCGGGAATTCCGGCGCATCGCCGCCCCCCTCCGGGCATAGGACAAAGCTTACAGCGCCGTCAGCAGCTCCGGCGCCGCTCGCGTCCAGGCCGCGCTCGACGATGGCATTGCGTATCTTGCGCAGATATTCGAACTCAGCCGGCCTCTCAAAGCCACGCTTGATGTTTTCGATGAAGGCGCGCATCCCGACCTCATCATCCTCAATGAACTCACGAATATGCTCGACCGCACCCAGCAGATGGGCGAAGTAAATGGCGTGGTGGATCTGCAAGTCGGCGCCCGAAGCGCTGGGCGGAAGCGATCTTATTTTTTCGAAGGCCCGGTTCCTGGTCTCAAGAGACCACAACACGGCGCCGAACACACCCAGCCGTACGATTTGTGCTTGGTCCATGCCGCATTCTCCCGGGGACAACCACCGGGAATTCTGGCCGCTTCGTTGCCGGGAAGCCAGCTTTGAGCAATGCGGGAGACCCGTATCAGCCTCCCTGTGAGCGCTCATCGCCCAGCTGGATCGGGGCGAAGACCTGCGCCCGCACCAGCCGGGCATAGAGCCCGTCCTCGGCCAGCAGGCTGTCATGCGTGCCCTGTTCCACGGCGCGCCCGGCCTCCAGCACCACGATCCAGTCCGCGTCCTGCACCGTCGCCAGGCGATGGGCGATGGCGATGGTGGTGCGGCCAGCGCGCAGGGTCGCCAAAGCGGATTGCACGGCCGCCTCGTTCTCCGCATCCAGCGCGCTGGTGGCTTCGTCCAGCAGCAGCACGCGCGGATTGCGCAGCAGCGCACGGGCCAGCGCGATGCGCTGCTTCTGGCCGCCCGACAGCCGCCCGCCGCCGGTGCCGAGCGGCGTGTCGTAGCCAAGCGGCAGGGCGGCCAGGAAGCCATGCGCCTGGGCGGCGCGGGCGGCATCCTCGACCTGCTCGCGCTTGGCGCCCGGGCGGCCGCAGGCGATATTGGCGAAGGCGGTGTCGTCGAAGATCACCGCCTCCTGCCCGACATAGGCGATGGCGTCGCGCAGGGAGGCGATGGTCAGCCGCCGCAGATCCATCCCGTCCAGCAGCACGGCACCGGAGCTCGGGTCGAACAGCCGGGGGATCAGCTGGATGGCGGTGGATTTGCCCCCGCCCGATGGGCCGACCAGCGCCACGGTACGGCCTGGCTCGGCCACGAAGGACAGGCCGGCCAGCGCCTTGGCATCGCCCACGGCATAGGTGAAGCCGACATCGCAAAATTCCAGCCGTCCTGGGCCGGGCGGCAGCGCCACCGCATCCGGCGCGTCCACCACCAGCGCCGGCCGGTCGATCACGCCGAACACGCGGGCCAGCCCGGCGAGCCCTTCCTGCAACGCTGCGTTCAGGCTGCCCAGCGCGCGCAGCGGCCGGGCGGCGATCAGCAAGGCGGCGACAAAGCCGGTGAACGCCCCGACCGTGCCGGCCCCGGCGGACACGCGCCAGCCGACGAAGGCCAGCACGGCGGCGACGGCAAAGCCGCCCAGCGCCTCCAGCACCGGATCGACCCGGGCGCGGTTGCGGCCGATGGACATCAGCGCCTCACGCAAACTGGCGAAGGCGCGGGCGGCGCGGGCCTCCTCGGCTGCCTCCAGCCGATAGGCGCGGACGACGCGGGCGGCGGCGAAGGATTCCGTCAGCAAGGCGGCGGTCTCGCCCACCCGCTCCTGCATGCACCCCGAGGCGCGGCGGATGCGCTTGCCGAGCTTCGTGATCGGCACCGCGGCGATCGGATACATGGCAGCGGCGATCAGGCTCATCTGCCAGTCCAGCCAGATCATGGACCCGACCAGCCCGACCACGGTCAGCACATCGGCGACACCCTGGATGGTCTTGGCCAGCGCCTCGCGGATCGCCGCGGCGTCGGAGGTGAAACGGGCGGCGTTGCGCGCCGGGGCCTCGGCCGCGACGCTGCCGAAATCGGCGCGGGTCAGGGCGCGGAACAGGGCGTTTTGCAGGCCCTCGATCACCCGCAGCACCACCGATTGCACCGCCAGCGCCTGGCCGTATTGCGCCGCCGCCTTGGCGCAGGTCAGCGCGATGATGGCGATCGGCACCAGCCAGACCACCATGCTGTCGCCGGCGGCGAACAGATCGAAGGATTGCTGGATCGCCAGCGGATAGAGTGAGGTCAGCGCCGCCACCGCCACGGTGCCGATGATGGCCGCGATGATGCCGCTCGGGTGGTGCCGGACATGGTCGCGCCAGAGGCGGCGGATCAGGAGGCGGGTGGTCTGCGGATCGGGTCGGGCCATGCGCGGCGCGGTAGCACGGCCGCCTGCCGCCCCGCGAATCAGCGTTGCACGCCCCCCACCCCTCGGGCATACCCGGTGCACCCGCTGATCCCACGCGGGAGAGAGGGGTGGCGACACCCCCGCCGAAGGCGCAACCGGCCCCCGGAAACGCTCAGGCACCAAGGGCCGCGTGGGGAAGGGGACTCTGGAAAGCCCGGATGGCGCAAGCCGGATGGCACCGACGGAGCAAGGCGCCACCTGTCACGGTGGGCCGCATCTCTCAGGTTCACGGACAGAGGGGGGCCACGGACCGACACCGGCGGCAACGCTGGTTGTGATGGAGTGACCGTGGCCGATTCCCTGTTGCAGACCCCGCTTGCCGCCCTTCATGCCGAATATTTGGGACGCATGGTGCCCTTCGCGGGCTATGCCATGCCCGTGCAGTACCCCGGCGGGATCATGGCGGAGCACAATGCCACCCGCGCCGGCGCCACGCTGTTCGATGTCTCCCACATGGGCCAGGCGATCCTGGAAGGCCCCGGCGCCACTTTGGCGCTGGAACGCGCGACCCCGGCGGATATCGACGGGCTGCGCATCGGGCGGCAGCGCTATCTGCTGCTGACCACCGAGGATGGCGGCATCCTGGATGATGCGATGTGCGCCAGGCTTGGCCTCGACCGGCTGTTCCTGGTGCTGAACGCCAGCCGCAAGCATTTGGACATCCCGCGCGTCCAATCCCTGCTGCCGGCCGGCGTGACCCTCACACCCTGGCCGGACCGGGCGCTGCTGGCGGTGCAGGGGCCGAAGGCGGCGGAGCTGCTGCCCTCCCTTGCGCATTTGCCCTTCATGGGGGTTGCGGAAACCACCCTGCTGGGGGCCGAGGTCATCGCCACCCGCAGCGGCTATACCGGCGAGGACGGGTTCGAGATCAGCGTCGCCGCCGACCAGGCCGAGGGTTTTGCCCGCAAGCTGCTGGGCCTCGGCATCACCTTGGCCGGCCTCGGCGCGCGGGATTCGCTGCGGCTGGAGGCGGGGCTCTGCCTCTATGGCCAGGACCTGGACGAGACCACCAGCCCGGTCGAGGCCGGGCTGACCTGGACCATGGGCAAGCGCCGCCGCATGGCCGGGGATTTTCCGGGCGCCGAGCGCGTGGCCCGCGACCTCGCCGATGGCCCCCCCCGCCGCCGGGTCGGCATCGCCATCGAGGGCCGCCAGCCCGCCCGCGCCGGCACGCCCATCCATCTGCCCGGGGGCGAGGCGATCGGCATCGTCACCTCCGGCGGCTTCGGCCCCACGGTCAATGCCCCGGTCGCCATGGGCTATGTGCCCCCCGCCCAGGCGGTGGATGGCACGCCCTTGCACCTGTTGGTGCGCGGCAAGCCGGTGCCGGCCCGCGTTGCCCCCCTCCCTTTCGTCCCCCATCGCTACATCCGCTGAAAGGCCGCCCCATGCTGCGCTTCACCAAGGACCATGAATGGGTCAGCCTGGACGGCTCCCTCGCCACCGTCGGCATCACCGACCATGCGCAGACCGCGCTCGGCGATGTCGTCTTCGTCGACCTGCCCGAGGCCGGGCGCGTGGTCGAGGCCAATGAATCCGTCGCCGTCGTCGAAAGCGTCAAGGCGGCCTCCGACGTCTATGCGCCGCTTGCCGGGCGCATCACCGAAAGCAATGCCGCTTTGTCGGACGACCCCGCGCTGGTGAACAGCGATCCCTCCGGCGCCGGCTGGTTCTTCCGCATGGAACTGGCCGATGTCGGCGCCTTCGACGCGCTTTTGGACGAGGCCGCCTATGCCGCCTATGTGGAGAGCCTCTGATGTCCGCGCGCGCAGCCTTTGCCGCGCTGGCGGATCATGACGGCTTCATCCGCCGCCACATCGCCCCGGACGCCGCCGAACAGGCGGTGATGCTGCGCGCGATCGGCGCCGAGAGCCTCGATGCCGCGATCACCCGCACCATCCCCGCCAGCATCATGGGCGCCGACCTTTCGGCCATCCCGGCGGCGGTGAATGAGGCGGAGGTGCTGGCCGAACTCGGCGCCCTGGCGGCGCAGAACCGCTCCGACATCCTGTCGCTGATCGGCCTGGGCTACCACAACACCCATGTGCCGCCGGTGATCCTGCGCAATGTGCTGGAGAACCCCGGCTGGTACACCGCCTATACCCCCTACCAGGCCGAACTGGCCCAGGGGCGGCTGGAGGCGCTGGTCACCTTCCAGACCCTGGTCACCGACCTCACCGGCCTGCCGGTCGCCAATGCCAGCCTGCTGGACGAGGGCACCGCGGCGGCCGAGGCGGTGGCGCTGGCCCATGCCGCCCAGAAGGGCAAGTCCGACATCCTGCTGGTCTCCGCCGATCTGCATCCCCAAAGCCTGGCCGTGCTGCGCACCCGCGCCGCCCCCGCGGGCGTGACGGTGGAGGTGGTCGCGCCCGCCGAAATCATCGCCGCCTGCGCCGGGAAAAAGCCTTTCGCGCTGCTGCTGCAATATCCCGGCAGCACCGGCGAGATCCGTGACCTGCGCCCGGAGATCGCCGCGGTCCAGGCCGCCGGGGGCTTGGCCATCGTCGCCGCCGATCCGCTGTCGCTCTGCCTGCTGACCCCGCCTGGGGAGATGGGGGCCGATATCGCCGTCGGCAGCACCCAGCGCTTTGGCGTGCCCATGGGCTATGGCGGGCCGCATGCCGGCTACATGGCGGTGAAGGACGGGCTGAAGCGCCTGCTGCCCGGCCGCCTGGTCGGCGTCAGCCTGGATGCCGCCGGACGCCCGGCGATGCGCCTCGCGCTGCAGACCCGCGAACAGCATATCCGCCGCGAGAAGGCGACCTCCAACATCTGCACCGCCCAGGTGCTGCTGGCGGTGATGGCCGCGATGTATGCGGTCTGGCACGGGCCGGAAGGGCTGCGCCGCATCGCCACGCGCACCCGCCTCGCCGCCGGAATGCTGGCCGATGCCGCGAAGCAGGCGGGCTTCGCGCTGCGCCACGACCTCTTCTTCGACACCATCGCGATCGAGGCCGGCCACCGCGCCGATGCGATCATGGCCGCCGCGCTGGAGGCCGGCATCAACCTGCGGCGGATCGATGCCACCGGCATCGGCATTTCGGCCGATGAGGTGGTGACCGAAGCCACCATCGCGACCCTTGCCGCCGTGCTCGGCGCCAAGGAGCCATTGGCCGGCCCCGCGCCGCTGCCCGATGCCTTGGCCCGCACGAGCCCCTTCTGCACGGCGCAGGTGTTTTCGGCCTATCACTCCGAACACGCGATGCTGCGCTTCCTCAAGAAGCTGGAAGATCGCGACGTCGCGTTGAACCGCAGCATGATCCCGCTCGGCTCCTGCACCATGAAGCTGAATGCGACGGCCGAGATGATGCCGATCACCCTGCCCGGTTTTTCCCGCATGCATCCCTTTGCCCCGGTGGAGCAGGCGACCGGCTATCTGACCCTGATCGAGCGGCTGTCCGCCTGGCTTTGCGCCGCCACGGGCTTCGCCGCGGTGTCGCTGCAGCCCAATGCCGGCAGCCAGGGCGAATTCGCAGGACTCCTCGCGATCCGGTCCTGGCACGCGTCGCGCGGCGACACGCGGCGCGATGTCTGCCTGATCCCCTCCTCGGCGCATGGCACCAACCCGGCCTCGGCGGCGATGGCGGGGATGCGGGTGGTGGTGGTCGGCTGCGACCGCGACGGCAATGTCGATCTCGCCGATCTGGCGGCCAAGGCCAGCCAGCACGCCGACCGGCTTGCAGCGCTGATGGTCACCTACCCCAGCACCCATGGCGTCTTCGAGGAAGGCATCCGCCAGGCCTGCG
>Ga0255334_1001234_pt1 | contig 12595 bp, 13 predicted proteins | sample EtOH5_35cm_T3_12_FD_202080 | JGI IMG/M metagenome (GOLD analysis project Ga0255334, IMG submission 202080) | Sandy soil microbial communities from University of British Columbia, Vancouver, Canada - EtOH5_35cm_T3_129 | ecosystem: Engineered > Artificial ecosystem > Sand microcosm > Unclassified ...
CAAGAGCGGCGTTCTTGCTGGCGTCCGCACAACGCCCCGTCATGTTGTGGCGCACGGCCTCGTTGATGTAACTGTCGAGAGCGTGCTTTGCCCTGGGTGTATTCAGAACTCCTTTGAAGATTCTAGTGTACGTGTCATCCCCTTGGCTAAACCTCCAGTGCCTTATTTGACTTGGATTCAGCAGGTCTCCAAACACAGGCAGAAACTCCCGTTTGGTGCTGAGCGTAAACAGGGGGATCACGTTTCCTCTGAGGCTTGCGGGATCGGGACCTTCAGGCCCAACGCGCAAGCCCTCAGTGGGGAGGTCCTGGAAGATCTCGCGCACTTCCTCTGCCTTCCAATTGCCAGTCGCGACACCGCCTATCCAGTTCACCATCGAGAGCGACACCGAGTCTGGAGGCAGCTGATTGAATTCCACGCCGGGCGTCTGAAGCCACAGATACCACTCGCGAAGCTGCTGCTCGAGCGGAATGTCGGCCTCGGTGAACTGCGGATTGCGCCAGGAGGAAAACGTATCACGATAGAGACGGCTGGGTCCCTCGACCAAGAACTTGGCAAACGCCTTGATGAGGCAGACCAGAATGGCAATTGTCTGGAGACGCTCGTTGTCGGGTGGAACTCCGAGTGCCGTGAAGACGCGCGAGTAGTATTGCGGTGCGGGTGTTCTGATCGTCCTGGGAACGAGCAGTCCGCGGTCGCCAGTGCCGAATAGCTGATATTCTGGGCTCACACCCCCCCCCCTCCGGAGCGATGACCCCCGCATCGTACGCAATCTCTACCCAGTCCCGGTCAATTCGGTTCTCGGCGAGAGCATCGCACTGTCCCTGTGGGGTCCACGCGCCTCGCGGGACCAGACCGATGCTTTGCCCATACGCACGGAGCGCTTGCGCGCTCTCGTCAGACAAGCCACCCGAAAGTCGCACTTGCGCACACAACTGTGTCGCTCGATCGACTGCCGCCAGCGCAGCTGCTAGACCAGCGTCAGAAGAAGAGGAAGAGGCATACATGGTTTTTCCTGATGCCTCCATATAAGTGCGGGGTGAGCGCACCAGTGAGTGGCACCGTGGAAAACCACGTGAGCCGGCACCCACGCGTAAAGGCTGCGCGGTCACTGTTGTAGCGTGCCTCTTTACCACACCCATCCAAGCAGATGGACGGCGTGGCTATGGGAACACGCACGCTATGCGAGGCGGAGGGATGTTGGTAAGAGATGATCGGGCATCTTGTTCGGGCCATGGACCCCAATAGGAGCGCAGCAATTACAGAGTACCTCTGCAATGTGAAAGCGATGAGGCACATGCGGCTGTTTTGGGTACATCCGCGATCGCGCGAGCAACACGGTGCGCCTCGCCACCTGTATCTCCAATGCGGTTTTGCAGGAATCAAATAACCCGGGTCTGTACCTCTACATTGCAGTCTTGCTCTCGCAGTTGGAGCGAGGCACGCGATCGCAGAGAGTCAAACCGTACCTTTTGGCAAACGAGTTGTCATAACCATAGGATTTGTATCAAAGCCCTTTTGCTACGAGGTCGGCGCCATTCGGGTTCGGGCAATGCTCGGACCATGTCTCGGCAAGAGAGGCGTGGAGACGTCCATGCTCATAGAGCCACTTGGCAATGTCCCGATGGTTACCAAGCTGCGCGGCAAATACGACTCTTTCATCCTACGGGCAACCTTGGGTGTAAAGCCATTTGAGCATATCGGGGTGTCTGTTGGACGCTGCAGGAGCGCGCATGTTGATGTTACAAACAGCAGTATAAAAGAGACCTTTCCATGAGTGCACAACCAAAACAAGAGGGGAACTGACTGATCGACATTGTCAGATAAAGCCACACTTGCCAAGATATGCGATGCACTGCTCTTCCTGGTTGGCAGAAACAGGTTCGGGAGGTCCCGCCCACCAACGCCACGCCGCGCCCATAAGGCTCATGCCACCAATGTCATAGTTTTGGGCGAGCCGTCCCAGCACCGCCACTTTCGACGGCTTCCGCGTCCCTTTCTCACCCATTATGGTCTTGACCGGTGGGACATTGGCGTCGAGTACCTTGAGGCGGATGGACCCTGTCGAGATATTGTTCCAGATGCTGGTGCTGGGTCTCATGGCACCCACCAGTCCGCCCACCGGGTTGATCCGATAGGCCGGGTCTGCGCACGTATAGTCGGCTAGAGCCTGCTCAAGAGGCATGCCACAATCAAATGGCTCAAACATGGCAATGGTGGGCGCAACAAGCGGCATCAGGTGGCGCACGAGTCGATCTGCGCAGGTCCACCGACCGCGAGATACGAGGCCTTTGATGAGTCGAACCATATCGTCTGGGCGGTCCAGTACGGTCCGTGGGTTTGCATTTGCCATACAAGCCACCAACCGCAAGAGCAGGTCGAACCTGCCGGCATCCATCACGCACATCGCCAGTAATTCAACATCGATGGCCTCGCCCACGGACTGGCCCTTGTGCGCCGCAAACCACTCTGTGACCCTACCAAAATGGACGTTGTCTGCCTTGGCGACAATGTTTCGAAGGAACTTGCCATGCAATTTGGGCACCATGCCGTGCTCTCTGGCAAACACGCACAGCGTGCCGGCGGCATGAAAGCGGCCCATGACAAGAGCCTCCCTTACTAGGGGTTTGATTATATGCGCTTGAGGCTCGTGTGCTTGCAGGATGTGCGCCAAGCGCGGGTGGCTTATGGCAGCGCGTCCCCAGCAGATGCTCCTACTGCCAGGGGGGGCCTTGAACACAGACGCGTCCGTCACGCAACGAATTACGCACTGGTTTGGGGAGGGTGATTGAGCACAAGGCATTACTTTGAGCCATCCCGCTACCATGTCCCATCTCCCCGCGACTCGCCAGAGTTGTTGTTATGGCTGCCGATGACTCTTGTGTGTCTGCAGTATCGGGGGCAGTGATCGATTCCTTCCGAGTGACTCTTTTGAGATGCACAATGCAGCGGCATGACGCAGTCAATGCGAGTTTCTTCCAGACCTTGCTCGCGGCGCAAGTATGGCGAAAAGAGGAACACTCGTCGTGATCGGAGTTTCCCGTAGGAAGAAGAAGGGCCAACGCCTCGCCAAACAGACCAATATCGTCTTGGGCGTGGAGCGCAACATGGGCCACGAACCGCAACGTTGTAGTCATGACGCACTTGGACATGCGAGGCATGACACGGGCACGAAACAGTTGTATGCCTCTACGTTGATGGCCCATGGCCACGAGCGCCATGCACGCTCCGACCAAAGTGCACTGTGCATCAATCCGTCCGGTATCATACTTTTCGTTGGGCACGCCGAGCAGGTGGTACAAAACACCTGTTATCCTCTCTACGTGCGATTCTCGAATCTTGCCGGGGCAGTGTCTCGTGTATGCATCGAGACGACGGCGAGCGAGTGCAAGCGCAGACTTATGTGGCGCGACAGTGGCACCCTGTGCAGTTGGATTGCACAATGTCGAGGCATGACCAGGCGCGTTGCCGGCATGTTCTGAAATCTCTGCTGCGTCATCAGAAAGAGAATGGCAGACGACGTCAGGTGTCCAGGTCGGACCGCATGCAAAGAGCAGGGCGCCGATGCCCGTAAACAGCCTCCCGCGCTTTAGCGACCTCCTCCTGTGCGCATCGACACCGATCCTGCATAGGGCGTCGCCGAGCGGTCCGCCGTCGAGCCACGTGCGATTGGGGTTTTTGATAAGAAACCGCCATGCCTTGCAGGTGGACCTCGCCAGACCGCGCAATGCCGGGTGCAGAAAGAGGTGCCCGTGAGCGTCTGCGCCATTCAGAATGTGGTCCCACAGTTCTGGTGGTAACTGTGTAGGGTTCTCTGTTTGTGTTGCTGTGCTCATCCAACTTTGGCTCTCGCCTACGCTTTTAGAGGATTGGAAACGATTGGCAAAGTGCTTCCTTTCACCGAGCAAAATGGCCACAGAGCGAGACCACTTGCAAGACGCATTCCAGCGCCAGAGAGTTATGAGGCAATTACTGTGCGGCTGTGACGAATCCACCAATCCCGTAAAACGTTTGCTGGTCGCCCAACAAAAATACCTCTCTTGGCGACCACGTTGTACTGTCCTTTTGTATGGCTTTCATAGGGCAAACAGGGGCTCTCTGCGTTGCATATCGTAGGACGCAAAAATAGACAGGGTAAAAGGCCAAACTGTAAACGACGCCCTTTCTGTCGAAATTGTTGGTTCTGTTGTCCATCATACATTCCAAGGTTGGTCCGCCTTATGCACACATTGATTTCATGCTTTTGTGAAACCAACCAATGGGGAGAACCTGCAGACACAAACGACAGAGAGACAAGGCCAGAGTAGTACAAGCAGTCGGGAGGAAACACGACGTGATGGACACGCTGCCACTCGAACTCTTGGACATGATCGTAGGATGGGTCGATCCTTTCACCCTGCCCGTCCTGCGCTGCCTGAACGGCTGTTGGAACAGCCTAACAGAGAGGCAGCCACGACGTAGGCTTGTCAAACGTGGCAGTCACCGCTGTACTCGTCCCAAACAATGTGTCGCGCGCTACGCCCGAGCGCTACTCGACCGGTGCCGCTGGTCCGTGTTTCGGTGGGTGGTTGATTGCACGGGACCGTTTGATACAGCAAACACGCTCGATGAGTATGCATGTACGCAGGCTGCCTCCCATGGCGACCTCGCTCGCCTTGGCCAGTTCTTACTCAAGGGCTATCGCTACAGCGATAATGTGGCCTCTGGGGCCGCTCGGTACGGTCATATGCACGTGCTCTTGTACATTGTGCGACACGGCCACTCGTTTCCCGCGAACATATGCACGAGTATGGCACGATCGGGCCGCCTCGACATGCTGCATCTGGCCATGGTCCATGAGTACAAGGCCACCGAAAGCACTTTTGCTGCGGCTGTAAGGCACGGTCACCTCCATATCTTGCAATGGCTCTGGGAGCAAAGGTGTCCCATAAGCATGCACGCATGTAGCCTCGCGGCCAAAAAGGGATATTTGCATGTCCTGCGGTGGCTCAAAAGCATCGAATGTCCATGGGGCCCCATGACAGCAGCCAACGCCGCAAAGGGCGGCCACCTGCACGTACTCCAATGGGCCAAAGCGAATGGCTGCCCGTGGGATTCTGAGACAATCGCCGGGGCAGCCAAAAGGGGCCATCTCGACATCATAGATTGGGCGATGGCGAACGGGTGCCCGTGCGCAGGTAAAGCGTCGGCCAACGCGGCCCTGGGTGGACACATGCACGTTCTCGAGAGGCTCCATCCCGACCAAATCACATTTGACCCGCACCTGTGCGAATTGGCTGCCTCTAAGGGCCATTTTGAGGTGGTTAGGTGGGCACACGAAAGAGGCTACCCTATGGACAAGGCCGTGTGCTCGGCGGCGGCCGGGGCGGGCCACTTGCCCCTGCTGCAGTGGCTCAGGCAGCACGGCTGCCCCTGGGACACGACGACATGCGCCGTGGCGGCCGAAGGGGGTCACCTCGACGTACTTTGCTGGGCCCGCGAAAACGGCTGCAGTTGGAACGAGAGCGTCACCGATCGGGCCATTGTCAAGGGTCATTTGCACATACTGCAGTGGGCCGTCGCCCAGGGTTGTCCTTTGCCTGCAAAGTCATGGCACCCGTGCGGAGTGATCCAGCATGCAATCGGGAATGGTCACCTCCGCATCGTGCAGTGGCTCTACTACAATGGCAATGTGGAGGCGCTGCAAAAGGACGCTGATCTGTGCTATATGGCAGCGTGCCGAGGGGACATGACAATCCTGCACTGGTTGCGTGAGCAAGGGTGCCCGTGGGACAGTCGTGTGTGCAGGGACGCCATCAGTCGGTGGGACATGGACACGTTGGAGTGGGCGCTCACCAACGGATGCCCGTGGCGTAATTGCGAACAAGTCAAGGCCCTAGTGCGCTCACACCCCGACGTGCGCAGGTGGGCCCTGCATGCCGTAGCACACTGATATCTGCATCAAAAAACAAATATCTATCAAAGGGGACCATTTTGGAAATGTACTCTGTTTATGATAAGCATACTATGAAAGGGATCTACATGGGGTTCAAAGGATGAGAACATGATCAGAAACTGCTGAACGCATCTGCTCACTGACCAAGTGCCTGATCACTAAATAGGATGCCCCTCAAGTCCTGGCCGTCTGGCAGACGTGTCCCGAATATGTACGCATGCATACGGGGAAAGACTCCGTGGATGGCCTCGAGCGGAGGGGTGTCCACCTCGTACATCCTGTTTGCGCACGCCATGGCATCGTCGGGATGCACGAGATTATTTGAATTGATCAGCACATCCCTGAGTACGTTGTTGGCATAGATCATCTCGTGCGATGCGTATTTGTTGCCATAAGGGGGTGGAAGATCAGCAATCGAACCGGGCTCGGTGTCGACGATTATAAAGTCGCCAAGATCGGGGGGAGCGATGAGCATGACCCCTGGGCGCGCGACGTCGATCAGCGTGAGCGCCCCGTTGGCGGCCTGACTCTTGAAAAAGTTTGTGGCGGGCTCCCATCTGGACGCTTGCATTCTCTGACGCATGTTTTCCACAAGCGTTATCATGCAGCTGTACACGTGCTCGTCCTTTTCCTGCTCATCCTCTAGTTCCTCATCCCAGTCCTGCTGCTGCTGCTGGCTGGCGACACTAGCAAAGGGGCTCTGCCTCGCCGGCGATGCCAGCACCGGGGGGAGAGGGGCAGAAGAGAACCTCTGCGGCACCCCTTGGCTCGCAAACCCACTCACTGGCAGCGGCGCTGACCGTGGGGCGAGAGGGTAGGTGCGGGCTCGCGTCCTCGCGGGTGCGCTGTTAAAGAGAGACATTGTTCTTTTTTACACACAGCGAGGAACGGGTCGTTTCCTAGTGGGGGGGGAGGTGTATTTGTTATCAAGCGCGCAACGGCATGCATGCGGGGGCGTTCTCGTACATGCGCATCGATCGAAAAGGACCCTATACTATGGCGTCCAATAATGGCGACGGGTGCGAAAATGCACTATGACCAACACACGCGCAAAAGAGACCCCTTGTAAAGACCGCGCGCATGCACATAACCAAACGAAACAGAACGGAAACCCAACCTGCAATTGTCGCCAGAGTTTGTCGCACAGACTGGTTCAACCGGCAGATTCTCCAACACTGGCCTGAAATCCAAACAGGGACTGGGTGCGAAGGCGGTAGCACCTCCACCTCTATAGATGTACGACATATACGGTGGGTGCGATCTGGCAAGGGCTCTGTCCCATATAGCAAACCACCGACCAACAGAAAGCGGGCCCCAAATGGTGCCAATGCAATGGAATCGTGCATGTTGGACGAGACACCGAAAGCCACCGCACAAAACAGAAATGCGCTGTCTCGATCGTGCGTTTCACGCGGGGGAAAGCGCTCGCGTAAAGCATCCATTTGGTTGGTCCTCAAAATAAAAACTCTACCCCAATGGTCGATATGATACTTTCATGGTGGCTCAATGGATCACCGCATCCTGGAAGGAGCAGTGCTCGAATCCTTTAGAGCAAACCAGGACATGGACACACTGCCCAACGAACTCGTGAGTTATGTTCTGGAAAAGGCAGATGTTCTCACGCTACCCGTCTTGCGTTGTGTCAACACCATATGGCGCGACCTGATACACAGAGTGTGCGCCGTCCGCAGACGCCATAACCCGGCAAAGCCAGACCGAAATCACGTGTGCACTCTGAGCGCGCGGTGCGCAATGCGCTATGCCCAAAAGCTTGCAGCCTTTGGCAGATGGGATGTGCTGGCGTGGATGCGAGACTGTGTTTGCGACGGCGCATGCGAATTCGATAAAGAATTGGACCGGTGCATTTGTACAGCGGCGGCATCGGTTGGTGATCTCAAACGCGTGCGGCCTTGTGCGACAAAGGTGCCTCTGAGTGCCTACCAACGCGCCGCACGATACGGCCATTTGCACATTCTGCAGTGGGCTCTCGACAGAGGCATCCTGCCGAAAGCAAAAGAGATATTTGCGTGGGCGGCAAAGGGCGGGCACGTGAATATACTCCGATGGGCCAGGGCCAACGGCGTCGCGTGGTCCAGCGAAACGTGTGCCGCGGCGGCCAAGGAAGGCCACCTGGATGCGCTCAAATGGCTGAGAGCCCATGGGTGCCCTTGGGACTTTTGGACGTGTGCTCTTGCGGCAAAGCGTGGCCATTTGGATGTACTCCAGTGGGCCCACTCAGGGGTGTGCGACCCCGGCTATCCAGGCTCCACTGTCTGCTATTATGCGGCAGAATCAGGCCGCCTCGACATTCTCCAGTTTGTGCGGCGATGCGGTTACGCGTGGGATGAGCGTACGTGCTCCCGCGCGGCACGAGCGGGTCACATCAATATGCTGAAATGGGCGCGGTCCGAAGGATGTCCGTGGGACGCAGAAGCGTGCGCACATGCGGCCGAAGGCGGCCACCTCACTGTGCTCCAGTGGCTCAGGGCCAATGGATGCCCATGGGACGGCGAGACATGTGGTAGTGCGGCCGACAATGGCCATTTGGACGTACTCAAATGGGCCAGAGCCAACGGATGCCCATGGGACTCTCGTACGTTTATCTATGCGTCTGACAGCGGCCATCTGGACATTCTCAAATGGGCCAGGACCAACGGGTGCCCATGGTCCAGCATGGGCGTGAACTGTGCGGGAAGGTACGGCCACGTCGATGTGATCGAATGGGCGTTGGCCAACGGGCTCGCTTTTGGTGACGCGTACCATAGGGCCGCCGCACACGGCCGTCTCAATGTACTTGTGTGGGCCAAGTCTAAAGGCGTTGGCCCTAATCGCGAGGCCTACATGAGTGCGGCGGCAAATGGGCACATTTCTATCCTGCGCTGGTTCAAGCAGAACGGGTACCCGGTGCCCTTTGTCGAGCCCCACCGCATCAATGAGATCAGCAAGTATGGTGCCATTCGCAAGTGGTTTGCCGCCGAGTGTGCCCCAAACACACAACATATGCAGTGAAAACTATATTCCACTCGCTGTTTTGTATTGAGGAACATGGTGGTGTCGCCATAAGCAGGTATTTCAGACGACAATCAGGAGAGGCACCTTGTCTTTGGCACCGCGAGTATGTATGATGTGACGCGCTCATGTTTTCGCCGGGCCTCTACCATGCGTTGCGTCCACAGCGTGGCACGCACCGTATGAGACCAATAACTCGAGCCTTCTTGGCCTACTTCCCTCGCGTATAGTGGCCACCCCTCCCCCAAACGCGTGTTGCTCTGTGTTGCACATTCCTTCTTTCCCCTTTTTGCAGTCATCAAAGGGGCAACGCTGTGGCAATGTGCGTGCGGTCTGTTCCCGCAACGCCGACGATGTAGGCTTGGGCTTCCGGGTAGGCCGCCCAAAGATCAATGTCCTCGCAAAACGGGCTGAGCGCGGTGTGGATGTTTAGCGGCCTCGTTCCTCGTACGGCCGGCACTTGACGGTGGCCGATCTCGGCGCACTGGATGCGTTGCGCCCAAGTGGCGCTTTCGACGTCGCGCTGGTCGAGCGCGCGCGTTAACCGGTCGTTGACGCGATGTCTCGTATCGGACGCAAACGCACCGTCACGCGCATATTCGACTAAACGATCGACTCCCCCAGTAAGCGGCGGGACCGTCAAACATGTAAAAGAGTCTCGGTGGATCGGTGACGACCGATGCTGATGGCCCGATCGGGCCGACGATGGGCCATGCCGTTTCCGGCGATTTAAAGCCTTGTCCGCAGACGCGTAATCATAGAAACCGACCAGTGGACCCTGAGACTGCACCCAGGCCTCGAACGTAGACAGCGGGGTCCTGCCAAACGACACCATCCCTATATCGCCCGCAAAGTCTGTCTGGTTGCCTGGGATGTGAGCGCCATTGTAATGATCACGGACCAACGCTTCCTTGTAAAGAACCTCGCGCAGCGCAAAGAGTGCGCACTTTTTGCGCAGTGCACCGACAGCTGTCAGGTACCACGCAACGTCCGCAAGTGACAGGATGCGGTTGGTGGCAAGGGCCGGCGGCAATACGGTTTCGATCTGCGGAAAGGTCAACCTCCAATTGATCGACGGTGTTGCGCACGCAGTGGCCATCTCGGGGTTCATCATGCAGAATGTCAGCACGTCCTCGGGACGACAGTCAAGGAACCGACCGATCGCGACCAGCAGTTCGGTGGGCAGGTCGAGCAGCGTCGGTACGCTGTTTGCGTGCGGTTCCATGGTGGCGTTCTGTTACCATTGCAATAAAGACGGCCAACGTTAGTTCAGCAGACCGATGCGTTATGCTGCTCTGCTCTGTCAAGGGGGTGGGGTAATGCTGGCTAATGGCTGGCGGCTTGGCAGCGAGCCGGTGAGCCGACATTTGTGAGCCAGCCGGCTTAGCCGCGGCTTGAGCCGACTGATGGGATTCGAACCCGAAATGTCCACAAATAAAATCCGCACAAAGCGTACACGTTTTGTGCACAATAAAATTTCGGCTTGTGAGCCGCGGCTTGAGTCGACACTGCTTGGGTTCGAACCGGCGTCATTTAAATTAACAACGTGCGCAAATACTGCAATCCTTGTGCGCAAGCGTTTATTACTGAAATATCAAATTAAACCTTTTATTATTACGTGTAGACAATATGAAAACCACAGTGGTCCTGCACACAACCAATAGAGCATCGCATATTCTTAGCACAGCCAAAGCGGCGAAAAGTCGACCGCCAAATGCGTGCGCTGAGTTAACTGATTGGTGCGCCACTACGTAAGTCGCACATAAATAAGAAGCCCGTACACGTCTTCAGCAAACTACATCGCACCATGCCCAAGCGCGTACCACCACCCCATCGCACACACGGCGGAACTAAGGCCAGGACTGCCCCTGCTAATCAATCACGGTAGGAGCGCACCATAGTATTATCTACATCTACTTTGTGCTTATTTTTTATTTAGGTTGGCACCGCTGTCGGGCCTCACTATAGTGGACTGCGACGACCTGACCGAAGATATACTACGGACAACGCCACAGCCCTTTCTTATTCGCTATTCTGAAAACGAATTCATAAGACATCCGCCCGAACCGAGAGATCATAGGGGAAGTTACTGCATTGGAAGCGATGACGATAGCGACGACGGTTTTTTTGAAGACGAGGGCGTAAAGGAATGAGTGCGTGCCCCTCCCCCCCCCGCTATCGCTTTATACTTTTGTGATTCAGTACACACGGTTGAAGTGACGCCTGTAGAAATTATTTACGCGTCTTCCCGCCGCTGCCACATAGGCTGATTCCCACTTGTTCAGCAGTGCCTTGTATTCGCGGCATGCAGCGGGGAAGTAGCCAACCATGTAGAACGTGTTCACGTCGTCGTCGGATTGCCAGAGAATGATCTTCGAACGATCCGGGGGCACGCACACCCACACATGTCCGCCCTTGAAGTAGAGTCCCGGCTCCCCAGTGTTCGACGACTGGTTCTTGCTTACCCTAGCCGCGCTGGCCCATTGGCAGTACCAGTTTATCTTTGATGGATTTAGAACAGATGCATCATCAACTATCACATAAAGGAATCATACCTCTTCGCTCGAAAGACTCTGCAGCCAGGAGTCATCCTTCATCAAATCAGCAAGATGCAAATATGCACCACGCGTAGCCCGGATAATTGATGGATTTGAAGGGGATTTGGGACATCCAAACCAGTCGTATCTGGCTGCCCTGAACTTGCTAACGTCGAAATTGCTCTTCTTCACGCGCGTCCAGTTGATTTGACCCACTGCCAAGATGATTTGCTTCGTTGTGGGGTTCATGTTGGTCGCAGATTTTGCAGACCGCTCTCTACCTGTAGAGGCACTACATCTTGCGTCGCGGAAAGGCGCACCGGATGGTTCACCTAAGTGTTTTCTTTGTTGCAAAAAGGAAATAATAATAATAAGAATAATATATTTATTTTAATTTTCTTTATTACAGCGAGGCTGACACAGTCAGGGTTCGAACCGCCGCTAGGGTGTAATATAAACTAGTGATGATTAAGGAGCATGATTTCCAGATTCATCTATTCATCTTGTGGTTATTTGTACCTCATTTTCGTGGTATTTGTATTGGCACCAAATAGAGTGAGTTACACTTGTTGAATGAATATGGAAGCAATTGCAACAAAGACGGTCGTGCCGCCAAGCCACCAGCAGAGGCGAGTGTTGTGGCTGTGACGACGCAAGCAGGTCCCACAGCATATGGTCCATTGATCGGCGTTCTGGCCCGTAACCGTGGGGCGCCGCGCACGAAGCACATCTTATGGATCATCAGATGAATTTGCCGCATCGGGTGCACTTGTCGTTGGCGGCATGAGTGCAACCTCTCTCGCCACACAGCAAGGCATCGGTCTGGCCTCCCGAGGTCTTGCCGATCTCTGCGTCAGCGTGATCATCGGTAAGTGCCCAGTAGGGCTTGCCTTGGGTGTCTGTCCAAGGCGCATATGCATCTAGTTACAAATCGGATGTAAGGGTGAGGACGAAATCACATGGTGAATGACATGAGAAAGGGCGTACAGCGGCCGTGAATCGAAAGACGGAGCCAATGGCGACCGCCCTGGGAGCGGTGCTCTTGCGCGCTGATAGATTGAGGTGGTTCAAAGGTCTCCACCACCGTTCCTTTCGCCTCGTCGGCTCGGTCATA